>VOFE01001346.1_pt1 | contig 36001 bp, 39 predicted proteins | sample 5384071 | NCBI WGS metagenome assembly VOFE01 (sample SAMN12384724, study PRJNA508395) | human gut metagenome | isolation source: healthy gut D | host: Homo sapiens
TGATCCGTGACCCGCAGTACCTGACCAAAGCGGATTTTGTGGTGATGGAATCCACCTATGGTGACCGCGCCCACGGCCCCAAGCCGGACTATGTGGCCGAGCTGACCCAGATTTTGCAGGAAACGTTCGACCGCGGCGGCAATGTGGTCATCCAGTCGTTCGCCGTGGGTCGCACGCAGGAAATGCTCTATTTTATCCGCCAGATCAAAGAGGAGCACCGCATCCACGGGCACGATAACTTCCCCGTGTTTGTGGACAGCCCGCTGGCCAGCAAATCCACCACCATTTTCCGGGAAAACTTCAGTGAATGTTATGACGCCGAAGCCCTAGCCCTGGTGACGAAGGGCGAAAACCCGCTGGCGTTCCCCGGTTTGCAGATCAGTGAAACCAAAGAGGATTCTGTTGCCATCAACCTGGACTCCACCCCCAAGGTCATCATCTCCGCTTCCGGCATGTGTGATGCCGGGCGCATCCGCCACCACCTCAAGCACAACCTGTGGCGCGGGGAATGCACCATCCTGTTTGTGGGGTTCCAGTCCCGGGTGATCTCCGGCGCGGGCGTCGTGGTCTCCTCACCGGAGGTGTTGTTCTGCCAGCTGTCGGCATTGTTGTAGGTTTCACCGTCAGTGCTTTCGCTCTCGGATTCAGAGTCCGGCGCTTCGGTAACGGTGGGGGTATCCTCGGCGGCTGTCGAGGTGACGACCGGCACCGTGTAGACGACGGCGTCCTTGTCGCCGGTGTGGCGCGGGGCGGTCGTCAGGGCGGGGCGGTCGTCCTCGGTGATGTAGCTGTGGGTGCGCACGTAAGTAAACAGTGCGTCCATCGCCGTGCGGGTCAGGTGGATGCCGTCGCTCGTCTCCACATAGCCAGCCTTGGCGTAGCCGGTGGTGCTGTCCTTGAGGGCCTCGGCGCTGTTCAGAAACTTCCAGCCCTTTTCCTTGCACATCTCCACGAGAGCCTTGTTGAATTCGTCCACCTGCGTCTGGGTCAAGCTCTGGTTCGAGTGCTGCTGCCCTATGGGCGGGATCGCATTGACGATGATGTCCACGCTGGGGTAGGCCGCAACGACCGCCTCAATGCCGGTCTGGTAGTTTTTGATGAAATCGGCAGTCTTGTAGCTGGGGTTCAGATCGTTCGTGCCGAAGGTCAGGATGACCCGCTTGGGCTGCAGCAGTGCCACGGCCTGCGGCATCGTGACATAGCTCGACGACGAGCTGAGCTGCACGCAGGCAAAGGTCGCCAGCGATTTCGCTGTCATGCCCACCGAGCCGATGGCGTTGTCATAGCTGCAATAATCGAACATGCGGTACATGCGCGCCGTATTGCTGTCGCCGAGGAAAAGCGTTTCGTCAACATAGCTCTCGCCCGCGTCGTCCGACGTTTCCAGAATGGTCGTGTTGTACGCCTGTGTGTCGATGGTGTTCTGCTCCTTGTCATAGCCGCTTTCGGTCACCATCGGCTCGCTGTCCACAGCGACGTCGCCGCTCTGGGGGTCCGCGCCGAAGCGCAGTCCGCCGGTCAAGGCCAGCGAGATGCCGATGCTGACCAGCAGCATCACGCTGCACAGCGCCAGCACTAAGTACATTTTGCTGCGCATATCCAGCGCTTTTTTTCTTGGTTCTGGTTTTGCCTGCCATGGGATATCCTTTCGCGAAAAAGCGTAGTAACAAAGCATATAAACCTATTTTACTACATTTCCGGGGCGAGTACCAGTCTTTTTGCAATATTTACATAATTTCCCGCAAAACCGCCCCCATAACACAAAACCCCCGCCGAAGCGGGGGTAAACAGAAATGAGGATGGCGTACATTATTCCTTCGGCAGCAGGTGTGCCTTTTCCAGCGCGGGGCGCAGGGCGATGTACAGGATGACCGCGCAGACGGTGGACAGCAGCGAGTTGACAAGCGTCACGCCACTGGTGATCTTCGTCACGACCGAGACGAACTCCGCAGGCTGGCCGAAAATGTACAGGTTGCGGAAGTAGCCGATGAACGGGTCAGTGAAGACGTTCACCAGTAGGCCGCTGAACGCAGACGCCGTGACGGCGGCGACGTACTTGACCTTGTTGTCGGTGGGGAAGGTTTTGAGGTGGATGACCTTGTGCGCGACCGCGCCGCAGACCAGACCGATGATGAACTTTAAGATAAAGCTCGTGATGGCATAGCCAGGATCACCGGCCACAATGTCGGCCAGCGCCAGACCGATGGCACCCGCCAGACCGCCGGACACGCCGTCCAGCAGCAGGGCGGTCAGGGCCGTGAAGGTGTTGCCTAGGTGGAAGCTCGACCCCGTGCCGAAGACGTTCGGGATGCGGAAGAACTCGTAGGCGACAAAGCTCAGAGCGGCCATGATGCCGATGATACTGATTTTCTGCACGGTGAATTTCGTTTTGGTAAGCGCTGCGATCAGCAGTGCCAGCGCCACTACTATAAACAGCAGCAGCCACATCGTTGCGGTAGACATAGTTTTCATGCTCCCTCTATTGACTTTTTTCCCTCCGGGAAGGTATGTTTTATTATACTAATTTCTGGCCTTGAATATTTTTATGGTGCCAGATTATAAAACGTAAGGGGGAACCGCCATGATTGAACTGCATCCTGAAAAAAAAATGCCGCTGTATGAGCAGCTCTATAACGCACTTGCGCAAGATATCCGCTCCGGTGCCTTGCAGCCGGGCAAGGCTTTGCCGGGGCGGCGCACCATGGCGGCCCAGCTTGGCATCAGCACCAACACGGTGGATACTGCCTATCAGATGCTTGCGGCGGAAGGGCTGGCCGTCACCCGGCCTCGCAGCGGCTTTTTTGTTCAGGAAACCGGCGGCATGCTGCACACCCGCCCGCAGCACAGCGTGGTTCCCGCCCCAAAAGCCACGCCAAAAAATACAATCAGCAATCAAGACAATATTTTATACGATTTGTCAACCGGCAGTATAGATACTTCCCTCTTTCCTGCCCGCAGCTGGGGGCGCATCCAAAAGGAACTGATGTACCAGCGGCCGGAGCTGCTGCAGCGGGGTGATATGCAGGGGGATGAAAACCTGCGCGCCCAGATTGCCGCCTACCTTGGCGAATACCGCGGCGTGGACTGCACAGCGGATCAGGTCGTGGTCGGGGCCGGGGTGGAGTACCTGCTGGGCTGCCTGGCACACCTGTTTGCGGGCAGCACCGCCGCGGTGGAAAACCCCGGCTACAGCCGCACCCGCGCCGTACTGGAAAACAACGGCATCCCCTGTGTACCGGTGGAAATTGACGAAAGCGGTCTGCCGATCCGCGCGCTGGAGCAAAGCGGAGCCAACCTGTGCTATGTTACCCCCAGCCACCACTTTCCCACCGGCGTTACCATGCCGGCCCCCCGGCGCGCGCAGCTGTTAGCCTGGGCCGCCGCCAAACCGGGGCGCTTTATCCTAGAAGATGACTATGACTCAGAGTTCCGCTTTGCCACCCGCCCACTGCCCAGCTTACAGGGCATGTCCGGCGCCAACGGGCCGGTGGTGTACCTGACCACCTTTTCCAAAAGCCTTGCCCCCGGCATGCGCATTGCCTGCATGGTGCTGCCGCAGGGGCTACTGGAACGCTACCAGAGCGATTTTTCCATGTACGCCAACACCGTCAGCCGATATGAGCAGCAAACACTGTGTGAGTTCATGGCCAATGGTTATTTTGCCCGCCATATTGCCCGGATGCGCCTGACCTACAAGCGCCGGATGGAAGCCTTTGCCGCCGCCCTGCACGCCGGGCTGGACCCCGATTTGACGCTGGCGGGGGCACACTCCGGTCTGCATTTTTTGCTCACATTACCGGGCGCGGGCGGCGAACAGGCCATGGTGCAGGCCGCGGCCAAACAAGGGGTGCGGCTGAAAGGCTTGAGCGAATATTATATGCAGGATGCCGCTCATTGCCGCCCCGATACTGTGGTGGCGGGCTATTCCGCGCGGTGATATGCACCTCGTCAAATTGCGCTCCAGCTCCTTGCCGGTGCAGTCCTCGTCGGTCAGATCGATCAGCAGCAGGTGATTGTCGGTGCCGCCGGAAACCAGCTTCACGCCGCGGGCGGTCAGCTCAGCCTCAAGGCCTTCGCGTTCTCGACGATCTTGCGGGCATAATCCTTGAACTCCGGCTTCAGTGCCTCGCCAAAGCAGACAGCCTTTGCAGCAATCACGTGCTCCAGCGGGCCACCCTGGGTGCCGGGGAAGATGGCGGAGTTGATGCGCTTGATCAGGTAAGCGTTGTTGGTCAGGATCAGGCCGCCGCGGGGACCGCGCAGGGTCTTGTGGGTGGTGGTGGTCACAACATCAGCATAGGGCACCGGGTTCTGGTGCATGCCGCCGGCAACCAGGCCGGCAATGTGAGCCATGTCCACCATCAGCATTGCGCCGTAACCGTGGGCGATCTCGGCCAGCTTTTCAAAATCGATAGCGCGCGGGTAAGCGGAAGCACCGGCAACCAGCAGCTTGGGGCGAACCTTGGCAACCTGCTTGGCCAGGGCGGCGTAGTCAATGCGGCCGTCCTCGGCAGAGACGCCGTAGGAGACAAAGTTGTAGTTCTTGCCGCTCATGTTGGCGGGCGAGCCGTGGGTCAGGTGGCCGCCCTGGGAAAGATCCATGCCCATGACGGTATCGCCCACGTTGAGCAGGGCAAAGTAGACGGCCAGGTTGGCCTGTGCGCCGGAATGGGGCTGCACGTTGGCATATTTGGCACCAAACAGCTTGCAGGCACGGTCAATCGCGATCTGCTCAACCTGATCCACGTACTGGCAGCCGCCGTAATAGCGGTGGCCGGGGTAGCCTCGGCGTATTTGTTGGTCAGCACACTGCCCATGGCAGCCATAACGGCAGGGGAGACAATGTTCTCGCTGGCGATCAGCTCAATGTTTGCCTGCTGGCGGCCCAGCTCGCGCTGCATGGCCGCACCCAGCTCCGGGTCATACCTTTTCCACATAGCCAATGGTGTCGATCATGTCCTTGTACATACTGCTTTCCCTCCTATTTAGTGTTACCCAACGGCGGGAAAATATGGAATGCGCCCCCGCCCCGGGAAAACGAAATTAAGTTAGGAGGCAGTTATATCTGCCCGTGGCCGTTCCCGCCGCCGAACACGCCCACAATGCGGTCGTCAAAACCCCGTCGGGCGGGCGGCGCGTGGCGGCGTTTGGCGAATGCTTTGTACATAGCCTCCAGCTTGTGGTGGTCGTTCTCGCCGTACAGCACCTTCAGGTGCAGGTTCATCATGGCGCTGTACTGACAGCGTAGAAGAATTCCCGTGCCATCTGCACATCCATGCCGCCACAGCTCTGCCCGGCAAAGCTGGCATCGTACACAAAATACGGCCGTCCGCCAAGTCCACAGCGCACAGGGCCAGCGTTTCGTCCATGGGCAGCATGCAGCTGCCGTAACGCACAATGCCGGCTTTGTCGCCAAGGGCCTCCTTGATGGCCGTGCCAAGCGCGATGCCTACGTCCTCGATCGTGTGGTGGCAGTCGACGTCCAGATCGCCGTGACAGGTGACGCTCAGATCAAACAGGCCGTGGCGGGCAAAGCCGTCCAGCATGTGGTCAAAAAAAGCCGATGCCGGTGTGCAGGTCGGCCTTGCCGGTGCCGTCTAAATCGATCGTCAGCGTGATCTGTGTCTCGCGGGTGTTGCGGGTGACAGTCGCGGTGCGTGCCATTGGAAAAATCCCCCTCTTTAGTGCGTTAAATTAACTATAGCACTTCGAGCAAAAAGCGTCAACGGGAAAATGCAGTTTACTTACTTTTATAAAAATCGCCCCAATATTTACGAAATCGCAACACTTTTTCCTGCTGCAAACGTTACAATAAAAGCAAGAATTTATCATTGTCTTTTTTGAAAGGACAAATACCACCATGGCAAAAATGATCGGAATTGATCTGGGCACCACCAACAGCTGCGCGGCGGTGGTCGAGGGCGGTAAGCCCGTCGTCATCCCCAACGCCGAAGGGCAGCGCACGACGCCGTCCGTTGTGGCCTTCACCAAAGCGGGCGAGCGGCTCGTCGGCGAACCGGCCAAACGGCAGGCCGTGACGAACGGCCCCCGCACCGTGACGAGCGTCAAGCGGCTGATGGGCAGCGAGACCCGCGTGCCCATCGACGGCAAATGCTACACGCCGCAGGAGCTCAGCGCCCTGATTTTGCAAAAACTGAAGGCTGACGCCGAGGCGTATCTCGGCGAGCCGGTCACCGAGGCGGTCATCACCTGCCCGGCATACTTCAACGATGCCCAGCGTCAGGCCACCAAGGACGCAGGGCGCATCGCGGGGCTGGATGTGCGCCGTATCATCAACGAGCCTACGGCTGCCGCGCTGGCCTACGGACTGGACAACGGCCGCCCCCAGACGGTTATGGTCTACGATTTGGGCGGCGGTACGTTTGACGTGTCGCTCATCCGCATCGGCGATGGCATCGTGCAGGTGCTTTCGACCTGCGGCGACAATTTCCTCGGCGGCGACGACTTCGACGAGTGCATCGTGAACTGGCTGGCCGACCAGTGCAAGGCTGACCACGGCGTCGACCTGACAGGTGACCGCGTGGCGATGCAGCGCCTGCGTGAGGAAGCCGAAAAGGCGAAAAAAGAGCTATCCAGCGCAAAACAGACCGAGATCAACCTGCCGTTCATCACGACGACGGAAGCAGCCACTGCACATGCAGACTGTGCTGACCCGCGCAAAATTTGAAGAGCTGTGCGCCGATTTGATCGAGCGCACCTCGCTGCCGGTGCGCAACGCCCTGAGCGACGCGCGGCTTTCGGCCAGCGACCTCGACCAAGTGCTGCTGGTGGGCGGCTCGAGCCGCATCCCCGCCGTGCAGGCCAAAGTCATGCGGATGACCGGGCTGGAGCCGTCAAAATCCCTGAACCCCGACGAGTGCGTCGCGCTGGGCGCGGCGCTGCAGGCCGGGCGGCTGGGCGGCGAGATGCTGGCCGGCCCCGGCGAGGGGCTGTTGCTGATGGATGTGACGCCGCTGACGCTGTCCATCGAAACGGTCGGCGGCGTGGCGACGCATTTGATTGAGCGCAACTCCACGATCCCGACGCGGTTCAGCAAGGTATTCACCACCGCCGCGCCGTTCCAGAACACGGTCGAAATCAAGGTCTTGCAGGGCGAGAGGGAGTTTGCCAAGGATAATAAGCTGCTGGGCACGTTTACGCTGCGCGGCATCAAGCGCGCGTGGGCAGGCGTGCCGAAGATCGAGGTCACGTTCGACATCGACGCCAATGGCATTGTCACGGTGAAGGCGCGGGACATGGACACCGGCAAGCAGCAGAGCATCACGATCTCCGGCACGTCGAACCTGACCGAGGAGGAGATCAACCGCGCCATGCGGGACGCCGCCGCCTACGCCGGGCAGGACAAGGAGCGCAAGGCCGCGCTGGAGGCGCTGAACGCCGGTGAAGCCGCGCTGTACCGCGTGAATACGGCGCTGGGCAGTAAGGCGGGCAAGGCGCTTGACCGCGAGACACGCGGCAAGATCAAGGACTCCGTGCGCGGGCTGGAACGCGCGCTGAAACACAAAAAGCCGATAAGCTTACCCCGGCGGACGTCGCCGCCATCAACGCCGCGCGGGAGGCTCTCTCCGCCGTGGCATCCCCGCTGGTAGCACAGTGGGAGAGTGAAAAGTGAGATTAGCCTTCCCCCACGGGGAAGCCTTTACCCCCGCTTGCGCGGGGGATTTTTTTGTGCTATATTACCCAACAGAGCACTTTAGTAGATTAAAGGGGAAATGAGAAAGTTGAAAACCTTCAAATACGCCTTTGTGCGGTCGCTGCCCATTATGGCGGGGTATATCGTGCTGGGGCTGGGTTTCGGTGTGCTGCTGCAAAGCAAGGGCTACGGCGTGGGCTGGGCGCTCGCCATGGGCGGGCTGATCTACGCGGGCAGCATGCAGTATGTTGCGATCGACCTGCTGGCGGGCGGCGCGTCGCTGATTTCGGCAGCGCTCATGACGCTGATGGTGAATGCGCGGCATCTGTTCTACGGCATTTCGATGCTGGAACGCTATAAAGACACCGGTGCGGCCAAGCCGTACCTGATCTTCGCCCTGACCGACGAGACCTATTCCGTTGTGTGCAGCGGCGACGTGCCCGATGGTGTCGACCGGAAAAATACTATTTCTGGGTGTCGCTGCTCGACCAGTTTTATTGGGTCGTGGGCTGCGTGGCGGGTGCGCTGCTGGGCAGTGTGCTGCCGTTCGACACGACGGGTATCGATTTTTCGATGACGGCGCTTTTCCTCGTCGTCATGGTGGAGCAGTGGCGCTCGACCTGCGACCACACCCCGGCACTCGTCGGACTGGGCGTGTCGCTGGTCTGCCTGCTGATTTTCGGCAGCAGCAATTTCCTGATCCCGTCGATGATCGGTATTACCGCGGTGCTGACGCTGCTGCGCGGCACGATGGAAAAGCGAAAGGAGGCCGGCCATGCCGACGTTTGATGTACACGGCGCGCTGCTGGTGGCGGTCGTCGCGGGCGTGACGGCGCTGATCCGGTTTTTGCCGTTCGTCGTTTTCGGCGGCGGCCGCCCCACGCCGAAATTTGTGGTGTACCTGGCCGGGGTGCTGCCCTGCGCCATCATGGCGATGCTCGTCGTCTACTGCCTGCGCGGCGTCGATCTTTTCAGCGCGCCCCACGGTCTGCCGGAGCTCATCGCCTGCGCCGCCGTCGTGGCGCTGCATCTGTGGAAGAAGAACACGCTACTGAGCATTGCGGCGGGCACGGCGCTGTATATGACGCTGGTGCAGGTGGTGTTTGTGTAACTAAGCCTTCCCCTGAGGGGGAAACGGGCAATGGCAAACAGCGGGGTGTACAGATCTTCGCTGATGCCCAGCATGCGGTAGATCAGGCCGCTGAACAGGTCCACGTTGGCGCAAACCTTTTTGGGGCCGTGCTTTTCTTCGGCAAAAATCTCCGGGGCCAGGCGCTCAATGCTGCACAGCATGTTATATTCTTCATCGTAGCCTTTTTTGTAGGCAAGGCTGCGGGCGTGGTTTTTCAGGATCTGGGCGCGCGGGTCGCTCAGGGTGTACACCGCGTGGCCCATGCCGTAAATCAGGCCGCTGCCGTCACCGGCTTCCTTGCGGATGATCTTGCGCAGCATCTCGCGCACTTCGTCGTCATCCTCCGGGTGCTCCACATTGGCCAGAATGTAATCCAGCTGGTGCATAACTTTCAGGTTGGCGCCGCCGTGCTTGGGGCCTTTCAGGGCACCGATGGCCGCAGAGATGGCTGCGTATGTATCGGTGCCGGAGGAGGACAGCACACGGGTGGTAAAGGTGGAGCAGTTGCCGCCGCCGTGGTCTGCGTGAACCAGCAGGCACAGATCCAGCAGGCGTGCTTCCTCGTGGGTGAACTTCTGGTCTGCACGGTAGGAGCTCAGAATGTGCTCTGCAGTGCTCTGCCCGGCGATGGGGTAATGGAAGTACATGCTTTCGTGGTCATACACACGGCGCTTGAGCTGGTAGGCGTTCACCATCATGGTGGGCAGCTCGGCAATCAGGTTGATGCTCTGGGTCAGGATGTTGGGCAGGCTCAAGTCATCGGCGTGCTCGTCATAGCTGTACATCGAAAGCACGCTGCGCGCCATCTTATTCATAATGTTGGGGGAGGGCGAGTTCATGATCATGTCGTCCGCAAAGCCCTTGGGCAGTTCGCGGTGCTCATCAATCAGCTTGCAGAACCGGGCATACTGTTCCTGGGTGGGCAGTGCGCCAAACAGCAGCAGCCACACCACTTCCTCAAACATGAAGCGGTCGTTCTTGTCGGCTTCGGCGGCCAGAGTGTCAATATCAATGCCGCGGTAAACCAGGCGGCCCGAAATGGGGCGGATGGTGCCTTCGGGCAGCTTTTCGTAACCAATAACGCTGGAAACATTGGTAATGCCCGCCAGAACACCGGTGCCGTCCGGGTTGCGCAGGCCGCGCTTAACGCCAAGGCGGTCCGCAATGTGGGGGTCAAGATGCTTGTTGTGCGCAACATACTCATTGCACAAAAGTTCAATATCTTCCGGGTCAAGCGCCGGAACATCCGGGTAATACATCAGATGCGCCCTCCTTACTTTCCTGCAAAAGCGCCGCTGGGGGCTTTTGCCTGCACTCTATTACCAGCACGTGCAAAAAACGGGCACAGCGCCCGCAGTGCGCCCTGCCCGCCGCCATGCGGGCCAAAAACGCTTCAAAGTGCTGAACAGTTACAATTTTATAGTATTTGAGCGCTGTAGTCAAGCATGAATCTTAAAGAATTGTAAATGTGAACGAAACATGACTTTATAAAATAAAGTTTGAATCCGCAAAATACAGGTGCAACTTTAATGAATTACGTTGACAAGGCTGACCAAAATGGGTATACTCAAACTGTAATGCTATTAAAACAAATTTTTTGCAGGTGTGGTTCAGCTTTTGGCAGGTTTGTCCTGCGTTAAGGCGCGGCCCACCGGCAAAAAGCAGTCCGGCAGGGCGGGGTAAACGGCCACGGCACGCCGCATCCCTGCCGCTTTTTTAGAAAGGGGCAAACCGATATGAAGGCAGTTTTGATTCCTGGTGACGGCATTGGCCGCGAAATTGCGCAGAGCGTGCGCAAAATTTCGGATGTTTTGGCAACCGGTATTGAATGGGAAGAATACGCCGCTGGCGCAGAGTACGCCGCAGAGCATGGTGAGCTTTTGCAGCCCGGCGCACTGGATGCCATTGAAGAATACGGCTGGGCGCTGAAAGGCCCCACCGCAACCCCTATCGGCAAAGGGTTCCGCAGCATCAACGTGCAGCTGCGCCAGCGCTTTAATACCTACGCCAACCTGCGCCCCGTGCGCACCCTGCCCGGTGTGCCCACCCGCTTTGAAAATGTGGACCTTGTTATTGTGCGCGAAAACACCGAGGACCTGTATAAAGGCATCGAGTACATGCTGAACGATGAGATCGCCAACGGCGTAAAGCTCATCACCAAGCCCGCCTGCGAGCGCATCTGCCGTTTTGCCTTTGATTACGCTGCCGCCAACGGCCGTAAAAAGGTGACTGCAGTCCATAAGGCCAACATCATGAAGCTGACCGACGGCATGTTCCTGTCCACCTTCCGCGAGGTCGCCAAGGATTACCCCGCCATTGAAGCAGACGACTGCATTATTGACGCCCTGTGCATGAAGCTGGTGCAAAAGCCGGATCAGTTTGACGTTCTGGTTGCCCCCAACCTGTACGGTGATATCATCAGCGACCTGTGCGCCGGTCTGGTGGGCGGCCTGGGCTTTGCCCCCTCTGCCAACATTGGCGCCAAGACCCGCATCTATGAGGCTGTCCACGGCTCCGCCCCCGACATTGCAGGCCAGAACAAGGCCAACCCCAGCGCCATCCTGATGGCATTTGCCATGATGCTGAACGACCTGGGCATGACGGATAAGGCCGCCAGGCTGAACGCCGCCATTCTGGCACAGGTTGCCGAGGGTAAGGCTGTTACCGCGGATATTGGCGGTACCGCCACCACCACCGAATTTACTGACGCTGTTGCGGCACGGCTGTAATAAAGCCGTCTTGCAGGAAGGAGCATGAAAATGAAACTGCACGACCACGGCGTGTACCTGGTCAACGGCCAGCTGACCGATACCGCACCGGCCCATGTGACCGAAGCAGAGGCCCGCAAGGGCACCATTGCTTACGGCATTCTGAAAGCCCATAACACTGCGCCGGATATGAAAGACCTGCGCATCAAGTTTGATTCGATGACTTCCCACGATATTACTTATGTGGGCATCATCCAGACGGCGCGCGCCTCCGGCATGGAAAAGTTCCCCCTGCCGTATGTGCTGACCAACTGCCACAACTCCCTGTGTGCGGTGGGCGGCACCATCAACGAGGACGACCATCAGTTTGCCCTTTCCGCTGCGCATAAATACGGCGGTATTTATGTTCCGCCGAACATGGCAGTTATCCACAGCTATAACCGCGAGATGATGGCAGGCTGCGGCCGCATGATCCTCGGCTCCGACTCCCACACCCGCTATGGCGCACTGGGCACTATGGCCGTGGGCGAAGGCGGCGGCGAGCTGGCCAAACAGCTGGTGGGCCGTACCTATGATATGGCCATGCCCGGCGTGATCTGCGTTTACCTGACCGGCAGGCTGAACCCCGGCGTTGGCCCGCATGACGTGGCGCTGGCCCTGGTTGGCGCAACCTATGCCAACGGTTATGTGAAGAATAAGGTTATGGAATTTGTTGGCCCCGGCGTTGCCAGCCTTTCCGCAGACTGCCGCAACGGCATTGACTGTATGACCACCGAGACCACCTGCTGGTCCAGTATCTGGCAGACCGATGGTGTGACCGAGGAATACCTCGCAGGCCATGGCCGTGCCGATGCTTATAAAGAGCTGAAGCCCGCCGATGTTGCCTATTACGATGGCTGCATCGAGCTGGATCTTTCCAAGATCGAGTGCATGATCGCACTGCCCATGCATCCCAGCTATGCTTACCCCATCCGCGAACTGAAGGCAAACGCCAAGGATCTGCTGCATGAGATCGAAACCCGCGCCAATGAGCAGCTGAGCGGCAAGGTCAAGATGGATCTTGTCAGCAAGGTGCGCGCCGACGGCAGCATTTATGTGGATCAGGGCATTGTGGCTGGCTGCTCCGGCGGTACTTATGAGAACCTGTGCGCTGTGGCTGACATCCTGCGCGGCAAGAGCTGCGGCAACGGCGAGTTCAAGTTCAGCGCTTACCCGGACAGTATGCCCACCTACCTGGAGCTGGTCAAGAACGGCGTGGTGGCCGATATCGTTTCCGCTGGCGGCATCTTCCGCGAATGCTTCTGCGGCCCCTGCTTCGGCGCAGGTGATACCCCGGCCAATGGCGAGTTCAGCGTCCGCCACACCACCCGCAATTTCCCCAACCGCGAAGGCTCCAAGCCCGGCGAGGGTCAAATCTCCGGCGTGGCGCTGATGGATGCCCGCTCCATTGCGGCTACCGCAGCCAACGGCGGCATTCTGACCGCAGCCAGCGAGGTTTGTGACCACGACTACACCGCACCCAAGTATCACTTTGACCGGGGTGTGTACGATAAGCGTATCTATAACGGCTGGGGAAGCCCCGAACCGGAAACCGCCCTGCGCTTTGGCCCCAACATCAAGGATTGGCCGCAGCAGCCGGAACTGACGGATGACCTGCTGGTCAAGATCGTCAGCTACATCACCGACCCCGTCACCACCACCGATGAGCTGATCCCCTCCGGCGAGACGTCTTCCTTCCGCTCCAACCCGCTGCGCCTGGCAGAGTTCACCCTGTCCCGCAAGGACCCGGCCTATGTCGGCCGCGCCAAGGCAGTCAAGGCTCTGGACGAAGCCCGCACCGCAGGCACTCTGCCGGAAGAAGTACAGGCTGTGTATGCCGCGCTGGAAAAGGCCGGTTACAAGCCGAACGCCGCAGCCACCAACATTGGCTCCGCCATCTTTGCCAATAAGCCCGGCGATGGCTCCGCACGTGAGCAGGCGGCTTCCTGCCAGCGCGTGCTGGGCGGCGCGATGATCAACGAACTGCTCAAATACCCGGAAGATTCCGCCGGCGGCGTTATGACGACCGAGTTCATGGAGCTTGCCCCCGATTGGACCGTGCGCAGCGCCATGGACGCCATCCGCCAGAACGGCATTGATAAGGAAACCATCAACAACTGTTACGTTACCCGCAAGGACCGTACCCTGGTTGGCGTGGTCAGCCTGCGTGCCCTGGTGCTGGAAAAAAGAACGAGCAGCGCCCGGTTGAAGAGCTGATGAACCCCAATGTGGTCAGCGTTGTAACCAGCACTGACCGTGAGGATGCCGCCCAGCTGATTGAAAAGTACGGCTACCTGGCTTTGCCGGTGGTGGATAAAGAGAACCGCCTGGTTGGTATCCTGACGGTTGATGACGCTATCAGTATTTTGCAGGATGAGGCCAGCGAAGACATCGCGAAGATGAACGCTATGACCCCCAGCGATAAGCCATATTTCAAGCAGTCCATGCTGGATGTTTACAAAAGCCGTATCCCCTGGCTGCTGTTCCTGATGCTCAGCGCAACCTTCTCCAGCCTGGTGATCCGCGGGTATGAAAGCGCGCTGGCCGCCGTTACGGTGCTGACCGCCTATATCCCTATGCTGACCGATGCGGGCGGCAACGCGGGCAGCCAGAGTACCTCCACCATCATCCGCAGCATGGCGGTGGGCGATATTGCCCCCCACGATCTGCCGCGTATTATCTGGCGTGAATGCCGCGTGGCCCTGATGTGCGGCGTGACGCTGGCCGTGTGCAACTTTTTCAAAATGCTGCTGCTGGACCGCATCGCGGCTCCGGTGGCGCTGGTCGTCTGCGTCACCCTGATCTTTACCGTGCTGCTTTCCCAGTTGATCGGCGTATTGCTGCCGGTGATTGCGGAAAAGTTCAAGATCGACCCGGCGGTCATGGCTTCGCCCCTGATCACTACCATCGTGGATACCACCACGCTGTTGATCTACTTCAACGTGGCCAAGATGGTGCTGCATATCTGATGCAGAGTTTTTGAACACAAAGTCGAACAACTGTTAATTGTACCATGCCGCAAGGCATGGTATAATTTTTTGTAGAACATAATTTGGAAAGAAACAATAGATGCCCACTGCACGGCCCGGCGGCTGCCGGTGCTGCATTATTATACTACTATATAAAAGGAAGGAATATGCTTTATGAATATTCAGGGGTTTTATACCGGCAGGGAGTTTGACGCGGATACCTTTTTTGGTGCGCACCCCTATGAGGGCGGGACCCACTTTGCTGTGTGGGCACCGTCTGCACGGGATGTAAAGGTTATCACCAGCGGCCTGAGCGATGGCAGCTGGGCAGAATGGCAGATGCACCGCAGCTATTCCGGCTGCTGGGAGGCAGACGCTGCCGGGGTAACGCGCGGCACCTGCTACCAATACCGTGTGTGTGGCGCAGACGGCAGTGTGGTGGACCACTGCGATCCTTACGGTACGGCCATGACACTGCGCCCCGATGGCCGCAGCATTGTGTGGGGCGCACCCACCTGCCAGTGGACGGATTCCGCCTGGATGGCAAAGCGCAGCAAGAACTTTGATGCTCCGCTGAACATTTACGAAGCACAGGCAGGCAGCTGGCGCTGCAAGGAGGATGGCACCCCCTATACTTATTCTGAACTGGCCAAACAGTTGCCCGCCTACCTGAAAGAAAACGGCTACACCCACCTGGAGCTGATGCCGCTGAGCGAATACCCCTTTGACGGCAGCTGGGGCTACCAGACCACCGGCTTTTTTGCCCCCACCAGCCGTTACGGCACGCCGGACGAGCTGTGTACCCTGATCGATGCCTGCCACGCGGCGGACATTGGCGTGATCTTTGACTTTGTGCCGGTCCACTTCGCTGTGGATGAATACGGCCTGAAACACTTTGACGGCACCGCTTTGTACGAATACCCCGCCGCAGCGGTGGGGGAGAGCGAATGGGGCAGCTGCAATTTCATGCACTCCCGCGGCGAAATCCGCTGCTTTTTGCAGTCGGCCGCTGATTACTGGCTGCGCACCTTCCACGCAGACGGCCTGCGCATGGATGCCGTCAGCCGCCTGATCTACTGGCAGGGTGACCCCGCCCGCGGTGTGAACGGCTCTACCCTGGAATTCTTGAAGAATATGAACCAGGGGTTGCAGCAGCGCCACCCCACCGCCATGCTGATTGCCGAGGATTCCACCAACTTTGAAAAAGTAACCGCCCCTGTGGAATACGGCGGCCTGGGCTTTGACTACAAGTGGGACCTTGGCTGGATGAACGATACGCTGGACTACTTCAAAAAAGCACCGGAAGAACGCAAATCCAACCTGGGCAAGCTGACTTTCTCGATGATGTATTTCTGGCGGGAGCATTACATCCTGCCGTTCAGCCATGATGAAAATGTTCATGGCAAGGCGACCATCCTGCAAAAGATGTACGGCGAGTATGAGGATAAGTTCCCCCAGGGGCGTGCGCTCTATCTGTATATGGCAATTCACCCCGGCAAGATGCTGGACTTTATGGGCAACGCCCGGCGCGGACGTCGGCTAAGATATTTTCCACCGGCTCGGCGCGGCTGTTGTCCTCGGTGATCACGCAGAAATCCGCCAGCCGCGCGCAGACCGAGCCCATACCGAACCGCCGCAGGCGGCTGCGCTCGCCCCCGCAGCCGAAGACGACGATGAGCCGCGCGGGGTCATATGCCCGCAGCGTGCGCAGCAGGCTTTCGGCGGCGGCCTCGTTGTGGGCGTAGTCGATCAGCACCGTGAACGGCGCACCGACGGCCACCGGCTCGACCCTGCCGCGCACGACGGCATCGGCCAGCCCCGCGCGGATGGCGTCCTCGCCCGCGCCCAGCACACGCGCCGCCGTCAGCGCGGCCAGTGCGTTCTGCACGCTGAATGTCCCCGGCATCCCGACGGTGTACCGCGCACCGTCCACCGTGAAGGCCGCCCCCAGCCGCCCGGAGGTGCGGGTCAGCGCACAGTCCGCCGCCCGCACATCGGCGGTGTGCTCGACGCCGTAGGTCACGGCGCGGCAGGTGCTGCCCGCCCGGATTTTTCCCCACCTGAGGGTCGTCGTTGTTGAAAATGCCGACGCTGCAGCGGCGGAACAGTGCACGCTTCCAAAACAGATACTCAGCAAAATCCGTATGTTCGCCGGGGCCGATGTGGTCGGGCGAGAGGTTCGTGAACACCCCGACGGCAAACTCGATGCCCGCCACCCGGTCAAATTTCAGCCCCAGACTCGACACCTCCATGACGCAGGTGTCGCAGCCGTCGTCGGCCATCTGGCGTAAAAGCGCTTGCAATTCACAGCTTTCCGGCGTTGTGTGGTTCAAATCATGCCGGTGCCCCGGCCAGCGCACGCCGTTTGTGCCCACCAGCCCGACCCGCCGCCCGTCGGCCTGCAAAATGGCCGCCAGCAGGTGCGCCGTCGTCGTTTTGCCCTTCGTGCCGGTGATGCCGATCATCGTCATCCGGTTGGCCGGTTCGCCGTACAGCCGCGCCGAAAGTACGGCCATTGTCCGGCGCGGATCGTCCGCCAGCAGAACCGCGATGCTCTCCGGCACGGTGACATCATGCCCCGCCAGCACGGCCACCGCCCCGGCGGCTGCGGCCTGCGCGGCAAAATCCGCACCGTCGGCATGCTGCCCCGGCAGGCAGACGAAAAGCGCCCCCGGCGCGGCGCAGCGGGAATCACAGCAGACCGACGTCACCTCGGTCAGGGCGTCGCCCCGCAAAAGCCGACAGCCGGTGTTTTGGATAAGCCGCCGCAAGTCCATCTGCCATCACGCTCCAAAAAATTGCTCGTACCAGATCAAAAAGCTGTAGACGCACCAGATCTGCCGCCAGCAGTCGCCGCCGTGCAGGTGGTGGTTCAACATACTATGCAGTACGCGCGGGTTAAAGAACTGCGCGGCTGCCGGGCGGCTGAAAACCGCACGCACCCGGCTGGTGTAGGGCTCCTGCCGCAGCCAGTCCCGCACCGGCACGGGAAAGCCCAGCTTTTTGCGCGCGGCGTTGGCGGCGGCAGACGGCGGGCGGCGGCCTGCCGCAGGGCAATCTTCGTAAACCGCGCGTCGGCCTTGGCCGCGGCGGGCAGCGCGGCGGCGAGGGCGAAGACCTCCCTGTCGAGAAACGGCACCCGCAGTTCGAGGCTGTGCGCCATGCTCATCTTGTCGGCCTTGAGAAGGATGTCCCCGGCCAGCCACAGCTGCAAATCGACCTGCTGCATCCGGGTCACGGGGTCAAGTCCCTCGGTGCTGTCCCAGACGGATTCGGTCAAAAACATCGGGTCGCCGTCCCCGTCGTACTCAGCGAGCAGCCGCCGTTTTTCCCGCTCGGTCAGCAGGGCGGTGGGACCGAAATACCGTTCCTCCAGTGGCAGGCCGCGCCGCACGAGAAAGTTCACCCCAGGCGCTGGCGGCAGCAGCGACGCCGCAGCCCCCAGCCCGCCCCGCAGCCACGGCGGCAGCCGGTCGTACCAGCGGAGGGTGAAGGGGTCGCGGTAGATGTTGTACCCGCCGAACAGCTCATCCGCGCCCTCGCCCGACAGACAGACCTTGACCTCCTTCGCGGCCTCGCGGTTCAAAAAATACAGCGCCACGGCGGCCGCGTCGGCCAGCGGTTCGTCCATGTGGTACTGCACGGCGGGCACGGCGTCCCAGAACTCGCCGGGGCTGATGCGCCGCACCCGGTTGCGGATGCCGAGATTGCGCGCCAACGCCTGCGCGGGAAAGGACTCGTCGTATTTTGGCTCGGCGTAGCTGATCGTGTAGCTGCGCTGCGGCATAGCCAGCGCGGTCAGCAGCCCGGAATCCACCCCGCCGGACAGAAACCCCGCGACCTCGACGTCGGCAATCTTGTGCGCTTCGACGCTGCCGCGCAGCACGGCTTCGATCTCGGCGGGGGAGGCGGGCGTGTCCCCCGGCACAAACGCGGGCTGCACCCACCGCGTCGTGCGGACGATGCCGTCCGAAAACGTCAGAAAATGCCCCGGCAGCAGTTTTTGCACCCCTGCAAAAAACGTGTCACCGCCCGGCGAATACTGGCAGGATAAGTACAGCGGCAGCTGCGCCGCGTTCAGCCGCTTTTCAAACGACGGGTGGTCTAAAAACGCCTTGATCTCGCTGCCGAACAGAAACGTCCCGTCCGCGCAGCGGCAGTAGTACAGCGGTTTGATCCCGAACATATCCCGCGCACAGACCAGCGTGTCCGCGCGGCGATCCCACAGGGCGAACGCGAACATGCCGCGCAGCCGGGGCAGCAGCTCGCGCCCCCACTGCTCCCATCCGTGCAGGACGACCTCGCTGTCGGTGCGGGTGGCGAAGGTGTGCCCCAGCGCGGTCAGCTCGGCGGTCAGGGAACGGTAGTTGTAAATTTCCCCATTGAAGACCAGCACAAGGCGGTCATCCTCGCTGTACAGCGGCTGCGCGCCGCCGTCCAGATCGATGATCGCCAACCGGCAGTGGCCGAGAGCAGCCGCCCCCTCGATGAAGGTACCCTGACCGTCGGGGCCGCGGTGGGCGATCCGTGCGAGCATCTGGTTCAGTACGCCCGCATCCGCCGCGCGGTCGGCGGCGATAAATCCGGCAATTCCGCACATGATTTGCGTTCCTTTCCCGGCAGGCAACCTGCCGTTTCCGTTTTGTACACTCGACTTGCTGGCATTTTACCACGGTCTGTGGTAGAATCTTGTCAGAACAAAGCGGAAAGAGGGCGAGCGTATGACATTGGGGCAGAATATCCAAGCGGCGCGCAAGGCAAAGGGAATGAGTCAGGAGGCGCTGGCCGAAAAAATCGGTCTCAGCCGGCAGGCGCTGGGCAAGTGGGAGAAGGACACCGCCCTGCCGGGGCTGGACAATTTGCAGGCGCTGGCCGCCGAGTTGGGCGTCGGCGTCGACGCGCTGCTGGGGGCACAGGCTGAAAGCCCGGCTGCCCCCGCCGTGACGCTGGATGCCCTGCGGGATCTGCTGGCCGCCCGCGATGCCGAGGAAAAGCGCCGCCACCGGCTGTGGGGCGGTGCCGCGGGCGCGGCCTTCCTTGTGCTGGCGGGGCTGCTGGCCGGAACGGCGCTGCAGTATGAGCGGCAGATCGACGCACTGAACCAGAATTACGCCGCGATCCAATCCAGCTACGCGGCCCAGCAGGCGGACCTTTCGGCGCAGATTTCAGAGCTGCAGGATGCCGTCCGCATGGGGGAGACCACGGTGCTGGACTGGCGCTGGCTGCCTGCCGATAAGCTACACAGGGACGCGGCGGGCAGCTGGATGCCTGTGCAGGTGCAGGTCACGCCGCGCACAGCCGCCGAGGACACGACTGCACGGCTGGCCGTGCGCTGCGGTGATGATACGCAGCTGTACGATATGACCGCCGCGCCCGACGGCAGCTTTGCGGCAGGCGGCCTTGTGTTTACAGACGGGAACAGCTATGCGTTGAGCGTGCAGTGACCGCTGATGGCGTCACAAAAAGCGAAACACTGGGCACCGTGAACTTTACCGAGGAGATGACCGAGCCAACGATCATCTGGGGCACCGGCTATACCGGCTCTGATTACGGGTACTACCTGCGCCGCACCGGAAAAACCAACTATCTGACCCTTACCTGCTACCCCGTGGAGCTGGAGGTGGACGCCCCGGCGTGGATGGAGGTGGCCGCAGTCGAGGTCGATCTGCGTCTGAACGGCGATGCGGGCGAGCCTGCCGCCACCGCCGTGCTGCAATGTACGGAGTCGTACAGCTATGGCAGCGCTGACCGCACCGGCGGCGTCTGGAGCGGCACATTTTATGACGATGCCCCTGCCGATGGCTGGCTCTACGATGGAAAGGAAATTCCGAAGTATGTGGTGCGGGTGACCGACACCAACGGCGGCGTCTGGACGGAGGAAATGCCGCTGACGGAGAAATAACAGAAAGCCTTCCCCCATTGGGGGAAGGCAGGGCGGCCGGAGGGCTGGCCGAATACATAATCCCCCCTCTGCGGCATATACTGCCACAGGGGGGATTTTTATGCCGCAGATTCTGCCGGTGCTGCTGGGCGGGGATGCCAACGTGTACGGGATGGCGCGCAGCTTCTACGAGTGCTGCGGCGCGCGCAGTGTGGCCGTCTGCCAGCGCGCGCTGCCGGCGCTGGCGCCCAGCCGCCTTGTGAAAGCCCCCGTGCAGGACGCCGCCTTTGCGCGGGACAGCGTCTTTGTTGCGACGCTGCTGGGACTGGCCGAGCAGACGCCCGGCAAAACACGCGTCCTCGTGCCCTGCGCCGATGGCTACACCCGGCTGCTTGCCTGCCACGCCGCCGCGCTACGCGGGGCGTACCGCTTTGCTGTGCCGCCGCCCGCCGCCGTGGTGCGGTTGAGTGATAAACAGGGCTTCGCTGCCGCCTGCCGCGCGGCAGGGCTGCGCACGCCGGAAACTGTTGCCCTCGACCCCGGTGCGCCGCTGCCGGAACTGCCCTTCGGCTGGCCGGTCGTCGTCAAGCCCGCCGACCAGACCGCCTACGCGCAGTACCGTTTTCCGGGAAAACGCAAGGTGCTGCTTGCCCGTGATGCCGCCGAACTACAGGTAATTTTTGACGATGTATCGAACAGCGGCTACCCCGGTGCGCTGCTGGTGCAGGAATACATCCCCGGCGCGGACACCCGGCTTTCGGTCGTGAATGCCTACTGTGCGGCGGACGGCAGTGTGCCGTGGGTCGTGCAGGGACAGCCGCTTTTGCAGGAGCGCACCCCCGAAGGCGCGGGCAACTACGCCGCCGTCCTCGTCGAGCCCGCGCGGCAGGACACGGCGCTGCTGGCGACGCTGCGCGGGCTTTTGCAGGCAGCGGGCTGGCGCGGGTTCGCCAACATCGATCTGAAATACGACAAAAACGGTGAGCCGGTGCTCTTCGAGCTGAACCCCCGGCCGGGGCGGGCGTCCTACGCCTGTGCGGCGGCGGGGGCAAATCTGGCGCGGCCATTGCTGGAGGAGCTCGTCTACGGTGTGCCGGTCACGCCGCCCGCGCTGCGCCCTGCCGTCTGGCACACTGCGCCGTGGTGGGTCGTGCGGCGGCGCTGCCCCAACCGCCTGCTGCTGCGCCGGGCGACCCTGCTCCGCCGCCGTGGCCGCGCCTGCCCGCACCTGCTGGCCGACGGGGAAGGGACGGGGAGGAAAGTGTGGTTTGTGGTCAGGCAGGCGGGGTATATTAGAAAGATAAAAATAATAGATAATAGATAAAAAATATGGTGGATCGCGGCGCTGAAGCGCCGCTTAAAACTTGTTTTCGCCCTGCGGGGCGAAAAACGCCACATTTTTTATTATCTATTATCTTTTATCTATTCTCTAAAAAGGAGGCTCCCATGTGCGGCATTGTCGGTTTCACATCCCCCGGCCATGACCCGGCGGCGGCAAAACGCACGGTGCGGGCGATGGCCGATTTGATCCGCCACCGCGGCCCCGATGGCGAGGGCTGCTTCGCCGATGCCCGCGCCGCGCTGGGGCATCGGCGGCTCGCCATCATCGACCCCGACGGCGGCGCACAGCCGATGTTCAACGAGGACGCCACCCTCGCCGTCGTCTTCAACGGCGAAATTTACAACTACCAAGCCCTGCGTGCCGAACTGCAAGCGCTCGGCCACACCTTTGCCACGGACAGCGACACCGAGGTGCTGCTCCACGGGTACGAGGCATGGGGCGCGGTGCTGCCCCGGCACCTGCGTGGCATGTTCGCGTTTGCCATATGGGACAGCGCAGCGGGGCGGCTGTTCTGCGCGCGGGATCTGTTCGGCATCAAGCCGCTATGCTATTATCGGCGCGGTGGCACGCTGCTGTTTGCCAGCGAGAGCAAGGCGTTCCTCGCGCATCCGGCGTTCGAAAAGCGGCTGAACGAGGCTGCGCTGGCCGACTGGCTCAGCATCGAATACCTGCCCGGCACCGAGACGATGTTTGCGGGTGTGTACGAGCTGCCGCCCGCCCACACCCTGACGTGGAAGGATGGAAAACTGACGATAGAACGCTATGAATCGCTGCGCTTTGCGCCCTGCTATGGCCGCGGCCTGCGCGCGTGGGCGGGCGAGATCGGCACGGCGCTGGCTGAAAGTGCCGCCGCCCACAGCATCGCGGACGTCGAGGTCGGCTGCTTTCTGTCCGGCGGGGTCGATTCGTCCCTCGTCGCCCGCGAGATGGCGCGCCGCCAGCCCGCCGTGCAGTGCTTTTCGGTCGGTTATGCCGAGGCCGTCTACTCCGAGCTGCCCGCCGCCCGCGCGGCTGCCGCAGCGCTGGGCGTGCCGCTGACCGAGACGACCGTGACCGCCGAGGATTTCTTCGCGGCGAACCGTGCGATCCAGTGGTATCTTGACGAGCCGATGCCCAACCCGGCGGAGATACCGCTGTATTTTCTCTGCAAAACGGCGGCACAGCAGGTAAAAGTGGTGCTGTCGGGCGAGGGCGCGGACGAGCTGTTCGGAGGCTACCCGCTCTACCGGCAGGGGGCGTATATGCAAATGTGGCAGGCCGTGCCGCCCGCGCTGCGGCGGGTGTTGGCCGCGCGGTGGCCGGGTGCGGCTTTCTGCGCCGGGGCGCACTGGCGCGGTGGCAGCGGTGTGCGCGGGCAAACTATGTCTTTGCGACGCCGCAGGAGCGCGACCGCTATCTGCAGCCCCGCCTGCGCGGCAGCGACCCGGCGGCGCGGTTCCGCCCGTATTTTGATAGGGGAAAGGCGCAGGACGAGGCCACGGCTTTGCAATGGGTCGATTTGCAGACATGGTTGCCCCGCAACATTCTGCGCAAGGCCGACCGGATGAGCATGGCGCACGGGCTGGAGCATGACCGGCAGGCGGCGGCCGCGCGGGCTGGTACCGCTGCACCCTGCGGCGCGGCAAGATCGCCCTGCGTGCCGCTGCCCGCCAACGCCTGCCGGGCAAAATGGCCGCCGCCCCGAAACGCGGTTTCCCCGTGCCGCTGGCTGACTGGCTGCGGCAGGAGCCGTATTATGTGCGGGTTCACGCGGCGTTTGCCAGTGCTGCGGCGGAGCAGTTTTTTGACACGCAAGCCCTCTGCACCCTGCTGGACGACAAAAAAACGAACGCTATGACGAAAATCTGGGCATTTTACTGCTTTTTTAGAGTGGTATGACATCTACTTTGGCGGCGGGACAGCGCGGATTTTGTAAAAAACTTTTTGAAAAATGCTTGACAAACCCCGCCCCCGCCGTAGCTCATGGTGGATATGAAGCAACTGCCTGGATAAGCAGTGGGCCGGGCATTATGTGGTGCCTATGGCGCAGTTGGTTAGCGCGCCAGATTGTGGCTCTGGAGGCCGGTTCGACTAGGCACCCCACCAAAGACCGCATATGTTCCTGCGCGGTCTTTTCTTTTTAACAAAAGCGCCGCCCCGTGCGGCTGTATAATGGGTCGTCGCCAAGTGGTAAGGCACGGGACTTTGACTCCCGCATTCGTGAGTTCGAACCTCGCCGACCCAACCAACGCCGCATCCCTTTGGGGTGCGGCGATTTTTGGCGGAAAATGAGGGGGCGCTGGCAGGATCGTACTTGCTGTGCGTGGAAAACCATGCTACACTGCCTTATATAATAAGGAAAACGGAGGCTGCGATGAAACGCGCTGTGATTTTTGACTTGGACGGCCTGCTGATCGACAGCGAGGTCTCGTGCTGGCAACATCCAGCAAGCGTGACCGCGCGGTGGACATCCTGACGCGGCTGGGCGTGGTGCAGTATTTCGACGATATGGTCTTCGGCACCGAGATCGAGCGCGGCAAGCCCTACCCGGACATTTTCCTGAAAGCCGCCGAGAAAGCGCACGCCGCCCCGGCGGACTGCCTTGTGCTGGAGGACAGCGAGGCAGGAATTCAGGCCGCCCACGCGGCGGGCATTGATGTGATCTGTGTGCCCGACATGAAGACCCCGGCGGCAGAATTTCAACAAATGACGGCTGCCGTGTTGAAAAGTCTCGACGATGTGCAGGCATGGCTGGCGCAGCCCGCCCGATAAAACGTATAAACACCTCCGCATCGGCGCATACTGAGGGACACGGAGGTGTTTTTTTATGAGTTATCTTGACTGTGCCCAGTATGACTGCTGCCACAACAAGGCGGGCTGCTGCTGCCTGAGCGGCATCAACGTCCGCCATACCGGCCCCGGCGACGCCGTCTGCGGCAGCTACCGCAACAGCGAGGGCTACGGCAACGTTGCCACCGACAACCAGCCGGCCTCGCCCGAAACCGAGATCCACTGCGACGACAAGGGCTGCCGCCATCTGGAGGGGCACTGCTGCTGCTGCGCCGACCACGTCAGCATCGACGAGTGCAGCTGCGGCCCCCAAATGTGCCACCCGCGCCCCACGTGAGACCGGCGAATGACCTGAAACCGAACGGATACCGCTTATTTGCAAGCGGTATCCGCTTTTTTTGTTGCGATTTGCGGCGCATTGTTGTATAATAAGACGATATAGTAGGTCTTGTCCGCCCTTTTGCTGGGAAGTGCCCGGCGCGGACGGGTCGTCGGGGACGCCGACCCCTTACAAGAATAACCTATTTTAAGCGGTGCGCAGCACCGCGAACCACCATATTTATTATCTTTTATCTATTATCTAATTGAGGTGTTCTCTATGTCCGAAAAGCCTGTCACGGTGCCGTTTGTTTCGTTCCGGCCGATGGAACGCGAGCTGGATGCCGACCTGCGCGGCGCGTTCGCCCGTGTGCTGGACAACAGCTGGTACATCGGCGGTCGTGAGGATGCCGCCTTTGAAAAAGCCTTCGCCGATTACTGCGGCGTGCGCCACTGCATCGGCTGCGGCAACGGGCTGGACGCGCTGGTGCTGATCCTGAAAGCGCTCGGCATCGGGGCGGGGGACGAGGTCATCGCGCCGTCCAACACCTTCATCGCTACGGTGCTGGCCATCAGCTACGCGGGCGCGACGCCGGTGCTGGTCGAGCCGACGCTGGAAAGCTACAACATCGACCCCTCGAAGATCGAGGCCGCCGTCACCCCGCGCACCAAGGCCATCATGGCGGTGCATCTCTACGGCCAGTGCGCCCCGATGAACGAGATCAACGCCATCGCGAAAGCCCACGGCCTCAAGGTCATCGAGGACGCCGCTCAGGCGCACGGCGCGACCTACCAAGGCTGCCGCGCAGGCAGCCTCGGCGATGCCGCCGGGTTCAGCTTCTATCCGGGCAAAAACCTCGGCGCACTGGGCGACGCGGGCTGCGTGACAACGAACGACGACGCGCTGGCCGAGCGCATCCGCGCCCTCGGCAACTATGGCAGCGATTACAAATACCACCATATTTATAAGGGTCAGAACTCCCGCTTAGACGAGCTGCAGGCGGCGTTCCTCGCGGCCAAGCTGCCGCACCTAGACGCCATGAATGCCGAGCGCCGCCGCATCGCCGCGCGGTATCTGGCAGAGATCCGCAACCCCGCTGTTGCGCTGCCCACCGAACTGCCCGGCTGCGAGCACGTCTGGCATATTTTCGCCGTGCGGTGCGCAAACCGCGACGCGCTGGAAAAACACCTGAACGACCGCGGCATCGGCACGAACAAGCACTACCCGACGCCCATCCACCTGCAGGGCGCGTATGCCGAGCTTGGTCTTGCCAAGGGCGCGCTGCCGCTGGCGGAGGAGATCTCCGCCACCGAGCTGAGCCTGCCGATGTTCTACGGCATGACTGACGCGCAGGTGCAGGCGGTCATCGACGCCGTGAACGATTTTAAGGGGTGAACCATGCCGAAAGTCGGGATCGTAATTTCCAATTATAACGGCTGGCAGGACACGCTGGTATGCCTCGAAAGCCTGCAAAAGCAGACGTTTCAGAATTTTGAAATTATTTTAATTGACGATGCTTCGCCGAATGACTCGGTGTCGCAGCTGCAAGACAAGCTCCCGCCGAACACGGTGTTTCTGCCGCAGCAGGAAAACGTCGGCTTTGCGGCGGCCAACAATATCGGTATGCGCCGCGCATTGGACGACGGCTGCGACTTCGCGCTGCTGCTGAACAACGACACCGCTGTCCGCCCGGATTTTCTCGAAAAGCTGCTGGCCGAGACGCCGGAGGGTGCGGTCAGCTGCCCGAAGATGCTGTTCATGGATCCGCCAGACGAAATTTGGTTCGCGGGCGGCACGCTCGACTCCGCGACGGGCAAGGTGAAGCATCTCGGCGGCCACAAAAAGGACGGCGCGGACTTTGCCGAGAAAAAGCAGGTCAGCTTCATCACCTTCTGCTGTGTGCTGCTGCCGCGCACGGTGATTGAGCAGGTTGGATATCTCGATGAGACGCTGTTTATGTACTGTGAGGATGTCGACTACTGTATCCGGCTGGGACAGGCGGGCGTGCCGATGTGGTTCTTGCCCGACGCCGTCATCCACCACAAGGCGGGCGGCAGCGCGGGCGGGATGCTGTCGGTCTATTACATCACCCGCAACACGCTGTACCTGACCTGCAAGGGCAGGAGCGCGGCGTATAAAAAGTGGAAAACCATCCTGCCGCTCGTCACCGGCGCGGCGCGCTACGCCCTGACGAAAGCGCTTGGCCGCAAAAAAGGCCGCAGCTACGGTGCGTTCAAGGGCGCACTGGATTTTGGAATGGAAAAATGGGGCGGATGGAAGGAGCGAACTGAACGTGCCGCAAATCACCATTGTCATCCTGCAATACCGGCCTGACGCTGCGGCGCTGCGGCGCACGCTGGCTTCGCTGGCGATGCAGGACACGCGCGATTTCGCCGTGGTGCTGGGCGACGATGGCTCGGCGCAGGACTATTTTGCCGAGAGCCGTGCGTATTTAGCGGCGCACGGCATCACCGACGTGCAGACCACGAAGCTGCAGCCGAACGGCGGCACCGTGAAAAAACGCCCGGAATGCTGTGCGCGCCGCCGCGACCCGATGGGTGCTCATGCTCTCACCGGGGCTTTCCTCTACGACAGCGAAACGCTGCGCTGGTGGCTGGGGCGCTTGCAGGCCGACGAGCCGCGCGTGGCCTTCGGCAGGCAGGCCTACTTCACCCCCGATCCGCCGCAGCCCACGGCGGGCGAGACACCCTTTGACCGCACACCCTATGACCCTGCCCACTACGACGCCAAGGCCATCCGCCGAAACCTGCTATTGTACGACGACGGGATCAGCGGCGCGGGGCTTGTGTACGAGCGGGCGCTTTTCCTCTCGGCGCTGGACAAGATGGCCGACCATGTGCGGCTGGCCGAGGATTTCTCCCTGCGACTTTTCGCTGTGCAGGGGTGCGCATCACCCGATATGACCGGCTGACCGTCTGGTACGAGTACGGCGGCGGTGTCTCGACCGATGCAGCTGCCCGTGCCCGGATGCTGGGCGACTGGCGCGCCATGCTGGAGGTGCTGCGGGCAGAATACCCCCGCGACCGCACGGTGCGCCTGGCCTATGAATATTACTTCAACGACCGCCGCAAGTCCCGCCTTGTGCGCGGGCTGGTGGGGCGGCTCATCGTGCCGCAGAACGCCCCCTTCAAAAAAGCCCAGCGCGCTTGGCAACCGCCCACCAACGGCGACGCGGCAAAACTGAAAGAAATCTACGATTTCGCCGAAGGAAATTCGTAGGGGCGGGGCTCTGCTCCGCCCGTACACGTTTACGGCGAGATAAAGTTTTTCGGCGCCCACCATCAACAGAAAGGCAAAACTATGATCATCCAGACCATCAGCATGAAGAGCATTACAGCCGAGGGGCTGGGTACGCTCTCGGTCTTTGAGGGCGGCCACGACGTCCCCTTTGACATCAAGCGCATCTACTATATTTACGGCGCGCCGCAGGGTACCCAGCGCGGCGGCCACGCCCACAAGGCGCTGCGGCAGGTGCTGTGGTGCCCCTACGGCAGCATCCTCATCCGGCTGGACGACGGCCACGAAAAGAGCGAGGTGCTGCTGGACGACCCCGCCAAGGGACTGATTGTGGAGCACAACATCTGGCGCGAGATGATCTGGCAGCAGGAGAACTCCGTGCTTTGCGTCGCGGCGGATTCCTACTACGAGGCGGCAGATTATATCCGTGACTACGACGAATTTTTGAAGACCGTACAGGCGAAGGGGTAAACCGTGCTGAATGTTATGCTTCTGTCCGCCGGGGTCACGACCGGCTGGCATCTGGCGCAGGTGGCGCAGCAGGCGTTCGGCGACGAGATCTGCCTGCACCTCTGCGATACGAACCCGCGCGAGCTTGTCCCTGCGGCGGCGCTGGGCGGGGTGTTCCACCGAGTATTGCCGCTGGCCGACCCGGCGTATGAACAACAAATTCTCGATCTGCTGCGGGAAAATCATATTGATGTGCTGATTCCGCTCATCGATCAGGACCTATTCACTTGGGCGGCGGACGCCCCGGCGCTGCAGGCACTGGGGGTGCGCTCCACCGCGCCGCTGCGCCACACGGCGGAACTGCTCAGCGACAAAAAGGCCATGGCAGAATTTTTGCAGGCGCACGGCCTGCCCACCCCGCCGCTGGTTGCGCCGGAGGCAATGGAACAGGGACGCGCCTACGTGGAAAAACGGGAGGTCGGCTGCGGTTCCATCGGGCTGCGTACCGTGGTTGGGGGCGAGGGCTACACGCCGCACCCCGGCAGCATTCTGCAGGAAAAGTGCGACGGCGGCGACACCGAGATCACCGCCGAAATCTTCAACGCGCAGGGAAAGCTGCGGGTCTTCTGCCGGGAGCGCGTCGTGACGAAGTCCGGCGTCTGCACGAAGATGCGCCCGCTGGACGTGCCGGAAATCGAGGACTACATCCGAACCCTGACCGGTCTGCTGCCTTGCCCGGCGGCGTTCTGCGCGCAGTTCATGCAGCATCGCGGGCGGTGGAACCTCATCGACTGCAACCTGCGCATCGGTGCGGGCACGGCGATGGCTTCCGCCGCCGGGTTCCAGCTGGTGCGGGCGTTCTGGGCGAACCTCTGCGACCAGCCCGTGCCCGACGCATGGCTGCAGCCTGACCCCACGGTCAAAGCCGTGCTGCGGGTCTATCAGGAAGTGGTGATCCGGTGACGCTGTACTGCGATGTGGACGGCACGCTGCTGGACAGCAGTGCCCGCCACGAAAAACTGCTGCGCGACCTGCTGGCGGCGCGGGGACTGCTCTGGCCTGCCGCCGCGCCGGATTACCTGCGCTACAAGGCCGACGGCCACAGCACAAAGGCGTGGCTGATGCTGGCCGGGTTTGCGCCGGAAACCTGCGCCGAGCTGGCCGATGCTTGGCGCACTGGCATCGAGCAGCCCGAATATCTGGCGCTGGACACGGTCTACCCCGACACGCTGCCGTTTTTGCAGGCCATGCGGGCAGCAGGGCGGGACGTCGTGCTGATCTCGGCACGGCAGAACGCCGACGCGCTGCGGCAGACGCTGGCGCGCTGCGGCATTCTGCCGTTAACGGCGGAGCTTTTTGGTCGTGCCGCCGGTGCAGGCTGACCGCCGCAAGGCGGAGCTGCTGCGCCCTCGCATCGCCCCCGGCGACGTTATGCTGGGCGATACCGAGGTGGACAAGAGCTGCGCCGAGCTGCTGGGGCTGCCGTGGATCGTGCTGGATCGAGGCTTCCGCAGTGCCGTCTACTGGCAGGCGCACGGCGTGCAGCCGGCGCACGATCTACACGAAGCCGCCCGGCGGTTACAAAATTTGCCATAACACGATAAAAAAGAGGTACCCACCATGAACCAGCCCAAGGTCAGCGTGCTGATCTCGTTTTACAATCTGGCGCCCTATGTCGACAAGACGATGGAGACCGTACTTGCACAGAAGACGAATTTCCCGGTCGAAGTCCTCTGCGCGGACGACGGCTCCGACGATGGGACGATCGAAAAGCTGCGCGTCTGGGAAGAAAAAAATATCCCGATACCGTGCGCGTTTTTTGTGATGGATCGCATCCCCGGCGCAAAATATGAGGCCAACGAGCGCATCAAGCGGATGAACGCTATCCGTGGGCGGCTGTTCTACGAGGCCAAGGGCGAGTACGTCAGTTATCTGGACGGCGACGACTTCTACACCGACGACCACAAGCTGCAAAAGCAGGTCGACGTGCTGGACGCCGACGTCGAGCACAAATACATTGGCTGCGGTCACAACGGCTGCTATTATTGGGAGAGCACCGGCAAGACCGTCCCCATCGAGCGGCCGATCCGGGAGTGCAGCCTGACCGCCGAGGAATACTGGAGCTTTTTGTACATCCACACGAACGCGCTGCTGCTGCGCAACATCGGCCTGCAGGGCATCGACCCGTACAAGAGCGGCATCCCCATCATCGATAACCCGCTGACCTTCCAGTTTTTGCCCTACGGCGACATCTACTATCTGCCCGACTGCATGTTCAACTACCGCCAGATCGAGGGCAGCACCTACCACCGCCGCAGCCCTTACCAGAACGACATCCTCACGGCGCTGATTTTGTACGAGCAGCGCTGCATCACCCGCAAATTCGACGCGGCGGGGCTGGTGCGCTTTCTGCGCGAGTACGAAGACCTGTATAAAGCGCGCAAGGCCCGCGTCTGACGCAGGACGCCCAGACCTACATGGAAAACCTGCACACCTACCACGCCGACCGTCTGCGCCGCATCGTCAATTACAATAACGAAAGTGCGCTGTCCCGCTTGTGGTGCGAGGTGGAAAACCCCATGTGGTTCTTTATCACGAAGGTCTGCCGCCATTTTATCTGGAAACCCAAGGTACGGGCACTGCTGGAAGAAGCCCGCGTGAAAACCGAAAAAGGGGAGTGTTGAGTCATGGAAGATATGAGCGAACTGACCGCCGAAGAACAGGCCAAGCTGCTGCGGCATGAACTGGAAGCTGTCTACGGCTCGTCGTCGTACAAGATCGGCCGCGCTTTGACGTGGCTGCCGCGCAATGCGAAACGCGGGCTGAAGTATCTTTTGCACAACGGCGTTATCAGTGCAAAATATATCTATACCTACGCAAAATATCATAAGATCGCGAATAAGGACTACGCCTACTGGGCGTGCCTGCAGAAAAAGGACTACCCCGAAGCACTGAAAAAGTGGTTTCAGGAGACAAACTACACTCACACACCGCTTGACCTCGAACACCCCAAATCCTTCAGCGAGAAGACCCAGTGGCTCAAGCTGTACGGCGGGTTCGAGGATGTCTATCCCCTCGTTGACAAGTATGCCGTGCGCGAGTGGGTCAAGGAGAAGATCGGCGAGGAATACCTTATCCCGCTGCTGGGTGTCTGGGATCGCTTTGACGACATCGACTTCGACAAGCTGCCGGACAAGTTCATGCTGAAGGTCAACCACGGCGCGGGCTGGAACATCGCCGTGCAGGATAAATCCAAGTTCGATAAGGCGGACGCCAAGCGGAAGATCGAGGGCTGGCTTAAGCTGAACTACTGCTACCTGATGGGTGGGTTGGATGTGCAGTACATCCACATAAAGCCGCGCATCATCGCTGAAAAGTTCATCGAAAACGACGGCGGCGACCTCTACGATTACAAAATTTTCTGCTTCAACGGCGAGCCGAAAATTATTTTGCATATTGAGGAGCGCTATACCGACAAGGAGGAACGGATGTTCTTTCTGGATACCGACTGGAACCAGCTGCCCTTCAACATCAATGTGCCGCTGGAACTGGACGCCGATCTGCCCCGCCCGGCGAACCTTGAAAAAATGCTGGACATTGCCCGCACGCTGAGCCAAGGCTACACTGCCGTGCGTGTCGACCTGTACTCGCTCAATGACGGCAGCATCAAGTTCGGCGAGATGACCTTCACCACCGAGAGCGGTATCTCCCGCTGGCACCCGGAGAGCGCGAACGACTTCATGGGCAGCCTGATCCACCTGCCCGGCGTCGACGACGCCCCGGCGGAGGGCAACGCGTGACGCCCGCCGTCAGCGTCATCGTCCCGGTCTACAAGGCCGAGGCGACCCTCGACGCCTGCGTCGAAAGCATTCTGGCGCAGACGATGCCGGACTTTGAGTTACTGCTCATCGACGATGAAAGCCCCGACAACTGCCCGGCGCTCTGCGACGCGTGGGCGCAGAAAGACCCGCGCATCCGCGCCCTGCACCCGAAAAAAGACCGGCGCGGGGCCGTCCGGCGCGCGCAACGCCGGGGTGGCCGCCGCGCGGGCACCGTGGCTGACGATGGTGGACAGCGACGATACCGTCGCGCCCGAATTGCTGGCAATGTTGCTGCACGGTGCGCAAAGCGGGGCGGAGCTTGTCATCTGCAACTGCTGCCCCGTCACGGCCGACGGCGCACAGCACCCCCTGCCGGAGGCCGAGCGCTTCACGCAGGATACGCTGCTGGATGTGGCGGCATTCTGGGATGCCTTCAACACGCCGTGGATCAACCAGTTCACCGGCACGGCGCACCGGCTGTACGCGGCAAAATTGTTCGATGGTGTGCGGTATCCGGAGGGGATGCTGCACGAGGATTACTACGTTTTGCCTGATTTGGTCGCCCATTGCACCAAGGTGCAGTGCCTAGCCTACACGGGGTATTTTGTGCTGCGCCACGCGGGCAGCATCACCGACGGCGCGCGCCATGAGGTGCGGCTGGCGATGACGAAGGGCGACATCCACCGCGCCGAGTATTTCCTGCAAAACGGCTGGTACGACCGCGCCGAAGGCGCGCTGACCGATGCGGCGGTGTTTCTGCACAAAAACAAGGCCGCCTACGACCTGCGCCAGCCCGGCCACCGCGAAGAATTTGCTGCCACGAAGCGCGAGCTTTGCCGCGTATATGATGCCTTAGCGCAGGCGAAGGGCGCGGCTTCCATGAAGCTGCGCGCCGCCGCACTGCACATCGGTCTGCCGGTGTTTTGCGCGATTTTGAACGCACGGATGTAGGGCGGCAGCATGCCATCATGCCGCCGCGCCGCGTTGCCGTTATTGCCAATCTACTTCCCAAGGAGTCCCACCATGCCCACCGTCAGCGTTGTCATCCCGGTCTATAAGGTCGAGCGCTACCTTGACGCCTGCGTCGAAAGCGTCGCCCGGCAGGACTTTCCCGATTTGGAAATTCTGCTGGTGGATGACGGCAGCCCCGACGGCTGCCCGGCGCTCTGCGATGCGTGGGCGGCGCGGGATGCCCGCATCCGGGTCATCCACCGGGCGAACGGCGGCCTGTCCGCGGCGCGCAACTCCGGCATCGACGCGGCCACCGGTGACTTCCTGCTCTTCGTCGACAGCGATGACTTGCTTGAACCCGGCACGATCCGCCGTGCGGTCGACGCCCAGCGGCGGCACGACGCCGATCTGGTGCTTTTCAACCTGACCTACGTCGACGAGCAAAACCGCCCGCTGCCCGCGCCGGATTTCACCGGCTTCCCTGATGAGACCCTTGACGAGAACGGCGTCTGGCAGCGGTACTTCGCACTGGCAGAAACCAAAATTTACTACGTTGTGGCGTGGAATAAGCTCTACCGCCGCAGCCTGTTTGCCACGATGCGGTACGCCCCCGGCAAGCGGTACGAGGATCAATTCCTGCTGCCGCAGCTGCTGGCACAGTGCAAGACCATCGAGTGTCTGGCCGCGCCCGGCTACCGCTATGTGCAGCGGGGCGGCAGCATCATGGCGGCGGGTCGAGCCGCGGCTACCTTGACCGGCCGGAATATCTGCTGGAATGGTGCGGCTATTTCACCCAGAAGGGCGACGCCCTGCGCGCCGAGGGGCTGCTGAACGACGCAATTCAAAACCTTTCCGAAAAGCAGAATTTCGACCTTTCCACCCCGGCGCAAAAGACCCGCTACCGCGCGGCCTGCCGTGCCTGCGCCACATGTTACGACGCACTGGCCGCTGCCACGGGGCAGACCAGCATGCGGCTGCGCGCGGCGCTGCTACGCATCGGTCTGTCCGCCTACCAAGCATTTTTGCAACACAAAACCTGAAGGAGTTCCCCGCATGGAAAAAACGCAACTGCAAAACTACCATGTCCACTACGGCCCGGCGCAGGGCTGGAGCCGTGTTGACCTCGGCGAGCTGTGGCGCTACAAAGACCTGATCTGGCTGTTCGTCAAACGCGACTTCAACGTCATGTACAAGCAAACCGTGCTGGGGCCTGCGTGGATTTTGATCAACCCGCTGCTGTCCACGGCGATGTACTGCGTCATGTTCGGTACCATCGCCCAGCTGTCCACCGACGGCGTGCCGCAGATCCTGTTCTACCTCGCGGGCACGGCGCTGTGGGGCTCTTCGCGTCCTGCATCAACAAGGTGTCGGGCACATTCACGACGAACTCCAACATTTTCAGCAAGGTGTATTTTCCGCGGCTGGCGATGCCGCTCTCCACGATGCTGTCGGGCTTGATCAACTTTCTTGTGCAGTTTGTCCTGTTTTTCCTCCTGTTGCTTGTCTATCTTGCCAAGGGCGAGGTCAGCCCCCATTGGGGCATGGTGCTGCTGTGCGTACCGCTGGTGCTGCAGGTCGGCTTGCTCGGTCTCGGCTGTGGCATCATCGTGTCCAGCCTGACGACCCGCTACCGCGATTTGATGGTTGTCGTCACCTTCGGCGTCCAGCTGTGGATGTACGGCTCGCCGGTTGTCTACCCGCTGTCGATGATCACCCACCCCGTGCTGCGCGCCGCGATGATTCTGAACCCGATGACCGCGCCGATGGAGAGCTTCCGCTATATCTTCTTCGGTACGGGGCAGGTCAGCGCTGTGATGTGGGTGTCGTCCCTCGCGTGGACGGCTGTACTGCTGGCGCTGGGTCTCAAGCTCTTCAGCAAGGTCGAAAAGACCTTCGTCGATACGGTGTAAGGGGGCGCGCGTTATGAGTGAAAACAAACTGATGATCCGCGTCAAGGATGTCAAAAAACAGTACCGGCTCGGCCAGATCGGCGGCGGCACGCTGCGCGGCGACCTGCAAAGCTGGTGGGCGCGCAAGCGCGGCAAGGAAGACCCGAACACATTGATCGGTACCGACCAGCGCCTCATCGGCACGTCGTTTATGGCGCTGAACGGCGTCAGACTTCACCGTCAACAAGGGCGAGGCCGTCGGCATCATCGGCTCGAACGGTGCGGGCAAGTCCACGCTGCTCAAAAGCTGCTGACCCATGTCACCGCGCCCTCGGCGGGCGACATCGACCTGTACGGACGCGTGGCGTCGATGCTGGAGGTCGGTACCGGCTTCATCCCGAAATGACCGGCCGCGAGAACGTCTACCTGAACGGCGCGATTCTGGGCATGACCCGCAGCGAGATCGACGCAAAGCTGCCGCAGATCATCGAATTTTCCGAGTGCGGCGACTTCATCGACACCCCCGTCAAGCGCTATTCCAGCGGCATGTTCGTTAAATTGGCGTTCTCCGTCGCCGCGCACCTTGACAGCGAAATCATGATCATGGACGAGGTGCTGGCCGTCGGCGACATGAAATTCCAGAAAAAGTGCCTGACGAAGATGCGCCAGGCCGCCCAGCGCGACGGCAAGACCGTGCTCTACGTCAGCCACAATATGTCGACGATCCGCGACCTGTGCGACCGCTGCATCGTGCTGGACAAGGGCAAGGTCATCTTTGACGGCGACGTCGACGAGGGCATCGCGCTGTATCTGGCGACG
>VOFE01001430.1_pt1 | contig 36001 bp, 55 predicted proteins | sample 5384071 | NCBI WGS metagenome assembly VOFE01 (sample SAMN12384724, study PRJNA508395) | human gut metagenome | isolation source: healthy gut D | host: Homo sapiens
CTCGCTGCGCGGGCGGCGCGGCCAGCAGCCGGGCGTACTGCGCTTCATCGATGCATACGGGCTTTTCCAGGAACAGGGGCAGGCCGTGTTCCATCACAAGGGCGGCGTACCGGGCGTGCAGGCCGCACCGGGTGCCGATGAACACGGCATCCAGCGCCTCACGGTCCAGCATCTCCTCCGCGTCCGCGTAATAGCGGGTGTCTGCAAAGCGGCCGTCACGGGCCAGCTGCGGCTGCAGCGTTTCCAGGCGCGGGTCCGCGACAGCGGCCGGCGCGAGAGGAAGGCCCGCGCCGGTAAATGCTTTCATCATGGTCTCGCTGCGCAGGCCGTAGCCGATAAAGCCGATTTTTTTCATGGTGATTCCTTCTTTCCGGTGTTTTTTGACGCGCATGCCCGGACGGCATTGCACTTATTATAGAAAGCAGGATGCCCGCAGTCAAACAAACGGACCAAAGATGCAAAAAAAGAACGAAAAAGATAAAACGGCGGCCGCAGCCGGACGTGAATTGAGAAACGGTATTGTGCTTTTTGATGCGGCACTTTTGCCGAAAAACGGCGCAAAAAAGCAAAACAGGAGATTTTTAACCGAGAAATGCGTCTGAAAAGACAAAAAATGCGTCTGATTTTTTTTGCGGTTTGCGGTATGATAAAAAGAACAATACAGGACAGGAGGAACCATGGCAGTGCGGATCTATCTGGAAGAAAGCGCGCGGCGGTTTGAGACGGGTGTGCGGGAGCTGGAGGTGCTGGGCGGCTTTAAGCTGGCCGGGGACGGCGTACCTGTGCGCTGGAGTGAAGCCGGTGTGCCGGGCATTTCCTGGGACGGCAGCAGGGCGCAGCTCTCTGGTGCGGGCGAAGCGCAGTTTTTTCGCGGGCTGGGCCTGCTGCGGGAGCGCCTGGCAGGCGGCACGGCTCCCTTTGAACAGACCGAGGCGCCGGTGTTCCGCGGCCTGGGCGCCAGTTTTGACCTTTCCCGTAATGCAGTGATGACGGTGGATGCGCTCAAGCGGATGCTGTGCCGCATGGCGCTGATGGGCTACAACGAGGCTTACTTATATACGGAGGATACCTATGCGCTGCCGGAATATCCGTTTTTCGGCTACCAGCGGGGAAGGTACGGCGCCGAGGATCTGCGTGCGCTGGACGGTTGGGCGGCGGCGCTGGGCATCGAACTGATCCCCTGCATCCAGACACTGGGGCATCTGGAACGTTTTCTGCATTGGGAAAGCAGCGCGTCTCTGCGGGATACACCGGATGTGCTGCTGGCCGGGGACGAGGAAACCTACCGGCTGATCGAGGCCATGCTGCGCCGGTGCCGCGCATGCTACCGCACGAAAAAAATACACCTGGGCATGGACGAGGCCATGAATTTGGGCTTGGGCGGGTACTTGAAAAAGAACGGCTATCACGAGAGCTTTGACATTATGCTGCGCCATGTGGAGCGCGTGGGCGCGCTGGCCCGAAAGCACGGCTTTGAGCCAATGATGTGGAGCGACATGTATTTCCGCTGCGCCAGCCCCAACGATGATTACTACGAGGACGACATCGAGATCCCCCAGACGGTAATAGACGCCGCGCCCGCGGACATGACGCTGGTATATTGGGATTATTACCACGACGACGAGGCGTTCTACGACAGATACATCCGCCTGCACCAGAAATTTGCCGCGCCGCTGCGGTTTGCGGGCGGTATGTGGACGTGGCTGGGCCCGGCCGTTGACTATGACGTGTTTTTCAAAAAAGCGGAGCCCGCGCTGCGTGCCTGCCTCGGAAACGGCGTGACGGATGTGATGATCACCACATGGGGCGACGACGGCGGAGAGACGAGCCCTCAGGCGATGCTGCTGGGCCTGCAGGCCTGGGCGGAGTTCTGCTATACCGGCGGGATGGACCGCGGGCACATCTGCCGCAGGCTCGCCGCCTGCACGGGCGCGGACGGGCGGGCGCTGGCGCGCATCAGCGCGTTCAACAAAACGCCGCTTCTGGACGCTGAAAGCGATCTGCCCAATGCCGCAAAATTTCTGCTGTATCAAGACCCGCTTTTGGGCCTGTACGATTTGGATATCGAAGGGCTGGGCTTTGCGCGGCACTACGCCTCGCTGGAGGCGGAGTTTGCCGCGTATGCGCAGGAGGGCGGCCAGTGGACGCTGCTGTACCGTTTTTATGAGCTGCTGGCCCGCGTGCTGAAAAACAAGGCGGAATTGGGCCTTGGGCTGTACCGCGCTTACCAAAAGCAGGACCGCGCCCGGCTGGCAGCGCTGGCCGGACAGGCGCGGCAGGCCGCAGAGGACTGCGGAGCGCTGCGCACATGCTGGCGGCAGCTGTGGATGGCGGAATGCCGTCCGCAGGGGTTTGAAGTGCTGGAGCTGCGGCTGGCCGGCGTACAGGCCCGCCTGGAAGCGGCCGCCGCTCGAACGGAAGACTGGTGCGCAGGCAGCGTGCAGCGCCTGGAGGAGCTGGAGGAGGGGCGGCTGCTCCTGCTGCGCACGCCCGGCACCAGCCGCCTGCACGGCGTGTATTTCTGGCGCGAGATCGCAAGCGCATCCAAATGCTTTTGAGAACAGGCGCCCCCGCGCCGCGGCCCGCGAAAGAGCCGGAACGGGGAAAAGGGAAAGGGATGGTTATGCAATGAAAAGAATCACGATGGTCATCGCAGGCCTGGGCGGCCGCGGCCACGACATTTACGGCAACTATGCCATGGAGCACCCGGATGAGGTGGAGATCGCTGCGGTGGCGGACCCGCGTCCCGAGCGGCTGGAGCTGGCGCAAAGGGAGTGGAACATCCCGGCGGAGCGCTGTTTTGCAACGGCGGAGGAGCTGTTTGCGCAGCCGCAGCTGGCGGACGCGGCGGTCATCGCCACGCAGGACCGGCAGCATGTCGTCCATGCGGAGGCCGCGCTGAAGGGGGGTACCATTTACTGCTGGAAAAACCAGTGGCGGTGGACATTGAGGGCTGCCTGAAGGTACTGCGTTGGCGCGGAGGTATCAGCGCCATGTGGTGGTGTGCCATGTGCTGCGCTACACGCCTTTTTACAATACCATCAAGCAGTTCATCGACGACGGCCGCATCGGCGAGGTGGTCGCCATTCAGGCGATGGAGCAGGTGGGCTACTGGCACCACGCCCACAGCTACGTGCGCGGCAACTGGCGCCGGGCCGATGAGTCCTGCCCCATGATCCTTGCCAAGTGCTGCCACGATATGGACATTCTCATCTGGCTTACGGGCAAGCGGGCGCGCTATGTAAGCTCTTACGGCAACAATTATCTGTTCCGTGCGGAAAAAGCCCCCGCAGGCGCGGCGCAGCGCTGCATGGACTGCGCTGTGCGCGCCGGCTGTCCCTACGACGCGGTGCGGTATTATCTGGAGAGCGGCCGCACCAGCGTACGCGCGGGGCGCGTGCACTGGCCCATTAACGTGCTGGACCCTCACCCCACACCCGAGAACATCGAGCAGGCGCTGCGCACCGGCCCCTACGGCCGCTGTGTTTATCACTGCGACAACGACGTTGTGGACCACCAGGTGGTAAATATCGAGCTGGACGGCGGCACCACCATCAATTTTACCATGTCCGCGTTCACCGAACGGTGCTACCGCACCATCAAGGTGATGGGTACCCACGGCTGTGTGGAGGGAAATATGGATCTCTCCCACCTGGTGTGGCACGACTTCTTCGGCCACAGCGAAGAAATGGACCTGAATGTAACGGACGGTTCCATGGCCGGGCATGGCGGAGGAGACGCCGTTATGGTGAAACAGTTTGTAGAACTGCTGGCCAGCGGCCGGGACGACGAGATGCTCTCTTCTGTGGAACACTCCATCGAAAGCCATCTGGTGGCGCTTCTGGCCGAGCGCTCCCGCCTGGAACATGGCCGCAGCCTGCCCGTGGAGCTGTGAGCATAGTTCGGAATTTGTCTTTTTTGTTAAGGAGATCGTTTTTTGATGCTTCAATATTGAAAACAGAATGAATAAAAAAGGACTCTGTTTTGCAAATGATTTAAATTTCTTTGTTCATTTTGCTGCAAAAATATGATAATATTTTTTGATGGTGCCGGAAAACAGTAAAACAAGCGCCGAAAAAGACAAATACATTGCGCGGCGTCCTTGTTATACTGAAAGTGCAGAACAGGAAGGGCGACGCAGCCTTTTCCAAAGGATCTTTTAGGAGGAAAACGCAAATGAAAAAAATATTGGCACTCTGTCTTGCGCTGACGATGGCACTGGCTGTGTTCGCCGGATGCTCGGGCGCAGCTTCTTCTTCAGCGCCGGCCGCCGGCTCCGCCAGCGGCTCTGCTTCCACAGGCGGCTCTGCCACCGGCAAGCAGCTTTCGGGCAAGGTCGTGTACTGGTCCATGTACAACGAGGGAGAGCCCGAGGCAATGGCCATCCAAAAGGCCGCTGATATGTTCATGGAGGACTACCCCGACTGCGAGGTGGAGATCCAGTGGATCGGCCGTTCCAACCAGGACATCACCGGCCCGGCGCTGGAGGGCGGCGAGCAGCTGGACATCCTGGACAATTTTTCGTATGATAAGAGCACGGACCGTTATCTTGACATCACGGACATGATGAACGGGCCGGCCCTCGGCCAGGAGGATATGACCGTGGCCGAGAGCATTCTGCCGGTGCTGAATCTCGCCAACGCCCAGGGACAGGAAAAGGCCGGGCTGGAGACGGACAAATACTACGGCGTGCAGATGTTCCCCTGGGTGGTGGGCTTCTTCTACAACAAGGATCTGTTCCAGCAGGCGGGCATCACCGAAACGCCCGAGACCTGGACGGAATTCATGGAAGCATGCCAGAAGCTGAAGGACGCGGGCATCAATGCCGTCACCTGTGATGACGCATACATGACGCTGATCCCCAACAACTATCTGGCCCGCCTGGTGGGCAGCGATACCATCGCAGCCATGAGTGCCAGCGCGTCCGACCCGGCGTGGCAGTCCGAGGAAGTGAAGCAGGCGTTTGCCGCCATGGAGGCGCTGTCGCCGTTTATGTCCCCGCAGACAGCCACCAATAAGTATCCCGCCGGCCAGCAGGAATTCGCGCTGGGCGAGGCGGCCATGTACCTGAACGCCAGCTGGATGCCTTCCGAGGTGGCCGACACGGCGGGCGAGGACTTCCCCTGGGGGTTCTTCGCGTTCCCGCAGGTGGAGGACGGAGCTGAGGGCAGCGGCTACGTTTCCGTCGGAGGTGTTCCCCTGGCCGTATACAGCGGCTCCCCGAACCCCGAGGCGGCGAAGGAGTTCCTGCGCTATGTGGCGTCCAAGGAAGTGCAGGACTATCTGGCCGAGCAGGGCGGCGCCCCCGCCACGGTCGGCTCCGAGTGGCCCGGCGCCCGGGCCGAGTGCACCGACGTGATCGCTGCTGCGGACAAGGTGGCCAGCCTGAACTGCGATCTGGCCAGCGAGTTTGTGAGCGCAGTGTTTACAATGGAGATGAACAAGGTGCTCACCCAGCAGACGACGGCCGACAAGGCGGTATCCACCCTGACGGGCGAAGCTTCCAAATATTGACGCCGGCCGGATAAAACAAGGAAACAGGATAGGGATGCCGGCCGCGCACAAATGCGCGCCGGCATCCGCTTTTTCAAATGATACAGCCGGGGGGCAGGCTTCCCGGCAAAGCAACAAGGAGGGGCAGCGGTGAAAAAAGGGCTGCGCAGAATGTATCTGGCGTTCCTTTCGCCCGTGGTGATCGCATTTTTGATCGCTTATCTGTATCCCGTGCTGCGCACGGTTCAGATGTCGTTTTTTGAGGTGTCGGATATCAGCGCCGCGCGGGATACCTGGGAATTCGTAGGGCTTTATAATTATGTAGACCTGTTCAGCCGTCAGCTGTTCCGGGTATCGTTCAAGAATATGATGCTGATCTTCCTGGCGGGAGGCGCGGCGGTATTTCTGATCTCGCTGTTTTTTGCCTGGGTACTGCACAAGGGCATGTTCATGGGCAACCTGTGGCGCAACCTTATCTATCTGCCCACGGTCATCACGCCCGTGGCCATGATCACGGTGTGGACGCAGTATGCGTACAACAGCCGGTACGGCCTGCTCAAAACGGTGTTCGAGACGCTGGGCCTGGACGGCCTTGCGGCCATACCATGGACAAGCACTCAATACGCGTTCTGGTCCATGCTCATCGCTTTCTGCTTTTGCAGCATCGGCGGCAACCTGCTGGTGTACATGGCCGCCATGAAAAAGATCCCGGACGACCTGTTCGAGGCGGCGTTTATGGACGGCGCGACGGAAGGAAAGATTTTTTTCCGCATCACCCTGCCGCTCATCGCCGACAATGTCAAGACGCAGTTCACCTTCTGGACCATCGGCTGCATCGGCTTCTTTCTGTGGTCCCGCGTGTTCAGCGTGGTCCCGTCGGACCCCACCACCATCACCCCCGCAAGCTATATGTACGACCAGATCTTCGGCACCACCATCAGCGCGAACGCGGTCTCCTCGGCCATGAACGTGGGCATGGGCGCGGCCATCGGCGTGGTGCTGTGCCTGATTACCGTCGCGGCGATGGCGCTCATCAATCTGATCTTCCCGAAGGAAAAATACGAGATGTAAGGAGGACGGCCCCTATGCAAAAATATCCGTCTTTCTGCCTGCGGCAGAAAAGCCCTCCCGCAGGCCGCGTCAGCGGCTGGGCGGGAAAGGCAGTGCACGTTCTGGGCAAGGCTCTTATCCTGTGCTGGTGCGCCTTCACGGTCGCACTCATCGGCTGGGTGGTGCTGGCGTCCTTCACGCCCACCCGGGATATCTTCCAAAACGACCTGCTGGCCGCCGGGCTGGACCTGAGCGGCTATGAAGTGGTGATGGAACGGTATCACATCATGGATTATTTCCTCAACAGCGTGCTGTACACGGTCTGCGCCTGTGCGGGGCTCATTGTCTTCTGCGCGCCCGCGGCTTTCGTGATGACGAAGTTCGTGTTCCGCGGCCGCCGCCTGTTCCAGACACTGTTCTCCGTTGCGCTGGGCCTGCCGGGCGTAATGATCCTGGCGCCGCTGTACATGATGCTGGTTCGGGCGAACCTGCACAATTTCCGCGGCACGCTCATCCTAGTCTACCTGTGCACGGGCATTGCCGCGACAACGGTGTATCTGATGGGCTTTTTCGCCACGGTGCCCATGACGGTATTTGAATCCGGCCTGATCGATGGGTGCAGCCATATCGCCTCGTTTTACAGGCTTATCCTTCCGCTGGCAAAGCCGGGGATCGTGACCATTACCATCTTCAATTTCATCGGATACTGGAATGAATATATCTGGGCGCTGGTGTTCTCCGGCAAGCAGGCCAACCGCACGTTGGCCGTGGCACTGCAGACGCTGGTGACCAGTATGCAGACGACGGGCAATTATCAGGGCCTGTTCGCGGGTGTGGTGATCGTATTCGTGCCCACGGTGATTATTTATGTGCTGCTGTCCAAGCAGATCATGTCCGGCGCAACGGCCGGCGCAGTCAAAGGATGAGAAACGATGCTCAAGCCGGTACCTGTCGAGCCAGTACTCAGCGTAAAAGAGCTTTATACGCTGTATTATTTTCACCATGAAAGCGGTTACCGCTTTGCGGGAGAAAGCCATGATTTCTGGGAAATTATTTATGTGGACAAGGGGCGTGCCAGCGGCATCAACGGCACCGAGCCCTATACGCTGGAAAAAGGGCAGATCATTTTTCACCATCCCAATGTTTTCCACAACTTTCGAACGGACGGCGCGCCCGACGCTGAGGATGGCGCGGACTGCGACATCTTTGTGGTATCCTTCAACGGCGAGCTGGAGATGCTGGAGCAGTTCAGGGACCATATTTTTACCCTGAGCATGCACGAGCGCCATCTGTTCCGGGAGATGATCGAGGAAGGAAAACAGGTATACGATAAGCCCTTCGGCAAAAATCTGGTTTACCGGAAGGATGCGCCGCATGAACCGGAGCATCTGCCCGGCGCAAAGCAGATGATACGCAATCTGCTGGAGCAGCTGCTGATCTCGCTTTACCGCAAGCAGCAGGAATGCCCGGCACAGGTGCAGTCGCTGCCCATGCAGTCTCTGGGGATGGAGTATCAGATCGTACGCCAGGTCGTCACCTTTCTGGATCAGAACATCTACAACAACATCACCTTTCCATGAACCCCGGGTCGTTGGAGTTTAAAAATTCCGCGGCTTTGCCCCCCGCCCGCCTCCTCCAGCCCCAGCAGCTGTTCCAGCCGGGAGCCCAGGCGCCGCGCCAGCCAAAACACAAAGGCGTTGGCCGCCACAAAGCACAAATGGCACACCGCAAAACTGCGCAGGGTGCCGAACACCGCGCCCCCCGCGATCTGAATGGGCGCGCCTGGCAGCACCACGCTCACCACCTGCACAAACTGCAAAAGCCCCAGGCAAACAAGGCCCTTCACCTGGCTGGCCGAGCGCAGGTATTGCTCAATGGCCGCCTCGTCGCCGCTTTTCACTACCGGCCACAGGTCCGGCAGCACGGTCACAAAGCAGCCGTACACCAGCAGCGCCGCCAGCCCCAGCATTGTCAGGAACAGCCCCGCCCGGATCAAATTGCGTTTCACGCTTCGCGCCCCCTTCTTTTAAAGGTGCACTTTAAAACAGGCCGTGTGCGCCGCCCCGCAGGCCGCAGCGCGGCGCGCCCAAAGGCCCCGAAGCCGGGCCCTTTACAGCACGTTCTCTTTTAAGTACCGGCCGATCCTCTTGACCGCCCGGTTCGCGCGGGTAAAATCCACAAACAAAATCGCCAGCGCCGCCGCCCCAGCACCGCGTACAGGGCCCGGTTCCAGGGCGCCGGCAGCAGCGCGCTCGCCAGCATCAGCGCCAGCGCCAGCACCGCCGCCGCCCAGGCCGCCGCCCGCGCGGGCCAGCATTCCCTGAAGGCCCAGGCGCACCTTTGCCGTCCTCGCACAGCACGGTAAAGCGCGGCTTATAGGCCAGCGGGCCCGTCCCCTTTTGCAGGGTCAGCAGCACCGGGCGCTCTTTTTTGTGGTAGGGCTCGGTGTCGCACCTCACCCGCCAGCCGCCCGGCAGCTGCGCCTCCTTGTGCGCGGCAAACCCGTCGCACAGCTCAAACTTGTTGCGCTGGCTTTTGTAAACAAATTTCTGCATGGTCCTGGTTCCTTTCCTTTATGCTGCGCCCTCGCCGCCCGCCTGCGGCCGCAGCGCCAGGTGGCGGCGGCGCAGCAGCCACAGGGCCGCCGCCGCCATCACCGCCACCGCCGCCGGATAGGCGATCCAAACGCCCTCCAGCCCCCACAAAAGGGGCAGGGTGAACAAAAAACCGGCTGCGCGGCCAGCGGCTCGCCGTACGCCAGAATGCTGCTGGCCTTGGGCTCGCCCACCGCGCAAAAATAGCTGCAATAAAACCGCAGCACCGCCATAAACGGATAGGCCGCGGCCAGGGTCCACATGGCCGCCGCCCCCTCGGCCGCAGCCGCAGGGCTCGCCCAAGATCAGGGGGCAGGGGCGCGCAGGGCAAAGCACATCGCGCTGCACACCACTGCCGCTCCAGTGCCAGGCCAAGCCCTTTGCGGCGCAGCCCGGCCAGCGCATGCTGGTCCCGGCGCCCCGGGCATAGCTCAAAAGCGGCTGGATCCCGTCCCCACGCCCGACACCAGCGGGATCACGCTGCCCAGCACATAGCTCAGCACCGCATACACCGCCACGCCCCGGGTGCCGCCGTAGCGCAGCGCCCCTGCAGGTTGGTGATCAGCAGGATCACGCTGGTGGAGAGCGAGAGCCCAAAAGGGGAAATTCCATAGTGCAGGATTCCCCGCACCCGCCCCCACTGTAAGCGGAACTGTGCGGCCCGCACCGGCCGCCCCCTGTGGCACAGCAGCACCGGCGCCGCAGCCGCCGCGCAGGCCCTGGGCCAGCGCCGTGGCAAACGCCGCGCCTCCCAGCCCCCATTGGAACTGATGGATGAACAGCCAGTCCAGGCCGATGTTCCCCAAAAGGCCCAGCACCATCACCCACATGGCCGCCACCGCCCGCCCCGAACCCCGCACCAGGGGCAGCATGCCGGTGGTGGCCACCTGGCAGGCCGCCAGAACGCACACCACCCGGCAGTATTCCGCCGCCAGCGGGTACAATTCCCGCGTTGGCCCCCATCAGGGGCAGCAGGTAGGGGTAGCCCAGGTACAGCCCGCCTCCCAGCAGGGCCGCCGCCAGGCCAGCAGCACCAGGGTGTTGCCCCCGCACCCGCAGGGGCTTCCTCCTCCTCGCCCCGGCCCAGGGCTGTGGCAAGGCGCACTGCGCCGCCGGTGCCGATGGCCAGTCTCGCCGCCTGAATCACCGCCACCAGGGGCCAGGCCACGTTGATGGCCGCCAGGCCCGCGTCCCCCAGGTTCTGGCCCACAAAAAAGCCGTCCACAATGATAAAAAAGCTGTTCAGCAGCTGGCTGAACATGCTGGGCAGCGCATAGCGCCAGAATTGCCCGGTGATGGTTCTTCCGCCGGTCATGGTCTCCTCCTCCGCCCGGCGCTCCGCCGGGCCGTTTAATTCACAAGGTTGCGGGGCCGCCCCGTAAGATACGCCCGCAGGTTTTCACACCTCGGCGGCAAGGCGTTCCAGCGCCTCGCCGGTGGCCCAGGCCACGTGGGGCGTCAGCAGCACATTGTCCGCCGCCAGCAGCGGGTTCTCGGGCCGGATGGGTTCCCGGGCCGCCACGTCCGCCGCGTAAAAAATGCGGCCCGCCTGCGCTGCGGCAGCCACCGCGGCCTCATCGATCAGGCTGCCGCGCGCCGTGTTGATCAAAACAGCGCCCGGCTTCATCCGCTCCAGCTGTGCCGGGCCGATCAGCCCCTTTGTGGCGGGGTGGCCGGGCAGTGCAGGCTCACCACGTCGCTGACGGCCAGCAGTTCGTCCAGGCTCATAAACTCCACCCCGGCTCGGCCGCGCGCGGCGTGCGCGCAGGCGGCCGCCCGCATGCCAAAGCCCTGGGCAATGCGCGCCGCCGCCGTCCCAATGGCCCTGTAGCCCACCGCGCCAAGGTCCTGCCCGCCAGCTCAAACGGGGCCGCAGGCCGTAGCGTTCGGGCACGCCTGCCTGCCACCAGCCCTCCTGCAGGCTCCAGGCCCGCCGGGCCACGCCGTTTGCTGCTTCCAGCAGCAGCGCAAAGGTGTGCTGCGCCACGCTCTCGGTGGAATATCCGGGCACGTTCGCCACCTTCACCCCACGGCGCGCGCAGGCGGCCAGGTCCAGGCTGTCCGTCCCGGTGGAGGTCAGGCCGATCCACCGCAGCCCGGGGCAGGCGTCCAGCACCTCCCCGTCGATGCGGCAGTGGTTCGAGATCACGCACTCGGCCCCGCCGACGCGCTGCGCCAGCTCCCCCCGCGGCGTGCGGGGCCACAGGGTCACACGGTCGGCAAGCGCGTAAAGCGGCGACCAGTCCAGGTCCCCCTCCCGCACGCAATAACTGTCCAGCACAACGATCTCCACAGCCCGGCCCCTCTCTTGTTTCATACTTTTACTATTATAGCCATTTTTGCTCCCCAGGGCAAACCCGCCGCTCCCCTTTTTTGTAAAAGACCCCGGGCGGGCCGCTGCGCACGGCCCGCCCGGGTCTTTCCTGTTTTTCAGGGGGCGTTTCCCGCGCTTTCAAAGGGTGCCGCCGTTCCGCATTCACCACCTTAATCCGTTGAAAAGGCCAGGATCTCGGCATAGCTCATGCGGGCGCTGTAATTTCCCCAGCCGCCCAGGTGCCCCCTGCCGTACACCCGGATATAGCGGGCCGCCGCCGGGGCATCCAGGCGCACCAGCTGCGCTCCGGCACGGGCCGTACCCGCCGCCTCGGTATCGCCCGGCTGGGCCAGGTCCCCGGGGCCGGCGGTAACGGTGTGCTCCAGTGCAAAAAGTCCGCCTCGGTCGAAAGCTGGATTATGCAGTCCTTCCAGGTGACCGGCCGCAGATCCGCCGCATACCACGAGCGATAGATCACCAGCTCCGCAATGCTTCTCTCCCGCCCCAGGTCGTATTGCAGATACGCTCCGGGCCAGCTTTCATAACCATTCTCCCCTGCCGCCCTCCTGCCCGGCAAAAATCAGTGGTGTAGCCGCTCTTGTCCGAGTCGGCACTCCATCCGGCCGCCGCGGCGCTGCCGTCCGTGGCGGACGCGGGGTTTTCGATCTCCGCGTCCGAATCGGGAGCAAGCCCAGCAGAACGTTTTCTGCCGGTACCAGCGCGTCCATCGCCGCGCGCAGGGCCGCCCGCGCCGCGTCCCGCTCCTCCGGCCTCTCCAGCGCCGTTTTCAGCAGAGCGTACGCTTCATTCACCGCCGCCGCATCCGCATCCGCGGGCAGCGCCTGCGCGGTGTCCAGCGCCGCCTGCAGCCGCCCGGCCGGCTCCGGGTCAAGCCCGCCCCCGGCGGCCTGCCTCGCCTGCGCAACCAGGCCGTTCAGCTCGTCCCACTGGGGGTCGGGCGCTTTCCAGGGCCCGGATCTCTCCGTAGCTCATCCGGGCGCTGTAGTTCCCCAGCCGCCAAGATGCCCCCTGCCGTATACCCGGATGTACCGGGCGCGGGCGGGCTGTTCCAGCTCCACGATCTGCGGCTGTCTGCGCCCCAGCTGCGAGACGTCCGTGTCGGAATTCAGCACATAGTCCGCGGGGCCTGTGCTCACCGTGGCCTCCGGTGCAAAGTCCGGTGTGGCGCACAGCTCCACCCGGCAGTCCTTCCAGGTGACCGACCGCAGATCCGTGGCGTACCACGAGCGGTAGATTTCCAGCCGCTGGATCGGCTGTTCCTCGCCCAGATCGTATTCCAGGTAAAGCGCCGGGCCACCGGCGTAGCCGTTGTCCGCTCCCCTTCGGTTCCTGCCAAAGGGTGGTGTAAACCGTCTTGTCGGTATCCGACCCCAGCCCGTGTCGGGAATGACCCCATCCGTGGCAGCAGCGGCGTTCTGCACGCTCACGTCCGCCGCAGGCATTTTCCCCTGCAGAACATTTTCGCCCTCCGGCAGCTCCTCCAGCTGCTGAATGGCCGTCCAAAGGCGTTCATATGCGGCTTCGGTCTCCCCGGCGGTGGCGCTGCCGTCTGCCTGCACCGCTTGCGCGGCGCTGCGGGCCATCGTGTATTCCCACCAGGTCGGCGCGGTGTATTTCCCCGCGTCCAGCCGCCTTGCCAGCAGCGCGTCCAGATTAGGTGCGGCCTTCAGGGCCTTGATCGCTTCGTTCAGCGCTTCGTATGCCGCCAGAACCTCCCCGGCCGTGGCTTTCCTCGTCTGCCAGCACGGCGGGCAGCCGCTCGCTGCGAGGTAGCTGTTCCAGGATGTGGTGGTATACTCGGCCTCGGTGTACGTCCGGTCCGCCAGGCCTGCAGCGCGGTCTTGTCAACCCCGCGTTCCCCATTCTGCACGTAAATACTCAGGCTGGCCGCCAGCCCCGCGGGTTTGCCACCCCTGCGGCAGCTCCCCAGGGTGCCCCGAGCACCGTGGTCACCCCGGCCGCCTCGCCGGAAAAGCCGCTCACCTCCCAGTTCACCGGCACATCCCGCTGGTTCAGCAGGCTCAGCTTTTGTGCGGGCGTGCCCACCAGCACCGGCACCGTGGCGGGCAGCCGGGCCAACAGCTCGGCCTCGCTTGTGCCATAGGGCACCACCAGGTTGCCCTCATTTGTTACCACCTCGCGGATGTCGCCTTTGGCCTCCTGGTTGTCGGCCCGCCACACGCGGATGTAATCCACGTCAAAGGTGGTGTTCAGGCTGGGGTTGTTGCCGTCCCGGTACGGCGGCCGCAGCCCCAAAGACAGCAGCAGGCTCTGGGGATTGCGTTCATATTGTTCGCGTGGCCGGTGCTGCTGGTCTGCCACTGCGCCGCGGGGCCGCCGCTTTCCGGCGCCTTGGTGGAGCCGTAAAAATTCCCCCATCAGGGTCCCATCCACATAAAATTTTTGGTAGCCGGGCCCCATTCCAGCCCGTACACATGGTAGGCTTCGCTGGGGTTAAAGGAATTGCGGTTTCCCCAAATGCCGGCGCTCCCGTGGGGGTTCACGTCCTGCCGGGGCGTTTTCACCGAATCCGGGTCTTGAAGGTGTGCACCGCAAAATCCAGCTCGCTCACAGTGGAGGTCTGCCCGATCTCCAGCACGTCGATCTCGGTGCCCCAGTCGTCTGTGCGCCCCAGCAGCCAGATCGCGCTGCATGCGCCGGGCAGCGCCGGGGCCCCCTTGGCCCGGGTTTCCATGTAACCGTATTTCATGGTGTTCCGGCTTATGATCCCGCCCGAGGCATAGTTCATGGGTGTGATATCTTCAAAGCTGGGGTTGGGGGCCAGGTTCACGCTCCCTTCCCCTCCGCGGCAAAGCTCACGTCGTCCAGCACGCTTACCGCGTAAGGGTCCGCCTTTATCTCAAAGCCGATCTTGCACTGGCCGCCGCGTTGGGGGTGATGCCGGTGATCGAATACTGTACAAAATCCTCGCTCTGCCCAAATTCCCGGATCTCTGCAGGCGCCAGCGGAATGCTTTTCACCGCCGGGTCACAGGCGTACATCTGGGCAATGCTGCTGTGCCGGTGCGCTTTACCCACACCGAAAAGCTGTAGCTCTTTGCCGGGTCCAGGCCGGTGATGGTGGCGTCGGTGCGCACCCAAATGGGGAAAAAGTTCGCGTATACCAGCGCGGCCTCCCCCGAGCGGGGAGCCGTATTCTGTGGTTACGAACTCCCCCATTCTCCGAATCACCGTCGTACATGATATGCGTGTTCCACCCGTTGGGGCTTTGATCCAGGGTGGAATTTCAACATGCCGGGCCGTCAGGTGCAGGCTGCCCCCGCCCACCGCCACCTGATCGTCCTCCCAGCGCCACTTGCCGGCCCAGGTAAAGGGGATGGGCTATTTTTGCTCGTCCAGCGCTTCGCCGTCAAATTCATCCGAAAGGGTTTCGTCGAATTTCCAGTGCTTGCTGTTCTCCGGATCCGAAAGCGGCAGCGGTGCCCCGCTTTCCTCCTGCCGTCCCGCCAGCGCAAAGCCCCGGGGCGCTGTCTGCACCGCCACCACAGCCGCAATGGCCAGCGCCAGCACAGCCCGGCCGCAAACGTTCCATTTTCGTTTCACAAAAAAACCTCCTGTCTTGTTGTCGTACGGGAAGGTACACCTAAAGATAGGAGATTTTTTCCTCTGCCTCAAGGCAAGGTTCTTTGTTTCAGGGGCGATATTTTTGTTTTTCGCGCTTGTTTGGCGCCGTCCGCGCTTTTCACACCTCAATCGCCGGTACCGTAATGGTCACGCGGGTGCCTTTGCCCGGCTCGCTGCTCAAAGAATGCCGTATTCCGGGCCGTAATACAGGCGGATGCGCTGGTTGATGTTCTGCAGCCCCACCCCGCCGTGCGGCCGTTGGCAGGCGGCGCGCCGCGCCTGCCTGCAGTCCGGCTTCCTGCCGCAAAAGCGCCTGCACCCGGGCCAGGGGTAGCGTCGTCCATCCCGGTGCCGTCGTCCTCCTCCACGATCTCCAGCAGCCCCTCCCTGCGCCGGATGCGAATGAAAATGCGGCCCCGGCCGCCCTTTTGCACCAGCCCGTGGCTCACCGAGTTTTCAATCAGGGGCTGCAGGCAAACCTTGATGATCTCGCAGGAAAGAGTGTCCGGCGCAGCGTCGATCTCAAAACAGATCTTGCCGCCGAACCGGGCCTGCAAAATGCGGATGTAGTTGTTCAGGTTCTCCAGCTCCTCCCGCACCGGCACCAGCAGCCTGTCATTTCTGGTGCTGTAGCGGAACAGGGCCCAAGCGCCTTTGCAATTTCCCCGATCTCCTCCACGTCCTCAGGTCCGCCATGCTCTTGACCATATCAGGGTATTATACAAAAGTGCGGGTTGATCTGCGAGGTGAGCGAGGCGATCACCGCCTCCTTTTCACTCAGCTGTGTGGCGTACACCTCATTCACCAAAAAGTCGATCTTCTCCGCCATCAGGTTGAACGCATTGCAAAGCGCACCCAACTCGTCCCCTGCTCTGCACCGGCAGATGGATCGCAAAATCCCCCTCGCGCACCTTGTCCACCCCCTTCTGCAGCTGGCGGATCGGGCGCACCAGCCCGCGCGAAGGAACATCGCCAGCGCGAAGATCAGCACAACCGTGCCCCGATCACGCACAGGGTAATGCGCCGCAAAGCGGTCAGCGGCGCAAGCACCACCGCCAGATCGTCATAAAAGGTCACGGTCAGCCCCAGCGAGCTTGCCGGATACGCCGCCTTGATGGTCCCCACGCTCCGTTTCCCCCCACAGTTCCTCCGCCCCGACCTCCAGCTGCGCCAGCTCGTCGGCGGCGCCCTCAAAAATTTGTGTACAGCAGCCGCCCTGTTTTGTCGCGCACCGCCACCCGCCGATCCTTCCCGCCTCGCTGTATTTGGCCAGCAGCCGCCCGAACTGCGCTTTGTCAAAACGATCAGATTGTGCCGATGTTTTCTCTGTCACCGAGATATCGTTGATGCTGCGGGTGTAGATCAGCTTGTCCTTCACGGGCGCCTGCCCCGGCAGGTACCACTCCATTGCGGGCCAGCTCCTGCAGCTTGTATGCGGCGGCCAGGGTATCCTTCTGCCGCTGTATCACCTGCTGGGCATAAAGGGCCCACTGGGCCTGCCCTATGTTATATGTGACCCCCTTGGTGTTCGAGATGAAACAAGGTCCACCGTTTCCAGAATATCAAACAAACCAGGCTCACCCGGATGTTGCGCTCGATCTGGTTTTGGTTGTTGTAGCGCTGCAGCGTGTCGCTCGCCTCCTGCCGTATGATCTGCTGCACATTGGGGTCAAAAGCAGATGTTCGAGATAAACTCGATCTTGGTCAGGTAGTCCACCAGCTCGTTCACGCTGCTCTGCTGCGCCGCCTCCCTTTTGCTCAAGCGTGCTGCGCTTCAGGTCCTGCGAATAGCGGGACGTGATGTAAAAAAGATGGTCACAAGCGGCACCAGCGCCACCGCCAGCATGGACAGCAGGATGCGGGTGCTGATCTTCTGTTTCACGGTCCGCCTCCTTTTTACCCCGCGCCCTGTTCCCGGTACTGTGTGGGGTTCATCCCATAGCTGTTGTGGAACAGCTTGCTGAAATATTTTGCGTCGTTGATGCCCACGCTTTTGCTGATCTGCGCCACGGAATTTTTGGTGTTCAAAAAGCAGCTGCGCGGCGGCGTCCAGGCGGATGCTGGTGAGCAGGTCCACAAAAATTCATGCCGATCTCTTCCTTGAATTTCTTGCTGGAAGTAACTTGCATTGATGCCGAACTTATCGCAGATATCGGCCAGGCTGATGTCCTCGGCATGTCTCCAGCATGTAATTGCGCACTCGCACCGCAATGTGCGACACATTAAAGCTCTGGTTTTTCCAGATATTCCGCCACCTGGCGCACATAGCCCTGCAAACCAGTCCAGCATGGCGGCACATTGAGTAGTGATTGATCTTCACACAAAACTCGTACCCCGCCCGATGTACTGGTTCATAAATGAGCCGTCCGCATCCGCGATCATTCGGATCATCTCGCTGATCAGGCTGAACAGGATATAGCGGCAGTCGTCAAAATGGCTGTTCCGGCCCGAAAACATCTCCCCGAAGCAGCTGCACGTCGTGCTCTGCCTCCCCGGGGTTGTGGGCCTTCACCGCCAGCAGGATGCTGGAACGGATCGCCAGGATCCGCCCCCGGCTGGTGTCCACCACCGCGGCCGACTTTTCGCTGGCATAGCTCTCGATCAGCCGGCCCCGCGCCTGGGCAACGGCGGCGGGCAGGTCCGCCAGCTGTCCATACCGCCCGCTCAGTTCCAGCCGGCATTTGGGCGAAGCCTGCTGCGCCTCCGCCCGCAGCAGCCTGGGGTCGGGCCCACCACCTTTTTGCCTCCTCGCCCAGGGCGAAAAATACGTAGTTCATGTTGTCTTCCAGCACCACAAAGCGGTCGCAGGCCGCAAAATGGCGCTCCAGCAGCCGGTCGATCACCTGGGCCGGGGTGGCCCCTTTTCCAGCGATATGTCACACTGGAACACGCCCGCGTAAACGGCCTCGTACCGCTTGCCCGCGCTCTTCACCGCCCGCGCCAACTCCTGAAAGGTATATTCCTCCGGCTGCTGCAAATAATTCTGCAGATATTTCAGGATCGCCGCCTGTACCAGCTCCGCGCTGCCTGCCCGGGCCTCCTCCTGCCGGATCTCGGCCGCCGCCCTTTGCAGCACCTGCTGCAGCTCCTGCTTGTCAATGGGCTTCAGCAGGTAGCTCACCACGTTCAGGTCGATCGCCTGCTTTGCATGCCCGAACTCGTCGTAGCCGCTCACCAGGATCACCTTGGGCCGCTTTTCGCTTTTTCCCGGCCGCCAGGGCGATCTCAGGCCGGTGGCCATGGGCATGCGGATGTCCGACACCACAATGTCGATTTCCTCTTCCCGCAGGGCGCGGAGCGCCTCGCCGTCCTCCGCCACCGCCGCCACCCGGCAGTCCGGCATAACCTCGGGAATGGTTTTCCAGCCACCTGCGGATCCCACACCTCGTCGTCCGCCGCCAATACCTTATACATGCTTGCCCCCTCGCGGCCCTTACTTTCTACCATTGTACCGAACTCTTTCCCCGAATGCAAAAACCAAAGCCGCCCGCAGCGGCAATGCTGCGGGCGGTGTGCGATCTGCTGTGCCGGTCAGGCCAGCTTGATCGCGTTGCAACGGCGGTGTTCATATCTTTCACGGCCGTCTCCACCGAAGAGCCGCCCAGGATGTTGGCCGCATATTCCTTCGAGAGGGCCCACGGATCCAGCTTGCTGAACGCAGGGTCCCCCAAGTGATCATGCGCCCGGCGCTGATGCGCTCGGCAGCGGCCGCCATGGCGGGGTTCGAGGTGCTGGTGCCGTCCTTCAGCGGGGTGAAAGGCATTCTGGCTGGCAACATACTCATCCAGGTTCTCGGTCTTGGTCAAAAAACTCCACAAAGCGCTGTGCCGCCTCTTTGTTCTCGCAGCTCTTGTTGATGCACACCCGCACGCCGGCGTTCACCATCACAAGGGCGTCCTTTTCCTGCAGGCACGCCGCCCAGGGTGATATCCGCGCCCGGCGCGGCCTCCTGAATGGCGGCCAGGCTCCAGCCGCCGCCGGTCATAAAGGCGGTGTTGCCCTTCACAAACTCGGTGATGTCGTCCTGCGCGGGGGCCATGACCAGCGCCTGCTCGGCGTTGATATATCCCTTGGCCTTCAGCTCGCTGACCAGCTCCAGACCGTCGATCATGGTCTCCGCCAGGGACTGGGTGCCCTCGTTGATGGCTGCGATCTGCGCTGCCTTGTCGGGGGGCGGAATACAGGCCGTCCAGCCCTTGGTCGAGCTGAACACCCCAATGCCCGTGCCGTCCTTGGCGCTGGCCACCACCGGCGTCACGCCGGCTGCCTTCAGCTTTTCACAGGCGGCCATGAACTCGGCATAATTGGTGGGGGCGTCGATGCCCTGGGCCTTCAGCACGTCATTGTTGGTGTACATGCCAAAACCGCCAGCTCCATCGCCAGACCCGGTACCTTGCCGTCAATGGTCATCAGGTCCTTCACCAGATCGCTGTAATTGGATACCACAGCCATGCCGGCCAGATCCTCCACATACCCCGCCTCCTGCAGCTTGCCCAGGTAGTTGGGGTTTGCCAAAAACACGTCGTCGCCCTGGCCCGATGCCAGGCGGGTGGTGAGCACGTCCTGGTAGCCGCCGCCGTTGGAAAGCCCCTCATAGCTCACCACGATATCCGGGTTCTCCGCGTTGAATTTCGCGATCCCGATCAGCTCTTCCAGCGCGCCGATCTCCCCGCCGGTCTTGAACCCGAAGAACGAAAGCTGCACCGGGTCTGCGGCGGGCGTGGAGGCCGGGGCCGGGCCCGGGGCGCTTACCGGTTCGGAAGTGGAAGCCGAGCCGCCCCCGCAGCCGGCCAGTGCGGCGGCCAGCATCGCGGCGGCCAGCAGGATACCAAGTGTCTTTTCATCAGTAGTTCCTCCTTTTATGTAGGTGCTTTTTTATTCCGTCATGGTCGTTCCGCATGAAGCGCCTATTGTTTTACCGATCCGCTCAGCATTCCGGAAATGATCTGTTTTTGAAAGATGAAATACACGATCATCAGCGGCAGGATCGCCAGGGTCGTGGCGGCAAACATCACGTTCCATTGGGTCGAATAATCGCCCTTGAACAGGTAGATCGTGAGCGGCAGGGTGCGAGAAGTCTTGCCCTGCAAAAGGATCAGCGGGTACATAAAAATCGTTCCACACCCGCAGGATCATAATGATCAGAAGGGTCACCATGGGGGCTTGAGCAGCGAACACGATCCGCCGGAAGGCGGTAAAGGGCAGGCGCCGTCGATCATGGCCGCCTCCTCCAGGGTAAGGGGCACGGTGGCCACAAAGCCGCTGAAAAAAAACACGCCGTACGCGGCGTTTGCGGCAATGTACACCAGGCACACCAAAAGGCTGCCCCAGCCCCAGCTTCTGCAGCCACAGCACCATGGGCACCATGGCCACCTGCTGGGGCAGCGCCAGGCCCAGCAGAAAAAACGCGTTGAAAAACACGAACAGCTTCCTGCCGTGGGTCACCCGTACAATGGCGTACGCCCCCACCGCCGCCAGCAGCGTGCACCCCGCCGCCGAGATCGTGGTAAGCACTGCCGAGTTGCGGAACGCCGTGGGGTAATCCATGCCCCAAAAGGCATCTGCGTAGTTCTGCCACTGGAATTCCCGAGGCAGCCCAAAGGGCGCGGTGGTCAATTCCAGGTTGGTTTTCAGCGAGACCATTGCCATCATCACCAGGGGGTAGAACACCAGCAGGAGATCAGGATCACCGCCGCGGCCAGCAGCCGCCCTTTCCAGCGGCGCGCAATGTTGCCCCATCAGTAAAGCGCCTCTCCCTGCGTTTCAGGTTTTCGGATCAAAACTGCCCTGAAACAACGATCAGCACCATCATCACAACGGTCAGGGCCGAAGCGTACCCGTGCAGATTGTTGTTCATCTGCTTCATCACATAGGTGCCCATGGTTTCGGGTGGCACCCTGCGGTCCGCCGTTCGTCATGGCGTAAACAATATCAAAAAATTTTCAGGCTCTGGGTAAAAGCAAGGCTCACATTGATGGTGGTCGAGGGGGCCAGCATGGGGAAGATGATCCTCAAAACCGTTTCCAGCCGCCGCACCCATCCATTGCGGCCGCCTCCAGCGTCCTCTGAAATGTTCTGCAGGTTCGACAGGTAGATCGTGGCCGAATATCCCATCCACATCCACACATGGGCGAACATCACCGCCCAAAGCGCCGTGGCCTGGTTGCCCAGCCAGATCACCGAACTGCCGAACAGCGTGTTGATCAGCCCATCCGGTTTGTAGATGAACTCCCACAAAAGGCCACCACAATGGGCGACAGCATGCAGGGCGCGAACACCAGCGTGCGCATGATATCCGGCCCCTGAACCGCCGGTTCAGCCCCAGGGCCAGCAAAATGGCAAACAGGTTCTGGAACACGGTCACGCCCAGGGCAAACGCCACGGTGTTGACCGTCGCTTTCAAAAACGATTTGTCGGTGAACGCCACGCTGTAATTGTTCAGCCCCACAAATTTCACGCTGGGGTTCAGCCCGTTAAAGTTTGTAAAGCTGTAGAACATGCTCTGAAGCACCGGGATCAAAAAACATCACATAGATGATCCAAAAGCGGCAGCACGAGCAGCAGATAATAGTAAAAAGTTGTTGTAAGTAAGCTTGCTCTTCTTCATCTGTGCACCTTCTTTACCTCAAGTATAGCAGCCCATGCCGCCCCTAAAAACGCAAGGATTTTTGCAAACGGGGGATAATTTTTGTTTTCCACCAGATCGGGGGGCTGTGGGGTGCCACTGGTCTGAACATATTCCCCAGCGAGATCATCCTGTCCAGCAGCCGGTCCAGCATTCGCCGCTTTTCCGCCTGTACCGGCGGCGCCTCCCACAAGTTGTACCTTTCCCCGGGGTCCGCCTGCAGATCATAAAACTCCCCGTATTGCCGCCCCGCGTAATACACCAGCTTGTAGCGCTCTCCCCCGCAGGCCCCGCAGATCCCGCGCCTCAAAATACACCTCGCTCCACCGCTCCGGGCGGGGGCGGGTGTAAAATCCGTCAGGCTGCGCTGCTGCATGTTCGCGGGGCACGGCCAGCCCTGCCGCGGTAAGGCAGGTGGCCGCGATCTCCACCGAGCTCACAAAGGAAGCCTCCAGTGCGGCCCGGGTAACCCGCCGCCGGCGGCTTCAGCAAAACGGGATGCGCACCAGCGCCTCCGCAGGTACTGCGCCTTGGTGGCCACCCGTCCCCCCATAAAATCCCGTGGTCCGAGGTAAAAAGGATCAGGGGTATCGTTGTACAGGCCCTTTTCCTTCAGCAGTTCCAGCACCGCGCCGATCTTGCGGTCGATCAGGGTGAGATCATAGTAAAGCAAGCTTCATGCTGCGGATCTCCTGTGGGGTAAGTCCTCCCGGCTGGCGCGGGTCGTCAAGCTTCACCTGCCCGAATTTTTTTCAGGATATCAGGTAATGGGGCGGCTTTCCCAAAAGGTCCGCGGCGCTGCTGTCCGGCAGCGCCAGCTGCTCCCGCGGTACTGGGCGCGGCGTCAGCGGGCAGGCCGATGCCGTCAAAGGGCATGTGCGGCCCCGGGAAGGAAAGGGTCAAAAACCAGGGGCGTTCTTTGGGCAGTCCTGCTGCAGCCACTGCAGCCCCGGTCCCCCATAGCTGTCCACATAATATTGCTCATCTGCAAAAACTCGTAGATTCCCTTGTCGCTGAGCCTGCGGTACAGCTGATCACCCCTTGTAAAGCCGCTGTCCGCCAAAATTCCACATAGCTCGACACCCGGTCCGAGACCGTCAGGTTCTGCGGCAGGCCGAACTCACTCTCGTCCAGCTCCCTGCTGATCACCTCGGGCGGGAAATGCTCGTCGATAATATCCGCCCAGTCGTAACCCTTGTCCCCCTCAGTACCTCAAGTGCTGCTTGCCCACCACCGCCGTGGTAGCCCCCGGCCCGCAAAGGCTCATAAAAGGTCACCTCGTTTTTCGGCAGGGGGGGTCATATAGGTGGGCGCGCCGCACTGCGAGGGGTAGCGGCCCGTAAAATGGCGGCCCGGGCCGGGATGCAGGAGGGGTTGGTGGCGTAGGCGTTTGTAAACTGCACGCTTTCCTGCGCCAGGCGGTCCAGTTTCGGGGTATGCACCTCCGGGTTGCGGTATCCCACGGCGTCGAACCGCTGTTCGTCGGTCATGATCAATAAAATGTTCGGCCTCTTTTTCATGTCTGGTCCCTCCTGTTCTCATTGTAAAAGCGCCGCGGTGCGCCGGCAACTCGAACTTTTTGGTTCGGGGCGAATTATTTTTGTTTTTTCCCCGCCGTATTGACGCGCGCCCCTGTTTCTATACGATAGAAAACAGTGCCAGAAAGGAATGGTGCCGCTATGTCCATCCAATTTCAGGGGGCGTGTTCAAGCTGGAAACGCGCTCCACCTCCTACCACATCAAGATCACCGATCAGGCGTACCTCATGCATCTGTATTATGGCGCCAAAATCGGCGATGCGGACGTGAGCTGCCTTTTCCCCCGCGCCGAGCGCTCTTTTCGCCCAACCCCGCGGGGTACCCCGGGCGGGATTTTTCGCTGGATACCCTCCCGCAGGAGTATTCGGGCAGCGGCGCGGGCGATTTTCGCCTCTCCAGCCTGGCCGCCGGGCACGGCGCAGTGGATCTGCACTATGTCCGGCACCGCATCGTCGGGGGCAAGCCGGCGCTTGCGGGCCTGCCCTCCTGCTGCGCGGCCCCCGAGGGGTGGAAACCCTGGAGCTCGAGCTGGAAGACCCGGTGTCGGGCTGTGTGTCAGGCTGCTGTACGGTGTGTACGAGGCGGACGATTTTTCACCCGCAGTGCGGTGATCATAAACCGGGGCGCCGCCCCTCACCCCTGCACCGGGCCATGAGGCTTTTGTCTGGATCTTCCGGCAGAGCCCTGGCAGCTGCTGGGGCTGCCCGGGCGCCTGGGCCCGCGAGCGCCAGCCCGAGCGCCAGCCCTTGCGCCACGGCGTTCAGGGCTTTGGCAGCAAGCGGGGGCTTCCAGCCACCAGCACAACCCTTTTTTGCGCTGTGCGCACCCCACCACCGAGCATTCGGGCCCGGCTTACGGCTTTGGCCTGGTCTACAGCGGCAGTTACGCCGGCCTGGTGGAGCAGGATCAGTTCGATACCGTCCGCTGTGTCATGGGCATCCAGCCCGAGGGCTTTCCTGGTCTTTGGGCCCCGGCAGGCCTTTTACACCCCCCGAGGCCGTGCTTGCTTTTTTTCCCAGCATGGGCTGAACGGCATGAGCCAGATCTTCCACCGCGCCGTGCGCACCCCTCTGCCGCGGGCCGTGGGCGCACCGCCGCCGCCCGATCCTGGTAAACAACTGGGAGGCCACCTATTTTGATTTCGATGAACAAAAGCTGCTCGCCCTCGCCCGCCGGGCCGCGGAGCTCGGGGGTGGAACTGCTGGTGGTGGACGATGGCTGGTTTGTGGGCCGCAACAGCGATACCTCCTCCCTGGGCGACTGGTCCGAGGACCCCGCAAAGCTGCCCCGGGGGCTGGCGGGCCTGGCCGAAGCGCTGGCGGAGACCGGCCTTGCCCTGGGCCTGTGGATCGAGCCGGAAATGGTCTCGCCCGCCAGCGAACTGTACCGCAGGCACCCGGACTGGTGCCTGCATCAGCCAACCGCCCGCCACCACCGGCCGCGACCAGCTGGTGCTGGACCTTTCGCGGAAGGATGTGCGGGACCATGTCTGGCAGCAAATCGACTCTCTGCTCCAAAGGCGCCCATCTCCTACCTGAAGTGGGATATGAACCGCCACCTCACCGAGGTGGGCTCCGCCCTGCTGCCGCCGGGCGCCAGGGCGAGGCAGCCCACCGCTATATGCTGGGCGTATACGAATTGATGGAGCGGCTTTTTCAAACATTACCCGCAGGTCCTTGTGGAAAACTGCTCGGGCGGGGCGGCCGCTTCGATTTCGGCATGCTGCACTATTCTCCCCAGATCTGGGCCAGCGACGACACCGACGCTTTGGAGCGCGCAAAGATCCAGTACGGCACCTCCTACTGTTACCCTCTCAGCTGCATGGGCTGCCATGTATCCGCCGTTCCCAACCACCAGACCGGGCGCGTCACCTCCCTCAAGGCCCGGGGCGATACCGCCCCTGTGGGGGCAGCTGGGGTACGAGATGGATCTGGCCCTTCTCACCGAAGAGGAAAAAAGCGCAGGTGCGCCGCCAGTGCGAATTCTACAAACGCTTCGCCCCCGTGCTCCACGCCGGCGCCTTTTACCGCCTGCCCCTTCCCGGCGCGCCGGGGCAGTTCGCCTGGGGCGTGCTCTCGGCCGACCAGCACCAGATCTTTGTGTTTCACATGGCCCCGGCAGCCCAGGCAAACGCCCCCGTGCGGCTGCTCAAGCTGCCCTTTGCCGCCCCCGGGCTGCGCTACCGCGAAACCTCCAGCGGCTGCTGCTTCCAGGGCACGACCCTGCGGTATGCGGGTGTCGCGCTCCCCCCCCCCGGCGACTGCGTCACCACCCTGCTCCATTTTCAGGCCCAGTGACCGGCAGTTTCCACGCAAAAAGGAGCGCCCGGGTCACAGGCGCTCCCTTTTTCAGTTCGGCCCCTCCCCGTCTGGATTTTTGCCCCGGTTTCGTATATAATGAGGTTATCCATCTTAAACCGCAAGGGGGGACGCTGCCCATGTATACCACCAGGCAGATCGTGCGCAAGCTCGTCATCGGCGCCGTTGCGCTGGCCGTGGCGATCTGCATCACCATTTTCATCCGCGAGAACATGGATGTAAGGACCCCGAAAGCGCCCTGCCCACCCTCACCGTCACCATGAACGGTTCTGCGGCCATGGCGCCCGGAAGCGTGTTCCGGGCCGGGTACGAATGGAATTTTTTAACCACCACCGAAAAAAGCACCCCGGTCTACAGCTCCGCCGACCTGCGGCTGGTCACCCCTCCGGTGCCCATGCCCTCCCGCACCTACCTTGACCTGGATTTCTCCATCAAGCCCAAAAGCGTGGTCATCAGCCGGGCCGACGACGAAAAGCTCGAAGCGTTCATGGAATTGATCGACGTTGGCAGCGGCCCCATCATCACCCCGGCCGCCACCGGTCTTTACGCATGTACCGGGTCGAGGCAGATTTTGGCTGGCGGGGTTCGGTCATCTATTTCTTTACCGTCCAGATCCAGGAGTCCGCGGTCTGACTTCCTGAAAACGCCAAAGGGCTGTTGCAAAAAACAGTTTTTTCGATAAAGGACACGCCTTTGAAACTGGCTTTTACCGCCAGCTTCAAAGGCGCTTTTTGTGCAGATCTTTTTTCAGCGGCAATTTTGCAACGGCCCCTTTTTGTATCTATGCTCCGGGCCGGGCCTTTTTCCCGCCCCAGCCCAAAAGGCCCGTCAGTCAGGCCAGCCCCGGGCGGCGGGGGCGCGGCGCCCGCCCGCTCCTGCAGCCACAGCGCGGTGTCGCGCACCGTCTGCGCCAGGGGGCGGGGGCCGGTATCCCAGCTCCTTGGCCGCCTTCTCATGGCAGAACAGCCCGTTGCTGCGCAGCGTATACAGCGAATAGGCGGTATACAGCGGCCGCTGGTGTCGGCGCCGGGCCGCCGCCGCAAAAAGGTGCCGCCCGCGGGCCAGCCACATGGGCATCACGGCCAGGCGCCTGCCACCCACCTCGTGCCGCACAAGCTCTAACACATTTTTTCACGCTGCAAAACTGGTTCGATAAAATATAGCACTCCCCCTTTTTCCCCTTCTCCAGCGCCAACAGGCAGCCCTGTGCCACATCCCGCACATCCACAAGATCGTAACCGCCCGCCACGCAGGCGGGCAGGCGGCCGGCCAGGTAATCCCGCACCATCTGCACCAGGTGGTTGCCCCCGCCCTCGTCGCCTGGGCCCAGGATCCCGGAGGGATGCACCACCACCGCGTCCAGCCCCTCGGCGGCGGCGTCCAACACCAGCTGGGTGGCCTCCGCTTTTGTTTTTGGCGTATACGCCCTTGACCCAGGCGGCGGAAAACCGGCTCACCTCCCGCATGGCGGTGCCCTGCGTCTGCTCGGGATCGCGTGCACCGAACTCACGTACACCAGCCGCCGCGCGCCGTACCGGCGGCACAGCGCCAGCACATTTGCCGTTCCCTGCACGTTCACTGCCTCCAGGGCGGGGCAGACGCCGCCCGAAACATCCACGAGGCCCGCCGCGTGGATCACCTCCACCGCTGCGCCGCCCGTGTCCTCAAACAGCGGCCTCAGGAACCAAGATCCCGCACATCCCCCTCGATGTACCGAACGCCCGGCAGCTCGGGCGCGCGGTCATGCGCGAGCGCCAAGCCCCGCACCTCCTCCCCTGCGCCGTCAAAATTCGGGCGATCGCCGCTCCAAGATGCCCTTTGACGCCGGTGATCACAAAGATCCTTTTCATAAAAAACTCCTTTTTGCCGGTCAGCCGGCCCCTGGTCAGACCTCTGGTTCAGGCGGTCTTTTTGAACAGTGTGTTTATTTTCTTCCTTAACTGTATTATAATTTTAAAAGAGGAAAACCTCCATAATCAGTTGCAGGCAAAACCGTATGTTATTGAACAGACCGAACACATCTTGTTCAGTGCGGCCGCCTGGTCACAAAAAATTTTCAAACGGGGTGTACACAAAATGAAACGCCAGGATCACCGCGCGCGGGTCACCGATCTGCTGCTGCGCAGGGCTCTCACCGGCCTGCTGCGCCAAAAACCGATCCAAAGCATCTCGGTGCAGGAGCTGTGCCAGGCGGCGGGCATCAGCCGCGGCACTTTCATGCCCACTACCAGGACCTGTATGCCCTGCGCGAGCATGGAGGGCGAATTGCTCCGCGAATTCCGCCAGGCGCTGGAGCCGCTGCTGGCGGCGGAGGGCGGGATCTTACCCCTTGAAGGTCACCACCGGCGTTTTTCAGTGCCTGCAGGCCAACGCCGATATCTGCATCATGACCCTGGGCCCTTTTTGGAGACAAAGAAATTTGCCGCCCGCCTCATCAATCTGGGCCGGGAGCGCTGCCTGGAAACCTATCTGCGTTTTTGCCGGGGCGACGCCCCGCCAGATCGAATTTTACTACGCATTTGTGAGCGCCGGCTGCATCGGGCTTTTGGAAAAATGGCTCGACGAGGGCATGGCCGGCAGCGCGGGTGAGATCGCGGCATGGCCGAGGATATCATGACCTACGGCATGGGGTTTTTAGGGCGGGCCAACGCGCTGAAGCCAAAAAGAGACCGGGCGGCCGCCCGGTCTCTTTCTTAACTTATAAAGAACGCATAAAGGACCCCGATCCCCTCCGGGGCGCGCCTCCGCCTGCCGCCGCGCCAGGGCGGACGGTTCAATCCATCGGTGTTTGTCCCGCATACAGGCCATCGCCAGCAGCACCGCCGGCCCCACCGCCGGCACCAGCAGCAAAACAGCCAGATGGTCCCGCGGCCCGCCGCGTGCAGGCGCCGCGCCAGCATGGCCACGGTGGGCAGCAGCATGATCACCGAGTAGCCCCAGCCCAAAAAGTTCAGAAACTGGGTGGGCCACAGCCGCACCAGCAGCGCCAGCGCCGCAAGGATCACGGCATTCACCGCGATTGCCCGCCAAAAATCCCCCCGGCCGGTCTCGCCCATAAAATCGGTATACCCCAGCCACTGGCGCAGATACGCCCTTTAAATTTCTTCATATTCACTCTCCGCCCATTGTTTTACAAAGGGGAATTGTGCCGGGCCAGCAGCCTTTGCTGGTAGGGTCCTGCAAAATTCCATGCAATAATTTCGGCAGCGCCTCTTCGCCCAGCTCCTGCCAGCAGGCCGCCTCGCGTCCGGGCAGAATGGGGTAAAACAGCACCCCATGGTCTGCGCAGCCGCAAGGTCCCGCGGGCCGCAGCCCACATACAGGGTTTTTCGCCGGTCGTACCCCGGGCCAGCAGCTCGGCCAGGCAGGCCGCGCCGTCCCGCTTTTTGGTGGCCAGCGCCCGCAGGGGGCGGCAGGCCGTGGCAGCTCCACTCGCTGGGCCGCCCGGGTGCTGGTTGCGGTCAGCTCCACCACATCGGCCACGCGGCACAGCTGCTCCAGGCATTCCCGCACCCCTGCAAAGGCCCGGCCCCGGCTCTGGTCCAGGGCGCACCCCGGCCCGGAAAGGCAGATAAGGAACCCTTTCCTTTTCTCGATCTGCTGCGCCCCTTCCATTGGGCCGCCCCTTCCGCTTGCAAACTGGCATCACAAAGTTCCGGGCGCCTGCGGCTCACCGCCGGCCCGGCCTTTTTTCGACTATCTACAGCATACCAGCTTTGGGGGTAAAAGGCAACTGTTTTTGTGCTATTTTTATGGTTTTTTGTTCTCCCACTCCAAGCTTTGGTCATTCGCCCAAAATACGACCAATTTTTCCTTGCAGCACCAGGGCTTGCCCCGGCGTCCGCCGGGGTGGGCGTGGCGTTGATCACCACCAGCTCGCTGCCCCCAAAATACCGCAGCAGCCCCGCCGCCGGGTATACCGCAAGGCTGGTGCCTCCCACGATCAAAAGGTCGGCTGCCGCAATGGCCCGCACCGCTCCTCCAGCACCCGCTCGTCCAGCGGCTCCTCATACAGCACCACATCCGGCTTCACGATCCCGCCGCACGCTTCGCACCGGGGCACGCCCGCGCTGTGCTCTATATACCCGCCGGGTAAAACCGGCCGCACCCCATGCAGTAATTGCGCAGCACGCTGCCGTGCAGCTCCCACACCGCTTTTGCTGCCCGCTGCCTGGTGCAGGCCGTCGATGTTCTGGGTCACCACCGCCCGCAGCTTTCCTCCGGCCTCCAGCGCGGCCAGGTGCGCCGCGCCCGGCGCGGCTCCGCCTTCACAATCAGCTTTGCGCGGTAAAACCGAAAAACTCCTCCGGTCCCGCTCAAAAAAGCTGCGGCTGATAATCTGCTCCGGCGGGCAGCTCCATTGCTCGCGGTACAGCCCGTCCGTGCTGCGGAAATCCGGGATGCCGCTCTCGGTGCTCACCCCCGCGCCCCCGAAAAAAACACCATGCTTTTGCTCTGTGCGATCAGCCGTTCCAGCCGCTGGTCCATTTTCCGCTTCCCCTTTTTTGTGCCGGTTTTGTATAGTATAATGATACTACGAACCATTCCAAAGAGAAAGGGCGGCAGGCACAATGGCAAAAGAGATCGACGCTCAGCTGGTGTTCTCACAGCTGGCCCCCGCAGGCCGGACAGCCACAAGGGCAGCTACGGCAGGCTGCTGTGCGTGTGCGGCAGCACCGTTTCGGGGCGCCGCCGCGCTGGCGGTGGAGGGCGCGCTGCGCGCGGGGCGGGCCTTAGACCCTCGCCTCCACCGAGCCGGTGATCGCCGCGGTGAGCGCCCGCTGCCCCTGAGTGCACCTTCCTGCCCTGCCGCCAAAGCGCCGAGGGCGGGGTGAGCGCCCAGAGCGGCCGGGCGATCCTGGAGCAGGCGCGGGGCGCGGGCGCTCTGCTGTTCGGGCCGGGTCTCGGCGGCACGGCCGACACCGCCGCCCTGCTGGAATTATTGGGTCCGGGGGCGGCTGTCCCCTGGTGCTGGACGCCGACGGCCTGAACGCGGCCGCCGCCCTGCCCGAGCTGCCCCGCCCCGCCGCCGGGCTTCCCCTGATCCTGACCCCTCATCCGGGCGAGATGGCGCGCCTGTGCGGCCTTACCATTGCCGAGGTCCAGGCCTCCCGCGAGGGCATTTGCCGCCAGCTATGCCCGGGCGCAGGCCTGTGGTGGTGGTGCTCAAGGGCCACCGCACCATCGTGGCGGGTCCGGAGGGCGAGGTATATCAGAACGCCACCGGTAACCCCGGCCTTGCCCGGGGCGGCAGCGGCGACATCCTGGCCGGCATGACCGCCGCGCTGCTGGCCCAGGGCCTTCCGCCCCTCATGGCCGCGGTGTGCGCGGTTTGGCTGCACGGCGCGGCGGCCGACCGGTGCGCGGCCCGGCTGGGGCAGTTGGGCATGCTGCCCCACGATCTGTTCGGCGATCTTGGCCGTCTGTTTGCGGAATATGGGAGGTAACGCCATGAACGCAGTGTATTACCAAACCCCGTCGGCCCCCTCACGCTGATCGAGGAAAAACGGCGCCCTCACCGGGGTGCAGTTTGGCCGCGCCCCGCTGCCCGCAGGCTGCCGCGTGGCCGAAACCCCGCTGCTCAGCCGCGCGCGCCGGCAGCTGTGGGGAATATTTCGAGGGCAAGCGCACCGAGTTCGATCTGCCCCTCGCCCCGGCCGGCACGCCCTTCCGCCGGGCGGTGTGGGCGGCCATGGCCCGCATCCCCATGGGCAGACCGCCACCTACGGCCAGCTTGCCGCCGCCGGGCAGCCCCCCGCGGCCCGGGCCGTGGGCGGCGCCTGCCACGCTAACCCCTCGCCATCCTTTTGCCCTGCCACCGGGTGGTTGGCTCCACCGGGTCCCTCACCGGTTTTGCCGGCGGGCTGCCCGTCAAGGAGCAGCTCCTGGCCCTGGAGGCCGCGCACAGCGTGCCCTGACCCGCAAAAGAGCAAGGCCCCGGGCGGCTCTCAGCCGCCCGGGGCCTTGCTCTTTTACTCCGGCTTCCTATCCCACCGTGAATTCCTCGGTCACAGGCCTGTCCTCCCCACAAGCGCCCATCGCTGCGGTAATACCGGCGCACCACCGAACCGTCGGTTTTTGTGTAGTCGATCACGAACACCTCGCCCGCTTCCAGGTTCATCGGGTAGTTGTCATAGGGCAGCACATCGCCCGTTTTGGGGCAGTTTTTAAAATCGTCGTATGCGTTTTCCAGGCGCCAAAATTCCCGGCTCGCAAAGTCCCCGTTCCAGGTGATCGCCTGCCGCCCAAAGCAGGCCGCCTGGTACTCTTTGCCCGCCAGCTCCATCTTCCCGGTCCGAACGGGTCGACCTCCCTGCTCAGCCAGCTCAGATCTTCGGAATGCACAGCGCCGCCGTACAGCGCCGCCAGCTGGCCCGCCATGCAGGGAACCGCGCCCGGGCCGTACAGCGCCTCCAGCCCGGTGTGGGCCGCCCCGTAGACCCCCATAACGCTCTCGCCGCCCAGCCGGTCAAATTCGCGGGCAAAATTTTCCGCCATCGCATTCTCGCGGTATTCCTCGTCCGCGTCCTTATAATAGCGCCTGCCCTGTTCCACATTGTCCTGCGCGCACCGGTAGCGCTCCGTGTCCCCTGGCCCCGCTCCCGCAGCTGCCGCAAAAAGCGTTCCCCGTACTGTCGTACTGGTGCCCCACGTCGGTGCCGTGGAAAATGGTCCCGGGGCAGTCCTGCTTGATCTGCCGGTAAAGCTCCTTGCTGTAGGGGTTGCCGCCCAGGGTCCCCTCCCAGTCCTGATAAAGCGCGTCCAGGATTTTGTCGTCGTCCGCCTGCATCCACTCGTTCAAAAACTCCGCCGCATAATAGGGAAGCTCCACAAACAAATGCCGCAGGCCCCCGCTGTGATAATAATCGGACCAGAGCGAAAATTCCTCGTCGTATATCTTTTCGGCGCCGTGTATTTCCCCGTACAGGTAGATCTGCCCGGTTTCCGCAGGCTGCTCCGCGCTTGCAGGGGCGGCGGGCGCCTGCAAGCGCACGGGCTTTTTGTGCAGCCGGCCAGCGCCGGCGCCAGCAACGCCGCGGCGCACAAAAGCGCACCGATCCTTTTCCTCCACCGCCGCTTTTTCATCCCTTGGCCCTTTCCGCCCCGGCCTCTGGCCGGTCCCCGCCGCTCACATCTCAATTCTGCGATCCTTGTAATAATACTCGTCGTCCCGCTCGCCGATGGGGCGCAGCACCCTGCACGGCACGCCCGCCGCCACCACGTTCGCCGGGATGTCCCTGGTCACCACGCTGCCCGCGCCGATCACGCTGTTGTCGCCCACGCTCACGCCGGGCAGCAGCACGGCCCCTGCGCCCACCCACACGTTGCGGCCGATGCGCACCGGGATGTTGAACTCGTACACCTTCTCCCGCAGCCCGGGCTGGATGGGGTGCCCCGCGGTCACGATCGTCACGTTTGGGCCGATCATGGTGCAGTCGCCCACGTAAATGTCCGCGTCGTCCACCAGGGTCAGGTTGTAATTTGCGTACACGCCCTTGCCAAAGTGCACATGCCGGCCGCCCCAGTTCGCCTGGAAGGGCGCCAGCACAAAAGCAGTTTTCGCCCACCTCGGCAAACATCTCTTTCAGCATCGCCGCCCGCTTTTCCACCTCGGAAGGGCGGGTGGCGTTAGTAATCGCGTACAGCTTTTCCAGGCAGGAAAGCTGAAACTCCACCAGCGCGGGGTTGTTGCAGTCGTACAGCTCACCGCTGAGCATCTTGTTATAATCTTCCAGGCAGGCGGCCGGCACCTGCGCTCTTTCCAGGCCCGCACCGCCGATCTGCTCCAGTACCTCGGCCAGCGGCAGCACCCGGGCATAGCGCCCGTTCCAGATATCCCGCTCAAAGTAGGCCGCCGTCTCGGGCCGCGGCAAAGCGCCCTCCCTCCAGCGTGGTGGTGCAGCCCTCGGGCACCAGCACCGAGTAGCCCCTCAAAGGCCGCCTTGCAGGTGGCGTCGATGCAGAATTCGCTCTGCATTCCCGCCAGGATCAGGGTTTTCACCCCCTCCTTTTCAGGTAGCCGTCCAGCCCGGTCTCGTAAAACGCGCTGTTGCGGCGCTTTTCAAACACAGGCTCGCCCTCCCGCGGCGCAACCGCCGCGGCGATCTGCCAGCCCGTGCCGCCGTGTTCCAGCGCGTCGCCGGGGCCGCCGTCGTGCTGCACATAGGCCACCGGCAGCCCGGCCCGGCGCGCGCAGGCCAAAAGGCGCCGCAGCCCGGCGCACATCTCTTCCCAGCGGTACGGGCCCTGCCGCACCAGCCCCTCCTGCACGTCCACGATCAAAAAGCGCGGTGTGTTTCATTTCGTCTCCCGTCCTTTTCTGCGGCTCCTGGGGGCCGCGTTTTCTTCCATTCCTGCGGCTATTTTACCACGGAGCGCCCCCCTTGCACAAGCGCCCCTTATCCCAGCGCACATCCAGCGCCATCATAATGGCGAACCCCAGCACCACACAAAAGATGCCGGCCTTGCCGTCCTCCGCCGCCTGGGATCAGCTCCTGCGCGGTCACGCACACCATGGTGCCCGCCGCCAGGCTCAGCAGCCAGGGCATCTCCCAAAAGGCTGCCCGCCAGCGCGCCGCCCAGCGCCGCCCCCAAGGGCTCCACCAGGCCGCTGGCCGTGCCCACCGCAAACGCCTTGGCCTTGCTGGCCCCGGCCTGGCGCACCGGAAAGGCCACAGCCACCCCCTCCGGGATGTTCTGCAGCCCAATGCCCAAGCTCAGCGCCACAGCGCCCGCCACCGTGTTGGGGTCTCCCGTCAGGGCCAGCGCACCGGTCAGGCCCACCGCCATGCCCTGGGGCAGGTTGTGCAGCGCAATGGCAAAGATCACCCGCCCGCTGTGCCCTTTGCCGCCCGCCAGCAGCCGGCCGGCCCACTGTTCCATCAGCAAAAGCCCCGCCGCGCCCAGCACCAGCCCGGCGCTGGCCGCCAGCCAGCCGCTTTTGCCCTGGGCGCTGGCCTGCTCAATGGCCGGCTGCGGCAGGCTGAACACGCTGGCGGCCAGCATCACCCCCCCGCGGCCAGCCCCAGCATGCTGCGCCGCGCCTCCGGCGTGTCCTTGTTGCCCACAAAAAAAACGAACCCTGCCCCCACAGCCGTGCAAATGGTGGGAAACAGGTCCATGGATATCGCTGCGATCACCTGGTTCAATTCCCTCTACCCCTTTTCATCACTTTATCCACGCGGGGCAAAAGGGTGCGCTTTTAAACTGGCAAAATCTTGTTTTTAATTTTTTTGCAAAGCAGGCTTGACATTTTATGCAACAGCAAGCTATACTAATTTTGCAAAGGACGCTTTGCATTATCTGCGCAGAATAACAAGACAGGAGTTGTGATGCGGTTTGGATACAAGAATCGGAGCTGCGCAAGGCCCGCAGGCTCAGCCAGCAGGAACTGGCCGACGCGGTGGGTGTAACGCGGCAGACCATCACCAGCCTCGAGGTTGGAAAATACACCGCCAGCCTGGTGCTGGCCTACAAGCTCGCCCGGTATTTCGGGCTTCCCATCGAACAAGTATTCGATTTCAGCGAAGTGGAGGAATAACTTATGTTGATCAAATTGTTCAGTTGCCCTGCAAAGAACGCCACTTTGGAGGAATACAAAGCCGCCCTGCGCCGCCGTGTCCGGCTGTTTTGGGGGCTCTCGGTCCTGGGCGTGCTCACCCTGGCCGTCACCCTGCTGCTGATGGGCGGCCAGATCGCCGAGGCTGACGATACCGCCCACCTGGAGGGATCTGGTGCGGCATCGGCGTCGGGCTCACGCTGGCGGGGCAGTGCTGGCGCGCGCGCCGCGCCCTCCTGAAAAAACGAGGAAAAGCTGCGCCGCACCCGCCTGGAAGAGCAGGACGAGCGCAACCAGGCTGTGTTTGCCCGGGCGCTGAACCTCACGGCCTTCACCCTGCTGTTCGGCTGTATGTCGCCATGCTGGTGTCCAGCTTTTTTCAATATGACCGTGTTCTACACCCTGTTCTATTGTGCGGTGAGCGCGTTCGTGCTGCTGTTCATATTCCGGGCCCTGTGCTCCCGCAGCATGCTAAGCGCCCCGCAGCGCAAGCCCTGCAACAACTTATAAGAGGTGGATTAAAATGAAATTGACAAGACGCATCAGTGCCGTGATCGGGGCCTTTGGGGTCATTGTGCTGCTCTCCCGCTGGCTGGCCGTCCCCATGGCCGATTGGGCGGTCCCGCACCGCAGGGGTGCTTACCTGGCAGCCCTGTTTGTTCTGGCCATCACCACCGCCAGAATGCGCAGCCAGCAAAAACCGGAGGAAAAGGATGAGAACAGAACTTAAGCTCGGCCTTTTTGGTATACGCGGCGGCCTTCGGCCTCAACTGCTTTATGCCGCTGCCCGAGCTGGTCCTGGGCGCGGCCTCGGCGCTCGCCATCTGCCTGGATGTGATCGGCATCCTGCCCCAGCCGCTCTGCCAAAGCCTCAAGCGCGCAAAAAGGCCCTGCGGCGGGCCGGA
>VOFE01001721.1_pt1 | contig 36001 bp, 62 predicted proteins | sample 5384071 | NCBI WGS metagenome assembly VOFE01 (sample SAMN12384724, study PRJNA508395) | human gut metagenome | isolation source: healthy gut D | host: Homo sapiens
TCCATCAAAAAAAAGAAGAAATAATGGTCTGCAATTAGAAAATAGGCATTCACACCATATGTGTGAATGCCTATTAATTGTTTCAAAAATAATCTGTCGTTATAAAAATCTAAGAAACAACACTCGATTCAATTTCCGGTTCGATAGTTTCCTCAGCAGGCTCAAAATCTGTGATGGGCTTTGGATCAGCATCAGGTTCTTCCGTATTATCCGCTAACAGTGATTCAATTTGATCCTGCGTGATCTCATCAGAAACTTGTTGAATTTCCGGCTGCGGTTCCTTTGTGATCTGAGCGTGCTCCTGCTCCTGCAACTGAATATGAAGAAGGAGTTCATCAATCTCATCATCATGATTGTTGATCGTCAGCGGCTCTGTTTCGTTGTTACAGAGATAGTATTTAATAATCTTGCCGGTGCTCAATCCGATCTTTTCAGCATTACAGTAATCAGAATCCCGCTGATAGGGAAGGTGATCATACATGGTGATCGGATAATCTAAGCCGGTCTCATATTTTAAGGAAAATGGCAATTTTGTTATCACGTTAAGCACTCCTCACAGGCTTTTCAAAATTTAGCAGTAGATCCTATTCATAAAGAATAAAATTTCTGCAAGTACTATTATATCGCAGAAATGAGAAAGATGCAATTAGCTGTCCAAAATTCAAAAGCGATGTTTCGGAACTATTGTTTGACTTTTTTGGGGGTATGATATAATTAGCAATGATATTCTGGATTCGTATGCAATACAGAATAAACAGATAAAACAATGGTACAAAAGTTGTACATGATGAAGGAGAGCAAGTCAGTTATGAAAAAGTATTTGAAAAACTTTCTGCGATATAAGTATTTGCTGACAGAGTTGGTAAAGAAAAATATCAAGTTGAAGTATCGTCGTTCTTATTTGGGTATTTTATGGACGCTGATCGAGCCATTGCTCACGATGCTTGTATTGAAGTTGGTGTTTGGTACATTCTTTGGTAACAACGATGAACAGTATCCTGTATATATCCTGTCCGGACGATTGTTATATTCCTTTTTTCATCCGGCACGAAATCCGGTCTTCGAGCGGTCAGCGGTAATGCTGCAATGATCAAGAAAGTATATGTACCAAAGTATATTTATGTATTATCAACGGTCATATCGAACTTTGTTACATTTTGATCTCACTTGTTGTGTTAGTAGGAGTGGGTGCCGTTCTTCATGTACAGCCTACCATTTATGTAGTTCAGGCAATTGTACCGCTGTTTATCTTACTGATCATGACAACGGGTATCAGTATGATCTTAGCGACCTTAAATGTATTTTTCCGTGATATCGAGTATATTTGGTCGGTATTTACCATGTTGATCATGTATGCATCTGCTATTTTCTATCAGCCGGACCGCGTCATCAATACAGGTAATGGATGGATATTTGGTGTCAATCCGGTATATATGTGTATTTCCAACTTCCGTGAGGCAGTATTGTACGGAACACCGTTAGATGCACATTACTGCATTACATCTGCTGTTATTTCAGTAGTATTGTTGATCGTTGGTATTTTGTTCTTTAACAAGAAACAGGATGAATTCATTTTGTATGTATAAAGATAATGCTTGAGAGAACATTGTATTACAAAATTTAATGAAGTGAGCGGCATGGGATAAGGCGGTTGTTCACAGATACTTGGAAAGGAATGGTTGTTATCGTGAAAGATAATGTAGCAGTTAGCGTAAAGAACGTAGGAATGTGTTTTTAATCAGAGCCAGGAAAGAGTAGATAATCTCAAGGAGTATTTGATCAAATTTGTGAGACGCGATCTAAAATACGATGAGTTTTGGGCTTTGCGGGATGTAGATTTTCAAATCAAAAAAGGAGAACGACTTGGTGTACTTGGTTTGAATGGATCCGGTAAAAGTACGTTGCTAAAGGTTGTATCCGGAGTATTAAAACCAACGGTTGGTTCGGTACAGACGCGAGGAGTATTGGCTCCGCTGCTGGAGCTTGGTGCCGGATTTCATTCAGAGTATACAGGACGCGAGAATATCTATCTGTACGGAGCGGTGTTGGGATATTCCAAAGAGTTTTTAGATGAAAAATTTGATGAGATTGTCGACTTTTCGGATTGGGAGAGTTCATTGAGGTTCCGATCAAGAACTATTCTTCCGGAATGAAATCAGACTAGGTTTTTCAATTGCAACAATTGTAGAGCCGGATATATTGATATTGGATGAGGTATTGTCTGTCGGCGATAAGAAGTTTCGGACAAAGAGTGAGCGAAAGATCATGAGTATGTTCGAAAAGGGTGTAACCGTACTTTTTGTATCACATTCTTTGGAACAGGTTTGTCGTTTGTGCGACAAAGCAATCATTTTGGATAGTGGTGTTCTGGTTGCTAAAGGACCGGTAGATAAAGTAGCACGTATATACAAAAACATGACAGAATAAAGAAAACATCAGGGGAAAAGTTTTTGGCAGTCATACAGGAGGGGTTGTTTACAATGAAAGTTAAGCGTTATGTTAGCTTTTATATTCTGCTTCCCATTGTTTTGGAATTTTTGATTGAAGCATTAAGCCGAAAATCATTGATTGCGGCTGTAAAATATGCCATAAATAGTCCGTTGCTTTTTGCGTTTAATACGTTGATCATTATGCTAACGCTTTCTATTGCAATGTTTTTTAAACGTGAGGTGTTTGCTTTGACCACAATTTCTGTGGTGTGGGTTATTTTTGGTATTGTTAATTTTGTAATCCTGCATTTTAGAGTCACACCGTTTTCGGCGGTTGATTTTACATTGATCAAGAGTGCGATCAGTGTATCATCTCATTATTTGAACCTATTTACGATCGCAATGATCATTGTTGCAATATTCGTTGTTTTAATAGGTCTTATCTGTTTGTTTCGAAAAGCTCCTGTGAATGAGCAACATGGATATCGAAAGATCATCTTTTCGATTTTGTGTTGTCTTACACTTGGCGTGGCAATTATTGTCCTTCATCGCTCAAGTAATTCGGTGCAGGCACTTTCCACACATTATACAAACATTTCAGAGGCCTATGAAAATTACGGTTTTGCTTATTGCTTTGCAAATAGTATACTGGATACCGGAATAAAAAAGCCGGAGGATTACAGCAAGCAGTCTGTGAAGAAGATTACAAAAGCACTGAAAGATGAAAAAATACAGACAAACGGCCGAATATTATATTTATTCAGTTGGAGTCATTTTTTGATGTAGGTTATGAGAAAATCTGCAATTTTCAGAAGATCCGCTGCCGGTATTTCATAGCCTGCAGAAAAAAATATAGTTCAGGTTTAGTTACGGTGCCGACGGTTGGTGCCGGTACGGTAAATACGGAGTTTGAAATACTTACAGGAATGCGTCAGCACGATTTTGGGGTGAGTGAATACCCATATAAAACAGTGCTCAAAAGCAAGACGTCGGAAAGTATCTGTACAGACCTGAAAAAACTGGGATATTCGACGCATGCTGTGCATAACAATGAAGCGACGTTTTATGGTCGCAATACAGTTTTTCTAACATTGGATTTGACACATTTTGTTCTATGGAATATATGAATGGATTGACGGATAGTCCAAATGGCTGGAGTAATGATGATGTATTGTGGCGGGAGATTATGAAAACTCTGGATTCGACATCGGGACCGGATTTTACGATGGCGATCACGGTGCAAAGTCACGGAAAATACGATGGTATTGCGTTAGATGACCCGACGATCAAAGGTTACTGGTGCGCCAGAAAGAAAAGAGCAGGCATATGAGTATTATGTGAATGAGATCCATGAAGTGGATAGAATGATCGATACGTTGATCAAAGAGTTGTCGAATCGGAAAGAAGAGACGGTATTGGTTTTGTATGGAGATCATTTGCCAAGCTTGGATATTCAGAAAGACGATCTGAGTAATGCCAATCTTTACCAGACGCAGTATGTCGTTTGGGATAATATGAATCTTAAGAAAAAAGACGAAAAACCTGCATGCATACCAGTTGTATGCAGAAGTCTTAGATCGTATACAGATTCACGAAGGGATGATCACTAAATATCATCAACAGACAAAACATCGTTCCAAATTGTATTTGACAGGTCTCACTACATTGTCTTACGATCTGTTGTATGGTGATAATTATGCGTATGACGGTGAAAATCCGTTTTAAACAGACGGAGCTTCAGATGGGCACAGAGCCGGTGAAGCTAACTTCGGTTCAAAAGACGAAAAGTGGCTACCGGGTAGTTGGCAGCGGTTTTACACCATATTGCAAAGTGTATTATGATGGAACGTTGGTGGAATCCGAATGGATCAGTTCGGGATGTTTGCAGCTTCAAGATGAATTCGAACTGGACGAAGCAGATAAAAAAGATTCCGGGGAGCCGGAAACAGAAGTTACGGAGCCGAGAGATGTACCAAATGCTTTTGTAGTAGAAGTGCAGTCTGATGACGGTGTTGTGCTATCAAGTACACAGGCATATCCGGCGTCTCAGGTAAAAAAAATAAAATAACGTGTATTTAAGATAACGAGTCAAAAGACAGTGCACATATTGGTGCACTGTCTTATTTTTATTGTATGTAAAACGCTGTTATGTGGTGTGAAGCCAACAAGAATTGCATAAGCAATTCTTGCAAGGCAAAAACGCTGGTTTTGCTTATTTTATTTTATTGTATGTAAAACGCTGTTATGTGGTGTGAAGCCAACAAGAATTGCATAAGCAATTCTTGCAAGGCAAAACGCTGGTTTTGCCTTATTTTATTGTATGTAAAACGCTGTTATGTGGTGTGAAGCCAACAAGAATTGCATAAGCAATTCTTGCAAGGCAAAACGCTGGTTTTGCCTTTATTGTCGAAAAACCGTCAAAGATCTTTTCTGCATCTGTCATGCTTTGACATATTTCGCATAGGCCGGATTCGGTATACTTGGTTTCGGAAAGAGAGGAAGGAAACAGACATGAGAGTTTATCTTGATGTTTACTTCATCCTGAACCTGATTTTGAACCTGTTTCTAATGGGGATTACAGGACTTCTTCGAGGCAAACGCAGTTCCATATCACGAATTGCAGTGAGTGCCTGCCTGGCGGCGGTGTTATCAACGGCAATCTATGCAGTATCTTTTTTGATACATCGGCAGATATTTTTGCTCAGTCTGTTGACAGTATATGGAATGGTCTGGTTTGGCTTTCGTGAACTTGACCGGAGAGAACGTAGAACCGATCTGTTAGTACTGTTGATCGTTGCTTTTGTGACGGGTGGTTTGTTAAATGCGCTGCATGCTATTGGAGCATTAGTGGGCAGTAGTCCAAGATATTCTATTTGGTTTATCTTGCTTGGACTGTTAGGGATCGGCATTGCTTTTTGCGTGCTGGCGCGAGAACTGCAAAGGAGCGTATAAGCGGTGTCAGACAACCGTTCAGGCGGTGCTTTGTCATGAAGGCAGGGAATATGTGCTTCGTGTACTGTTTGATACGGGAAATGGCTTGGTATCGCCGTATACCGGTGAGAAAGTAGCGGTGTTGTCGGCTGATTTTGCTTCGGGATTGTCGTTAGACCGCACACAGAATCCGGTGTACATCCCGTACCATTCGATCGGCGGTAGTGGCATTTTGCCGGTATACCGCATTGACAGTGTAACGTTTGCCGGTCGTACACCGATTGTACATTTGCCGGTCGCGATTAGTGATGAACTGGGCGGAGAACAGGAAATACAAATGATCTATTAACAAGATTAAAGTGTCGTATTTTTGACATAATAGGAACATTGAACACAGAAAGGGGATTGTTATGCTTAAGATATCAGTGGCGAATCGATTTCAACTTCGTATCGCTTCGGAATTTGGAGGAATTTTTCGAAGTAAAAAACGGTACGGATATTCATTACATAGGAGGAGCGGAAATATTACCGGCGCCATTTTCGGCAGAAGAGGAAAAAGAAATACTAGCAAAACTAGGGAGCAGTCATGACAAAGAGGCAAGAAGCAGTCTGATCGAACATAATCTCAGACTTGTTGTGTATATTGCAAAAAAAAGTTTGAGAATACAGGGATAGGAGTAGAGGATTTGATTTCTATCGGGACGATCGGTCTTATTAAAGCGATCAATACCTTTAATCCACTCAAAAATATTAAATTAGCAACATATGCTTCCCGTTGTATTGAGAACGAGATATTAATGTTTTTGCGGCGTAATAACAAGGTGAAGTATGAAGTGTCGATCGATGAGCCGTTGAATGTCGACTGGGATGGTAATGAGTTGCTTTTATCTGATATTTTAGGAACGGACGAAGACGTCATTTCAAAGGCCTGGAAGATGAGGTGGATCGACGGCTGCTTAGACAGGCGTTAGGTTTATTGAGTGAACGGGAACGTTCGATCATAGAGCTTCGTTTTGGCATTGACAGAAAGGATGGAAAGGAATTTACACAAAAAGAAGTGGCAGATATGATGGGAATTTCCCAGTCCTATATTTCTAGGTTAGAAAAGAAGATAATGAAGCGGCTGAAAAAGGAAATCCTACGCATGCAGCAAGTATAAAAAACATAAATTTGTAAATCCTACTTTATAACAGAATAAGCCGTGGAGGAAGGGTTATGGGAATGTATAAAGTAGAGATTTGCGGAGTAAATACTGCAAAGCTGCCCTTACTGAGCGAAGAAGAAAAAAAAGGAACTATTTGATAAGATTGGTAAGGGTGACCGAGCTGCAAGAGAAACTTTTATTAAAGGAAATCTGCGTTTGGTACTTAGCATTATACAGCGTTTTTATAATTCCGGGGAGAATATTGATGATCTGTTTCAGATTGGCTGCATCGGATTGATGAAAGCAGTGGATCATTTTGATGTTACAATGAATGTCAAATTTTCTACGTATGCCGTTCCTATGATCATCGGTGAATTGAGACGGTATTTGCGAGATAATAACAGTATCCGTGTCAGTCGGTCGATCCGTGACACTGCCTATAAAGCAATTTACACGAAGGAAATGCTAATGAAGCAGTCGGACCGCGAACCAACTATTGAGGAGCTGGCAAAGATATTGGAAATTCCGGCAGAGGACATTGTATTTGCGCTGGATGCGATCCAAAGTCCGGTTTCATTGTACGAACCGGTATATGCAGAGAGCGGAGACACCCTATACATTCTGGATCAGATCAGTGATAAAAAGAACAAAGAAGAAAAAATGGGTCGAGGAGATATCTTTAAAAAGCAGCGATAGACCGTTTGGCTGACAGAGAACATCAGATCATCAATATGCGTTATTTTGAAGGAAAAACGCAAATGGAAGTAGCAGAAGAGATTCAGATCTCGCAGGCACAAGTGAGCCGCCTGGAAAAGAAGCCCTTCGGGAAATGAAGAATTATCTTGCATAAAAGATCATATATTAGAGATAAGAAATCGTCCGTGTGGAAAGGGGGAAAGTGGTGCGTTTATGTGAGCTTCGTGACAAAGAAGTGATCAATGTATGTGATGGAGAACGCTTAGGAAATGTGTGTGACATAGATTTTGATGAAAAACAGGGCAGATCTGCACACTCATTATTCCGGGACCCTGCAAGGTGTTAGGAATCTTAGGTCGAGACCATGAATACATTGTCCCCTATCAGTGTGTTTGCCGCATTGGATCGGATGTAGTGCTGGTTCAAGTGGATACGGAAAAATGCCTCAAAAATGTAAATGGGATTGACGATTCCTTGTAACAAAAAGGGGTTTTGCCTTGCGTTTTTAAGATGTGTTCTCTATAATAACAGAAGAGAACAATTGCATATCACGACAACGGATTAACCGGTGGTATGCGGAAAGAGGTAAGAAATGAAATGTCCATTTTGTGGAGAAGATGATACCAGAGTGATTGATTCAAGACCGGCTGATGAAAATATGTCGATTCGCCGCAGAAGACAATGCGATAAATGTCAAAAACGTTTCACTACTTATGAAAAAGTGGAGGCAATTCCGTTGGTAGTGATCAAAAAAGATCAGACCAGGGAACCTTATGACCGCACCAAAATTGAAAAAGGTGTATTCCGTTCCTGCCACAAACGGCCGATTTCGGTTCCTCAGATGAACCACCTTGTGGATCAGGTTGAGGCAAAGGTATTTAGCAAGGAAGAACGAGAGATACCAAGTAGTTATATCGGAGAACTCGTTATGCGATATTTGGAAGAGCTGGATGCAGTTGCATACGTACGCTTTGCATCGATCTACCGTGAATTCAAAGATGTAGATACCTTTATGGAAGAATTAAAAAAGATTTTAGACAAATAACTCAAACTTCGCACATAAATTTTAGCTAGGCACCTTGAATTGTGGTATCTAACTGATTAACAAATATACAAAGAGACTGTGGTTGGAGCCTTCCTATAACCATCAAGTGGTAGGAGGTGTGAACCAATCCACAATATATCCAATTAGTATAGCACAAACAGACCTTGGAGAGGGTCTATAAACACTACTACTATATAATACGAGAAGGAGATGATTATCGTGGAAATACAGCATAAGGGCTGGGATTGGGATGCAGTGAAGTCTGAATCATGGAATGAAATTTCAGAAGAGTTTTTACCTGTGGCACTAAGCTGGGTTAGAAAGTATCACTCAGTATTGGATATTGGAACAGGGAAGGGAAGGCACGCCTTTTTCTTTGCAAAAAATGGTTTTAAGGCGAGTGCAATAGACTTATCGGAAAGTAGCATCACATATGTGAAAGAGCAGATAAAAGAAAAAGGTCTCGATAATATAGATGCGAGAGTGGAGGATATGACGGAGCTATCATATGAAAATCAAAGTTTTGATTGCGTCATATGTTTTCATACAATCTATCATACCAGTTATGATGGAGTTGTTAAGGCATTGAGGGAGATAAATCGAGTTTTGAAGGATAAAGGAGAGGCATTTATTTCATTCAATACAAAGGATAATCCACATTATGTTAAAGAAAAAACGGTGGATGGATATACGATGATAGCAACGGAGGGACATGAAGTCGGTATCCCGCATTGCTATGTGGATGAAAATGACTTGTTTGGATTACTTCAGGATTTTGAGATTCTGTCAATGAATAAAGAAATTAATTATGTGAGAAAAGGAAAAGAAACACATGGTGTTCATTTTATGTTCACGTTGCGAAAAAATAGCAGATGTGTTTGAGGTACAGGATTATATGATTCTGGATGACTTATAAAAAAACAGTTTGATAGATTTAGAAATCTGCTTATCATTTTGAGTCTCTTGTGTTATACTTTATTCATAGCATGAGCCTCCGGTTTGTAATTTTTTTGACAACTCAATATACCAAAACCATTGGTTTCATGCTGTTGAGCCTCATAGGCACATTTTTGTAGTTTGGGATTAAGATTTTGGGTTGACAGAATAACATGTGTATTAAAATGTCAAATTAAAGAGAGAAAGTTCTATAAGATAAAGTGAAAAACCATTGGAAACTTTTTTGCCGCCATTCAAGGGATTGACGGCTATTTTTGGAGGCAGATGTCCAGCCTTGTTTTTTATTGAATTGGCTTCCGAGGTCGAAGGAACGAGTATCTATTGCAATCAGAAATAGTGGTTTTCGTATTCCTCCCAAGAAAATAACAATTAATCTGTCACCGGCGGATTTTCGCAAAGCGGGAACAGGGTATGATCTTGCGATCGCAGCAGCGATTTTAGGTGCGTTAGGTTACTTCCCACAGGAATATCTGGAGGGTGGTATGCTTTTGGGTGAACTAAGTCTGGATGGAACAATCCAGCCGATCAATGGAGTTCTTCCTATGGTGTATACGGCGTTAGAGCATGGCTGCAATTATTGCATTGTACCAGCTGATAATATGAAAGAAGCTCAGATCGTGGAGGGAATACGGGTTGTTGGAGTGCATTTGCTTTCAGAAGTCATTGATTTTTTGCAAAATGCTCCGGATATCCATGTAGACACAGAACGTGTGGAATTTATAGGCAATTTGAGAGAGGATTTGCCGGATTTTCGGGATATTTGTGGTCAGGCAGCCGTAAAACGAGCAGTAGAAGTGGCTGTGGCAGGTAGACATAATATATTGATGGTCCTCCTCCGGCTCCGGCAAGACGATGATTGCAAGAAGGATACCGGGAATTATGCCACCCTTGTCTTTTGAGGAACAGATGGAAATTTCCAAAATTTATAGTGTGAGCGGTTTGCTGGATGAAAAACACCCGCTTGTAATGGAACGTCCCTTTCGTTCACCACACCATACGATTCCACAGACAGCACTTGTCGGAGGTGGACGGTATCCAAAGCCGGGTGAGTGCAGCCTGAGTAGCGGTGGTGTTCTGTTCTTAGATGAATTACCGGAATTTCAACGACAGTCTGTGGAGGTGCTTAGACAGCCATTAGAGGAAGGTTTTGTCACGATATCAAGGTTGGAAGGATCATACCGATATCCGGCCAAATGCCAGCTTGTGGCTGCAGCTAACCCGTGCCTATGTGGATTCTATCCTGACCGGCGCAAGTGTAACTGCACCACAGCACAGATCCGTAAATATTTTGGCAGAATCAGTCGTCCGATCTTAGATCGCATCGACATATGTACGGAGACGGTTTCGCTAAATTATGATGAATTGGAGAATCGTGGAGAGGAGGAATCTTCCGCACAGATTCGGGAGCGTGTTATGGAGGCACAAAAATTCAAACAAAACGGTACGAAGGAGAAAGCTTTCGGTACAATGGAGAACTGACGGCGCAGGGGTAAAACGTTATTGCGTTCTTTCGGCAGACGCTGAGGCATATTTACGGGGGATTTTTGATCAAAAGTCACTGACTGCAAGAGGGTATCACAAAATATTAAAGGTAGCAAGAAGTATTGCTGATCTAGATCACAGTCAAGAGATCAAACGTCATCATCTAAAGTGAAGCAGTTTGTTACCGAAGTTTTCCGCAAGACAACACAGATGTCAATGTCTAAAAAGAAAGGAGTAGGCTGTGGGCAGGAATTATTCGCCTATTGGCTGTATACATTACGAGGGATTGGTGCTAAGAAAAGACATGAATTGCAACAAATTTATGGAAATGCAGAGCAAATCTATTATGGTGACAAAACAAAGCTAAAAAGAATCACCTGTTTTTTCGGAGCGGGATAAAACGCTGCTTGGTAAGCCAGAGACGGTCAAAAGAAATCAAACATAAAATGCAAAGAATGGAACAGCGGGGGATTCGGTTTTGTTCACAGGAAAGCGAGGCGTTTCCGAAGAAACTGCGTTATATTCCGGATCCACCGTATGCGTTGTTTTACCGCGGAATGCTGCCGGATACCGATAGACCGGCGATTGCTATTGTTGGTGGACGCAATACCGGTTATGAAAGTAGAGAGATTGCAGCCGGATTTGGCAGACAATTGGCAGAAAATGGCATTGCGGTCGTAAGCGGATTGGCGCGGGGTATTGACATCAGTGCACAAAAGGTGCTTTAGACATTCCGGGAGGAAAGACATATGGTGTGCTTGGAACAGGTGTTGATATCTGTTATCCGCGAGAACATATCGAACAATATATGCTGATGCAGAGACGGGGAGCGGTAATTTCGGAGTATGCACCCGGCAGCAGAGGATTTCGGAGTAACTTTGCCAGACGAAATCGAATCATCAGCGGTTTATCAGATGGCGTACTTGTGATCGCAGCCAGAGAAGGGAGTGGCTCGTTGATCACGGCAGAGTGTGCACTGGAACAGGGCAAAGAAGTATTTATTGTGCCGGGAAATATTTTAGATCCAAGTTATGCGGGCGGTAATCAACTTCTTAAATCTGGTGCTGCTGTTGTGACAGATATTCAAGATATTTTAGATGGTCTGGGTGCTTTCTGGGACATAAATTACAGTGCTCAGAAAGAAAAAAAATGAGGTAATGCTTGAAACTGCTGAAAAAATAGTGTATGCTATTTTAGGTTTTGATGGGATACATATATCGGAAATTGTTGCACAGACAGGACTTAGTGTACCGCAAACGATGGAAGTATTAGCGTCCTTAGAACAGAAGAAGTTGGTTAATACGGTGGCAACATTATTATGCTTTTAAAAATTTAAGAGATCAGTCGTATTTTCAAAGTATGGTAAGAAAGAAGGGAAAGGCAGGTAGTAACATGGCTAAAAATCTGGTGATCGTCGAGTCTCCTTCTAAGGCAACAACGATTAAAAGTTTTTAGGAAGTACCTATGAAGTCGTAGCATCTAATGGACATGTTCGTGATTTACCCAAAAGTACACTTGGTATTGATATAGAGAATGATTTTGAACCAAAGTATATCACAATTCGAGGAAAGGGAGATTTGTTGGCAAAACTGCGCAAAGCAGTAAAAAAGGCAGATAAAGTATATCTCGCAACTGACCCGGACCGAGAGAGGAGAGCAATTTCAGTGGCATTTGTCCAAGGCACTAAAATTAGATGATAAAAAATACCAGTCGTATTACCTTTAATGAGATTACCAAAAATGCAGTAAAAAAGTCGATCAAAGAGGCAAGAGACATTGATATGAATCTTGTGGATGCACAGCAGGCGAGAAGGGTATTAGATCGAATGGTGGGTTATCAGATCAGCCCGGTTCTTTGGGCAAAGGTTAAGAGAGGTCTTAGTGCCGGACGTGTTCAGTCAGTTGCATTGCGTATCATTGCTGACCGTGAAACAGAGATCAACAATTTTATTTCCAAGGAGTACTGGACTCTGTCGGGAGGGTTTCGCGCAGAAAAGGACAAAAAGCCGTTTGTCGCAGATTTTTATGGAACGACAAAAGAAAAATGCCGATCGAAACAGAACAGCAGCTTGATGATATTATCGCTGAATTGAATCAGTCGGAATTTACGGTATCTGATATGAAGACTTCTACAAGAAGAAAGAAAAGTCCATTGCCATTTACCACAAGTACTTTGCAGCAGGAGGCGGCAAAGACGTTGAACTTTTCAACGCAGAAGACAATGCGCCTGGCGCAGGGACTTTATGAGGGATTTGCGATCAAGGGGCGCGGGACGATTGGTTTGATCACGTATCTTCGTACAGATTCGACACGTATTTCAGATGAAGCTAAGGCGAGTGCCAAAGAATATATAGAAGAAAATTACGGTAAAGATTATGTGGCGCAGACTGCAGCTGCCCGAAAAGATAATAAAAAAATTCAGGACGCACATGAGGCAATTCGACCTACTTATGTAGATCTGTCGCCAACTATGGTCAAGGAGGCATTGTCAAGAGATCATTTTCGTTTGTATCAGTTGATCTGGAAGCGTTTTTTTGGCAAGCCAGATGGTGTACCCAGTTTTGAAACGACTTCGATCAAGATTGATACGGATAAGTACCGTTTTACGACTGCCGTATCTAAAGTAGTATTTTCCGGTTATCTGACTATTTATCAGACGGAAGAAGATAAGATAGAAAAGAAGTCTTTATCCCGCAATTTGGAGAAAGGCACAAAACTTAAGGCTGGAAACTTTGAAAAGAGTCAACACTTTACACAGCCACCTGCACATTTTACAGAGGCGTCTCTGGTAAAGACTCTGGAGGAACTTGGTATAGGAAGACCAAGTACGTATGTCCGACGATCTCAACGATCATCAATCGGCATTATGTTGCGAAAGAACAGAAAATTTATATATCACAGAACTTGGAGAAGTTGTAAATTCCATTATGAAAAAATCTTTTGCGAGTATTGTTGATGTGAATTTTACAGCATATATGGAAGGTCTGTTAGATCGTGTCGAAGATGGGTCGGTTGCATGGAAAACGGTCGTGCGTAACTTCTACCCGGATCTTCATGAAGCGGTGGAAAAGGCACAGAAAGAACTGGAAGAAGTTAAGATTGAAGATGAGGTAACCGACGTTATTTGTGAGGAATGCGGACGAAATATGGTGGTTAAATATGGTCCGCATGGTAAATTCTTAGCATGCCCTGGATTTCCAGAGTGCCGCAATACAAAACCATATTTGGAAAAGACAGGTATTCCATGTCCAAAATGTGGCGGGGAGATTGTGATCCGCAAGAACAAAAAGGGAAGACGTTATTATGGATGTCTCTCATATCCTGAATGCGAGTTTATGTCATGGCAGAAACCGTCTACGGAACATTGTCCGGAATGTGGCGGCCCGAAAAAAAAAAAGGTAATAAGCTTGCTTGTATGGATAAACAATGTGGATTTTCAAAGAGTATGCCGAAGAAAACAGAAGAATAAACAGCGTCAAGGAAGACACAGAAAGAGCAGATGGAACTGTAAGGATAGTTATGTCTGCTCTTTTTTCTAATTTTCACTTGTAATTTATGCGGTTTATATTATAATTAATTATGTGTATTTCTATGTTTAAATAACGTGGACAACCTTACCACCTTGATTTACAGGGCTGAGATGATGTCCCGGCATATTGCAGATATAGAGCAGTGGATAGAAAGGAGTTGGAGCTATGATATCATCGGGGAGCATACAACTACATCAATGTGTTGGAAAAGACATGTGATGCAAGTTGACTAGAAATTCGTTGATTTCCAACAACATAGCAAATGTGGATACCCCTAATTACAAGCGTAAAGATCTAAAGTTTGAGGAATACTTAAGCAGTGCGGTAACACTTGGGTCTTCTTTGGATGAGGATATTGCAAATGTTGACCTGGATACGCTGACCGGGACCACCTATACAGACTATGGCAATGTTGATTATCGTTTGGACGGTAATAATGTCGACATTGATACGGAAAGTGCGGAATTGGCTAAGAACCAGATCAAATATTATACAATGTTAGATTCGGTCAGTCAGAGTTTTCGCGTCTTAAGATGGTTATGCAGAAATAATTTGTGTTTCTGAGTGCAGGCTGTGCATGAGAGTAAAACAGTTATACAGAAATGGAGAGAACTATGGGAAATGTTTTTTTCAGCGATGAACATCAGCGCAACCGGCATGACCGCGCAGCGCACTCGTTTAGATGTGATCTCGCAAAATATTGCTAATGTGAACAGTACCAGAGATGCTGATGGTAACGTGTACCGTCGCAAATCTGTTATTTTCGAGGAGAAAAGCTACCCGACATTTAGCGACACGCTCGCCGGTGCAACCGGAATGATGGGTAAGGGAGTTAAGATCTCTGAGATTTTTGAGGATACGGAGGAGCCACTTAAGATGGTGTATGATCCGACGCATCCGGATGCCGATGAAGACGGATATGTTTATTATCCGAACGTAAATACAGTGACAGAAATGACAGATATGATTGATGCCAGTCGTTCTTATGAAGCAAATGTCACTGCGTTCAATGCTTCCAAAAATATGGAATTAAAGGCATTGGAGATTGGGCAGTAATTAAGAGAAAATAACAAAGGAAAGGTATGAAATAATATGGATCTAACGGCATTATCAGGTGTTGATCTGATGACAGCGTTTCAGACGCCGCAGGTTGCTTCTAAATTGACTGATAAGTCTGACTCGATGTTAGTGGAGTCGGAGCAACAGGGAACTGCGTTTGACAGTGTGTTTCAGTCTGCACTGAATCTTATCGAAGAAACCAATGCATACAGCAATGCTGCGGAGGAAGAGGAAATTAAATATGCATTAGGAGAATCCGATAGCATACATGATCTGCAGATCGCACAACAGAAAGCGAATGTATCATTGCAATATACGGTTGCAGTGAGAGATGCAGTTGTTGATGCGTATAAAGAAATTATGAATATGCAGTTCTAATAAAACCCGATACATAAGGGAGTAGGAGAGTCTTGTTATGCAGGAAAGAATCAAACAAATCCCCACGAAATTTGTGGAATTTTGGAATAAATATACCGGAGTGCAGAAGACGATCATTATAAGTGTGATCTGTGTTGTTCTTCTCGCGATCGGACTTACAACGTATTTTGTATCCCGACCGACTTGGGTAAAATTTAATGAATTTAATAATCTAAATGATGCGAATGCAATGGCAAAGGCATTGGATGATGCAAATGTTTCGCACAAATCTTCAAAAGATGGATTGACCTTATATGTCCATGATGATGATATGACGGATGCGTTGTATACAATGAGCGATAACAATTTAGTAGATACCGGATATACATGGGACAGTGCATTTAACAATTCCATGTCGACAACAGAGAGCGAAAAAGACCAAAAGCGTATTTTGGCGTTGCAATCTGATATTCAAAAAAGAGTATGGTAAAGTATTCTTTTATTGATGATGCGGATGTATTTATCGATGTTCCGGAGAGTACATACAGCATTTTGGATGAGGAAGGTAAAACATCTATTACAGCGCGCATTACCGTAAATAAAGAAAATGAAGATAAGCTTGATCAGGCGACAGCGCAGGCGCTTGCATACTGGCTTGCAAATGCCGTTGGAACGGATGTTGAGAATGTTATTATCAACGATACCGATGGAACATGCTGGTATAATGGTTCGACGTCCGGTGCCTTGGAACAGCCATAAATGGCGGTGTTGATGAATATTGCGAAAAATTACGTAATACGATGGCGTCCAACGTGACCGATCTTTTGGTGAAATTAGATTACGATGATGTGCAGGTTGGTACGCAGGGTATCGCTTTTCGATATGACGAAAGCAGAAGAACTTTCGAAGGAATATAAGGTTGCAGATGGTCGAGATTATGGTTATCCGACAAAACTGTATAATTATGTACAGGAGGGAAGCAACGGTGTATCCGGCGAACCGGGAACCGGTTCCAATGATGACGATACGGATACCGTGATCAATAAAGGAAACAATTCGTCTAATTCTGTTAAGATTGAAAAATATGAGGGACTTCTGACAGATGAAACGATCAAAAACATTAAGAAAGAAATACCGACGGTACAGAAGGATCAATCCAGTCTGGCTATCGTAGCACTGCGTTACAAAGCATATAATGAGGCAGATCTGGAGAAAGATGGCAGTTTGGATAATATGACCTTTGAGGAGTATATTGCAGCCAATAATAAACGTACTGAGATCCAGCTGACTACGGAACAAATCCAATTAGTAGCGAATGCGACAGGCGTAGATACCGGTAAGATAACGGTGTTAGCATATGAAGTACCAAAATTTGTAGCAAAGACAGACACATCCCGCTCTTTTGAAAGATTATTTAATGATCATTTTAGCGGTACTTATCATTGCACTTTTGATATTTGTTGTACTTCGCGGAACAGCGCCGGTTAAGGTGGCAGATGAAGAGCCGGAACTTTCGGTGGAGCAATTGCTTGCCACAACCAAAGAGAACCAGTCCTTAGAGGATATAGAATTTAGCGATAAATCAGAAACGAGAAAGATGATCGAGAAATTTGTGGATGAGAATCCGGAAGCGGTGGCACAGCTGCTGCGTAATTGGCTGAATGATGATTGGAGCTAAGCGGCAGAAGAACATGAATTAGACAGTTTTCGAGAAAAGAGGGTGAAACATGGCAAGATCAGAAGAACTTAGTGGTGTACAAAAGGCGGCAGTCCTGTTGATCGCATTGGGACCGGACAAGTCTGCAAATGTTTTTAAGCACCTTAAGGAAGATGAAATTGAACAATTGACACTGGAAATATCCAATACCAGAAGTGTCTCACCGGCAATGAAAGATCAGGTGTTGGATGAGTTCTATGATGTGTTTGTTGGCACAGCAGTATATTGCCGAGGGCGGTATTGCCTATGCAAAAGAACTGCTTGAGAAAGCATTGGGAGCAGAACGTGCTAAAGATGTGATCGGAAAATTGACTGCATCTCTGCAAGTTCGACCGTTTGAATTTGTTCGAAAGACAGATGCCAGCCAATTACTTAACTTTATTCAGGATGACCATCCACAGACAATTGCACTTATTTTATCCTATCTGTCTTCCGGACAGGCATCTGCAATCATTTCTGCATTGCCGCCGGATAAGCAGACGGATGTAGCAAAACGTATTGCGCAGATGGACCGTACATCACCGGATGTGATCAAAGAGGTCGAGAAAGTATTAGAACAAAAGTTATCTTCTTTGGTCAACCAGGATTACACCGTGGTTGGTGGTGTCGATGCTATCGTAGAGATTTTGAATACGGTTGATCGTGGAACCGAAAAACATATTATGGAGAGCATGGAGATCGAGGAGCCGGAGCTTGCCGACGAGATCCGCAAGAAGATGTTTGTGTTCGAGGATATTTTGTCCTTGGACGACCGTTCTGTGCAGCGTGTACTTCGTGAAGTGGATAATAACGAATTAGCGATCGCCCTCAAAGGTTCCAACGAGGAAGTACAGAATGTTATATTTAAGAACCTCTCCAAACGTCTTGCTACCATGATCAAGGAAGATATGGAGTTTATGGGACCTGTGCGAATGAAGGATGTTGAGGAGGCTCAGCAGAAGATCGTTAATATTATTCGCAAATTGGAAGACTCTGCAGAGATTATCATTTCCAGAGGTGGAGGTGACGAGATCGTTGTCTAATGTATTAAAATCGGTCTACTTTAATGTGGATGCAAAGCAGAAGCATATCATTGATTCGGAACAACGAATGGAAGAGCTGATCCCACAGATGTATACAGCGGAGGAATCAAAACAGGATTCCTATACATTTCAACCGCTTACGGCTGAGGAGTTAGCAGTGGGACAGGCACAATCGTTTCAAGATGGGATACCGGTCATCCACATGGATGATGTACGCGAGGAAGAACGCCAAAAACTATCTGATGAAGTGAACGAACAGGTAATGCAGGAAAAGAATGACATTCTTGCAAAGGCGGAGGCAGAAGCAGAGAAACTCGTACAACATGCGACACAACAAGCTGAACAGATTAAAACCATGGCACATTCTGAGGGATTTGATGCCGGTAAGCAGGAAGGACTTGCGGCTGCGGAGGAACAGTTACAGCAGATAGAAGAGGAACTGCGTCAGTCGGTGGAGCAGGAGTTAGATCAGATCAGACAGCAGAGACAGCAGATGGAACCATTTTTTGCGGATCTGACAGCAAAACTTGTCGAGAAATTAACCGGACAGGTGTGTGCAGAAAATAAAGAGGTAATTTTACATCTGATCCAAAATGCAGAAGGCACGTTGGATCGGCCTAAACAGGTTGTTCTTCGGGTTTCAGGAGAAGATATGGCAGTTGTGTCAGGACATAAAGCGGAGTTAAAGGAACAGCTCCCGGAGCAGACGGAATTTGATATTTTAGAAGATGCCAGCTTGTCTGCCAATCAATGTATTATTGAGACAGAGGATAAAATGATTGACTGCAGCTTGATGTACAGTTACAGAATCTGCAGGAAAAGCTGCATACTTTGGCGTTATAAGAGCATCGCATACAGAAAAGTTAGTTTGCCACAGAGATAGAGGAAAAGGAGTGAGACCGGATGGATTTCATGGATTTATCGAAATATAATATATTGTTGAACAGTCCTATGAAAAGCGTCTGGGCAAGTGGCGAAAGTAGTCGGCCTTACGGTGGAATCGATAGGACCGAGCGCAAATTGAATGATTTATGTCACATTATCACCAAAGATACGAATCAGGTGATCAATGCAGAAGTGGTAGGATTTCGTGATGATCGTGTATTGTTGATGCCGTATGATTCTACAGAGGGTGTTGGCGTTGGCAGTCGCGTAGAAAATACGGATGCACCGCTTCAGGTAATGGTCAGTGATGATATTTTGGGATGTGTGTTAGATGGACTGGGCAGCCCGATGGATCATCATGAGATTCAAGGTGGGGTGCCTTATTCAGTTGAAGCACAACCGCCGGATCCATTGACAAGACAGCTGATCGATGAGGTGCTGCCGCTTGGAGTGAAAGCGGTAGATGGTCTGATCACGGTAGGTAAAGGACAGAGAATCGGCATCTTTGCTGGTAGTGGTGTTGGAAAGAGTACTTTGCTGGGTATGTTTGCCAGAAATACGAAAGCAGATATTAATGTGATCGCACTGATCGGAGAGCGTGGCAGAGAGGTGAGAGAGTTTATTGAACGTGATCTTGGCCCGGAAGGAATGAAACGATCTGTGATGGTCGTCGCAACTTCCGATAAGCCGGCACTGATCCGTAAGAAAGCGGCGATGACAGCTACGGCGATCGCAGAGTATTTTCGAGATAAGGGCAAAAGATGTACTCTTGATGATGGATTCCTTAACTCGTTTTTCAATGGCACAAAAGAGATTGGCCTTGCTTCCGGCGAGCCGCCGGTTTCCCGCGGTTACCCGCCAAGTGTTTATTCGGAAATGCCCCAGCTTCTCGAGAGAGCCGGGCGTTCGGATAAAGGTTCGATCACCGGACTTTATACGGTATTGGTAGACGGAGATGATTTTAATGAACCGATTGCAGACACCGCACGAAGCATTTTGGATGGACATATCGTACTGGATCGAAAGATCGCACATTCGAATCATTATCCGGCGATTGACATATTACAGAGCATTTCTCGTGTTATGAGCAGTATTGTGACGGACGAACACAAAAGGCGAGTGGCCGGTTAAACAACGTATTGGCGACATATCGAGAGGCAGAAGATCTGGTCAATATCGGTGCGTATAAGCCGGGATCCAATAAAAATATTGATTATGCCCTGGAAAAGATAGATGCGGTGAATGACTATTTGATGCAGGGGGTCAATGAAAAATTCACTTTTGAGGATGAAGTAAAAATGTTATGTGACATTTTCGAGGAGGAATAGTCTAAATGGCAAAGTTTGTGTTCAAAATGCAAAATATTTTGGCTGTTAAAGAAAAGCTGGAAAGTCAGGCAAAAGCTGAGTACGGTTTAGAAATTTCCAAATTACGGGAAGAAGAGCAAAAAAGATTTTGCTGGAACAAAAAGAAACTGTATTATGAACAGCAGTTGACGGAATGTCTGCATGATACATTGGATATGCCGAGGATCAAGCAGTATGAGCAAGCTGTGGAGGATATGAAGATCTGTATTCGTGAGCAGCAGCACATCATAAAACAGCAGGAAGAGAAAGTTGCCAAAGCGAGAAAAAAACTGGATGATGCCATGAAAGAGCGTAAAACATATGAAAAGTTAAAAGAACGCGCTTTTGAAGAGTTTAAGCTGGAGCTGAATGTTGCAGAGCAGAAAGAAGTAGATGAACTGGTAAGTTTTCGACATGGCAGCAAGATAGAAAGTGAGGATTAAGAAAATGGCAAAAAAAGACGATAAAAAGATTAAGGGGATTGATCAGCCGGAAAGTGCAGGAAGTAAACTGGTGACTGCGCTGATCGCATTGATCATTATCATAATCTGGCTTGTGGTTTTTGCTTTTTGATAAAGCTGGATGTGGGAGGTATCGGCAGTAATGTGCTGTATCCGGTACTGAAGGACGTTCCGCTTGTTAATAAAATATTGCCGAGTGTTTCAGAGGAACAGCAGGCAGAGGAAGGCAACTATAAATATACAACATTAAAGTCGGCAAATGCCCGTATTGAAGAGTTGGAGGGACAACTTGCTTCCGAATCCGGAACGACCAGTGCAAATTCGGATTATATCAAAAATCTGGAGGCGAAGGTAAAACAGCTGCAGAAGTATAAAGACGATGTAGACGCATTCAATAAGCGGGTGGCGGAATTTGATGAAAAGGTAGTATTTACAGACAACGCGCCGGATGCTTCGGAATACCGCAAGTATTACGAAGAAATTTCACCGGACAATGCAGAGAAAAATATATCGACAGGTTGTAAAGTCTGAGCGTTCTACAGAGAAGGCAAAAGAGTTGGCAACTTATTATTCGAATATGGAGGCGGCTTCAGCGGCGCAAACGCTGCAGGAAATGAAGGAAGATCTGGATCTGGTGTGTGATATAATTGAAAATATGCCGGAGAAAAAGGCTGCTGCGATCCTTCAGGAAATGGATAGCACATTTGCAGCACAGATTTCTAAAAAGATATCTGCCATCGATAAATAATGACAGATGTCGGTATGCCATAGTATGATGTATATGACAATGGGAGTGTGATCACGAACTTTGTCGTTTACATAAAATAATTGCAATGATCTTTCAGAGATATATTGCCAGAAAAGGAGGTGAAAATGTGACAGTACCAGGAGTTCAGTCAGCTCTTTCCGTAAAAAATGCAGGAGTGGAAATGCTTGCCAAATCTGATAAGACACAGGCTGTGAGCGGAAGTGATCAATTTGGCGCCGTGATGCAGCAGTCTATGACAAAGCAGTCTGCGGATAAATCTTCAAAGGCGGTCGTCAAAGATGCCGGAGACGATGCCGGATATAAGGTACCGGTTGTCAGTGACGGTCAGAATGTGAAAGTAGCACAGTCGCAAAATTCTCAATTAAATGATACCGGTAATGCCAATATATCCGGTGAATTGGTAGAGGATATTGTGAAAGATGTGCTGAAGCTGGATGATGATCAGATGGATGCAATATTAGCGGCGATGGGTATTACCGTGTTGCAATTATTAGATCCTCAGATTTTACAGCAATTTGTTCTTACCGCAGAAGGTGCCGGAGACATCACTGATATGTTGACCAGTGAAATGATGTTAGCAGACTATCAGATGATCCTACAGCAATTTGCACAGATGCCGGAGGGCGTGTCAGAAATCTTAGCACAGATGGAGCCGGTATCAGAAGATGATGCCAATTTACAGGGGATTTTACAGGAATTAACCGCTGTAAAGCCGGAGCAAGCGCCTGTAGTATCAGATGGGGAAGTATTACAGAAAGCGGTTAATACGCAAGAACCAGCTATACTTGGCCAGACGCCTTCATCGGATTCGTCAAAAACAATGTCCGGCGAATCAATGCTTCATCAACCGAGAGTTTTGTACAGACAAGTCAGCCGCAGACTGACGCGTCGGTAGAAGCTGTACCGTTTGCACAACAGTTTGATCTGCAGGGGCACGTGAAGTGCAGGACGCACCGATGCCAAATCAATCTGTACAGATTATTGAGCAGATTGTAAGACAGATACGAGTATCTGTAACAGATACGACATCAACCATGGAAATGCAGCTTAATCCGGAGCGTTTAGGCAAGGTATTATTAACCATTTCTGCCAAAGAAGGAATGATGACTGCTAACTTTACCGTGCAAACGGAAGAAGCGCGGTTAGCACTCGAAAGCCAAATGTATCAGTTGCGCGATACACTAGAGCAAAAGGAGATCAAAGTAGAAGCAGTATCCATTTCGGTATCTGATTTTTCCTTTGCACAAGGAGGCGGGGATGATGCAGATTCAAAAAATCTGGAACAGGGCGATGGAAAGAGTCGAAGATTTCAATTCGAAGATTCAGAAGAGGAGGCACAGGAAGCTTCTGACAAAGAAGCAGAGCGTGTAAGAAAGAGTGTCATGAGAGATCATGGCGGAAGTGTTGATTTTACTGCTTAAGGCAGTAGCTTTACAGATAGAAAGGAGGCAAAATGAGTTCGATAGCAGATGTTGTAAATGGAAAGCTAAACATTTCAGAAAGTTCTCAGGAAACAGAGCGCAAAGTTGGATCAGAGCTTGGTAAAGAAGAGTTTTGCAATTGCTAGTGACGCAAATGAAGTATCAGGATCCATTGGAACCGACGGATAATACCGAATATGTATCACAGCTTGCACAATTTTCAGAGTTGGAGCAGATGCAAAACTTAAATTCTACGACGAGCAATACCTCTGCTTTTACATTAGTTGGCAAAGAAGTGTATATTGAGGATCAGTCCGAAGCAGGTGATGTAACGAAAGTTCAAGGCACTGTAGAATATGTGTCGATTCAGAATGGCAAAGCTTACGTTTCGGTTGATGGCACATTGTATAAATATGACAGCATTGTTAAAGTATTGGATGATAATTATGTCATTTCTAACAATATTCCATCTGTACAAAAACAGGCATTGGCATATCGTCATCATGATCCGCAGGATGTAACGGTAGAGGGTATCTCACTCGGTTCACACGGTTATGAAGCCACTAGTTTTGCAGTTGCATTGGTTTCTTCATCCGGGGATACGAAGGCCGTTGATTCAAAGTATTTGTCATACAAGGATGGCAGATTAACAATCAGCAAGGATGCATTCAGTCAAAAGGATGCAGGTATCTATACGGTTGCATTTGTCTTTGATGATGCTAACAAGACAATTATTTCAGACAAGGTCACGATAGAGGTTAAGGGGATCAAGCCGGATAATTCTGATAAAACAGAGAATTCTGACAGCAACACATAGAAAGATGATGCGGGAAAGACAGTATCAGAGTGATTCACGGAGGGATTACTTAGGTAATAAGAAAGAGGTGATGTGAAGATGCAGCGTTTACATAATGGTTATGCAAAATCGATCGAGCAGATGACAGGGCGCTATTTGCAGTCTCAAAGATCGGATAACAAATCTTCTTCCACCAATGAGCAGCTTTCCTTTCAGGAGGTTTTGCACGAAGCAGCGGAGATTAAGCAGGATGCAGTACCTGATCTAAAGTTTTCCAAACATGCCGGCGAACGATTGATCGCACGGAATATCAATCTTTCAAGAGAACAGATGCAGCGTTTGGCAACAGGAACCACGAAGGCACGAGAAAAAGGAATTGGAGAGTCTTTGGTGTTGGTAGATGACTTGGCATTTATTGTAAATGTCAAAAATAATACCGTGATCACTGCAATGGATGATTCCTCGGAGGGAATCTTTACAAACATTGATGGGGCAGTTATCGGGTAAAGGGAATACATACAGCCGGACCTTAAGGAGGCAGTGAAATTCTGAATGCCAGAGGAATTTCAAGACGTATTCCTAAGTTATAAGTTTAGGAGGACAATAATTATGATGAGATCACTTTATTCTGGTGTAGCAGGTTTAAAAACACACCAGACCAAGATGGATGTTATAGGTAATAACATTGCAAACGTAAATACAGTTGGATTTAAGTCGAGTTCTGTTAATTTTTCAGACACTTTTTATCAGACAATGTCAGCTGCAAGTGGTTCGAATGCAGAAACCGGGACAGCTGGTGTAAATGCCAAGCAGATTGGTCTTGGATCTACGGTGGCAGCCATTACCACTAATATAACAGAAGCCGGAGGAACCTCTACGACAAACCGTGCGTTGGATGTAGCGATCAACGGTGATTCTTTTTTGATCGTAAAATCCGGTGGAGAGACGTATTTTTACAAAATCCGGTGCATTGAACGTTGATGATGCAGGAACATTGTATTGCACGACCAATGGAGCAACGGTACAAGGGTGGCTTGCTGATAGTGATGGTAATGTCGTTCGTGATAGTGTCAAAGGATTTAAAGATCATGACTGAAGATAATATGTATGCCGCACCAACAGCCACAGAAAATATCACCTTATCTGGTAATATTGACAAAAATGATAAAAACTTACAGCTTACTACGGCAACGCAGGGCATTAACACAAAAGAAGGATTCCGCATGACCTTTACGTTCTATGATCGTATCGGTGAGGAGTATACGGTACAGATGTATCTGCAGGATTCCGGAACACCGGGAACCTATGATTTGGTTGTGAGTGATGTATGCAATTCCGAGGGAGATTCCATATTTGTGAAGAAGACAACCACAACGACGAATGGTGTCGAAACAACGACCCTATTCTGCGACAGGTGTTGTTGTACAGCTCGGTGGAGCAACCTATACGGTAAATGACAATGATATTGATAAGGTAACAGGAAAGTATACCTTATCCGGTACCGGAACAGCTTCACAGGTATTGTTTGACTCAACCAGTGGTGAGTTCGTCGGAACGAAAGAGGCTGGTCTAACCAGACCGGCAACCTCTGTTTATGCCAACAAATCCATTTTGTTTAATGTGGTTACGGTGCCGGCTAACAGCGGTATTGATGATACGTTTACACATTATAATTCACAGAATGACTTAGGTGGTGTAGAAGTTGACGTAAGTCACTTGACACAGTATTCTAAGGGAGGCGTTGGAAACACATCGTACACCAGAGGTGATGCTAATGGCAAGGGAGCAGGTAACATTGCCGGTGAGATGAGTCCTTTCTATTGATCAGTCCGGCAAGATCATTGGAACTTATACCAATGGTGAAAAGAGAGTACTTGGACAGATTGCAGTAACAACATTCTCAAATCCTTCGGGGTTGGAAGCAGTGGGAGACAGTTTGTTTGCAGCATCTATGAACTCGGGATTGTTTGATGGAGTTGGTATGGATATTACCAGTGACGGCGGTAAATTTACGGTTGGTGCGTTGGAAATGTCTAATGTTGATCTGTCTCACAGAGTTTACGCAGATGATCACGACACAGCGTGGTTTCCAAGCTAATTCCGTATTATTACAACTTCAGATACAATGCTGGAAGAATTGGTAAATTTGAAACGTTAACAGTATGAAACATACAGGATCAGCATGATGAATACTTCGTGGTAACAGGTATTTTGCAATATGGATAAATGGTTGCATAAATGTAGACCACCTATTGCGAATATCTGTTGCCATTTTTACATTATGGGAAGAAAGGTGAAGGTATGATTGACGTAACAAAAATGAATGGTATGAACATTACAATTAATTCTGATTTGATCGAGACAGTGGAAGATACGCCGGATACAGTGATCACATTGACTACCGGCCGGAAAATAATTGTAAAAGAGAGTAGACAGACGATAAAAAATTTAGTAAAATCATTTAGAGAGAATGCACTTTTATGGAATGACATAGAAAGTACAACAAAATGAAATAAGGTGGTGGCTTAAGTGGATATAGCAACTTTAGTCGGATTGATTACCTGTGGGGTCATGGTATTTTTTGGGAATTGTTACCGGTCCGGAGAAAATGGCAGGTTTCCGACACTTTTATGATTTGACATCCATTTTCATTACGCTTGGTGGTTCTATTTCTTGTATGATCATCCAATCTAAGAGTTTTGGAAAGTTTATTGAGGATATCAAATCGATTCGACTGGCAATGAAAGTTCAGCAGGCACATGAGGCAGAGGTGATACGCAATATTATCAACCTTTCCAATGTTGCAAAGAAAAGAAGGCTTGCTTGCTTTGGAGGAAGCGGCGAATAACATAGAGGATGATTTCTTAAAGAAAGGAATCATGCTGATCGTTGATGGTACCGATCCTGAGCTTGTCCGCAGTATTATGGAGACTGAACTGGGAGCGATCGACGCAAGACATAATGAAAAGATTAATTTCTGGGCAAACTGGGCGGGAATGGGTCCTGCTTGGGGTATGATCGGAACACTGGTTGGTCTGGTAAACATGCTGTACAACATGGATGATATGTCTACGATAGGTCCGAATATGGCGGTTGCCCTGCTTACGACTTTGTATGGTTCGTTACTTGCTAACTGGTTATGTGTACCTATTTCCTTCAAACTTAAAATGAATAATGAGTTGGAAATTAAAATGAAGGAAGTTATGGTGGAGGGGCTTTTATCAATCCAGGCAGGAGAGAATCCTCGCGTGATCGAGGAGAAACTGAAGTCCTTCCTGGCGCCATCTGTTCGTGAACAGATCAATGAGCAGGATGGAGCCGCAGAAGGTGGTGAGGCGTAAATGGCAAAGAACAAAGAAGAGACAGAAATTAAGACAGACGGATGGAAAGATACGTTCTCTGATCTGATGAATTTGTTGCTCTGCTTCTTTATTCTCTTGTATTCCATGTCTTCGATCGATGAAGCGAAGTACGCTGAACTGGTCGCTTCTCTTTCAAATAGTGTTAGTATATTTAACGGTGGAGAAAAAGCAATTGGTCAGGGGCAGCTTATTTCCAGCGGTGCAACACAGTTGAATAATTTGGATAAATATTATTCAGATATGGGTAAACAGGCTCAGGAAACTGAGAATGCAGATGATCCAATGGCAAAGCTGGAGGCGAAACAGGCACAGGAAAAGAAAAAAAAGAATGGATGAGCTGTACGGTGATGTTGTAAGGCAGACAGAAAAGAAGCAATTGGATGATGATTTGGATGTCACGATAGATGACGGATATAATTATGTTATGTTATCTCTGAATGGCAGTGTGTTGTTTGAATCGGGAAGTGCAGAGATTCAAAAAGATGCCAAAAAAGATTTTGAACCGTATCGGAGATGTACTTAAAATGTATCCGAAAAATACGATCAAGATCGAAGGTCATACAGACAATGTACCGATTCATAATGCAAATTATTCCAGCAATTTATGGCTTTCCACGGCGAGGGCAACAAAGTGCTGGAATATTTCAAAAGCGGGATTGAATCCCGATAATTTGGAAGCGTCCGGATGGGGTGATGTTCATCCGATCGCAAGTAATAAAACAAAGACAGGGCGATCTAAGAACCGTCGTGTTGAAATTAAAATATATGGAATGTCAGAAAATTGACAATAGTATATAATGGAGGCTTATTTATCATGAAGAAAAATATTTTTAGTGTCATCATAACGGCATTGACAGTTATCAATGTTGTCCTTACAGCAATTTTGTTTTTTGTGATGGTGCCAACGTTTACAAAAACCAACAATCTTTTGACGCAGATCGCATCTGCAGTGAATTTAGATCTGAATGTTGATGGGGATTCCAAAGGTGATGAAAACTATTCTTTAAAAGATCTTGAGACCGTAACGGTTGCGTTTGACTCTCAGCAGACACTTAATTTAAAAATAGGGTCTGATGGCAAGACTCATTATGCTCTTTTAGACGGCTACAGCCTCTCTGTTTATAAAGATGCGGATGACTATAAGGATGTCAGCGATATTTTGACGAACAATCAGGCAGAGATCACTGATATTATCCGTGCAGTGATTCAAAGCCATTCTTCGGATAACATTTCAGAAGATGTGATCAAAAAAGAGGCGTTAGAGCAGATACAGCAGCATTTGGATTCTAAAGCTGTGAAGAAGGTTATGTTGACGAATTTCATGTATCAGTGATAGACAGCGAGAGAAAAGTAATGGTTTCTTTTCTTTGGAATTTGTGCTATGATATTATAGTTGCAAAGACAATATATGTTATTGATAATTATAACAGGGATGTGAGGTGAAGAGAATGGGAGACACCCTGTCTCAGGAGGAAATTGATAATCTGCTCAGTGCATTGAGTACCGGAGAAATCAATCCGGATGAATTGGATGAGGCAGATGTAAAGAGTGTTAGAAATTACAATTTCGCCAGACCATCGAAGTTTTCCAAAGATCATTTGCGGACTTTGGAGATTATATTTGAAAATTACGGCAGACTGCTTTCGACGAATTTACCGGCATATTTGCGTAAGACAGTGCAGGTTGATGTGATGAATGCGGAAGCAAATGCGTACTCGGAGTTCTTAAATGCATTGTCCAATCCTGTGCTTCTAGGAGTAGTTGATTTTGCTCCGTTGGAAGGCAGCGTGGTATTGAATTAGCATCTAACCTTGGCTTTGCGATTGTTGACCGTCTGTTGGGTGGTGGTGGAGAACCGCTGGAAAGGACTAGAGAGTTTACCGAGATTGAGTTGATTATTTTGGAGCGTGTTTTGGAAATATGCACCAATTTAATGATAGATCCATGGGCAAGCGTGGTGGAATTAAATCCACGTCTTGAGAGGATTGAAACAAATTCACAATTTGCCCAGTTTATTTCGCCAACAGAAATGACGGCAATCGTCACGATGAATATTCATGTTGGTGAGGTTGAGGGCTTGATGAATGTGTGTATTCCATATTCCTGCGTTGAGACAGTGATCGACAAATTAAATACCAAATATTGGTACTCAACGATCAAGGCAAAGGATGATGGAAGCTATACGGAAATAATTGAAAGCTTGATTGACAATGCCAAGATTCCAGTAAGGGCGATGTTGGGTAGAAGCTTGATCTCCGTAAATGATTTTATGAATCTTCAGATTGGAGACATTATCAAGTTAGATACCAAGACTGACGATGAGTTGGAGGTTTATACCGGGAATATTAAAAAGTTTTATGCTTTACCTGGTGCAGCTTCGGTTCTTACGCCGTAAGAGTGACGTCAGTAATAAGGGAGGAGCAATAAAGTATGGATGGAATGTTATCTCAGGAAGAAATAGATGCATTAACCGGCGGTGGTGGTGCAGCGACTAAGACCGCTTATGCCGGAGAGACGCTAAGTGATGCTGAGAGATGCAGTCGGAGAGATTGCTAACATTAATATGGGAACAGCAGCAACAACATTATCAACGCTGTTAAATACCAAAGTTACCATTACAACACCGAAAGTCTCTTATGTGACTTTAGATGACCTGTCATTACAATATGATAGACCATGTGTGTTTATTCACATCTCATATATTGATGGAATAGACGGTAACAACATATTAATCTTAAAAGAGCACGACGTAAAAGTGATCACAGATTTGATGATGGGTGGGGATGGTTCAAATACAGATGGTGAATTGTCGGAGATGCATTTAAGTGCGATCAGTGAGGCGATGAACCAGATGATGGGATCAGCAATGCGTCATTATCATCAATGCTGGAGAAGAAAGTAGATATTAGTCCACCAACTGCAAGTTTGGTTGATCTGAATGATTCCATGACAGATGATACCGAAATTTCAAGCTTCTTGCAGGGAGAAATGGTTCAGGTAGCATTTGATATGGAAATTGGAGATCTGGTTGATAGTCAGATCATGCAGTTATATCCGTTTGAGTTTGCGCGCGACCTGTATCGCAAATTTGTTGGTGAATCTGAACCTGAAATTGAAGAGCCGCAGCCACAGGTGAGTCAGCCGACACCTGCAGCTACACCGGAACAGACGGTCAATGTGCAGAACGTACAACCAGCAGTGCCGCCGACACCGGATATGCAGCAGATGGCAGGAGCAATGCCGGTTCAGCCAGATATGATGCAGCAACAGCCATATGCAATGCCGAATGTCAATGTACAGCCGGCACAGTTTCAGCCGTTTAATGCAGGGGTAAGTCCGCTGATGCAGCAGGAAAATATTGATTTGATCATGGACGTTCCTTTGGAAGTGACGGTTGAACTTGGACGAACAAATAAATCCATCAAAGAGATTTTAGACTTTTCTCCGGGTACGATCATTGAGCTTAATAAGTTAGCGGGGGAACCGGTTGATGTTTTGGTCAATGGTAAATTTGTTGCTAAAGGGTGAAGTAGTTGTTATTGAGGAAAATTTTGGTATACGAATTGTAGAGATATCAAAATAAAAGTAGGATACATAAAGAGCTGGAGGTGTAGGAATGTTATTGATGACGGCTAATTTTTCTGCACTGTCCAGCTTTTTTAAGTTGATCGGCCTGTTGATCTTATTGATCGTACTGTTGTTTGCCGCATCTTTTGTAAGTAAATGGTATGCCGGGGCGATGTCAGGTAAGAAATATGCAGGAAATATTAAGATTATTGAAACATATCCCATTGGTCAGGGAAAAATGATACAGATCATACAGGTTGGCAAAAAATATATCGCATTAGTGCAGACAAAAGATTCGGTTGTCTTTTTGACTGAGCTTACGCAAGAGGATCTTTTGATAAAGGAGCCGGTGCAAATGCCTAGGACAGAAGGTTTTTCTGAGATGTTTCAGGAAATGCTGAAACATAAAAAAGCCGGATAAACAGTGATCTGTTATATGAAGATTGAAGTGTGAAATGATAGCAATATGATAGAAAGGTACCAAAGGACAATTGAGACAGAATATAAGAAAAAGATTTTTTTTAAAGCACAGAACGATGCGCGCAATTACGATATTAGTCGTTTTTTTATGTGTATGGTTTGCAGCGTCTCCTTCGTATGCTTTGGCAACGTCTGATCGCGTTGACAGTACAACAAGAAATCAAATATCCGGGAATGCGGATGACGATGATAATACGTTAGATTTGAATATTACATCCAATGCCGGCAGCGTTACGTTGGAATCTACTTTACAGATTTTGATCCTTCTTACGATCTTGTCGCTTGCACCTTCCATTTTGATCATGTTGACGTCGTTTACGCGTATTATTGTTGTCTTTCATTTTTTGAGAACAGCAATTGGAACGCAGACAACGCCACCAAATCAGATATTGATCGGTTTGGCATTATTTATTACATTTGCGGTAATGAGTCCGGTGTTTAATGAAGTAAACACTAATGCGGTTCAGCCGTATATGGCTGGCAATCTGACACAGAAGAAGGCATTAGAAAAGGCTTCGGAACCTTTGAAAACATTTATGTTAAAGCAAACTAGAGAAAAGGATCTCAAACTATTTATGACGATCAATGACATTTCATCGGATGATATTGAGAGCTTTGATGATCTTTCTCTTATTACGGTCATACCGGCATTTATTATCAGTGAACTTCGAACAGCGTTTATTATTGGATTTTTATTGTATCTTCCGTTCATCGTTATTGATATGGTAGTGGCTTCGACACTGATGTCAATGGGTATGATGATGTTGCCACCGACGACAATATCCCTGCCTTTTAAGATACTATTGTTTATATTGGCAGATGGATGGAACCTATTGATCGGACAGTTAGTGCAGTCGTTCCATTAACCATCAGAGGAACGAGTAGAAAGGAGACTGTGCAATGAGTGAGAGTCTTGTGTTAGACATATCCCGTGAGACGATCTGGACAACGGTGGAATCAGCAGCTCCGCTGCTACTGATCTCGCTGATCATTGGATTGATCATTAGTATTTTTCAAACAGTTACTTCTATTCAGGAACAAACGCTGACTTTTGTGCCAAAGTTTTTAGCAATCATGCTGGTGTTGGTGCTGTGTGGCGGCTGGATCATGAATAATATGGTAGATCTATTTGAAGCATTGATGAAAAATATACCTCAATATATTAAGTGAGTGATCGGTGAAGAGGACATAAAAGAAGACGGTCAGGTTATGGATCGTTTATCTACAAATAACATCGAACAGATAAGGAGAGACGAACATTGAATTTTACGGTTGAATACTTAGAATATATTTTATTAGTATTTATTCGGGTGGCTTCCGTTGTTTTTGTTGCTCCTTTTTTTTGGTTCCAGTGAAATCCCGCGACGTGTAAAAGTTGCTATCGCGTTTTTTTCTATCGTTGACGGTGATGAACCAGGTTGATTACAAGGCTGTGGAATACGCAAATATATTAGAATATTCGGATTAGTGCTTAAAGAAGCGATTACCGGTATTATTATTGGTCTGGGATCCAGATTGTGTCTCTATATCTTTAATTTTTCCGGTAATATGTTGGATATGGAAATTGGCTTCTCGATGGTTCAGGAAATGGACCCGACAACAAATGTAAATTCAACGATCACATCAAATTTTTATATGTATATATTTATGCTTTTTTGTTTTTAGTATCAGACATGCATTATTTTATTATTGATGCTATGATGGATTCTTATCAGCTTGTACCAATTGGAGGTGCAAAATTTTCGGTCGATCTGTATCATATCATGGTGACATTTATCACTAATTATTTTGTCATCGGTTTTCGAATTGTGCTTCCTATTTTTTGTTGTATGCTTGTCATCAATATTGTGCTTGGTATTTTGGCAAAGATTGCACCACAGATGAATATGTTTGTCGTGGGAATGCAACTTAAAGTGTTTGTGGGGCTTGTGTTGCTATTTCTGACGATGCAGTTGTTTGCCGGAGCAGCAGACTTCCTTTTTGATGAAATGCATACATTCACAAAATATTTTGTGCAGGCAATGGCAGCGTAGACGATAATAGTTGGCGTTGCTATTTTGCTGCAAATACGGTATAGTATAAAGAGGGTGTTTTTGCATCTTTATCAGAACAAAGCGATGGTATTGGAGAGGAAATGTATGGTTAGGCATGGCAGAATACGGTATGATCTGCAGCTTTTTGCCAAAGATGGCGAGGGCGGCGAGAAAACCGAAAGCGCAACTCCAAAAAAACTGGAAGATGCCCGCAAAAAAGGTCAAGTGGCGAAAAGCATGGATGCCATAACGGCTGTGTCGTTGCTGGTGTTTTTCTTTTTGTTAAAACTATTGATGGCATTTTTGGGCAGCCAATTTAAGGATGGTTTTCGTTGTTTTTGGGAAGATCAGCGATGTCACTAAGGATGAGTTTAATTTGCAGATGGCATGTGCTATATTGCAGCAACTGATCCAAAAGATCACGATCATCTGCCTTCCTTTTTTTGCTGAGTACATTTATTGTTGCATTTGCCGTAAACATTGTACAGGTTAAATGGAAGGTTTCTTTTGAACCGATAAAGCCTAAGTTTGACAAATTTAATCCGGTTAATGGTGTGAAGCGTCTGTTTTCAAAAGACAAGATCATGGAATTGCTTAAATCCATTGCTAAGATTTGTGTCATAATTTATGTTGTTAAAAATTACCTGGAAGACAAATGGGCATTAGTGATGAATATGTATTCCTATACGTTGACTCAGGGTTTAGAGTTGTTGGGAGATATCATCATTAATATTGGATTGCGTATCAGTGCATTATTTGTTGTCATCGCGGTAGTGGATATCGTTTATCAGAAATGGAAATTTCAGGAAGATATGAAGATGACCAAGCAGGAAGTTAAGGATGAGTATAAGCAGTCCGAGGGAGATCCCAAGGTAAAAAGCCAACAGAAATCCCGTATGCAGCAGGCATCCAGGCAGCGTATGATGCAAGAACTTCCAAATGCAGATGTTGTCATTACGAATCCGACACATCTGGCTGTGGCGATACGTTATGACAAGGAGAAACACGAGGCACCGGTTGTGGTTGCCAAAGGTGCTGATTATTTGGCGGCGAAGATCAAGGAAACGGCATCAAATTATCAGATCGAGATCGTGGAGAATAAACCATTAGCGAGAATGCTATATCATAATGTTGAGATTGGAGCTGAGATTCCGCCCGAATTATACCAGATGGTGGCGGAAGTGTTGGCGTATGTATATAATCTGAAAGGGAAAACGGGATAACGTTTCTTTCAGAAGACGATTAAAGGAGGATACATGATGAAACGGACTGATTTAATGCTGGGATTATATATCCTGGTACCTATCATCTTTTTGATTATACCAATACCATTGTTTTTGTTGGATATTTTGATGATGCTAAATCTGGCAATTGCATTGTTTATATTGTTTAATGCGCTGTTTTCGACAGAGGCGTTGAATATGTCGAGTTTTCCCGACATTGCTGCTGATGACAACGTTGTTTCGTATTTCATTGAATGTAGGATCGACGAGAAATATTCTGCTGAAAGGAGAGGCAGGTAACGTAGTTCAGGCGTTCGGCGAGTTTGTCGGTGGTGGAAATCTGATTGTTGGCGGTATTGTGTTTTTGATCTTGATCATTGTACGACGACAGATCGCACTGGAGCTTGGCGCTGTTGTGCCAATCATCCGTCTGCGTGATAATATCCAGCTTAATCCAAACCAGTATATTATTAAAATCAAGGGAATTCAGGTCAGTGAGGGTGAGATCTTATTTGACCATTATATGGCGATGAATCCAGGGTACGTCGAGGATGAGATTGTTGGTATTCCGACATTAGAGCCGGCATTCCATCTGGAGGCAATGTGGATTACGGAATCCCAGCGGGAACGCGCAGAATCACTTGGCTATACCGTTGTTGATCCACCATCGATCATTGCAACACATCTGACAGAGGTTATCAAGCAGCACCTTGATGAGCTTCTGACGAGACAAGATGTACAGAACCTGATTGATAATATCAAGGACAACAATAAGACACTGGTAGATGAACTTGTACCGAAGCTGCTCAGTGTCGGTGATAGCACAGAAAAGAATGGACGTTAGATAATGTGTTAGCGGGGGTATATCAAAAGATCATATTAAAAATTGGTCAGCCGCATCTGATCGACGTTAAAACGACAAAGACCAAATACATTTTCTTTGTAGGTCCTACGGGTGTTGGTAAGACAACGACAATTGCAAAGATTGCTTCCACATTAAAACTCACAAAAAAACCAGGGTTGCGCTGATCACAGCAGATACGTATCGCATTGCCGCAGTAGAGCAGCTAAAAACCTATGCCAATATTTTGGGTATACCATTAGAAGTTGTTTATTCGGCAGATGAAATGGATAAAACCATTGATGAACTAAAAGAGTTTGACCTTGTATTTGTTGATACGGCAGGACGCTCACATCAAAATGCAGAACAAGTGCAGGATATTAAAAAGATCTTAGATAAAGTGCCTGAAGAAGATAAAGAGGTTTATCTGGTACTAAGTGCAACTACAA
>VOFE01001897.1_pt1 | contig 36001 bp, 61 predicted proteins | sample 5384071 | NCBI WGS metagenome assembly VOFE01 (sample SAMN12384724, study PRJNA508395) | human gut metagenome | isolation source: healthy gut D | host: Homo sapiens
AAGATATTTGAAACGATTCTCGAAAATACTTTCTGTAATCGTACTTGTCCCTTTACAAAGAGCAAGTGTAACACCGATCTGTGGCTGCATATCTGTCGGAAATCCCGGATATGGCAGAGTCTTCACCTGTGTATTATGAAGATCTCCTTTTGACACAACACGCACTGCATCATCAAATTCTTCTACTTCACATCCGATCTCAACAAGCTTTGCAATCGTAGCTTCCAGATGCTTCGGAATGACATTCATAACAGTCACATCACCTCTGGTTGCTGCTGCCGCAAACATAAATGTGCCGGCTTCGATCTGATCCGGAATGATAGAATAATCTGTCTTATGAAGGCGGGATACACCGCGGATCTTGATCACGTCCGTACCTGCTCCACGAATGTTCGCTCCCATACTGTTCAGGAAGTTCGCCACATCTACTACATGAGGCTCTTTTGCCACATTCTCAAGGATCGTAAGTCCTTCTGCCATCGATGCTGCCATCATAACGTTAATCGTAGCTCCTACGCTTACCACATCAAAATAAATGTGCTTTCCGATCAGACGCTCTGCTTCTGCGATAATCTTGCCATGCTCGATATTTTTCATCCATATATTCTTCCTCCGCATGCACGGCCAGGACATCTGCGAGAAACATATGATGAGAGCCAAGCTCTTTTATTTCCCGAACCCTGCATTCAATGCATACCGGAGCCTCGCCTATCATGGGCGCTTTCACAAACTGCGCTTTTTCTTTGGTAAGATGCATTTCCCTGAATTTGTCCACGTCTCTTCCGGAACGAACGCCGCAGAAATCTGTGGCAAAAAGCCAGTAGTCCTCTGTTGTAAGATTTATGACAAATTCTCCCGTTTCCTTCAGCATTTCATAGGAATAGCGTGAGGGACGCACAGAAATGGACACCATCGGCGGATTGGTGCAGACCGTTCCTGCCCATGCCACGGTGATGATATTGTCCTGCCCTTTTCCATCGGTTACGCTTACCATCACCGCCGGCAGAGGATAGAGCATATTTCCCGGTTTCCAGACCTGTTTCGCCATACGCATTCCTTTCTAACTGAAATCGTTCTGAAGAAGCTGAACTGCCTCCATCATGGCAGGAATCAGCTGTTTCTTCCTGGAAACCACGCCTGCAAGCTTCATGCTTCCATCCTCCGGCTCCATGTGAAACGCCATTTTTGCCAGCTCCTCGCTTCCTTCTCCATAAAAAAGAAGCTCTGTGGATTCGTCGATAATATTTGTGAGCATGAAATAAACCATGGAAACCCCATGACGCCCGCATTCGCTTATGAGGAACGGCTTCAGTTTTCGCGGATGGTTTCAGCTCTTCCGCATCCATGGAGCTGATCTGCCCAACACTGAAGGTAACATTTCCCTCTGCGATAAATTTTTGTAATCCTGATAAAAATCTCCTCCGGTGCCTTATCCTTCAGGTTGCTTCCTGCTTTAAACATAGCTTTTGCAAATTCCGGAATATCAATCCCGGCAATCAATGCCAATGCACCGGCAGCCATTTTGTCCTGCAAAGTACAGGTCGGTGACCGGAACATCAGCGTATCCGAAATGATGGCTGCGCACAAAAGCCCTGCAATGGTCGGAGAAATATCCAGTCTCTGCTCGCCGTACATCTGGTAGAGGATCGTCGCTGTACATCCCACCGGCTGATTTCTGAAAGAAATCGGATTGATCGTTCCAGCGAGCCCAGCTTATGATGATCTATGATTTCCAGAATATCCGCCTTTTCAATGTTTTCCACGGCCTGGCCTTTTCATTGTGGTCTACCAGCACAACTTTTTCTTATGCATGTCAGAAAATTTCGCCTGGATATGGTTCCGATACATTTTCCCCGCTTATTGATGACCGGAAATGCCCGATGCCGGTTCTTGATCATCACATCCTGAATATCGTCTGTAAAATCCTCCGTGGAAAAGGTGATCAGATTGTCCTTTTTCATAATAAATTTTACAGGAATACTCTGATTGATCAGCCTGGATATGGTAAACGTATCGTGGGGAGACATGATCACAATGATATTTCTCTCATGAGCAAGCTTTACAACCTCCTCAGATACTTCAATTCCCATTCCCACAATAATGCAGCTCACATTCTGCTTGATGGCCTGAAGATGATCCTCGGTTCTGTCGCCCAGGATCAGCATATCATTTTTCCTCAATATACTGCTTCATCATCTCCGGATTCGCCGTTCCGACAAGAACCTTGCCGTCCACAAAATATCCGTGTTCATTTCCTTCCAGGATCACACCGTCCAGGGTCTCCGCGATCCGTTTGTACTGTGTCCTTGCGTTGGAAAGAAGATAACTGTCCGTGGTGTCCATATACGTCTGCGCAATATCTCCAATGGTGAGAAGTCCCTCCAGCACGCCCTCTTTGTCCCGAATGGGAAGCGTTACAATGCTGTTCTCCCGCATAAGATCCCATGCATTTTTCAGAGACATGGTTTTGTCCACCTCCGGGCTGATCGAATATCCATGTCTTTTACCTGCGTGCCAATGTTTCCAATATACCCCGGAGCCTGTACGCCAAAATAATTCAGCACATACTGGGTCTCCTCATTGATCTGTCCGGCTCTCTTCGGAACATATTTTTTTTCCTGCATAGTGCGGTTTTTGATGTCCGCATAGGCAATTGCTGAACAGATGGAATCCGTATCCGGATTCTTGTGACCTATTACAAATATTTTTTCCTGATTTTCATTCACATTCACCTGTCGTTTATTTATCCAGCTTAAGGTTGGCAAACAGAGCTCCCAGCGATGTGGAAGCCTCTTCCTTTGAATCTGGAAGCTCGATCACTTCCTCCTCAATTTCCTTAGCCATCATATCTGTTGCCTCTTTGATGCTCAGACTTAATTTTCCATCTTTGACAGCAGTTACTTTTACCTTTACTTTATCTCCCTCTGCAAGCACCTCAGAAGGTTTTTGATTCTCTTTTCGCAAATCTGGGAAATATGCACCAGACCGGAAAGGCCGTTTCCAAGATTTACAAAGGCGCCGTAAGGCTGAAGGCTTTCTACCGTGCCCTCTGTGACAAAGCCTACCTGTACATTGGAAATGCTCTTTTTGCGCTGCTCTTCTGCTCTTTCTTTCAGTATCTCCTTTGCGGGAAAGAATTAACCGTTTCTGATCCTTATCCACATCAAATACCTGTACTTCTATGGACTTATCCAGATAATCCTCCAGATTTTCCACATAGGAAAAGAAAGCTTCGATGCCGGAATAAAGCCGCGCACACCTTCTACATAAGCGATCACTCCCGCTTTTACTACATCCTTAACCACAACCTCCAGAATCTCTTTTGATTCCTTCAGTTCCAAAAGCTTATCCCAGGCCAGAATATCGGCTGCCTCAATCCTGGAAAGAAGAATATTTCCGTGTCCGTCATCTCGTCTCACAACCGTGGCAGACACCTCATCGCCCACATGTACCTGATCCTTTATGGAAAATCCAGGCTCTCTGCTGTAATTTTCCGCCGGTATAATTCCCTCTGCATAATATCTTAAATCAAGAATCACTTCTTTTTCATCCACACTGATCACTGTTCCTGTAAGAATATCTCCTTCTTCGATCTTCTTGAAGGATGCTTCCAGCTCTGCCTCGTAATCTTTCATTGTCTCTGCCATGATCCAATACCTCTTTTCTCGATTTCTGTACATCTTTTCACCTGAATGTCTATTTCTAAGTGCAGTATAACACACTTAATCTTTGAATGGAAACACATTCTGGTTTCTATTGCCTTGGCGTTTAATAACTGCTATAGTAAAGATTGTAACCTCTTATTTTTGAAAGGATATGGGTATGCAGCAAAAATCAGTACCACTGCGGGATATCAAAGAGATCAATGACTGGGAAATGGTTATTTTTCTTTATACCTCCGCGCTGAAAAGCATTAACACAAAAATTGACATTCTAAACGACGAATTTAAAACCGGCACAAAATACAATCCCATTGAGCATGTCAATTCAAGAATCAAAACTTCCACCAGTATTGTAAAAAGCTAAAGCGTCATGGATATGAAAGCTCCATAGAAAACATGGTCCGCTATGTCAATGACATTGCAGGAATCCGGATCACCTGCTCCTTCACCTCAGACATTTACAAAATTGCGGATATGCTGAGCAAACAGGGCGATCTCACCATTCTTTCCGTAAAGGATTATATGAAAAACCCCAAAAGAGCGGCTATCGAAGCTATCACATGCTTGTGACCGTACCTGTGTTTCTCTCGGATGCCATTATCGACACCAAGGTAGAAATACAGATACGGACAGTAGCGCAGGATTTCTGGGCAACTCTGGAGCACAAGATCCACTATAAATTTGAGGGGACGTCCGGACTACATCTCGCAGGAGCTTAGAGACTGTGCAAAATATATTGCTGATTTGGATAAACGAATGGAAGAATTGAATAACGAAATTCAGAAATACGGCGAAATGCCTCATTAAAAATCCTCCAAAAACGAGGAGTGCCCCGGCAGTGGTTTACCGGGGCTATTATTATGAAAAAAATTTATGTGTAATGATTCTCATTACATCTTCATTCAGCAGTTCTTTCGAACTGTTATTATCATAACAATTAAAAATGAACAAAATATGAACCTGTAGTGAACTTTTAGTTTTTTTGCACAATTTATTTTTTTGTGCATATCTGTTTTTTTATAAAATTCTAATATCCTCTTTTCTTTTATTTTTTATTTTCATTGTATATTTTGTATAGTTATAAGTTTTTTCATTAAATAAATCTTTCACAAAATCAATTTTGCCCACCATTTTATAGGCTATATGCTCTGTCTATTTTCAAATTCATAAAACATTCTGTTTTCGTTCACCATTTTTTACAAGATAAACATGATTTTCTCATAATTTCCGGCTATACTATGCTTGTAAAATAAAATTTTTTTTTTCATATGTTGATTATCTCTTCGGAGATAATCGACTCTCCTTCCTTTTTATTATATAATCAAAAAGTATCCGGCCAGCCACCGGATACTTTTTTTTATTTTGTCATTTTGAAAACGCATTGGAAAGTGCCGCAAATTCAGCAAGATCAAGCGCTTCGCCTCGGATATTCAACGAAAATCCGCAGCTTGTGAGCGCTTCCTCAATCTGTTCCTTTGTAAAAGGAATGTCCTGTGCATTCTTTAGCCCATTGACAAGCGTTTTTCTTCTCTGGTTAAAGGATGCCCGGATGATCCGAAACATCTGGCGTTCATCCTCCACCTGAACCGGCGGCTCCTGATAGCGCTCCAGTCTGATCACTGCACTGCCTACATTTGGTCTTGGAATAAAGCAGTTAGGCGGCACATTTGCCACAATATAAGGCTCTGCATAATACTGGACTGCCAGCGAAAGTGCTCCATAATCCTTTGTTCCCGGTGACCTGCATCCGGTCCGCAACCTCTTTCTGTATCATAATGGTAATGGAATCCATAGGCACCTGATTTTCAAAAAGTCCCATAATGATCGGAGTCGTAATGTAATACGGCAGATTCGCAACCACCTTGATGGGTTTTCCATGATTTTTTCCTCTGCGAGTTTTCGGATATCTACCTTCAGGATATCCTCATTGATCACTTCCACATTATCCCAACCATTCAAGGTGTCTTTGAGAATAGGAATCAGGGATTTATCGATTTCCACTGCAGCGACTTCTCCTGCAGCCTGCGCCAGATACTGCGTCAGCGTTCCGATGCCGGGACCTATTTCCAGCACAAAATCGTCTTTTGTGATCTGCGCTGCTGCAATGATCTTTTCCAGAACATGCTCGTCGATCAAAAATTCTGACCAAACCTTTTCTGGAAAACAAAATGATACTTTGAAGGACTTCAATGGTATATTTCGGGTTACCAAGATAAGGTCTGGCCATATTCATACATCCTGACTTTCTATATTTTTAAATAAAATCTTTTTCGTAAAGCGTGATAAAACCGTCCCGGTCGATCCGCTTTTTGGATACGCTCTTTTTAAATTTTCCACGGGTTTTGCCATGGCATTGTCGAGCATTTCTTTTACAATTCCAATACACATCGGCTGATCCTCCTTCTGGTTGATCCCGATCAGATTATACAGAGCAAGCATGCCCATCTGGTCAATCCGGTATCCGTTTTCTTTTTTGTATACACTTTTGCAAACATCACCAGCTCATCGTTGGTAAATACCGGAATATTGATCACAGAGGTGAACTTTTTGGCAAGCTTCGGAAATCTCGCGATCAATTTGCGCATTCCGATTTTTTCGTCCTCAAGGATCACGATCATTCCTTCGGTATCCGCATCCATGGCTTTTCCAGCTGATCCGCGGTTTCCTGCGTAAGCTGATTTGCATTTTCAATCAAAAAATCCTCCGGAAAGCTTCTGCACCATAGCGGAAATATTTTTTTCCGTTGATCTGCTCTGCAAAAACATAGGCAACCTTTGCAGCTTCCAGATTCAGTTCCCGACAGATTGCAGGAATCAGACTTCCGATCAGCCTTGTTTTTCCTGTTTCCTTTCCGCCCATCACAATGATATTTCCTGTTTTGGAGGTACTGTCAGCGGCAGCTTCCTGTACATCTGTCAGCGCTTCCACGATCTGTTCCTTCATTCCCGGAATTTTTGCAAAATAGGTGAAAAAGCTTCTTTTCGGCATCATCCAGCTCGGAAGCTCTTGGCACAATATCCAACGCATCTCTGTCATCCGCCGGTTTCATGGAATCAATAAACTGCTCCAGCTCTTCTTCCTCTGTGAGATGAAGCTCTTCCAGTGAAGGCTCTTCCTGACCTTCCTCCTGAATGGTCTCCTCAAAAAGCTCGAATCAAATTCTTCTTTTCTTTCCGCAGAGCCTCCATTCAGAAATTCTTCTTCCGCTCTCTGAAGGTCTTCCTCTGTCATCGGCTCTTCTTCCAGTTCTAAAGCTTCTTCTGTTTCGCTTTTTTCTTCAACAGAAGACTCCTCCTCGCAGGGCAGAGCTTCTTCCTCTTCTGTCTTGTCCGGAATATCGATTCCCTGGGCGGAAGCCGCAGCAAGAATAGTGTCTTCCAAATTGAAATCAAAGTCCTCTTCTTCCGGATTCGGCTGCTCTTCTTTTTCTTTGCGCTCTTCTTCCACAGAGGCTGCAATTTCATCCATGCTTCCCATAATAAAGCTTGGCATTACGATTTCCGGTTTTTTATACTTTCCGGAATATTCAGTTCCGGCATTTTCATCTCTGCAGCCGGAGTCGGAGCAGCACCTTCTTTTTCCAGCTGAGGGATCTCTGCAAATTCTTCTTTGGAAATCGTCTGCTTGATCATTTCCTCAGGAATTTCCTCTGCGGGATCCTCTTCCTGCAAGGATTCCTCTTCTTCCTCCTTCTTCTTGGAGCCGAAAATATCCCTGAATCCCTTGGAAATCTTATCCTGCAAAGTTTCCGCATCGCTTAAATCCTTGTCGCTGCGGATACGAATGCTCTCAATCGTAGGCCCTTCGGAGAAACCTTCTTCCGGTGCTTCGGAAGCTTTTTTTCTTTGAGAAACTCTGCGTCTTCCGGTGCAAGAAGCTTGGGAACAAACTGCTTTTCGTATTTCTCTTTTTTCTTCTCCGTGAGAACGCCCATCCGCATCTTCAGATCAAGCGCTTTCATCACATAGCTTCCCTCGCTGAACCACAGAACCATCTCGTCACAGAGACTTAAACATTTTCTTTGTCCCCTGCCTTGTAGTAAAGCTTGGCCAGTTCATACGTCCATTTCTCTGTAAATTCCCGCTCCTTATATTCCTCGAGCATTTTGATCTGCGCTTCTAAAGAAGCGTCCCTTTTCTTTGTATATTTTGTACTGCAAAATATATTTGGTATTGTCATTGGGGCAATCTCCAGAAATTCATTATAGAATTCCTTCTGCTTCTTCCACATCTCCCATTTTCAGAGATACTTCGATCAAGCGATAGAGTATATTTTTTCCAATGGAAGCTCTGGTATGCAAGCAAAAAAGATTTCCCTGCTCTCTTCATAGCGCTTGTTGGCCGCGTAGATCTCGCCCACTACACAAAGGGTACGGACGTTTTTCACACGACGCCAGTCAATGCTGTCAACAACGCTCATCGCACCTTTGTAATCTTTTTTTCTCTACCAGGTGATTGATTTCTTCCAGTTTGATTCGAAATTCTTCTTTATCCAATGCATTCACCAACTTTCCATAATTAAAAACAGTGTAACATATGCCCTTTTTTCTTGTCAAAAAACTTTATTTCATTTTTTCATTTATTTCTGGTATGGAAGGTAGACATTTCCTTTCACAACCTGAAAAACCCTGTTGATCTTGAACTGATGGCTGACAAAATCATCCAGTCCTGTACAGGTGATCAGAGTCTGTATATCGTGGATGCTTTCCAGCAGATATGTCTGACGATTTCTGTCAAGTTCGGAGAGCACATCATCCAGCAGAAGAACAGGTTTATCCCGGATCTTTTTCTTCACCAGATAGATCTCCGAAAGCTTCAGGGAAAGGGCCGCCGTCCTCTGCTGCCCCTGGGAACCGTATTTACGGATGTCAATGCCAGTTGACCATTACACAAAATCATCCCGATGCGGACCGGTAGAGCTTAATTTCATACGAATATCCCTGTCTCTGTTTTTCAAGAGAAGCAGTTCAAACTCTTCCTCGTTTACATTTGGCTCATAGATCACATGGATTTCTTCTGTTTTGCCTGTAAGGTTCCGGTGAATATCCCGGATGATTTCATTTAATTCACAGATAAAGTTTTTTCTTTTCCGAATAATCTGACACCTACATATTTTACCATCTGCATATCCCAGATATCCAGGGTATCCTTAAGCTTCGGCTGATGAAGCAGATCCTTCAAAAGCTTATTTCTCTGATTGACAATATGGTTATATCCGGCAAGCTCGGTAATATATACGCTGTCAAGCTGACAAAGCTCCAAATCCAGAAACCGTCTTCGTTCCCCGGACCGTTTTTGATGATATTCAAATCCTCCGGAGAAAAGAAAACCAGATTGACCACCCCGAGAAGCTCTCTGGCTTTTTTATGGGAAGTCCGTTGATGGCAACTCCTTTGGCCCTGTTTTTCCGAAGGTGCATATCAATTTTGTAAGACAGACCGTCTTTTTTACCATCATACGAATATGGGATTCTTCGTTTTGAAAACGAATCATCTCTTTATCCTTACTCCCCTTTATGAGATTTTGCTGGTTCCGCACAGATATACGGATTCCAGGATATTCGTCTTTCCCTGGGCATTGTCTCCATACAGAATATTCGTTCCTTTGTCAAATTCCATATAAAGACTTTCATAATTCCTGAAATTGGAAAGCTGAATGGATTCAATATGCATTCCTGCCCCCGATTATTTTTATTTCCTGTCCGTTGTAAGAGATCACATCGCTGTCATATACTTTGCGGCCCCTGCGCAAATCGGTTTCCCCTGTTTACTTTTACAAGCCCCTCCGTGATCACATATTTTGCTTCCACTCCGTCTTCTACAACACCGGCAAGCTTTAACGCCTGTCCGAGTTTTATAAATTCATCCCGAATCTGAATCTCCATATCCTTCCCCTTATCGTACCTGGTTCTGATTGATATTTACCGGAAGCATTCATGGAACCCATTGCAGAATCAATGCGAAGTTCCATCTTATTATCTGTGATATGAATGATGATCGGTTTTTTTATCCCCCTCTCTTACCAAAAAGGGTTGCCCGGTCAATACAATTCAAAATTCTTTTTGTTTATAGACAGTTTTGTCTCATAATCACTGGAAAGCATCTGGTCAATTCTGAAATATTCTCCCTCGATCAGTCGGGAAACTACCATAGTCTGATCAAATTCAAATAAAATATGGTTTTTTGTAAAGTAAATGCTGACCTGATCATCCACTTCTCCGGAAAGGATCTTGCTGACCTCGCTTAAAGTTTTGCCCGGAACTACCACCTTACGGTCAGAATAATCTTTCTTAAGGGACATTTTGCGGATAGAGATACGATGTCCGTCCAGAGAAACTACCTTCAGACAGTTATTTTTGATCTCAAAAAGTTCACCGGTCATAAGCTTATTGTTTTCATTTACAGCAATCGAAAAAATAGTCTGGCGGATCATTTCTTTCAGTGTGTACTGAGAGATCGTCAGCGGTTCATCCTTCTCGATCATCGGTAAATAAGCAAAATCTTCTCCTGATTTTCCAGGGATATTGAATTTTGCTTTTTCACAGGTAATGGTTGCTGCATATTTATCATCGGTCTTAATGGTAACATCATTATCCGGAAGTCGTCTGATGATTTCATAGAAGATTTTTGCATCAAGAGCAACTTTACCTTTTTCTTCAATAGTACCCTCAACGATGGTTTCAATTCCCAGCTCCATATCGTTGGTGGTAAATTTGATCTGGTTTGTGGTTGCATCCATGAGAATACATTCCAGGATTGGCATGGTGGTTTTTGATGGAACTGCTTTGAGTGCGATACTTACACTTTTTAACAGACTTGATTTGGAGCAGATGATTTTCATAGTGTGTATAACTCCCTTTCTGAACAATTTGTGGTTTTTATAAATATATTTATAGAAAAAATCCGCAGTAACCGCCGTAGGGGGCCAGATTTTGTGAAAAACTCCCGCAGGCCTGATGTTTTCAGGGGTTTTCCGTTGGGATAACTTTGTGTAAAAGTGGTATTTTCGCATGTGAATAACCCGGGGATAAAATTACCGCCGCGTGTTGGCAAAAAAGTTGTACACATCTCTCCACATACAATCAACACGTTATACACCAGTAATGTGGAAAACTTCCCTAACCTTGTGGATTAATCTTCTTTTTCAATATATCAATGGTATTTTTTAAGTTATCGTCGTTCTGCAATTCGTTTTCGATCTTTTCGATACCGTGCATAACGGTGGTATGGTCACGGTTTCCGAGCGCTTTTCCGATATTTTTCAAAGGTGTGGATATGATCTCACGGCAGAGATACATGGAAACCTGGCGGGGCATGACGATCTTGGAGTTTCGTTTGTTTCCGCTTAAGTCCGCAGGTGTGACTCCGTAATGCTCTGCAACAACGGAGATGATGTATTCCGGTGTGATCACTTTTTTCTCATCCGGAGAAATAATATCCTTCAGTGCCTGCTCTGCCAGCTCCAGAGTTACTTCCTTTTTCTCAAGCTTGGCTCCGGCCATGACCTTGTTGAAGGCACCTTCCAGCTCACGGATATTGGATTTGATATTGGTAGCGATATATTTGATAACATCTTCACTGATGTTGTAGCCGTTCATTTCTTCATTTTTATGAAGGATCGCCATTCGGGTTTCGTAATCCGGCAGTGTGATATCTGCGATCAGGCCCCACTCAAATCGTGAACGGAAACGCTCTTCCAGGATTTCCATATCTTTTGGAGGTTTATCTGACGAAATAATAATCTGCTTTTTGGCACTGTGCAGGCTGTTAAAGGTATGGAAAAATTCCTCCTGTGTAGATTCCTTTCCTATAATAAACTGAATATCATCGACAAGAAGAACATCAATGTTTCTGTATTTTTCACGAAACTTGGTCATTGCCGAGTTATTTCCATTACGGATTGTTTCGATCAGTTCGTTGGTAAATTCTTCACTGGTTACATACAAAACACGGCTGTTTTCGTCGTGTTCCAGAATGAAATGAGCGATGGAATGCATAAGATGCGTCTTACCAAGACCGGCTCCGCCATAGATAAACAGTGGATTGTAGGTATCTCCCGGTGATTCGGCAACTGCAAGAGCTGCGGCCTGGGCGAATTTGTTATTACTTCCTACAACGAAGGTGTCGAAGGTGTATTTGGGATTTAAATGCGCCTCTTCGTAACGTGTATCCTGAACCTGTTTATCATAAGAAGTGTTTTTTTCTGTTTTTTTGGGGAGATCTTTTTCCAGAACGAAGCGAACCTCGCATTCTTCCATGCCTGTCAGTACACAGATAGTAACCTGGAGGGGTATTTTGTAGCGTTTACTGATGTAATTGACTCCGATCGCTGCCTGTTCAGAGGGAACAACCACTGTTATCAGCTTTCCGTCAACCTCATAAACTTTCAGCGGCTTGAGCCAGGTATTAAAAGGGACATCAGTCACCTCATATTCAGATTTGACAGTTTGCAGGATCTCCTCCCATTTTTCAATAACAGCGTCCATTTTTTCCTCCCATGAGTATTATAATAACCCCAGTCTGCGACTGGAGATAGATATCCTTTTATATATTACAATGAAAATGGGGTTTTCGCAATGGAAAATCCTTGAGATTTTGGGGAAAAGAATGTGGATAATGTGGGGAAATTATTGTGGATTAGGGTGGATTATTGTGGATAAGAGTCCTGGAGGTTTCCATAAGTCGAGAATTGGTGGAAAATGTGGAAGAATTATGTGTATAAAAAAATCCACCTTAAAAATACCGCAAATAAAGGGTTTTTTTGAAAACGATGTGAACAAACCCTCCGAAAAAGTGGATAGATTTCCGGTCAATCCACAAGTTATCCACAAGTTATCCACAAAATGTGGATAATGTTACGTAAACCATAAGCGCTTTCCACATAAGAGAAAAAAATAAATACCGTAAGGTGGGGGTATTTTATAGAACCCTTGATTTTATCGGGTTTTTTGCAATTTTTACTTGACGAAAAGGAGGTTTATTTATATAATTGAAACGATGTTCTGAATGATAAGTTATTTCATAACAATTAAAAATAGATAAAGGAGGTGCTTTACCTATGAAGATGACATTTCAGCCAAAAAAGAGATCCAGAGCAAAAGTTCATGGCTTCAGAGCTCGTATGAGCACAAAGGGCGGACGTAAAGTATTAGCTGCCAGAAGATTAAAAGGAAGAAAGCATTTATCAGCCTAAGAATAAGACCGCAGTTATGTGGTCTTTTCTTCTATCCGGAGAAATATCCGCGCAGGCGGAATTTAATTAAGGAGGATTCGTTTGATCAGATCAGAGTCCTTAAAGAAAAATCAAGATTTTAAAGTTGTATATCAGAACGGAACATCGTACGCAAATCGGCTTCTGGTGATGTACGTGCTGAAGAATCAGCACATGAAGAATCGTCTGGGAATATCAGTAAGCAAAAAAGTAGGGAACAGTGTGGTTCGCCACAGACTCACCAGATTGATCAGAGAAAGCTATCGTCTCAACGAAACAGATTTTGACAGTAACCTTGATATTGTAGTAGTAGCGAGAGCCGCAGCCAAGGGCAAGAGCTTTCACGAGATAGAGAGTGCTTTTCTGCATCTTGCAAGAAAGCATCATATAACAGGGAATGAACATGATAAAGAAATTTCTGATTAAGATGATAAGGCTCTATCAAAAATATATATCGCCGATGAAGAGAACAAAATGTCCTTATATTCCCACATGTTCTCAATATGGTTTGGAAGCAATCGAAAAATATGGCGCATTTAAGGGCAGTCTTCTTGCGGCATGGAGGATATTGCGATGCAATCCTTTTTCCCACGGAGGCTATGACCCTGTGCCATGAATTATTTTGTGACTGTTCAGCCTTTTCCCGGGCAGAGCAGTTATCGGAATTTGTAACTGTTCAGTACCTCCGCAGTTAGTGGACGAATGAATAGTTACCGGACTTTTACAATTGAATAAGAAGTCTAGGAGGAAATGAATTTGGAACTGTTTTTAGCAACAAAAACCGGAACTCCTATTATCGGACAGATCGCGTCTGTGATGGGATGGATCATGGATGGCATATATAAGATGCTTGACGGCCTGTTCGGAATCCAGAACATTGGTCTTTGTATCATTATCTTCAGTATTCTTATCTTTGCCTTTATGACACCGCTGCAGATCAAGCAGCAGAAATTCTCCAAGTTAAGCGCGATCATGCAGCCTGAGATCCAGAAGATCCAGAAGAAATATCAGGGTAAAAAGGATCAGGCTTCCATGATGAAAATGAACGAAGAAACCCAGGCTGTTTATCAGAAATATGGTGTTTCTCCAACCGGTAGCTGTGTACAGTTAGCCATTCAGATGCCTATTCTGTTTGCTCTGTATCAGGTTATCTACCGGATTCCTGCTTACGTTGGAAGTGTAAAGAACATTTTTACTGGTGTAGTTGACAACCTGCTAGCTGTAAACGGATACACAGATATCCTGCAGCAGTTTATCACAGACCATTCCATGACACGAGTGCGTCTCGTTATGGATAGTGCCGGAAATGCTACAAGTAACTCTATTGTTGATTTTCTGTATGCACTTTCTCCTTCCCAGTGGAAAGAGCTGGCACAGATGAATCAGTTTTCAGGATTTTCTGATGCGATCACAAAAGCATCCGGCAATATTTCCAAGATGCAGGGCTTCTGTGGCCTGAATATCGCAGACCAGCCGCTGTACTATATCATGGAATTCTTCAAAAATCATGGTTCTCTGTTACTTGCGATCGTAGCACTTCTGATCCCGGTTCTTGCATGGGCAACTCAGATGCTGAACCTGAAGCTTATGCCACAGGCTGCAACACAGCCGGCAGACGGAAATGATCAGGCCAGTGCAATGGCAAACTCCATGAAAACCATGAACATGGTCATGCCTCTGATGTCTGCATTCTTCTGTTTCACATTCCCGGTTGGTCTTGGTATCTACTGGATCGCCAGTGCTGTCGTTCGAAGTGCCCAGCAGTTTGCGATCAATCGTCATCTTGATAAGATGAACATTGATGATCTGGTTAATGAGAATATGAAGAAGATCGAAGCGAAGCGTGCGAAGGAAGGACTTCCGCCGCAGAAGATCACCAATCAGGCTCATCAGTCCGCCAAGAATATCAATAAACCTGTGATCAATAAGGGCAACAGCGGAAACAATGGTGCTTCAGACAGAGCACAGAAGGTTGATACTGCTTATGAGAAGGCAAGAAGTGCAAAACCGGGCAGCATCACAGCTAAAGCAAATCTCGTAAGAGACTTTGATGAGAGAAATAAGAAGAAATAATCAGGAACGGAGGGGTTCGTAATGGAGGATTACATTCAGTTTTCAGCAAAAACAAAGAATGAAGCTATCACAAAAGCGTGTCTTGAGCTTGGAACTTCCAGTGACCAGCTTGATATTCAGGTTATCAGTGAAGGCAGCTCCGGATTCTTCGGAATCGGCAGCAAACCTGCCGTGATCAAAGTTCGCAGAATCGAGCCAGTTTCTGATATGCAGGAAATCGATGAACTGGTAGAGTCCGTGAAACTGGACGCTATCAAAGAAGAGAAGAAATTAGAAAAGCCTTTTACTCCGGATGTAAAGAAAGAATCTGCACCGAAAGCAGCTCCTGCAGAGGAGAAGAAGCCGGTGAAGAAAGAAGCTGTACAGGTGGAGAAGGCATCCGAAGAAGCACCTGCAAAGGCAGCAGCGCCAAAGGAAAGACCTGCAAGGGATTTCCAGGGCAAAGCAAAGCCTGCACGTGAGAAACAGCCAAGAGCTCCAAAGGAGCGTCAGCCGAAGGAAACACGTGAGAGAGCTCCGAAGCAGGGCAGACCGATAGAGATCCTCAGCGATCCGGAGAAGATCAGAGAGGTTGAGGAGAGAGCAGTCGTATTTCTTCGTGACGTATTCGGCTCCATGGATCTTGGAGAAGTGGAGATCACATCGAAATACAACACTGCAGACGGCTCTCTGGATGTGGATTTTGAAGGTGAGGATATGGGTATCCTCATCGGCAAGAGAGGCCAGACACTGGATTCTCTTCAGTATCTGACAAGTCTTGTGGTAAACAAAGGCGAGTCAACCTACATTCGTGTAAAACTCGATACCGAGGACTACAGACGCCGTCGTAAGGAAACTCTGGAGAACCTTGCAAGAGGAATCGCCTTCAAGGTAAAGAAAACCAGAAAACCGGTAGTTCTGGAACCGATGAATCCGTACGAAAGAAGGATCATCCATGCATCTCTGCAGGGCAACCGCTACGTAGAGACAGTCAGTGAGGGAGAAGAACCTTACAGACATGTAGTAGTAAAACTGAAACCATAATTGTGATGTAAAATAAAATCCCGATAAGCTCCGTGGGTAGAAAATATGGAACTGAAAATTATCATTGCAATCTCCGTAACAATTCTTTATAATCATTGAAGAGCAAATAACAAAAGATATTTCTGCAGCGGACATCCGGAATGCAGAGATTAGAGCGTATTTGAAAAATCATTCCCGCAATCTGCACGCCCCACTTTGCGGTATATTTTGCCCGAATTCAGTTGCCGTAGCCCGCTACGGCGCCTTCATCCGGACAAAATCTCCCACAAATTGTGACGCACATCTTGCAGAAAGCCTTTTTCAAACACGCTCTAGCATTATAAATATGGAAACTGACAGAAGATGTTATTCTAGGTGAAAGCGTGAATAACACGTGTTTTTTGCGTGTAAAAAGCTTTTCCGGAGTAACATTTTTGCGTTTAACCGGATGCTTTTATCCGAATGCTTTTATCCGTTTGACAAAGGAGAGTGAAAAATGGAAGAGACAACGATTGCTGCGATTTCCACAGCCATGAGCGCATCGGGAATCGGGATCGTCAGGATCAGTGGCCCGGAGGCTTTTGAGATCGCATCCGGAGTATACCGTTCCAAGGGTGGAAAAAAATCTCTGAAAAATGTCCCAAGCCACACCATCCATTATGGATATATTTATGATAACGAAGAAATGGTAGACGAAGTGCTGGTCATGGCCATGCGCGACCACGGACATACACAGGAGAAGATACCATAGAAATCGACTGCCACGGCGGCGTTTTAGCCATGAAAAAGGTACTGGAAACTGTTTTGAAAAACGGAGCCATTATTGCCGAGCCCGGAGAATTTACCAAGAGTGCATTCCTCAATGGAAGGCTCGATCTGTCCCAGGCAGAGGCTGTTATGGACGTGATCGAGGCGAAAAACGAATATGCACTCCAAAGCTCCATGGACAATTCGGAGGTTCAGTTTGAAAAAGGCTGTACAGCAATTGAGAAATCTGATTTACCATATCGCATTTATTGAATCGGCATTAGACGATCCGGAGCACTATGATCTGACAGGATATTCGGAAGAATTAGAGCAGATCGTAGTTCAGAAGAAAAAGAAAGGTGGAAATACAGAACCTGTTAAAAACAGCCGGAGACGGAAAGATCATACAGGAAGGTATCCGGACCGTGATCCTGGGCAAGCCGAACGCAGGGAAATCTTCTCTGCTGAACCTGCTTCTGGGAGAGGACAGAGCCATCGTGACCGATATCGCAGGAACCACCAGAGACGTACTGGAAGAGTATATCAACCTGCATGGGATCACATTAAAGATCGCTGACACAGCTGGAATCCGCCAGACAGAAGACATCGTAGAGAAAATCGGCGTATCCAAAGCCAAGGAAATGGCAGCAGACGCAGACCTGATCCTCTATGTCGTAGATTCCTCCGTACCGTTAGATGAAAATGACGAAGAAATCATTTCCATGAAGGGCAAAAGGCGATTGTGCTGTTGAATAAGTCGGATCTGACTGCGGTGATCGAAAAAGAGGAGATGGAGCAGAAGACAGGCGCATCCGGTCATCAGCATTTCCGCGCGGGAAGAGACGGGTATGGAAGAGCTGGAGGAACAGATGAAAAAGATGTTTTTCCAGGGCGAAATTTCGTTCAACGATGAGGTTTACATCACGAATGCGCGCCACAAGCAGGCGCTTCTTGCAGCAAAAAGAGTCTGGAACTGACGGCAGAAAGCATCGAAATGGGTATGCCGGAGGATTTCTTTTTCCATTGATCTTATGAATGCGTATGAGGAGCTGGGTTCGATCATCGGTGAAGCGGTGGGAGAGGACCTTGTGAATGAGATTTTCAGCAAGTTCTGTACAGGTAAATAAAGGCAGCAAATACAGATTACGAAGATCTGCCGGAATAGAGTTACAAGGAACGACAGCCGGATTTTGACAGAGTAGAAAAATTAAGGCAAAATTCAAAGCTGTAGATAGAGAAAGAGGATAAAAGAAAAATGGCAGTTTTAGAAGAAACAATTGATATTGCCGTCATCGGCGCAGGCCATGCGGGATGCGAGGCGCGCTTGCGGCGGCGCGGATGGGGCTGGAAACGGTTGTATTTACGGTAAGTGTCGACAGCATCGCCATGATGCCGTGCAACCCGAACATCGGAGGAACCTCGAAAGGGCACCTCGTAAAAGAAATCGACGCGCTCGGCGGCGAGATGGGTAAAAATATTGATAAAACGTTTATTCAACGATCCGTCAGATGGAGATTGCGAGCTGATTGTGGAAGACGGTGTTCTGACGGGCGTAAACCGTTTCCGGCGCGATTTACCACTGTAAGGCTGCCGTTCTCTGTACCGGCGTTTATCTGAATGCGCGGTGTATTTACGGTGATGTGAGCACATATACGGGACCGAACGGACTGCAGGCGGCAACACATCTGACCGATTCCCTGAAAGCGAACGGTGTGGAGATGGTGCGTTTTAAAACAGGAACACCGGCGCGTATTGACAAGCGAAGCATCGACTTTTCGAAAATGGAAGAGCAGTTCGGTGATGAGCGTGTCGTTCCGTTCTCGTTTTCGACCGATCCGGAGAGCGTGCAGATCGATCAGGAATCCTGCTGGCTGACTTATACGAACGAGGAGACGCATAAAATTATCCGCGAAAACCTCGACCGGTCACCGCTGTATTCCGGCATGATCGAGGGAACGGGACCGAGGTACTGTCCTTCTATTGAGGATAAGGTCATGAAGTTGCGGACAAAGACCGCCATCAGTTGTTCCTGGAGCCGGAGGGTGAAGATACACGAACGAGATGTACGTCGGCGGCATGTCGAGTTCACTGCCGGAAGATGTGCAGATTGCGATGTATCACTCCGTTCCGGGCCTGGAGCATTGGCAGATCGTGAGAAATGCATATGCAATTGAATACGACTGCATTGACCCGAGACAGCTTCTGCCGTCCCTCGAGTTCAAGGCGATCAAAAATCTGTTTTCCGGAGGCCAGTTTAACGGTAGTTCGGGATATGAAGAGGCTGCGGCACAGGGGCTGATCGCGGGTATCAACGCAGCGCTCCGCGTGCAGGGAAAAAAGAGCTGGTGCTCGACCGTTCGGAGTCGTATATCGGCGTTCTGATCGACGACCTCGTGACGAAAGAGAACCATGAGCCGTACCGTATGATGACGAGCCGCGCGGAATACCGTCTCCTGCTCCGTCAGGACAACGCGGATCTGCGTCTGCGCAAATACGGCTACCGCGCAGGTCTGATCAGCGAGGAGCAGTATGAGGCACTGAAAGTAAAAGAACAGCGGATTCAGGAAGAGATTGAGCGCGTGGAGAATACGTATGTGGGAACGAGCTCGAACATCAATGAGCTTCTGGAAGAGTATGGATCGACGCTGCTTTCCGGCGGAAGTTCGCTCGCAGAGCTGATCAGGAGACCTGAACTGAATTATAAGATGCTGGCGGAAGTAGATCCGAAAAGACCCAAGCTGCCGGAGGATGTGCAGGAGCAGGTGAACATCAACATCAAGTACGACGGCTATATCAGGCGCCAGAGCAGTATGGAAGGAGAAAACAGGATGAAGTATGATGTGAGCATTCTGGAAAAGGGCTGTGAGGATCTTGGAATTTCCTTAAATGAAGTGCAGAAAGAACAGTTTATCCGGTTTTACGAGCACCTCATAGAAAAAAAAAAACAAGGTGATGAATTTGACGGGGATCACAGAGCTTGAAGAGGTTCTGGTAAAGCATTTTCTGGACAGCCTGGCCTGTGTAAAGGCGGTGGACCTGTCAAAGGTAAAAACGTTTATGGATGTGGGAACCGGCGCCGGATTTCGGGAATTCCCTGAAGATTGCCTTTCCCCATCTTCAGGCATGCCTTTTGGATTCTCTGAAAAAGAGTGAATTTTCTGGAGGAAGCCTTTGCACTTCTGGGAATCCGGGATATCGAGGCTGTTCATGGACGGGCAGAGGAATTTGCCAAAAATAAGGCATACAGAGAGCAGTACGATCTGTGCGTATCCCTGGCGCTTTCCAACCTGGCTACGCTGTCGGAATACTGCCTTCCCTATGTAAAAAAAAAAGGCGGCTTCTTTGTTTCCTATAAGTCCGGAAGTGTAAAAGAAGAAGCGGAGGGAGCGGAGAAAGCCATTGCGCTTTTGGGTGGAAAAATAAAAGAAATCGTCTATTTTGCGCTTCCTGATTCCGATATTGAACGTTCCCGGTAGTTATCGAAAAAATAAAAATACGCCTGCCCGTTATCCGCGTAAAGCAGGAACACCATTAAAAGAGCCTCTGTCCTGAGGCTCTTTTTATTTTCACACAATCCTCACATTTTTATCCCATTTTAATCACATAATCTTCATAAAATATATAAGACAGGGATGTCCTGAAAGCCTGTTTTTATGTTTTATTTAAGGATATCCCCTATAAAAAAAGGAGGAGAACACATTGATTGAAGTGAACAATCTGGTCAAACGATATGGAGACCAACTGGCAGTGGATCACCTCTTTTCAGATTGAAAAGGGAAAAATTTATGGATTTCAAAAGCCGAACGGCGCGGGAAAATCTACCACTATGAACATTATTACCGGCTATATTGCCTCAACAGAAGGGACGGTTCTCATTGACGGGCACGATATTCTGGAGGAGCCGGAAGAGGCAAAAAAATGTATTGGCTATCTGCCCGAACAGCCGCCCCTTTACTTTGATATGACCGTTCTGGAATATCTGAAGTTTGTGGCTGATCTGAAAAAATCCCCAAAGATAAAAGGAATCCATGATTGAAGAAATCATGGAAAATGTGAAAATTACGGACATGAAAAATCGTCTGATAAAGAATCTTTCCAAAGGATACCGTCAGAGGGTTGGACTTGGCGCAGGCCATTATGGGATATCCGGACGTGATCATTCTGGATGAGCCTACGGTTGGCCTGATCCCAAGCAGATCATCGAAATCCGTTCTTTGATCAAAGATCTGAAAAAGAAGCACACGGTTATCCTAAGCTCCCATATCCTTTCCGAGGTAAGAGCAGTGTGTGATTATGTTCTGATCATTTCCCATGGAAAGCTGGTAGCCAGCGATACACCGGATAATCTGAAGCCGTCTGGCAGAAGGGTCGAATACCCTGTCTATCACTGCAAAAGGCGAAAGAAAGGCCATTCTGGACGCTCTGGAGCCGATAGAAGGCGTAAAAGAGCTGAAGGTAGAATCAGATCCGGAGCAGCCGTTCTGGAATATTCAGATTCGCACAGAAGAACAGACCGATATCCGGGAGCAGGTATTCTATAAAATGGCAGAAGCAGGCTGTCCGATCTTGGAAATGCAGTCCAAGAAGGTTTTCTGGAAGAAATATTCCTGGAGCTGACGGAAGGGGAAAAGGAGGAAAAAAAGAACATGAAGGCGATTTATAAGAGAGAGTTAAAAAGCTATCTCACTTCTATGGTGGGCTATCTCTTTATCTTTTTTTTGTTTTGATTCTGGCAGGAGTGTATTTTTCTGCATACCAGCTGTCTGCGGCAATTCCCAAATTTGAGTATACCTTGAGCGCAATGACCTTTGTATTTCTCATAGGAGTTCCGATTCTTACCATGCGTGTCATGGCGGAAGAACGGAAACAGAAAACAGACCAGTTGCTTCTGACAGCGCCGGTATCGGTAGGAAGCATTGTCATGGGAAAATTCCTGGCGCTTGTGACGATTTATGCGATTCCGGTAGGTGTTCTCTGTTTTTACCCTTTGATCATGTCAAAGTTTGGCGCAGTTTCCTTTGGCTCTGCTTATACGGCTATTTTGGGATTCTTCCTGCTTGGCTGCTCTAATCTGGCTATTGGTATGTTTGTGTCTGCGATTACAGAAAGTCAGGTGATTGCTGCGGTTCTGACCTTTGTTCTTCTGTTTGCATTTTATATGATGAACGGATTTCTTCCTTCTTTTCACAGACTGCTTTTGTCTACCTGCGTGGCCTTTTGGTCTTGTGATTCTGGCATTGGCAATGATTCTTTACACGATGATAAAAACCTTCTGATTTCCGTGATCGCAGGTGCAGCAGGGGAAATAGCACTGGTGGTCGTATATCTGGTGAAGCCTGCGGTGTTTGAGGGTGGGATCCAGAAAGTACTGGAGGTATTTAACCTGAGCGGTCATTTTGAGAATTTTGCTAATGGTATGTTTGATATCACCGGTATTGTATATTTTGTTTCTGTAGCTGTGGTTTGCCTGTTTCTTACCATGCAGACAGTGACAAAAAGACGGTGGAATTAGGGGTGAAAAGGTGAAAGAAAAGAAAATAAAATGGAAAGAAAAAGTTGAAAATAAGCAAAAAAGCACTTGAAAAACGGCTCTTACACAATGGGAATTTCCGCTGTTTTTATTGCGGCTGTGGTTCTTGTAAACCTGATCGTAGGAGAGCTGCCGGCAAAGTATTCACAGATAGATATCAGTGATTCTGGACTTTACAGCATTGGGGAAGAGACAGAAAAAAATGCTTCATGATCTGGAATCTGATGTAACCATTTATCAGATTGCCCAGGATGGAAGTGAAGACGAAAATATTAAAAGCCTTCTGAAACGATATGAAGATGAATCCAAGCATATTAAAGTAGAGCAGAAGGATCCTGTAGTAAATCCGGGGTTTGTTTGGAATATACAGAGGATAACCTTTCAAATAACAGCCTGATCGTGGAGAGCGGGGAGAGAAGCAAGGTTATCAATTATAATGATATGTACGAAAGCTCCATTGACTATAATACTTACAGCTATCAGACAACCGGCTTTGACGGAGAGGGGCAGATCACAAGCGCAATTGGATATGTAACCTCCGAAGAGCTGCCGATTCTCTATACCCTGGAGGGGCATGGAGAAATCAGTCTGGATTCTACATTGAAGGACAGCATTGAGAAAGCCAATATGGAAATACAGACGCTGAATCTTCTCACGGAAGGAGAAGTTCCGGAAGATGCAGACTGTCTGATGATCAACGCACCTACCTCTGATATTTCTGCAGAAGAAAAGATGCGCTTTTTCTTATCTGGAAAACGGCGGAAAAGCCATGATTTTTACGGATTATACAGGAACAGAAATGAAAATCTTGCTGCGGTTCTGGAAAATTACGGTGTACAGACAGCAGAGGGCATTGTTTTTGAAGGAGATTCTCAGCATTATGCAATGCAGATGCCCTATTATCTGATTCCGACAGTGAACAGTACCGACGCAACCTATGATGTGGCTTCCGGAAATCGTCTGATTCTTATGCCCTATGCCCAGGGAATCCAGAAAATGGATGAGGTCAGAGATACGGTGACCATCGAAAGTCTTCTCACTACCACAGATCAGGCGTATTCCAAGACAAATATGAACAGCACACAGATAGAAAAAGAGGAGGGTGACATTGCAGGGCCGCTTGATCTTGGCGTAAGTATCACGGAAAAGCTGGATGAAGAAAAAGAGACAAAAATAGTATACTATTCAACATCTGCATTGCTGGACGGTCAGGTCAACCAAATGGTATCCGGAGGCAATCATGAGCTTTTGCTCTCTTCTCTGAAATGGATGACAGGGGCAGAGGAAAATGCATCTGTCGCGATTCCGGCAAAAAGTCTGGAAATGTCTTATCTGACGCTTACAGACTATGATGCAGCCTTCTGGAAGATCTGTACCATGGGTCTGATTCCTGGATTTTTCCTGGTCGCAGGCTTTGGTATTTGGCTGAAAAGGAGAAAAGCATAATGAAGAAAAAGAGTGTAAGACTCCTCACTTCTGTCGTAGCTTTGGGCGTTCTTGGTGCAGGATACGCAGGCGTACGATATTATGTGAAAACTGAAGAAAAGAAAGAGTCAGAAGCTGAGGAAAAGGAGGCAGAGGATATTTCCATATTCTCTGCACCCGCGGAAAATCTGGAATCTGTGAAGTTTTTTGTTGACGAAAAGAAGTGACCTTTGATTATGATAAAGAAGGGGATTTGTGGACGCGCAGAGATGAGGCGGCTTTTCCTGTAAATCAGGATAAACTTTCTGAGGCAGCAGGGGCTGTGAGCAGTTTAAATGCAGAACGTGTTCTGGAAGATGTGGAAAACCTTGCAGAATATGGACTGGATAGTCCGCAGAACACAGTTACTGTGGATGCAGGCGAAGAAAATCTTACGATGCGTATTGGCGATTACAATGAAGGTGTGAGTCAGTATTATGTTGCCTGCGGAGATGATGACAGTACAGTATATTTGGTTGCAGGTGCTCTGGTAGAACCATTTTTTGGGGATTTGTATGATTATGCCCAAAAAGGAAGAATTTCCTGCTATTGACAGTTCGAACATAAGTTCTGTACAAGTAGACATGAAAGAAAATTCATATACCCTGAAATACAAGGAAGAAGATTCTCTGTGGGAAGTTTCTGCTAATGAATCCGTAGAAAAAGCAGATTCGGCAAAAGCGTCAGGCGTTACATCTTCAGTTTCTGCTTTGGAATACTTTGATTTTGTGGATTATCAATGTACAGATCTGGAGAAGTACGGTCTTAAAGAACCTTACGCTACAATTACAGTAGACTATAAGGAAGAGGAAGAGACGGAAAAGAGTGAGGATGAAACTTCGGATGCGGAAAACGCAGAGGAAACTTCAGAAGAAACTTCTTCAGAGGAAGAGACAGAAGAAGCAGAGCCGGTTATGCTTGATAAGCAGTTAGTACTCTATATTGGCGACCAGGGTGAGGAAGAAACCAGATATGCTGCATTAGAAGGAAGCGATGATATTTATACAATTTCAGAAGAATTGCTTGCGCCTCTTTTAGATGAAACAGCAGAAAGCTTCTGGGATTTGTCTCTAGGATATAAAGCGTTAAACCAGGCTGAAAAAGTTGATATTTCCTACGGAAGTGAAAATCACACAATAAATGTTTCACGTGAAACATCTGAGGATGAGGACGGAAAAACAAAAGAAGAAATTACGTATCTGTTAGACGGAAAAGAATTGGATGATACAACAACGCTCAATACATTCTGGAATAAGCTGACAAATATGTCCGCCCAGAAAATTCTCACAGAAAGCTATGTGCCGGAGACAGAGTCTGAGATGACAACAAAGGTTACTTCTGTGGATGGTGCTGTTGTGGAAGCAGACTTTATAGTTATGATACAAATTTCTATGCTGTCGTTATTGAGGACAGAGTATATCTGGTAAATAAGGTGGGTATTAAGGATATGTTCCAGGCATATGAAAACCTTGTTGCAGGAGGTGAAGAATAACAAAGAATAGAACAGTACAACCAAAAGACAGATGTCGTATGGTTGTCAGAAGATAAAAATGCCCCGCTGGATTTGCAGTATGAGATTTCCCGGCAGAGAAGCTCTGTGCGAAGCACGGCTTCCTGTGGAAAATATCTGCAAGGGTACCAGCGGGGTGTTTTACTTCTAAAGCATTTTTTAGTTTTACTCGAAGAAAATATGAAATTGTTCCATGAATTTTTCGGAAGTTTCAATATGCGGCAGATGTTTTGCATTTCTAACGACAGCCGTTTCTATAGAAGAATTTATTTTCTGATATTCTTTTGCTATATTCGAACTGTTTGTCTCTTTGTCTCCTGATATTATATAAATACTGTTGTTGATCGTTTTGAGTGCATTTGTGATATCCACATTCATATATTTGCATATCATACTAATATACAAATATTTGGCATAGTATCCACCCTTATGAGCAGCTTCGTAATAAGCATCTATGATGGATTCGTCCGCATGGAAAGGATTGTAATAAAGCTTTTCCAAAAACAGATTACTGGAAATTTCACGTGAAACTGCAATATGATAAATAAAGGTTCGAAAATAGGTACTTGAAGAATACAGCTTAATAATTTCTCCTGTTCCTTTACTTTTTGTGTAAAAAGAAGTAAGACTTGGTGGATTAATGAGCATAATTCGATGAATAAGCTCCTGATCATGAAGTGCTGTCATGAGAGCAAAGGAACCAGAAAATCCACTGGTCATAATGTCTGTCTTTTTCTTTAATTACATCTTTTATAAAATTGCTGATCAACTCTACGTAAACGAAGTTTGTATAAGTGATTCCGGCTTTCTCGGAACGACCACATCCAAGCAAATCCAATGTATAAACTGTATGATCAGAAGATAACTGCTCTTCAATCTGATTCCATTCATATCCGGAAGCACCTGGAAGCATATCATGAATCAAAAGAATAGGTGTTCCATTTCCTGATTTCTTATAATATACACGGCCTAATCGACATGTATAAAAATTGCTAGAAGATTCCGAAAGCAAATTTTTTTGCCTGAGAGTTACTTTCTATAAAACGGTTGGATAAATGGAGAATTGCAGTAGCGCCTGCCATTAATGTTGCGAATGTAAATAATTTATGGTTGTTCGATTTCATGTTAATTCCTCCTTTCCAGATAGGTTTATTATACGCCAATATGCATGGTTTTTACAACGATTTTGTAAAATGTTTCACGTGAAACATTTTACAAATCTTGTGATTTTAGGTATAATTGTTAATGATGAAAGGATGAGAATTGGAGTGATAAAATGAATAAAAAAGAAGCATCCTGGATACCTTTATTTTTTTGTAGGACTGTGTTTTATTATAGCGGGAATTGTAGGTGAAATGGCTACGTTTTTATCCTATAGGAATTTGTATGTTTGTTTTAGGTGTTATTAATAAGAAATAGCGATAAGTGTTTGCTGGAAAAATTTAATAATGTTTCACGTGAAACATTGTAAAGAAAAAATGTGACTAAGTTTTGTAGTATGATTCAAGAAAAATTCATGCACTATTTTTTGTGATTATTTTGCAAAATTTTTGGTTATAATCTTAATAGTATGATATAATATGAGCACTTAATGAATTCAAGTCGAAGACGCAGAATGAATTTAGTGCGAATTTATACCTGGACACTTAGCGAGGTGAGAAATGGGATCAACAGAGCTTAGTGACCATGGTATTACCCGAAACACTTAATGAATTCAAGACGAAGATGCAGAATGAATTTAGTGTGAATTTATACCTGGACACTTAGCGAGGTGAGAAATGGGATCAACCGAGTTTAGTGACCATGGTATTACCCGAAACACTTAATGAATTCAAGACGAAGATGCAGAATGAATTTAGTGTGAATTTATACCTGGACACTTAGCGAGGTGAGAAATGGGATCAACCGAGTTTAGTGACCATGGTATTACCGAAACACTTAATGAATTCAAGACGAAGACGCAGAATGAATTTCATGTGAATTAAGTTGATAGTTTTTTGGTTAAAGGAGGGATAAGGTTTGGGAAGAATCATCGCTGTAGCCAATCAGAAAGGCAGGGGTTGGAAAGTCTACCACAGCAATCAATTTGTCTTCATGTCTTGCGGAACTGGGGAAGAAGGTTTGACAATAGACATTGATCCGCAGGGAAATACCACCAGTGGGTTTGGTGTGGATAAAAACAGTGTAGAGAATACGTTGTATGAGCTTCTCTTGGGGCAAGCGGAAACAAAAATACAATCATCAAAAATGTTGTAGAAAACGTAGATTTAATACCATCGAATATGAATCTGTCCGGCTCAGAGATAGAGCTGATCGGAGTAGAAAACAAAGAGTACATACTAAAAGAAATCACAGATAAGATTCGGAGAAAGTATGACTATATTATTATGGACTGTCCGCCTTCGCTGAGCATGCTGACAATTAACGCGCTGACAGCAGCGACTTCTGTGCTGGTTCCCATTCAATGTGAATATTATGCGCTGGAAGGGCTTTCACAGCTCGTACATACCATTGAATTGGTAAAGGAGCGCCTGAACAAACGTTTGAAGATTGAAGGTGTGGTATTTACCATGTATGACGCCAGGACAAATCTTTCCCTTCAAGTTGTAGAGAATGTGAAGGATAATCTGGATCAGAATATCTATAAAACTATTATTCCAAGAAATGTCAGACTGGCAGAAGCTCCCAGCTATGGTCAGCCAATTAACATTTATGACCCAAAATCTGCAGGAGCAGAGAGTTACAGACTGCTTGCAGAAGAAGTGATCAACAGGGAGGGCGAATAATGGCGGCGAGGAAGACAGGAGGCCTTGGAAGAGGTCTGGATGCGCTGATTCCTACGAAATCAGAAAATTTTAAGACAACGGAAAAGAAAGTAAAAGCAGCTGACTCTTCATCCAAAAAACAAAAAAAGCAGAAGAGCCTGTGATAAAAGAAAAAATAATAGAAAAAATAGTGGAGGTTCCGGCAGAAACTTATGTGAAACTGTCAATGGTAGAGCCAAACAGGAATCAGCCCAGAAAGCAGTTTGATGAGGACGCACTGTTGGAACTTTCTGAATCGATTAAGCAATACGGTATTATACAGCCGCTTCTTGTGTCCGATAAAAAGGACTACTATGAGATCGTCGCAGGAGAGAGACGCTGGAGAGCCGCCAAAATGGCGGGTCTGAAAGAAGTTCCGTGATCATTAAGGAATTTACAGAACAGGAAATTGTGGAAATCTCTTTGATTGAAAACATTCAAAGGGGAAGATTTGAATCCGGTGGAGGAAGCTTTTGGCTTATAAACGTCTTCTGGAAGAGTTTCATCTGAAGCAGGATGAAATTGCGGAGCGTGTATCCAAAAGCCGTACTGCGGTCACAAATTCCCCTGCGTCTTTTGAAACTGGATGAAAGAGTACAGCAGATGCTGATTGATGAGATGATTTCTGCGGCCATGCAAGAGCACTTCTGGCACTTCCGGCAGGCGATATGCAGGCTGAGGTGGCAATGAAAGTATTTGATGAAAAGCTCAGTGTCCGGGAGACAGAAAAGCTGGTAAAACGTCTTTCAGAGCCGGCAAAAGCAAAAAAACTCCGGCTGTAAATACGGCGGAGGATGCTATTTATGAAAGCCTGGAAGAGAAAATGAAAGGAATTGTGGGAACAAGAGTATTGATCCACAGAAAAAAAAAGAACAATAAAGGTAAAATTGAAATTGAATATTATTCCAGAGATGAACTGGAGAGGATCATTGATCTGTTCGAATCCATTGGCTGACAGACAGAGGATATATTTGGGAGGAACTTATGAATACAATATTTGAAAACCTGGGAAGCGCTTCAGGGATTATGATCGTTGTATTGCTGGTTCTGGTAATTATCCTTCTTGTGAATGTTATCAGCAGCAATATGCGTCTCAGCCGTTTGGAACGGAAGTACAAGATGTTTATGAGAGGCGGAGATGCACAGTCACTGGAAAAACAGTTTGTCCGCAAGTTTGCGCAGATTGACAGGCTCTATGAGGCAAAAGAAGAGCATGAGCAGGATATCAACTATATTAAGAAAAATCGAAGTGATTTTTAGTAAGTATGGTGTGGAAAAGTACGATGCTTTTGATGATGTAGGTGGAAAACTCAGCTTTGCACTGGCGCTTCTTGACAAAAGCAATTCCGGTATTATTTTGAATGCAGTACACAGCCGGGACAATTGCTTCCTTTATTTGAAAGAAATTGTAAAAGGCGAATCCTACGTTATGCTCAGCCAGGAAGAAGTAGACGGCCCTTCGGAAAGCTGTAAATTTTGAGTTCGGAGACATTTCCGAAGGAAGGAAAAATATACATGCGTATGTGCGCAGAATACAGGAGGAAAAAATATCATGTTAGACATTAAGTTTGTGAGAGAGAATCCGGAGGTTGTAAAGCAGAATATCCGCAATAAGTTTCAGGACAGCAAACTGGAGCTGGTTGACAAGGTTCTCGAACTTGATAAAGAAAACAGAGAGATCAAGCAGGAAGTAGAGGCTCTCCGTGCTGAGAGAAACAAGATCTCCAAACAGATCGGTGCACTTATGGGCCAGGGAAAAAGTGAGGAGGCAGAAGAGGTTAAAAAACAGGTTGCTGCATCCGGAACTCGTATTGAGGAACTTTCTCAGAGAGAGAAAGAGGTAGAGGAAGAGCTTCTCAAAGATATGATGGTAATTCCGAATATCATTGATCCATCTGTACCTATCGGTAAAGACGACAGCCAGAACGTAAAAGATCGAGAAATTTGGTGAACCGGTTGTTCCGGATTTTGAAGTTCCATATCATACAGAAATTATGGAAGAATTTTGATGGAATCGATCTTGACAGTGCAAGACGTGTTGCCGGTAACGGATTCTATTATCTGATGGGTGATATCGCAAGACTTCATTCCGCAGTAATTTCCTATGCAAGAGATTTCATGATCAACCGGGGATTTACTTACTGCGTACCGCCTTTCATGATCAGAAGCAACGTTGTTACAGGCGTTATGAGCTTTGCGGAGATGGATGCTATGATGTACAAGATCGAAGGTGAGGATCTTTACCTGATCGGAACAAGTGAGCATTCCATGATCGGTAAATTCATTGACCAGATCATCCCGGAGGAAGAGCTTCCGTAGACACTTACAAGCTATTCTCCGTGCTTCCGTAAAGAGAAAGGTGCTCACGGACTTGAGGAGAGAGGTGTTTACCGTATCCATCAGTTCGAGAAACAGGAGATGATCGTAGTCTGCAAACCGGAAGAGAGCATGCAGTGGTATGACAAGCTGTGGCAGAACACAGTAGATCTGTTCCGTTCTCTGGATATCCCGGTTCGTACACTTGAGTGCTGCTCCGGTGACCTGGCAGATCTTAAAGTAAAATCCCTGGATGTAGAAGCATGGTCTCCACGCCAGAAGAAGTATTTCGAAGTAGGAAGCTGTTCGAACCTTGGAGATGCACAGGCACGTCGTCTGAAAATCCGTGTAAACGGCGAGGACGGAAAGAAATACCTGGCACATACCCTGAACAACACCGTAGTTGCTCCGCCGCGTATGCTGATCGCATTCCTGGAGAACAACCTGAATGCAGACGGAACCGTAAGCATTCCGGAAGTTCTTCGTATGTACATGGGCGGAAAAGAAAAACTGGTTCCGAAACACTAATCGCATAAGAAATACAAAGGAATGAGAGGAGGTGTTCTTATGCACGCTTACCTGAAAACCATTGGATTTTCAAAGATCAAGACGACGAAGGAACTCCAGGAGATTCTTCGTGATGTAGTAGAAAACTACGACCGTAAAAAAGATTGTGGAAACAGAAGAACACCACCTTTTTGCTGAATTTTCGAAAGAATATGCATATGACTGTGGTATCACGGTCTGTGGGGAAATTGATGAGAACAACCGTTTCCAGATGGAATATTATTATCCCTATTTCGAGGGCGGGCAGATCAGCTCCTACGAGGAGGTATCGGTGGAGCGCCACGTCGATAAGGAATCGTTTGCAGGCGCCTGCGACGATATGCGGCTTGGCATCACGATGATCTTTATCTGACGCATGCAGCGGAATATCTTGAGATGAAACAGAAAAATGCGCTGCAGCCGCTTCCGCTCCGCTTTCTGTCTCCGGTCTTGCAGCGGAAGGAACAATTCTGCTTCCGATCCAGAAAGACCCGGAACAGGTCGAGAAGGAGCGCCGCAGCACGCAGCAGAAGAATTCACTGATCTCGGCTGCCAGAAACAAAATTCTTGTCTTGTATTTTTCGGGAGATATAATAAAATTAACAGCGGAATATTTTGTATAGTTGTCTCCGTAGCTCACCAGGATAGAGGGTCCGCCTCCTAAGGTCACGTTATAACGCCCACCTTGCGAAAACGTACTTTAGGATTGGAGTTCAATATTCGTCCAGAGATAGCTCAGAAACATCACAAAATTACATACGTCCATATAGCTCAGTTGGATAGAGCGATCGCCTCCTAAGCGATAGGCCGAAGGTTCGAATCCTTTTATGGACGCCAGCCAACAACGCCGAAAGCCTTTATTTTCAAGGGTTTTCGGCTTTTTTATTCCCTGAAGGTTTCCGTTGAAAATGAGACATGAAAATAAATTTCGAAAGATGAGAAAATTATTTTGTCTTTTGCAACAATATTGAACTGGCATCAAATTTGAAAAAATGCTTGCTAATCATTAGCAAGAAAAAGCCCTTTTTGCTAATCAAATCGGCTCTCCTGCTAATCGGAGAAAAAACCTGCAAAAAAGCTTGCTAATCAAAAAGTGGATGTTCCAAGTCCTATCCTGTTATGGGAAGTAAAATTTAATATCTTTTTTTTTACATAGAGCGTTTATTCGTCTTCATTGTTGAGGGCTGGATAGACGCTCTTTTTTTATTTCCAACAATGCAAAGATAAGGAGGAGCTTGTGAGTAAACATTTTCACTCTGGAGAGAAGCCTAAAGCTGCCGTTACTGCTATTACTGGAAGAATCGTAAAGCAGGGTGCAGCTTAGGTGAAGAAAATTGTATTTATGAGAAGCCTGTGCAACAGGAAGCGAAAAGTGAATGTGCAGACTGTCCTTATGGCAGAGTGCATCCGTGCATTGGCTGGTGCACAAAGAAGCTTCTAAATGAGCTGCATAATCATTGATTCGTACGTTCTACTTTCCTTGCATGAGGTGGTGATGATGGATGGTTTTTTGATTATTTTTATGGGAAACAGGCAGATCAATTTGCTTTTTTTATCGTGTTCCCAAATGCTTTCGCAGAAGAAAAATTCTGGAATGTCTCTACGGATGCCAAAATGCTTTATGGAATTTTGCTTGACCGCATGAATCTTTCTGCTGAAAACGGCTGGCTGGATGAAGAAGGTCGTGTCTATATTATTTTCACGATTGGAGAAATCAAAAGTTCTCTTGGATGTGCTGAGAAAAAAGGCAGTAAAGCTCTTAGATGAGCTGGAAAAGAAATGTGGTTTGATTGAGCGTAAGAGACAAGGACTTGGAAAACCAAACCTGATATATGTCAAAAATTTCGTATCTGATGCTGTGGAAAGACAGTTCTTGAATTGTCAAAAGGACAATTCTGGTCTTGTCAATATCACAAACCGGACTTGTCAAAAGCACAATGTAATAATACTGGATATAAATAATACTGAGTTTAATAATACTGATCCTTTCTTTTCTTCCGATTTTTCTGGAAGGAATACGACGGGATTGGAGAGTTCAATCGCTATTATGAGTATTTTTATGAAGAGCTTGAAATAGAAAATCTGAAACACGATTTTCAGTTTGACGAGGAGATTTTAGACATGATACTCCGTCTGATTGTGGACGTTATGTGCAGTAAGCGTAAGCAGATACGCATTGCCAGTGATGATAAGCCGATTGAAATTGTGAAAAGCACCTTTATGAAGCTTAACTCCGAACACATCAGGTTTGTTGTAGACCGATTCAAAGAAAATACAACAGAAATTCGTAATATCAAGCAGTATCTACTGGCTTCGATATATAACGCCCCCCCTACACCATAGACGCTCACTATGACGCACTGGTAAGACATGATATGGCTACAGGGAAAATTTGAAGGAGGTGATGAATGTGCAAAAGGATAACAGCAGAAAGAGAGGTGTTGAAAAATGTCTAAAAAAGCAACTGTCATTGCAGTAGTAAACCAGAAAGGCGGAACGGGAAAGACAACCACCTGCGAAAATTTGGGAGTTGGACTTGCAATAGAAGGAAAAAAGGTTCTACTGGTAGATACGGACACAGGCATCGCTTACGGTTAGCATGGGAAATCCATTTCCAGATGAACTCCCCCCACTCTTTTCGGACGTGATGGGCAAGATTATTACGGACACACCGATTGCTCCTGGGGAAGGCATTTTGCATCACCCGGAAGGTGTGGACTATATGCCTGCCAACATCGAATTGTCCGGTTTGGAGGTCTCTCTGGTCAATGCGATGAGTCGAGAAACCATTCTTCGTCAATATCTTGATACGGTAAAGCAGAATTATGATTTTATTCTGCTGGACTGTATGCCGTCTCTGGGGATGCTGACTGTAAATGCATTGGCTGCGGCTGATAATGTACTGATACCTGTTCAGGCGGCTTATCTTCCTGCAAAGGTTTGGAGCAGCTACTGGAAACCATTAACAAGGTCAAAAGGCAGATCAATCCTAAACTTAAAATTGAAGGGATTCTTCTGACGATGGTAGACAGCAGAACAAATTATTCCAAAGATATCAGTAATCTGATTCGTGAGAGTTACGGTGGTAAGCTGAAGGTATATAAAACAGATATTCCACGTTCTGTTCGAGCTGAGGAAATTAGTGCGGAAGGACACAGTATTTTTAAGCATGACCCAAAGGCAAGGTCGCAGAAGCTTATAAGATTTTGACGAAGGAGGTGATGCCCAATAAGAGCAGCCATGACAGAGAATCCCTATAAGGAGGATCCGTATGGAATCGAAAAGACCATTGGGGAATTGATGGAAGAAATGAGATTGAAGGCAGGTGCTAAAGAATATGCCGGTCATTCGTATATGGACCTGAATCGCTTTGCAGAGGATACTCACCATATGATTACTTTTTGATGTGCTGACAGATGATTCGTTCCAAAGATTGATAGGACATTATTGCTGAAAGACTACAAGACATTGGAGGCTGCTTTAATAATCCCACTCAGATTGAACAAACTACTGAGTGGCTGATGCCTGGTCTTGTTAAAATCCTTTGTCCGTATGAGCTTGCAGCTTATCTGACGATAAAGTTTGAAAGATTACCTCGTTCTGAGGTGCAGGAAGCTGAAAAATATCTGGGATACCCGTATGTGTGGGGCGGCAGCAGCCCGTCTACCTCCTTTGACTGCTCCGGATTTGTTTCCTATGTCATCAATCACTGCGGAAACGGTTGGAGTGTTGGTCGTTTGACCGCAAACGGTTTGATGGGCGTATGCGACATTATCCCGAAAAAAGCTCTGCCAAACCAGGAGATTTGATTTTCTTCAAGGCACTTATGATACCTCCGGTGCATCACACGTTGGTATCTATGTTGGCGAAATGGTATGATGATCCATTGCGGAAATCCAATTTCCTACGCTTCTATCGGATGGAAGCCAAGTAATTAATTCTATGAAATCTTCGGTTGCCTTTATACGGAAATTGTTATCATATAGTTAATATAGCAATTTTCTGGAGGGTAGGCATGGGCATAAGCAGAGAAGATTTATTGTTTGAAAAATTAAGAATCTCGTTACCTGAAAGCTGTATGCGATGGTGTTGTGGATGAAAAGCTTCTTTTCTGCACGCTATCCGTTATTATATACTGAAGATGTGAAATGGTGGGGAAAAGCTAGGTTGTGGTTTTACTATATGATGGGGTCGTCCTCAAACATGGGATAATATTGCAAGATGGTCCAAGGTATTTTTTCATAGAGAGGAGTTTTGTGGGAAACTTTATAAGGCAGATTATATCATTCTTTGTGGGACAACAAATGCATTTATGGAATCATGTTATAAAGACAAAAAGATAGTATGGCAAAAGACAAAAAGGGGTGTTTGGTATTTTGTAGATGGTGATTCAGTAGTTATTTCTTTTGCACACCCAGAAGCAAGAATCAGTGACAATTTTCTTTATTACACATTAATTGACGCTGTTAAAGAGATAAACTGTAATCGTGAAAATTTTATGCAGCCAAAATAGAAGCAGCGTTGTTGGTGCGTATTTGCTCCTGAAGAACACAACCAAAAAGTGATACGAGGAGGTAATCGCATGAAAAAGTTATCAACCATCTTTAGTGTACTTGCCATTTTGTTATCTGATGTTATGTGTGCAGTCGTTGCATATAATTACTGCGCTTTGGAATGGGGAGGCAAGTATGAAGCGTGGAGTGCGCCGGCAAGTACGGCATTATTTTTAGCTATCCCTTACATTATCGGTATTATTATTTGTATCGTCTTGGCAGTCATATTCAAAAAAAAAAGTCTGAGTAAATAATCAAATTTTTACATAGCAGTCACAATGTTTTTGTATTCTTTGTTGGTATGGTTGCAAGCTACTATTTGTATTCAAACTATATTGCAGGATTTTTTCCCAAGAAGTTATAAGACAATTTTTGAGGAAATGGGCGGCAAATACGAAAGGCAAGGCGATTACTTAATACCTTGTTTGACTGTACCCGCCGAAGAAGAACAGCCGATAGGCATCTGGGGACAGCGGAATTTGGATTATCTGAAGCATCACTGTAAAGTTACATACACCAATCTTCTTACAAGCGGCAGACTTAACGCTTACCTTGCCGACATTGACAGACAGGCACAGGAACGCT
>VOFE01002103.1_pt1 | contig 36001 bp, 51 predicted proteins | sample 5384071 | NCBI WGS metagenome assembly VOFE01 (sample SAMN12384724, study PRJNA508395) | human gut metagenome | isolation source: healthy gut D | host: Homo sapiens
GTACCTCCTTTTCGTTTTGCGGCCGTTGGTATGCGCCTGCTCCAGCCGCTTATAGCTTATACAGCAGGATGAATCCATCCCGGTCCCTGCAGAAGTCCCTTGATGCAGTCCCGCCGTCTGCCGCAGAGCAGAAACAGCGTATTGGTGAACGGGTCTAACTGAAACTGCTGCTGCACCATAGCCGCCACCCCATCGATTCCTTTCCGCAGATCCGTATAGCTGCAGGCGAGATATATACTCTGTCTGCTCCGGTGAAGTTACGCAGCATGATTTCAGTACCTGGCAGATTGCCCTCACTACAGCTGCATCCGCACCTGAATAGATGTCTGCTTTCCCTTTTCCGATCTGGATGCTGGCTGCCACTCCACCCACTGTCTGTCGCTCAGGCAGCGATGGGAGTTCTACAAAAGTTGCTGGTGGCTGCGGTGCCGAAACTGCGGGCACAAGTTCCGCGGCTGCCGACGAAAGGATTTCCTTTTCCCAGCGGTAGTAGGTCTTTGTCGATATATTGTGTTCCGCGCACCATCCCCTTACGCTCATGCCGCTGCTGCGGCAGTCTATGATCTGCATCTTCCAATGCTCTAACTTTGCCTGCCGTTTTAATTCACACGCCCCCATCTTTCCCGGCTCCTCCCTAAATGAGAATTCTCGAGAAGTCCTGAGACTTCTCGAGAATTAGTATCTCATATCTTCTTCAGCTTTTTAATCCGCCCTCAGCCTTGACGCTGTTATGAAATGACTTTTGTCAAGTAGAAAATTCCTGCCAAAAGCAAAATGTTTGTCCGAGGGCATGTGAGAAGAGCCAAGGCAATTAGAATTCCGGCATTGGCCACTCTGTTATACGTGGATTGGCTACCACAGGTCAATGGTTCGTGCCTGGAGCTCTACCGTCTTACGGCGTGGATCACAAATATTGTGCCATCAAAGCGTCAAATCGTAGATAGCTGAACCTTGTCATTCGCTTGGCTCCTCACAAATGCCCTCGAATGTGGGCAAACTGGTGGTATCCATTCCTTGAATACCACAAATTGCGGATTGAGACTGGGTCAGGGCGAAGCCGCGTCAGCGGTGTGAAACACCCTTGACGCAGGAATCAAGTCGCAATATCATCTTCAAAGGAATAGATGCTACACTGCCCGGGAGATGTGATTGGTCATCATTCCCCAAACGAAACATGATAGCTCTCTGGCAATAGCTGTTTTGGCAACATTCTTCTTGGATCGAATTGCGATTTTATAGAACTTTCTATGTAACCGTTCATTCGCTTTGTCGGCGTACGCAATTATCTCGGGTGAGTTACCACCTTGTTTGTCCTTCATTACTTTGCTCTTTTTTCCAACAACCCCTCGGCTATAGCTGTTCGCAGACTCCACCAAGAGAGTCCTCAGATGAGAATTCCCCGCTTTTGTAATGTTTGTATGGATCACCTTTTCTCCACTGGACGATTCTCCTGGGACAAGTCCCAAGTAGGCGGAAAAGTGTTGAGCAGTCCGAAAACGGTGGAAATCGCCGACTTCAACAAGCAGAGGAAGCGCAGTATGGGTAGAGACGCCCTTGAAGCAGCAGAGCTTCCGAACATTCTCTTCATACCGTTTCTGATGAGCCAGTTCCTCAATCCGGGCATCATATACAGCAATCTTCTCATCCAACGTATAGTAGAGAGCCAAGTATTCTTGTAAGGTTTCCTTGTAGAGCGCATTTTCAAATACGAGAGAGTCAAGCCACTTGAAATAGGCCTGAGTCCAACGGCTCTTCCCTTCATAATGGAATCCATGGCGGGTGCAGAACGAAATAATCTGTTGCTTCGTTCGCTTCAGATCAGCCTTCACATCATCCCGCATTCGAATATACTCTTTGATGGCATCGTCCTCGGCCGTCGGAACATATACCGGGCTGTACAGGTTGAAGGCCAGACACTTAGCAATATTTTTTTGCATCGCGCTTATCGGTCTTAATCGATTTACCCTTTTGCTGGGGCATAGTAGACGGAGCCAAGATAATGCATGCTACCCCGTGTTTGGCGAGTTGGTGATAAAGGGAATATCCAAGGCAGCCTGCCTCGTAACCACAAATAAAATCGCAATTTCCGCCACGCGTCGAACGAACACGCTCCATGTATTTTAGTATCTCATGGTAGTCTGGCTTCACATTTACGACAGCAAATGCGTCGTCCGAATCTACGGTATAGCAACAAAGTGTGTAATTTGTGGTGTGGACATCCATCCCGATATAGATTATACTTGTCATGATGACTCCTCCTTGTATGTGGTAAGTCTGGTTACTTTAGGTGCGCTCCTAAAGTATGGCAGGCTAATCCACGCTTTACAAGTGCAGGGGTCATTTCATATTGTCTTACCATTTGAGGGTCCCGCCGCGGGGCGCCGGAGCGGAAAGCCCGTGGGCCACAGCGGTCCCATGGGCTTTCTCGCGTCCTTCCCCGCTGTCCGGCAGCCTGTTCGGAAATCCAGCGCCTTTGGCATCCGTGCGGCAAGGCAAGCCAGGCTGGTCTGCCGCATCGGGAGCCGCAGAGTTAGGGAACGAGAGGTCCCCCCTTTTATGGTCTTCGCCGCACATAGTATTCTGTCGGATCTGCCCGCGTCGGCCGCAATTGCGGGCACACCCTCCAGCGGCTCTGAACGCTCAGTCCCAGCGCGTCGAGCGGATACAGATTATGCGGACAATTTTTCCTATTTGGGGAAGCGGCTGTGCAAATCTTCTATTTTCCTGATACACTGATCTTTTGTAATCAGCCCCATAAGCGTATCCATATATTCGTTGCTTATAAACGAAAAGATATCTATCTCACTTGCCGTCGGGCAAGCTGGCAGGGATGACCTACGTGCATTGTCCACCAGGTCTGCTTTTATCTGGTGCCTTTGGGCGGCAGATATCAAAGTCTTCTGCACTGTTTCGCTGTCATATGCAGGGAACAGCAGATTCTCCGCAGTTAGAGACGCGCCTTGCTCTCCGCTCATGAAAGACACGAACTTCCAAGCAGCCTCAGGGTATTTTGTGTATCGGTATATGCATATGGGAATAATTATTTTTATATTGTTCCCGCTCTTTTCCTCCGGCCAAAACGGCTGCGAAACAACGCCCCAGTCAAAATCAAGCTTTCCGTCTTTCTGCTTGTCAAGCAATAATGGGGCGTAACTGCTGCTGGTGATGAACATCCCATAATTCCCTGTTTCAAATACGTTTTGCTGAAAATTTTGCTCATAGCTTTGTGCGAAGGAAATCGTCGTCCCTTCCGCAAGCAGTTGTTCCATCAAGTCCAGACTATGGCCGAATTGCTGCATATCCCCACCTATCAGAGAAGACAGACCGGGGATCGTCATTCTGAGAAGATCATTCCCGTCAGGTAAAAGAAGGATTGCCTTTTTCTCACTCATTCCAAGTTCTTTTAATTTTTGGTTCATAGCAAATCCTATTTCCTGAAACTCGTGCCATGTAATATTCTGTGTCGGATAAGGAATGCCTGTTATGTCGAAAACATCTCTGTTGTAATACAAAAAGTACTTCTCCACCCTGTAGGGCATAGCATAATGGGTATTGTCAGTAGTGCTTTTAAATTTTCATATCCTATCAGACTCTCAGGAGATATCCCGCTTTGTGAAACAAGACCATCTCAAGGTTTCAGAACACCTTCATCGGCCAAATTCCCCAATTGTGAAATCTCTTTAATGAAAATGACATCAACCGGTTGTTGCCCGCTCATGAGTGCTTCCAAATTAGCCGAATAGACAGGCGCAGGAAACGATACGGTCTCTATTTTAATATCGGGATATTGTTTCATAAACTCTTCAAAGAGCATTTGGTCATATTCCGCAGCTGCATCAGCGGCAACGGCAACCCTCAATGTTGTAGCAAGTTCCGCCTCTTCAGAATCTTTCGCTCCTTTTCGGAAAGCAAATGTAAGCATCATTGCGAATAAAGCTTAAGCCAATCAAGGCAACCCCTATAAAACGACGCTTCATATTCCGTTTCTCCTGTCAGTTGTTACGCTGATTTTGAATTCTTTTCGGTATTCCCCAGGAGCTATTCCACAAACGCGTTTAAAAAGGCGATTAAAATAAAACTGATCGGGATACCCTACGGTCTCTGCGATGGCAGAAAGCTTTTTGGGAAGAATTGGCCAGCAGACGTTTGGCTTGCTCTATTCGAACATTCGTCAAATATTCAGAATAGCTCATGCCGAGATGTTTGCGCATCAGAGAGCTCAGATAGGAAGGGTCAAGATGAACGCGCATTGCTATGTCTGTAAGCGACAATTTCAAAGAATAGTTTTCATCTATGATCTCCTTTGCCTTGAAAACAACATCCTGATAATCTTTTTTTATTTCATTTCTTACGTAGTTTTGAAGATCCTCCCGCAAATTATCTATCCAAGAAAGTGCTTGTTCAACATTTTTAATCGTCAAAAATTCTGTGTATGTTCTCCAGCTCTGCAAAAGTATATCATGCGTTGACATACTGTAGTGGTCAAACACCTCTCTTACGCAAGTAAACACTTCTATGAGAATAAACAATATCGTTTCCTTTGAATGCCCTGACTTTAAAAGGTTCTCTTTGATTACTTTTAAGCTGGAGGCTATCTCATCTTCCCTCAACACGCTTAATGCATGTTTTAACTGTTGTTTTGCCTCAATTATTTCGTTGCAATCTCCCAAAATGAACCCTTTTTTGAATGGGTATTGGACAGTTTCGCCAGTCAATAATTTCATCATTTTTCAAAAAGTAATGGCTCTTTACAGCTTCGACCGCCTGATGGCAAGCTTTTCGAATGCCGTCCAGCGTAGTTTTCCCCGGCCTATACCAACCGTGCAGTCCAAGTTTAGGTATTGCCAAAGCATTTTATGTAGCCGTCTTGCAGTTAACGCAACCAATTCTTCCTCTTTTCCATTTTTCATATCTTTTGTGCCGCAATAATAACATAGAATTCCCCGGTTTTTCCTTCTACGCAGTAGGCGTCAAAGCAATCATTGGAGATCTCTGTGATGACATTTATGATGCCATAATTTAAGGTGTAATACTCTTCCTCTGTACTCTCTTCAAAAATCAAAATGTTATTAATTTTGATAAAGAGGCAATACATTGAGTCTGTATCCAAATGAATGCCGCTTTGCTTTAACTGCTTGATCATCTCTTCTTCCGTAAAAAATAGTTAGAAATAATATTGCGTATTACCTTTGACTGCAATGCGGAAACACCTCCAACAGTCTCATTTTCACATGAGGAGTCCGCAGATGTGATCGTTTTTCGCACTTCATCCAGGCAGGACAGCAGCATATGGACGTCAATTCCAATTTCAAGAAGTAGTCAACGGCCCCAAGTTTCATTGCTCCTTTGACTAATTCAAAGTCATCATAGCTGCTCAGAACCAAAAAAGCCACGGAAAATCCCTCTTCATTTTTCAGCGTTTTGATAAGGGTTAGTCCGTCCATTACAGGCATTTTCATGTCCGTAATAATAATATGCGGTTGCTCTCTATGCACGATCTCAATGGCTTGCTGTCCATTAGCTGCCTCCCCTACAAGCCTGTAACCATATTGCTCCCAGGCAATGAGAGTCTTCAATCCAATGCGAACCGTAGCATCATCATCCACAATGAGTATCTTTAACAAATTCATCATGTTGAGTCCTCCTTGTAATCAAGAGGGAGCAAAACGGTTGCACAAGTCCCTCCTTCCGCGCGGTTACTTATAGTGACACCATAGCGACTTCCGCAGCGGAGTCGGATTCTTTGTGCAACATTTTTTTAATGCCCATGCCATTTTCCTGGTGAAAAATCCCGGAAGAATCATTCAGCATAGCTTGTATATATGCCAGGCGGTCTGGTTCAATCCCACACCGTCATCAATATGCGGATCCGCAGATCCGTTTTATGTGTATCACAGATAATTAAAAATCTCTCCGCCCTGAGGAAGATCTGCCAAGCCATGGATAATCGCATTTTCAACCAAAAGGCTGCAGCGTAAATTTCAATATTTTCTGCTGTAGCAAAGATTCATCCTCTATAGACCACTCGCTCCGTATTTTCCCCTTGAATCTAATATTTTGGATATACAAGTAACTGTCTAACAAGTCAAGCTCTTGCTTTAGCGGAATCCATTCCGCCGTAACGGTTTGATTTGCCCTGATCAGTTTGCCCAAAGCATCGACCATAGCAGAAATATTATACGCACTCTGCATCGAGGCCATAATTTTAATAGAGTTCAATGTGTTATATAAAAGTGCGGGTTTATTTGCGCTTGAAGGACCCGAACTTCCAACCGCCGCTTTTCGGTTTCTCTTTCTTTTTTGTTCTTGCAGCAGACGCTGTATGTCTTCACTCATTTTTAATATATGCCGGTTTAATTCTCCAAGTTCGCTATTGTCATCAATCTCTTGCAGATGAGTAAAATCACCTTTTTGAAATTTTATTAACATTTTTCGTGATCTGTTTAATTGGATGGTTGAGATTTACGGACAAAATGTAGAAAGCATCGCAGTAACTCCAACCACAATCGCCAATAATACTATCGTTGAAGTAGTAAGTAGATGAACCTGATTATTGATTAACTGCTTAGAAACAAGTCCCCTCAGTGTAAGTCTGTTCGCATTGTCAATTACCGTGAGCGGTAAATATTCAGAATTTTGGTTTTGCTGGATAACATTGTCAGTACTTTTATCTCGTCACCTTCGCACCCAGCTAAAGCCAAAATTTGCCCATTTTCTGTAAAGAGCGCAGCATAGTTGTCAGAATCCTCCGTAAAATATTTAAACGCATCTAAAAAAAAGTTTTCGGAAAAAATGATCATTAAGTGGCCGATCGTCTGCCGGCTTTCCAAACTGATAATCGGATGGCAATACATGATGACCCTCTTATTATCAGTAAGCGGTGTGATATTCTCCATCACTCCACTCCAATAGTCTTCGGAAAAACGGTTAATAAATGTTTTTAAATATGTGTAATCGATCAAAGACGCCTCTGCGCCATCTCTTATATCCAGCCCATTATTCCCAATGATAAATAGCGATAACATGTCCTTAGCAATCGGACGATATGATGTTTGCGAGCGCAATTCCTTGATGGCCAGAGCTTTATCTTCACTGTAGGAGGCAGCTTCTGAAGCAGTTAGATTCAACAGCTGCTGGATCTGGGTGTTCTGGGAAACCCAATAAAAGAACATATCTACTTGTTGGATTTTTTCAGAAGTACGTTCAGAAATATCCAATAGGGACAATTGGTTTTCGCTGATAATCGAGGCTTTAAGGTCGCGATTATTTCGATAAATGTAACCCCTGCTGTCAAAAGTGCCGGGATCAATGACACCAGAATAAAGCTAACCACCAATTTTTTGAGCAAGGTCTGCCGTCTCATCTCATGCACCGCTCCTATATAGTTTACTAATAAGGGAATACAGAATCGCGTTTTTACAGCAGAGAAGTACCTCTCAGACAATGCTGAATATTCTTCTATCCTGCTCCGTCCTTTGCCTTGGTATCTATCACACAGATGTTGCGACACTTGCGGTTTACATGCTTTCGTTCTTTTCCGTACTGTTTGTCAAATCGTAATAATACTAAACTAATATGTCCCAATTCATTTCGTATTCAGGGCGATGCCAAACCTTGTACCTTACAAGGGCCGAAACTGCGCAGGAACACAAAACGGAATTGGGAAACTAATATTAAAAACATCAGGATTTTTTTTGCAGTATGCTTCAAATCTATAGTTTCAATATCACGAGTCTCTTTTATCTAATATTGACTGTCTCACTATTCAAGTGATCAGAACTGTAAACAAGGGCGTATAAAAACACATCCGGATAACGCAGGAATTAAAATGGGCTCTCCGAAATTTTGTGGTAACTCTTTCTCGCATCGCCGGGCACACAATATCGAATATATGGTGCTCGCCCTTCCCGGGGATTTTGAGGCTGCCCACGCAGATGTGTACAAGCCTCCGTATCCCTTCTGCCGCAGGGATTTTGCGGGATTTTGAGGTGCGCGTCCGAAGTTCGGATCTCCCGTAAATCTACACAGATATGGATAAGTCTCGACGCAAATGGTGTAAGAAGCGGTGTATGGAAAATGTCCGGTTTTGATCCTGTCACAGGTTGGCTGCGATCTGATCAAAGGCGTGCTTGACGGAGTTGTAGTCCGTGTGGGTGTAGACATCCAGGGTGACGCTGGCGCTGGAGTGTCCCATGAGGTACTGCAAACTCTTGATGTCGATGCCCGCCCGCTGCAGATTCGTACAGAAGGTATGCCGCAAAGCACATGGGGCGTGACCACGGGAAAGTCCTCCCCAGGGCCCACCGGTGTTTCCGCTGGAGAAGACGCATGTAGTTCTCCAGATGCATGGCCACCTTTGGCCTGCCGTCCTTATCCAGGAACAGGAAGCCGCTGCACCCGTCCACCACCATCTCTGTCTTGGGCGGCGTCCGATCCTTCAGCACCCGCTTGAGGGCCATGTAGACCATGTCCGTCATGGGGATGGTGCGGATCCCACTCTTGGTTTTGGGGCTGGTGATGAAATAGGGCCGGTTGGCTGTTCGGCACAGCTGGCGCCTCACATAGAGACAGCGGCGGGTAAAATCCAGATCCGCCTTGGTGAGGCCGTACAGTTCGCTGACCCGCAGCCCGGTGCCCAGCAGGATCACGATGTCGTCGTAATAGCTCCCGCCGCCGTACTCCTGGAAAAACTGGAGATACAGGTCCTGCTGCTCCCGGGTGAGGGCCGTCCGCACAAAGGCATCCTTGGGGATCACGTCCGAGAGCTTGAATTTGAACGGGTTCTTGCGGATCATGTCATCGTCCACAGCCATTTCAAAGGCGGGCGGACCACGCACTGCACCGTGCTGATGGTGCTCTGTTTGTACCCCCCGGTCGTGGAGGGAGACGAACCAGGCCTTGGCGTCGGAGGGCTTGATCTGCCGGATCTGCTTTTGGCTGAAGGGGTCCTTCCGCATACGGTTGATGACCGTATCATAGGCGCGATAGGGAGTTTTCCTTCAGGGTGCGCTTCAGATCCATATACCGGGTGACAAGTTCGAGTACTGTCATCTCCCCGGCGGCATAGTCGATCCCGTCCGCCAGGTCCCTCTGGATCTCGGCCTCCTTCCGGCGCAGCTCCTCCAGTGACCTGGCATAGATGTATCTGCGCTGCTTTCGGGTGTCGGTATAGCGAAACATATAGAGACCGTCTTTCCGGTGGCTCTCGCCTGTTTTCAGAATACGGCCTCTCTGATCCCGGCGCTTTTCGGACAAGTTTTGATCCTCCTTTCTCGAAAAGCGCTCGATAGGCTGTATCTTATTTTACCATACAACCTTGGAATTTACCACCTATATGGAATAGGCAGTCTCCAAATATTTCTCCAGCGCTTTTCGTTTGATCAGCCGTTTACTTCCATTCCAGAGCACGAAGGGACAGCTTTCCTCGTTGGTCAGATCCCGGAGCTTGTTGATGCCGATGCCGAAGTAGGCCGCGGCCTCCTCCAGGGTCAGGTTGGCCTTCTCCCAGACTGGAACCATCTCAGCCATCCCCATCACCGCCGCTCTCTGATCCCAATGACGGTAATGACGGTATTTCCCCGCGGGGCGGAATCGTCATCATCGTCATCACCGTCATGCTCCTCATCTTCCTCCTCGTCCTCCGTGCGCAGGAAGGTGAGCTGCCGGCTCTCCGGCCTCCGGGACTTCCAGTATTCGATGCCCTTCTCCTCCTTGAGCCGGCGGGTGAGGGCGTTGAGCTTCCGGGTCAGCGTGTTGGCCCGGTAAGGGAGCTCCGGGTCCAGCCGGCGCAGCCTGCTCCAGCGCTCCGTGGCTGTCCCCTGCCACCCCCCGCCGATCACTTGGTCGATGAGATCCAGCAGCGGCTCAGGCGGCTCCGCGATCTCCGCCTCCCGGCTCACCACCGTCCACAGGCGCTGGCGCGGGTCAAAGTCCAGGATCATCCGCTGTCCCGGCAGATCCTTCCCGGTCTGGTCCAGAATCACACGGCCCTTTTCCCGGTACAGCAGGAAGGCCCCGTCCGCCGCCCCCAGCAGGCCGTTTGTGCCGCTGATCCGGTCAAAGGAGTTCTCGCTCTCCGTGTTCTTCCGGGTGTGGTGGACCAGGATCGGCGCCACGTCGTGGATGTCGGTAAATTCCTTGAAGGGGCGGATCTCCTCATAGTCGCTCTGGTATCCGTATGTATCCTGGCATTGGCTTTGCTCCTGACGGCCTGCGGCCCGGCGCCGTCTGACAGCGCAGTCTCCACCGGCGATTCCGCCAGCGGAGATCACGCCTTCGACTATGGCGGTGACGTGACGCTGCGCATCCTCTCCGGCTCGGAGAACCAGGAGCCGGAGGGCATCCTGGATGACTTCGCCCGGGAGCGGGGCGTGAACATCGAGATGGAGTACCAGGGCTCCCTGGATATCATGCGGACCCTCCAGGGGGAAACGGTGGACTATGATGCGGTGTGGCCGGCCAGCAGCCTGTGGCTCACCGCCGGAGACACCCAGTACCGGGTAAAGCACGCCCAGTCCATTTCCATCACCCCGGTGGTATTCGGAATCCGCCAGGGGTTAGCCGAGGAGCTGGGTTTCGTGGGCACGGAGGTGTCGGTCAGCGACTTGCTCTCCGCCATCCAGGCGGGGGAGCTGGAGTTCTGCATGACCTCCGCCACCCAGTCCAACTCCGGGTGCAGTGCCTACATCGGCTTCCTCTACGCCCTGCTGGGCAATCCGGATGTGATCACGTCGGAGAACCTCCAGACCCCGGGCCTGGCGGAGCAGATCACCCAGCTGCTCTCCGGCGTGGATCGATCCTCCGGAAGCTCTGACTGGCTGAAGGACCTGTTCCTCACCGGTGGCTACGACGCCATGGTGAACTATGAGTGCCTCGTCATCAGCGCCAACCAGGAGCTGGAGGCGCGGGGGGAGGAGACGCTGTACGCCGTCTACCCCTACGACGGTCTGTCCATTGCCGACTCCCCCTTTAGGCTATGTGGACAACGGGGACGCCGAGAAGGAACAGGCCTTTCTGGATTTACAGGAGTATCTCCTGTCCGACGAGGTGCAAAACGAGATCCAGCGCACCGGCCGCCGCACCGGGTACGAGGGGGTATCCGAGGAGAACCGGGATGTGTTCCGTACCGACTGGGGCGTCCAGCCGGACCGGGTGCTCTCCCCCATCCGGATGCCCTCCACCGATGTGCTCATGGAGTGTCTGGATCTGTACCAGACGCAGTTCCGCAAGCCCTCCCTCACGGTCTACTGTCTGGACTACTCCGGCAGCATGGAGGGGACTGGCCGGGAACAGATGGTGGAGGCCATGAGCCAGATCCTGATTCAGGAAAACGCAGAGCAAAATCTGCTCCAGGCTTCGGAACACGAGGTCAATATCCTCATCCCCTTTGAGGGCTACCCCCGGGACGTCTACACCGCCGTTGGGAACGGAGAGGAGCTGGAAGCCCTCTATACTCAGGTGGAGGCGGAGGAGGCCGTGGGCGGCACCGACATCTATTATGCCGCCATGGAGGGCCTGCGGCAGCTGAAAAACTACGACCTGAGCCAGTACACCCCTGCCATCATCCTGCTGACGGACGGGGTGTCTGACGGGAGTTTTTCCGACTTCCGGGACGGCTACGAGGCCTTCGGGGCGGATGTGCCGGTGTTCTCCATCATGTTCGGCTCCGCCGATCCCACCCAGCTGGAGGAGCTGGCGGAACTGACCCACGCCCGGGTCTTCGACGGGCGGGAGGACCTGATCGGGGCCTTCCCGCAGCGTGAAGGGGTACAACTGAGATGAAGAAAGGACAGCTACGGCAACTGGTGCTGTCGCTGGGCGTGGGAATTGCAGTCTTTTTGGTTCTGGCCCTGGGCCTGCGCTGGAATTTCCTGTTCAGCGCCGCGCTGGGGTGGGAATTTATCTGGGCCTTTGGTTTCTGCTGACCCCAGGGCGGACCCCATCACCCTCTATTTCGCCCAGCGGCCAGACGGCGGCGAGATGCAGGCCCTGATGGAGGAGGCGGAGCGGGATCTGAGAGCCATCCGGTCGGCCGCCGGCCGCATTACGGACGTCCGGACCCATGAGGACGCCCTGGCCCTCACGGAGACGGGGGATCGCCTCTACTGCTATCTTCGGGAGCATCCGGAGAAGATTTCGTCGGCCAACCGCTTCCTCATCTACTATCTGGACACGGTGGGCCGGATCCTGGGGCAGTATGTGAAGTTCCAGGAGGCCGGGCTGGGGACTTCCGAGGTGCGGGAGTTCCAGCGGAAGGTGCGGGCCATTTTGCCAAAACTGAAGACCGGATTTGAGGAACAGCTCAGCCAGCTGATGGCCTCGGAGCGGTTTGACGCGGAGGCGGACATGAAGGTCATGGAGGGCCTGCTGAACACGGAGGGATTCCAATGGGAAGCAAATCAAAATGGATCGGTCTGATCATCCTGCTGGTTGTCATCGGGGCGGCGGCGGTCTATCTGCTGCTGGGCGGCGGCCCCCGGCCGGAGCCAACCGTTCTGCGGGGCTATGTGGGGGGAGAGAAGATCGGCCTGCTGGAGGACGAGGCGGTACAGGATGTCCTGGAGCGGGACTACGGGCTCACCCTGGACTATGCCAAGGCGGGCTCCTGGACATGGTCACGGCGGACCATGAGGGCCGGGATTTTCTCTTTCCCTCCAGCCAGACCGCCCTGGAGTACTACCAGCAGCTCTACGGCGCGCCGGGCAAGAGCCAGATCGTATTCAACACCCCCATCGTCCTCTACACCCACCGTCCCATTCTGGAGGCGTTCCAGAAACGGGGACTGGTGACGGAGCGGGACGGGGTCTACTATATGCATATGGCCGGTCTGGTGGCGGAGATCGAGGCGGGTACCGCCTGGGCGGATCTGGGGCTGCCGGAGCTCTACGGTACGGTGGCGGTGAGCACCACCGACCCTGTGCGCTCCAACTCCGGGAATATGTTCGCGGGGCTGCTGGCCAATGTGCTGTGCGGCGGGGGTGGCGGATGCGGACAGCGTGGAGACTGTGCTGCCCCGCCTGAAGGCCATCTTCGAGAAGCTGGGCTATATGGAGGCGTCTTCCTCCGACCTGTTTGACCAGTTCCTCAAAACCGGCATGGGGGCCAAGCCTGTGATCGCCGGCTATGAGAACCAGCTGCTGGAGTTCGCCGTGGAGAACCCGGAGGACTGGGCGCAGTTGAAGGATGACATCGTGCTGATCTACCCCACCCCACCGTCTGGTCCTCCCATATCTACATCGCGCTGGACGAGGCGGGGAGGCGGGCATCGACGCCCTGCTGGACGAGGAGGTCCAGCGCCTGGCCTGGGAAAATCACGGCTTCCGCACCGAGGTATCCGGCACGGACGCCGACGAAAACCACTTCGGCGTCCCTCACCTGGCCGCGGAGATCACCCAGGTGGCCGCCATGCCCAGCTACGCCGCCATGGAGAAGATCATCGCCGCTCTGTCGTAAACGTAAATTTTACCGCAGGGCTGGATAAATGCGCTGTGCAAAGGGAGGCATTTTCACAGATGGATGGGCTCATCGTCTATGGCAGCAAATACGGCACGACCCGCCGGTATGCGGAGGAGCTCTCCCGGCTCACCGGCCTGCCCGCCATCCCCTGTGGGGAATTCCACAGGCTGGCTGAGGGGAGTATCCTTGTCTATCTTGGGGCGCTCTATGCCGGCGGGGTGCTGGGGCTCAAGCAGGCAATGAAAGGACTTTCCCTCGGGGATGGCCAGCGGCTGATCGTGGCCACTGTGGGTCTGGCTGACCCCCAAATTCCTCAGAACCGGGCGCATATCCTCGCATCCCTGAAACGGCAGATGTCTCCAGAACTTTCTCTCAGGCAGTTTTCTTCCACCTCCGGGGCGGCATTGACTATGCCGTTTTGTCCCCTCGCCATCGGGCCATGATGGCCGCCATGTGCTTCTCTCTGCGGAGGAAACCGGCGCGGCAGAGGTCCTGTGAGGACCAGGCACTGCTGGAGACTTACGGGAAACAGATGGACTTTACGGATCTCTCTGCGCTGGCTCCCATCGCCGGTGAAATCCTGCGCGGATAAGATATGCCGGGAAAGAAGTGCCTTCGACCAGAGCGGCCGATGATCGTCTGATCGCGTACAGGGGTCAGTGATCCAAACCCGTTAGCAGCTATCCTCAAAATGGCGTTGAGTGATTTTCAGATACTTACAGTCTGAAGAATTTACGACCAGAGTTCTTGTGGTCACGACTGAAAAGTGGATACATAAACATGATCAGCCCGCCGGTTCTTTTCGGAACCGGCGGGCTGATATTCTGCCTATCAAGCGCTGAATTGGTGTAGATTTGGTGTAAATCGGGGACACCAGCCACAGAATATCCAGCGGTATCAAGGGTCAGCGGCTATTTTTTAGTACATGCCGCCCTTATCCCTGGTCAAGGGCTGTTCATCCCGCAGCAGCCTTGCATCGATGCCCAGAGAGGCACAAGTGTCCTGGCAAGTTCTCTTGTTCAAGCGGACTTAAAGACGCTCAAATAATTTGCATATATAGAAGGGTCCTCTGAATATATTCATCATTTTCAAACATTGCAGATAGCCTTCCCTTTGCGTGTCCCCGTCGCTATGCGGTCAGGAACACGCAAAGGGAGCAATAGCTTTCATTCAAATAAACAATTAACTCAAGACCTGTTTAATTGCAGGCAGTCAATCCACAACTCTCATTAATCGCTTCAAAATCAATTTGCCAACTGCAGCTCCGCCATCCAGTAGCCCCACACTTTCTCTCCATAATATGCAGCTCTCCCCCAAACCGCTTTCATTGCTCGCGTCTCCTCAAATCCAGCGGCGGCGCTCTCATGGCTGCTTAAATGCGACTTTCGGGGCATCCTTCGAATGATCTTCCAACACTTTTACCGCCGGAACCATTGCATCCAGGATCGTTTTTTCTCCCGGTTTCGAACCGGCCTTATTCATAATACTGTCAGTTCCCGCTCTCATCGCATCCGCCAATTCTACCAGATCAAATGTTTCTTTGCCATTGAGTGCAGCCGCCATTCCTTTCATGAAGAAGGAGAGAATGGTTCCAAGGCTGCTGGGGGCATCCCTGTTAAATACATCTGCGGCTAAACCAAGGACTTTTCCCACGTCTTTTTCCTCAGTCTCTCTGACAGATCTCAATGCCCCTGAAATCCAGTTTTTACAGAAATGCCCAGATCTCCATCTCCCATCTTTTGATCCAGTTCGGTCAGCAGCTCAACATTTCCGGAAATTTTCTCAAATATGTTTTCGAATGCAACTTCTAATGAATGAACGTTCATATCTTCTTCCGCTTCTTTCTACTTATTATGATTGGTATAAAAGGGTGTATCCGCCGGATCATACAATAAGCCTTCCAGCTCATCGTCCAATCTGCAAATAGTAATGGAAATACCAGCCATCTCCATGGAGGTTGCATACTCTCAATATGCGGCATTAGCACATGGACTCCAATCTCTTTTAGCATCTGAGCAGCTTTGCGGTAGATAATAAACTGTTCTTCAAGAGGAGTTGCCCCCAATCCGTTGATCATGAGCGAAACCTCATCATTTCGATTCAGCGGCATATCTTCTAAAATCTTACCCATGATGATTTCTGTTATTTTATCTGCGGTCATCATTTTACGGACCTCAAGACCTTTCTCCCCATGAATACCCATACCGAACTCTATCTCATCATCAGCAATAAAAAATGTGGGTTTTCCAACTTCCGGTATTACGCAGGAAGAGAGCGCGATTCCCATCGTACGTGTATTTTCCACAGCCTTGCTGGCCACCCTGAGACCTCTTCGAGCGGCATCATACGATTTGCTGCTGCGCCTGCCATTTTATACGCGAAAAGTAATCCCGCAACTCCGCGTCTTCTTGCCTCTTCCCCCTTTGGGGCCGATGCAATATCATCAGAAACACGAACGCTTTTTACCCTGATATTGTCTGCTTCTGCATCCTCACAGGCCTGATTGAAGTTCATCTTATCTCCGCCATAATTTCCATACAAGCAGAGAACGCCAGCTCCGAAGTCACATGCGCGAATAGCTGTTAGTATTGCCTGGTAGGACGGTGAAGTAAAAACATTCCCAATGGCACAGCCATCGGCCATTCCGTCACCAACATATCCTAAAAATACCGGCAGATGTCCCGATCCGCCCCCTGTGACGATGCCTACTTTTCCTTTCTTATGGGGATATTTTGAGAGAATAACTCTGTTGTTCTCTTCCGAAATCTTTAACTTATCCGGATAAGCTAAAAGAATACCCTCTATGGTTTCCTTCACGAAGTCAGAAGGGGAATTCATGATTTTTTTCATGGCCGTTATCTCCTATAATAATCAACAATTAAAACCGGCTTGTGTCAAACATTCAGAAAAGCTGTGTTCACAAGTCATACGGCTTCATATGTACCTGACTTGTAGCAAGATAGTCAGAATCTATCCTCCAGCAGATACTGTAAGGTCATCAGGGCCTCTCTATCACTCTTTAGAAATGGCCTTTTACCTGAGCACTGACTCCGACACAGACTCCTCAACAATTCCTTTCAGTGCTACACATTTAGTAAGCATCATTTCTTCAAGTGTCAGCATCAATCCCTCTGTACCAATTCCACTCATTTTATGTCCGCCGAAGGGTGTATACAAGGTGCGGTAATCACCGCAGCCATTCACAACTGTCGTCCCGCTCTCAAGTTTAAGCGCTGTACTCAGTGCGGCCTTAATATCACGCCCAATAACTCCTCCGGACAGCCCATATTTTGTTTGATTAGCAATTTTTATTGCCTCATCATTTTCCTCAAACTCAATAATCGGAACAACAGGCCCAAATATCTCCATATCTTTGGCAATGTCCATATCCGCCGTAACATCTTTCAGAACTGTCGGTTCAAAATAAGTCTTGTTATATCGTTTTCCGCCGAAAACACACCTCGCCCCCTGTTTAATAGTCTGGTTCACTTTATTTTCGACTTCACATGCGAGCCTGTTCACTAACCAGCGGCCCCATGTCGCATTCTTTCTCATGTGGCTCACAAACCTTTAATAACTTCAAGGCGTTAATCAGTCGATTCGTATACTCCTCAGCAATACTCTTTTGCACCAAGACACGCTTTGATGCGCAGCAAACTTGGCCCGCATTAAACATTCGTCCTTTTATCGTCTCTCTCACAGCGAGATCAAGATCGGCATCTTTCATAATGATTAACGGATCATTGCCTCCCAATTCCAAAAAGACCCGGGTCAAATTTCTGGATGCCCGCTCAGCAACACTTAATCCAACCTCTGTGTCTCTGCCCGTTAAGCTAATCGCGTTAATTTTCGGAGAGGCGGCCAACTGTGCCCCTATTTTTTCACCGCTCCCAGTAATAATCTGAAGCGCTTGCGGTGGGATTCCGGCCCTCAGCAAAAGTTCGGTCATAAAGATAGATGCCAACGGGGTTACAGATGCTGGCTTTACAATCACTGCGTTTCCAGCCGCCAGAGCCGGTGCCGCCTTAAACGCATAGAGGCCAATAGGAAAGTTGAAAGGTATAATACACGCAACTACTCCCAGAGGTTCTCTCTTCACCACAACCATATCTGTAACATCGCTGGGAAGCATTTCGCAGCAGACTGTGTTTTGCTTTTTTCTGCAAACGACCGAAAGGTTTCGCCAACGCTGGCTGCCTCGTCTAAGCACTGTTTGTAAGGTCTCCCTAATTCTGCACACAAGAGGTCCGCCATTTCTTTGCTGTTCTCTTCAAGAATACCCGCGGCCTTTATTAAAATGGACACTCGCTCTCCAACCGGTGTTCTTCCCCAGATTTTTGCTCCTTGTTTTGCATAGTCTAACGCAAGATCGACATCTTTTTCAGTTGCATTCGGTACAGTGTCAATTATTTTATGTGTTGCCGGATTGTACACCGGTATTTCGCAATGATTAGTTGCGTCAACTTTTTTTCCGTTCAAAACCATACGCATTTCACTGGGATCCCCTTTCAATTCAAATTGTGTGTTTTGTTCTCTTGATCAGGCTATCCTGCACCTCTTTCGAAAGTGCAATGAAATAAGCGGACAATCCCCCCAACCGGACCCGCAGATTTTGATACTTTTCCGGCTCTCTCTGCGCCTTCTCCATGGTCTCTCGGTCCACGCCGGTCATCGTCAGCATTAAACCGCCAAGTTCCAGAAAAGATTTCATAAGAGCAACAAGCCTGATCAATCCCTGCTCACCGCAAATTTCTCCCGGATTAATCTGCAAATCCAACGGTCCTCCGATTGCATACGGCAGCAAGTCCGGTTTTGTTACAGATTTGACTGCTGCAGTGGGGGCCAGATATATCCATGCCAATAGCCGGTGAAAAATTGCTGCCCAGCGGCTCCTGAGCCAGTCTTCCGTCAGCTGTTGCACCCACATCGTGCCCAAACTTAGCATAAAACTCAAATGTCGCAATTCCGCAGCCAAGAATATAGTCGGATGGACAATCCTTGCGAACGCGCTCCACAATTTTGCGTAGTCGTCTAAGAGCCGAACCGCCAGGTCATCAACCTCAGGCTCGTCATTCCCAAATTTGGGGATTCTGTTTAAGAGCATTTGTCGGAAGCTTTCCTGTCCGGCAAAATTACTCTTCAATATTTTTGCAAAATCAGCCAGAGTCAACGCCTTATCTTCAAAAACCAGTTTTCGGATTGCTGTCAGAGAGTCTACCGTGCTTGCAAATCCTGTAATCATGAAGCAGAAAAACTTATACTTGGCTCCGCCGTTTGAATACTCTCTGCCTCGTGTGATACAATCATCCATCAATGCGGAAAGCAGGGGTGAGGGTGCAATTTTATAGCGCGCCTTACTGTATTTAATTTTATTTTTCATCTCCAGGCGCACAAAGCGTTCTAATAAAGCAAGATAGGATCTGTAAAAACGCCTCAAATGAATCATAGCTGTCTATTGGAGGAATATCTTCACATTCCAGCCGGTTGCGCACCAAGCTATATCCATTTTGCAGCAGATATTCTAACTGTTGCAAAATCTCTGTACCGCAGAATCCGAAATTCGTCTTCCCAGGAATCAATGTCTCCCAGCAGCCATCGTTGGCATAGTCGCGCGCATCCTCAAGGGGAATGCCCATTTTGCACAGTCCAGGAATGATTTCATCATCATTATACAAAACCGGTTCTCCCGATCCCTTCCGCAGAATATCCGCACACAGTTCAAACAATTCTTGCGGGCTGTTTTTATGCAGCCGTACGGACATTACAGGAACTATCGCCTCAAGATATGACCAATTTTTAAAATCATATATGTCAGCTCATTTGTTGCATCTTTGCCATCCCGTGTCTGTCCGCCTAAAATCATATTAATCAGCCAGTGATTAGCGGATGTGCCAAAATTGTAGGATTCGTCATTCGCATAGCCTGCGGAAGCAGCTGACCCTTTCAGCCTTTCGGGATCTGCTCCATTATATTGTGTATCCTGTTCGGTCAAATGCATTTCCCATTGTTGCGGATCAAGCTGTACCCGCTCGCTAAATTTTGCAAGCCAACTGCCAACCAGTTCATCGGCTTGTTCCGCTGTGATGACATGATTATCAATATCGCGTCTGTAGTATGGGTAGAGATATTGGTCGGAGCGTCCAATCGGCAAGAATTCCATCGTACTGTGAAACAGTACAAACGTTATCCAAAGAGACTGCAGAGCCTCATGAAAACTGCTCGGCGGATTTTCCGGAACTCTTGTGCAAATTTTTGACATCTCAAGCAATTCCGCCCGCCGAGCCATATCGTCGCAAATCTCTGCTTTTTCCATCAATAGTACGGCGTAGCGCCGAGCCAGTTCGCCAACTGCATCCAAGCTGATCAAAACAGATCTGTAGAAATCATACATTTCTTGATCTGTCTCCCGCAAATCCTCTTTCTGCTTCAGGCTCGTGTAAATCTCTTGTCGGATTCCTTTGAGGCCCAAGGTCAAAAGCTTTTCGTAATTTGCCGGATGATGTCCAAAAACGGATTTCTCCGTATAAGATGATTGGGCCGCCTCTTCCTTTTCCTCGGGTAAAGCATAGGAGGGAAAACATTTGCCGAAGCCAACCGAGGCCATCGTCGGAACACCAACAATCAGCTCATCATCTTTAACTTCGATTGGCATATTCCTCGCTACATGTAATACGGCCAGAGACTTTCTAACAATAAGCGGCTCAGACTTTACCTCTTCGTTTACAAGAATTGTCTCCCCTTCACCCCACCATGATTTACGAGTTACATACTCTCTGTTAAATAATCTCTCTTTAATTTTCTCAATTCTTTTCATATATGCCTCCTATCAGTGCAGAGAAAGTTTTAAGTCCTCCAGCGTTGCACCACGCTCACATTAGTAAAGGCAAGTAGACTTATTTATGGTATAATGCGGTAACCTATAAGGTCACCGCATTATACCTACTTTACTACCGTAGCTTTATTGCTCCGCAAGAACCTCATCCAAGTCAATATAAGAGCCTTCCAAAACTTCAGCCATATTGTCTTTTGTAATAACGCTTGCGCCCATGCTGATCGTGGGAATGTTTCCGTAGCCATTGTTCGTATTATAGTTCGGCTCAATATGGGGCTTAACATTCAGTTTTTGCAGCCAGGCAGCTGTTCGCCAGTTCCTGAACCATCTGGGTAATATCCTTATAAATCGTCATGGACTGAGTTCCTTCCATCACCCGCTTAAGCGCAGCGCCCTCACTGTCCATACCCGTGACAACCACTTTCCCTGGCCAACCCTTTTTGCTCGAGGACAGAATAACACCAGAAGCAATGCTATCATTCATACACATAAAAACGTCAATGTCATTGTCCGCCAGTGTCAAAGCGGACTCTGCGTCTTCATCGCCTCTTCCGCTTTCCAGTCCTCGCAATTCTGCTCCAGAACGATATTGATGTCACCGCTGTCCACATACTGCTGGATATCGGTCATCATGCCGGCATAAATCTGGGAACATCAGTAATTTGCCGTGCATCACCTTTCAAAATCACAAAATTCCCGGAAGTAATGCCTAATGTATCCACAATATACTGGGAATGCAGCTGACCAAGGAGCGTGTTGTCAGTATTGCAATGATAGGCCACTGGGCAATCTACCGGGAGGCGGGTCTGGCTGACAACGGGAATTCCCATCTCAGCAATTTCAGTAAGAACCGGCCCAAGCATGGAAGCGTCATGAGCGCCGACCCAGATGGCATCTACTCCTGTGCCGCGAGACTCTGAGCTGCTGAATCTGGCGATCAGCATCATTATCCGCAACCAAGATCACGGCCTCATAACCACGCTTTTCGGCATCCTCTTCAATCAGAGTCATCTGAATCTGCCAAACTTCTTCCTGCACAGTAGGCATAGACATGCCAATCTTGTATTTTTCACCGTTTTCCTTCAGCGGCCACTTTCCGTCCTCCTGCAAAATGGAATCAAATTCCGGGAGATTGGCCCACGCTTCCTTTGAAGGGTCTGTAATCGGCACCGGGTCATTGCTGGACGTTGCTTCCGCATCATCAGTCCCGCTATCAGCCGTATTATTTCCAACGTTTTCTTCCATTTCTCCCTGCGGAGTTGTATCCTCCGGGCTCTCCTGGCTGCAGCCCGTCATCAACAGCATACACATTACCAAGATCATCGCCAAAATACGAGTCATTTTTTTCATACGTGTCATCTCCTTCAAGTAATTCGTCATAACAATGTTTGGGGCTAATTGGCGTTACCCTCCATATCCTCCTACATTGACGTTCAAACCGTAGCCCTCAAAAATACTGCGGGCACGCTTTAAAATATCGGGGCTTGGTTCATCTTTTCCCGCCAGCAGATAATGTCTGTCTAACGATTTCCATTTAGACTCTCCCAATTGATGGAAAGGAAGCAAATGTACCTGATATGCCCCAAACTTCAATGCATACTTTGCCGTATTGCGCAGGTTCTTCTCGTTGTCATTAAAATTTGGAATCAGCGGAACCCGGATAATTAGAGGTTTCTGCATTTTTTTAATTACCTCTAAATTTTTCAAAGGAAGCTCATTTCCAGACCCCGTATACTTTTTGTGCATTTCTGTGTCGGTATGCTTCAAGTCAAACAGTACCAAATCTACATTTTCCAGCAGGCGTGTAAAATCTTCCTCACAGCACACACCACAGGTTTCTATGGCGGTATGGATCCCGAGCTGCTTTAACCGCAATAACAGTTCGCAAGCAAATTCAATGTGTGCCACAGGATCTCCGCCGCTTAGCGTTACACCTCCTCCTGAATATTTATAAAAGACCTCATCCTGTAATACTTTTTCTATCACCTCTTCTACTGTGTATTTCCTGCCAACAATTTTTCGTGCTCCAGAAAAACATACTTTGACGCATTCTCCACATTCAACGCAGCGGGTCCGGTCAGTTACGATTTCTTCTCCCTTCACACTCACTGCCTGCTTCGGGCAAGCAAGGATACATGCGCCGCAATGGATACATTTGCTTTCAATACAAAAAAGCTGCGGCTCGCTTACGCTGGGTTTCCGGATTATGGCACCAGATGCATCTTAAAGGACATCCTTTAAAGAATACTAATGTGCGGATTCCCGTCCCATCATGAACCGAAAACCGTTGTATGTCCGTTATCTCTGCCTCTGCATTCATCTCCTCTTTCACCCCCATTGCTTTGCTGAAATCCTCGCATCCCATATTTCTCACAAGTACCTGCTGTGTGAAAGGCATCAGTGGCCATGCCAAATTTGTTCACTTACTCGGCATTTTTCTTGCTGGAAATATCGATACTAACCGCAATCAAAAGAACTGCGCCTTTTACGATATACTGAAATGTCGAATCAAATTCATGAGACTCATGCCGTTTTCCAGGCTTGCCATCATCATCGTACCGATAATGGCGCCTATAACTGTACCAGAGCCTCCTAAAGTACTGGTTCCGCCAACGATGCAGCCGGTAATTGCGCTAAACTCAAAGCTCTGCCCAACCATGGCAGTTGCCTGCCCCACACGCCCAAGGAATACAATGCTGGCAATCGCTGTGATCAGGCCCATAAACGCATAAACAATCATCTCTGTGCGGGGAATATTGATGCCCGCCAGCCTCGCCGCATCTCGGTTACTCCCCAGGGCATAAATGCTGCGGCCAAGCGTCGTACTCTGTGATAAAAATGTAAACATGGCAGCCAATAGGAACAGCAACACGATTGCATAGGGAATTCCCTTATACTCCAGAAGCACTACGAGCAGCAAAATCGAAAGCCCTACGACTACAACTATTTTGAAACTCTCCAGCCGGACACTTAACACAGGAAGCCCATAGCTTTTCTGTGAAAGTCTCTTTTCAATGTGTACGCAACAAACAGGCACATAGTCAGCACTACAAAAATGATGCTGGCACTATTTAGCAGAAACCCACGGCCCATTTGCGCAAAAGAATCGCTTACCGGCCCTTGAGCCTTTCCCTCGCCAATCAGCAAAGTCAGCCCTTTAAAGATCAACTGTCCGGCCAATGTTGCAATGAACGCAGGAATCCTTCGGTATGCGATCCAGTATCCATTCCAGCAGCCGATGAGAGTTCCTATAATCAATGTAAAAAGAATGGTTGGCGTTGTCCCCAAATTATCTTTGCGTCTGCAGCACTGCTGCAAAAATTTGCCAAAAAGCCGAGCACTGCACCCGCCGAAAGATCAATGCCGCCTGACACCATTACCCAAACCATACCGATTCCTAAAATTGAAAAGGTGCATCCCTGCAGCAGCAGATTGCTGAGATTCAGGCTTGAGAGAAACACACCGTCTGTCAATATCTGAAACAGAAGGAAAATACCCGCCATTTCTATAACCATTGCAAACTTCGTGATATTTCCCCGGATGTCGATCTTTAACACTTGGTGTTCATTCTGCTGAGCTTCCAACATATTCACCTCTTTCTCCTGACGCACAATACAATATTTTTTCCTGAGTTGCATTTTCTCTTGTCAGTTCTCCATTGATCGTTCCTTCATGCATTACATAAATTCGATCACTCATTCCGAGAATCTCCGGAAGTTCCGAGGAAATCATAATAATCGCAACGCCTTTGGACACCAATTCATTCATAATCTGGTATATTTCGTATTTTGCGCCGACATCCACTCCTCTGGTCGGTTCATCCAAGATCAGCACTTCTGGTTTTGCCAACATCCATTTTGCCAAGATTACTTTCTGCTGATTTCCGCCGCTTAACGTCTCTGTGCATTGATCAACATCTCGCACCTTGATATTGAGGTCTTTTACATACTGCTGGGCCTGTGTAATTTCCAAATTTTGATTGATGGTCCATAAGTGTGTGTCAATCGCTTTAGACTTGCCAAGGACATATTGCGTTTAACGTCATGCGATAATATTAGGCCGTATTGCTTTCTGTCTTCTGACACATAGCCGATCCCCATTCGGATAGCTTGCTCCGGTGATCTGATTTGGACTTTCTGTCCATTAAGCCACAATTCACTTTTTTCATCTGCCTTGAGCATTCCAAATAAACTCAGTGCAAACTCCGTGCGCCCGGCACCCATCAGTCCAGCAATCCCGAGTATTTCCCCTCTATATACGCTTATGTTGACATCATCAACCAACTTTATCCAAGGCTGCTTTGTGTTCATAACGGTCCACCGGTGAGTTTCCAAAATCTTTTCCCTGCGCGTGTGTGCCTGGTGTGGAAATCGCTGAACCAACTCACGGCCAACCATATAGGATATCAGCTTTTCTTCATTAACTTCACTAATCCCCTTTGTAACGATGGTCTGGCCATCTCTAAGTACTGTAACGCTGTCTGCAATTTGAATAACTTCATTTAACTTGTGGGAAATATAAATGCATGTTGTTCCATCTCTTTTCAATTCCTTCAATATCCCCATCAAGATTCCCACTTCTATTTCGGTTAAAGAAGCTGTTGGCTCATCGAGGATAATCAATTTTGCTTTTTTATTAAGAGCTTTGGCAATTTCAACCAGCTGTTGTTTGCCTACTCCCAGTGAACTGACCATGGTTTTGGGCGATTCTTGCAGCTTTACCGTTCTCATAAGGTCTGCTGCAATTTTGTATTGTTCGTTCCACTGGATTACCCGCTTTTTTCTCAATTCATTGCCAAGAAAAATGTTTTCGCAGATGTTCATGCTCTTAACCAAATTCAGCTCTTGATAAATAATCGCAATCCCGGCAAGCTCCGCATCCTTTGTGCCCCGAAAATGCTGCTCTTCGCCACCGAGTATCAATCGGCCTTCATAGCTTCCATCTGGATATACTCCACTGAGAATTTTCATCAATGTGGACTTACCTGCTCCATTTTCTCCGACTAAAGCGTGTATTTCCCCTTTTTCCACCTCGAAGGAAACATCATCTAGTGCTGTAACACCATGAAATCTTTTGGTGATATGTTCCATTTTTAGCATGCACTTTTCCAATGTATCGTCTCCCCATTCTAAATCAAGCGTCATCCGAAAGCAGGAATATCTATAACCTTACCGCCCTGCATAGCAGACTGATGGGCACAAATTCCAACGCCGGTCCAATACGCTCCCATGATGTCATCCGGTACGCAGGGACGCTCCTCTATGATGGATCTTACGAATTCATGCACTAAGTGTGGATGAGATCCACCATGCCCGCCTCCTTGCTTAAAGGATAAATGCGTGTTTTTGTCGTTATAAACCGTCTGTCTCGTAAAATGGGCAATTTCTTTCGGCAACCGGTCTGCGAAATCAGGGATCTCCACCCGTTCTTCTTTAATTTCACTGCCGCGGAAAAACCGTTCCGGGTCTCCATCTAATTTATAAGTTTCCACCTCACGAAGCGCCCCTGTTCTCGTATAGAAAACTGGAGATTCACTCGCTAACTGTTGCCACTCAAAGCTCTTCTTCTCACCATAGATGCGAAAACATTCAGAATAACTGCGGGCAACGCCATACAAAAAGCGCTCCATTTCTATCGTCAAATCACTGTTTTCAAGTTCAATCAGCGCACTTTCGAATGCAAACGGAGAATTATACTGCGCAACTAACTCATCCCGGATTTTCCCGGAACCTCGTCCATACACACGTTTGGGCAAATGTCCCGCCAGCATCAGGCAGGGTGCTACTGCATGCGTGGGATGCATAAGAGGAGGAAAGCCATTCCAGTAGGAAGGCCAGCCTTCCATATCCTGATAATGGGCGCACGTCATATACTGTATGCGCCCCAACTCGCCCTTTTCATGCAGCTGCTTCACATATAAAAATTCCCTCTGAAAAACCGTAGTCTCCATAAACATATAATTTTTATTGGATTCCTTGCGCGCTGCAATGACCGCATTCAATTCATCCAAAGATAACCCCATTGGGATCGTACATCCGCAATGCTTCCCGGCTTTCAGCACTCGAATTGAGAGCGGTGCATGCGTTGCTGGTGGCGTGACAAGGTGCACCGCGTCAATGTCTGGGTCATCCAAAACTTCCTGGATTTCGCATGTACAGTTCTCTTCCGGGATTCCATACCGATTTTGTGCAACGTGCAGTAAAGATGCGTCCGTATCCACAAGATAAACTTTCTCTACATCGGGGTGTTCCAGATAAATCGGAACAAATTCCAGTCCAAAGCTTAATCCGACAACAGCAACGTTTAGTTTTTTCATTTTTGATCCTCTCCTCTTTTCCAAAATCTTTTATATGTTGGTTTACATGTTGTAAAAATTACGAGTTTTTAGGGTCCCTGCATTCCTATGAATACGAAAGGGGAATCAAGTTTCCATGCTCACAAAAGTTGAATCCGGGTTTTGGTTATTGAAATGGTATCACCAAGGAATCCTTGAAGAAATAGATTATTACTCGAAGCTTTTAGACTATTCCGAGAATCTTCTGAAAAATATGATTTGGAACTGATAAAATTTTTGCTCTTCTCTGTCTGCCCTATATAATAAAGCAACTCCTCATTCAATTTCGTGTTGTCAATTGCGCCAGAGGCATATGCTTCCATGAGCCAAAAAGGCCAGAAATACAGGAGAAAGTTGGGATTATAGAAAAGCACCTCGAAAAATATGTGAGCAGGTCCAGAAAAAAACGGGCAGTGACAAAAACCCCCTGATGTAGGAAAACAGACTACATCAGGGGGTATTGCTGTGAGCAAACGAAATCATACACATATACAGGTAGTCTTTGCCTGAAATCAAAGCTATGCTGGCAGAGGGAAGGCGCAGCGGGAAGTAGCGTCATATTATAGATTTTTAATAAATATGTGGTGAAACATTTGCTGGCACGAGAACGCAGGAAAAAACGAAAACAGGAATCAGGGATCCTTTCTCGGCCCAAAGGACGGCCAAGGAAAGACGCCTTGCCGAGAGATATTGCAGCGGAGCAGGCCAATGAGATCCGGTAGCTGCGCATGGAAAACAAGCTGCTGCGGGATTTTCTGCGATTCATGGGAAGGAAGTGATGCCGAGGGTAAAATGCCACATCATCTATCGGCACAGAGCAGAGTATCCAGTAACAGTTATGTGCAAATTCTTTGAAGTATTCAGGAGCGGCTATTATGAGTTTGTCCAGTGCCTTGGCAGACCGGGGAAGGACACAGCTCTTGCAAAAATCATTGCCGAGCAGAGAAAGCGCAACTTCCGCACCTATGGCTACCGGCGGATGTGGCCATGGCCGAAAAGCCGGAATATCTTCTGTAATCCCAAAACCGTGCTGCGGATCATGAAGAAGCATGATCTGCTGTCTGATATCCGCCGGCGCAGAAAGTGGCAGCAGATGGGGCAAAGCAGGTCCACAAGTACAAAAATCTGCCTAACAGGGAGTTTCACGCGGACAAACCCAACAGCAAATGGGTAACGGACATCTCCTGCATCCACGCCAGGCAGGGCGTACTGTATCTGTCCATGATCCGGGAGCTCTACGGCAACAGAATCGTCGCCTACAAGACCGAAACACAGCAGACAGTAAACCTGGTGTGGGACACCATTCGCCTGGCCATGAAGAGGGAGAAAAAGAGCCTCCGCGGAGTTGCAGCTCCACAGCGACCAGGGATTTCAGTATACCTCTCAGGCGTACTTCAACCTGGCCCAAGCATACGGCATTACACCGTCCATATCAAGACGAGGAAATCCGTATGAAACGCCATGGCGGAAAATTTCTTTTCCATCCTCAAGACTGAGTGTATCTGCCGCCATAAACCGGCCTCATTACGCGAGGTCAATGAGATGATTGACCGCTATATCCGCTTTTACAGCCACGAGCGTATCCAGTTAAAGACTGGAGAGGCGCCGCCGATGCGACGCCTCTCCGCTTAAAACTTGATTTTTCCTGCCAGGGTTCTTTTTTGTGCTGTCCGCATAATTTGGGGCGGTTCAATATCGTCTTCGGGGTGCTTTGAGAGAACTGCTAAAATTTAGATATTTCTAAAAACTATATTGGTTATCCTGTTTTACAGTTGATTGCCCTAATTGCTTTGGCTATTAAGCCCAAGCAAAGATAAAAGAACTTTTGCTGATGACCTGAAAACCGTTGATACATTTAAGCCCTATAATTACATTCCGACTGTAGGAAAACCTCAAAGCCATAACGGCTCTAAGGCTTTTTCCTTTTCCGCTGTGTGCGTTGCGTTTACACCATTTTGCACGATTATATACACTTTTGCTGTCTTGCGTGGTACATATGGGGTACAGGTCCGGGGATAAAATAAAAGCAGGGAGCTTTTTTAGCTCCCTGCTTTCTTCTTTCGGACGGGGCAGATCCCCGCGAAAGTAGCTCTCGGACCTTATCGAGGGTTTCCTGCTGGTGATTTTCTGCTGAAGAAATACTTGTTTAAATTGAAACGGAAATGTGAATCTGTAAGAGGATAAATCTTTTAATCCAAGGATTAAAAATAATTGGTATATGCAGATTACTGGATTGCCCTTCAGGAAGGACATCTGACCTACGGTACTTTTGAGGATTATAAGAGCATCATCAATAGGCATATCAAGCCATCAATGAAGGGACTTCGAATGCGCGATGTGTTGCCAGATGACATCACACGAATGATGAAAGAAGTGGCCAATTTTAGCAAGTCAGTCCATGATAAAACCTATATGCTTGCAAAGCAAATGTTCACAAATGCCTATGACAATAAGCTTATCTCTGAAAATCCATGCCCCAAAATGCACGCAGGAGGTCGTGATCCAGTGGAACGTCAAGCTCTTACGAATGAACAGATGACTACCCTTATTGAGGCGGTCAAGGGCACAAGGGCCTATGTCTTTTGTATGATAGGCTTATACTCCGGCCTTCGCCGCGAGGAAATCCTTGGCCTCAAGTGGGACTGTGTCCGGTTGACAGGGACACCTTCAATCCTTGTAAAAGGGCCTGCCGGTTTGTCCACAATCGTCCAGTTGTTGAAGAGCGCCTAAAAACTAAGGCGAGCAGGCGCGTGATCCCTATTCCGCCACAGCTGGTACAGTGCCTGCAGGAGGCTAAGGCAAGTTCCAAGTCCTGCTACGTCATAGGAAATGAGGATAACACTCCTTATACCGAGACACAGTTTAGGAGCATGTGGGACTATGTGCGGAATCGGACAGTAGGCAACAAATCCTACTATCGGTACCGTAATGGTAAAAAGGAACTATACTCGTTTGAAGCCAAATTGGGAGAACAGGCTCAAAACAATCCAAAGGTAAAATATACGATTGATTTCAAAGTCACCCCGCACATTTTGCGACATACGTACATCACAAACCTATTGCTTTCCGGTGCCGATGTCAAAACAGTTCAGTATTTGGCCGGCCATGAGCGGGCATCAATCACCCTCGACATATACACGCATTTGGTATACAATAAGCCTGAAGAGTTGATGGAAAAAGTTCAAAGAGCGTTTCCATCATCAGAATGAGGCCTCTTTGTATGGACATTGCGGAAGCTGAGAAAGATGAGGGAGCAGGAATGAAGGTGTACATCGAGAGGACGGCCGTAATGAACGTACTTGAGCAGTACTATCCTGGCGTAAATGAGCGATTGTACATTGTCAAGGATATTACTTCTCTCCCCGCCGCCGACGTTGCACCGGTGAGGAATGGAGATGGGCGGAATACGATGGGGCCGATAAAGGGTTCCACTACTGTTCCGAGTGCAAAGGGCAAGCTTTCAATTACGAGGAAAATGGAGAGGTGATTGAGATTCTTTCAGGTTGGTGCCCCAACTGCGGCGCTCGCATGGACAAGGAGGACAACTATGTACGGAACGACTGAAAAGAAAATCACTCACATCATAGATGAATCCCGCGAAAAGGGATGGGGCGGATTTGTCAATACTGTTTGCGGGAAGTGGATTCGCCCAGACTGGTTAACTCAGGACAGGCCGGATGGGACTAGGATGTGCAAGCTGTGCGCCAAGAAGGAGGCCACCATGAAGTTTCGGAACCCTTAGACGGGGAAGGTTTTGATGTTACTGAAGGTGCACCAGGGACAGGATTCTGTAGTGGGATTCATTGCTTTGACTGTCCAATACATAGTGAACACCCGTATTGTAAGGAATTTATCAATGCCCGCCCCCACGAAGCCGCTCGCCTGATGGGGTACGAGGTGGTGGAGGACGATAAAGTGGTCGAAACCGACACGGTTAAAAAGGAGGCCAACATGGGCAAGCCATTGAAGGACTGAACGCTTGAGAGATCCAAGAGCGGTGTTATCAATACAGGAAATCCCACACAGACAAGCCGTGTGAGCAGACTTGTCCCAATTTATCAGAGGGGTATTTGCTCTCTTAAATGGGTGCACTAGTGGAATTTAGACGACAAGCCCCGCTTCACCCAGAAGGAGGTGGAGAGGGCGAAGGCGATTAAGGTGTTGTACCCAGAGGCAGACAGCCTTGATGAATGCGATCCGCAAGTTAAGGTATTGAACACCAAATTTGTTATGGCAACGTTAGATACAGCATTGTTTCCATCTCTTCGTCCCAGCGAAACCGTCACCCTTGACGAGATCATCGGAGGCGCGGCCAATGCCCAAACCTAACGCCATGCTTGCCCGCATTGAAGCCGCCGCTAAAGCACGCTATCAGGCTCGCCTTCATACTTCTATGGACATGCTCCTTCAGCTGGGACAGGATGCCGCTATCGCTACCCATGTAGTCTTTCAACTTGGCCCAGGCGGAGCAGAGCAGTTTTTGTGGCCTACCGAGAAGCTATCAACGATATGGCCCGCCGTGTTGTAGATTCGGAACAAAAAAACGATTTTGGAAAAACTGTTTGGCCGAAGTTTGAGGTTACAAATGAGGTTACAGACGAAATAAATCGAAAAAAATCCAGTGTTTTCAATGGTTTCCGACGTCAGGGCGTAAAAAATACGGTCTCAAGGCAGCCCGTCGCGCTCCGCAGTTCTCCAAGCGCTGATTCTTCGATTGCACTTTCAAAAAAATCCCGCCACAGCAATGTGGCGGTTTTTTCTTGTACTCCTGCAGCCCCTGCACAACGGAGCGGCACTTGCCTTCACGCCCTCCGTGTGCTACTATATCCCACAACGGCAAATTTCGACAGGAGGTTTTTATGCAGACAAAGGATCTATTGATTGCAGTCAGGACGTCCTGCGTGCGGAAAAGGCGCTGGAAGGTCAGTATGAGGAGTATTACGAACAGCTGGCCGACCAGCAAAGCCTCTCTCCGGAGGAGCAAGCCGCCCTGCGCAGCGACGTGACCCGGGAGGTGGAGATGCTGGAGGATGCCTCCTCCTGCCTGCGTCAGGCCCATCAGTGGGCCTCCGACAAGGCCGACGAGCTCACCACCCGCCTGCGGGAGGGGCAGGAGAGCCCCAGCGCAAGGGCCTCTTCCGCCGTGCCCCCGCCAACTCCGTTATCGACCTGGAGGAGGAGCAGGCGGATAGCTTTGCCTCCGGCGTCAACTTTTACAAGGTCGCTTTGATCTGCATCGCCGGCAGCTTTGCGGGCGTGGTGGTGGAGATCCTGTGGTGCCTCTTCCGCAACGGGTATATCGAAAGCCGCTCCGGCCTGGTTTACGGTCCCTTCAACCCTGTCTACGGTATCGGCGCGGTGGTGATGACCCTGGCCCTGTACCGCTATCGCAAACCGCAGCTCCTCCATCTCCTTTTTTCGGCGGAGCCGTGGTGGGCAGTGTCATTGAGTACCTGCTCTCCTGGGGGCAGGAGACTCTCTTCGGCTCCACTTCCTGGGATTACAGTCGGATGCCCTTCAACCTCGACGGCCGGATCTGCCTGCTCTACTCTTTGTTCTGGGGCATTCTGGGCGTCCTGTGGATCAAAAGCCTCTATCCCCGGGTCGCTCAGGTGATTTTGAAGATCCCCAACCGGTTCGGCAAGGTCCTCACCTGGGTCCTCACCATTTTCATGGTCTTCGACTGCGCCATGAGCCTGCTGGCAGTGGACCGCTGGTCCGAGCGGGTCCGCGGAGAGACCCCCGTCTCCGCCGTGGATGTGTTTTTTGACGAGCATTTCCCAGACAGCCGCATGGAGCGCATTTACGCCAATATGGAATTCGGCACGAATCCAGCCTGATCGGCGCAGCAGAGCGGCGGGCGCTATGCGCCCGCCGCCTGCTTTCTCTTACGTATAGGACCGCTCCACGTTCACCACGGCGTAGTAATTGCCGTCCAGCGCCCGCACGGCGCTGCGGATTTTCTGCTCCACCTCCTGGTCCGTGAGGCGGAAGCCGAAGGGCACCACCGCGTCGAAGATCAGGTTCGTATGGGTGGGTCCCGCTACCATGCGGAAATCGTGGATGTCGATGGCGTCGTCGATGCAGTGGATCAGGGTCTGGACCCGCCGCCGGGTCTCCTCGGTGACGCCGTCGTCCGTCACCACCGGGTCCATATGGATCACTGCGTCGCAACCCAGCTTCTCCCGCAGCTCCTTCTCCACGTTGTCGATCTCATCGTGGAGGGCCAGCACGTCCTCGTTGGCGGGCACCTCCGCATGGAGGGACACCATCACCCGGCCGGGGCCGTAGTCGTGGACGATCAGATCGTGGATGCCTAGAATGGTGCTGTGGGCCATCACCAGATCCCGGATGCGCTGGACGAACTCATGGGTGGGCGGCTGTGCCCAGCAGGGGGTCCAGCGTGTCCCGCACCGCATTGATGCCGGACCAGAGAATAAAGGCCGCCACCAGCACGCCGCACCAGCCGTCGATCTCCAGGCCCGTGAAACGGCCCACCAGCGTGGCGATCAGCACCGCGGCGGTGGCCACACTGTCGCTGAGGGAGTCCATGGCGGTGGCCTCCATGGCGGGAGAGGCCAGCTTCTTCCCCAGCCGCCGGTTGTAGAGGAACATATACAGCTTCACCAGAATGGACGCGCAGAGGATCGCAAAGATCAGCGGGCTGGAGTCCACCGGTTCCGGATGCAGGATCTTCCAATGGACGTCTTCCCCAGCTCCAGGCCCATCAGCAGGATCAGGACCGATACCGCCAGGCCGGAGACGTACTCCATCCTCCCGTGGCCGAAGGGGTGTTCGGAGTCCGGCTTCTGCCCCGCCAGCTGAAACCCCACCAGTGTCACGAAGGAGGACCCGGCGTCCGACAGGTTGTTGAAGGCGTCCGCCGTGATGGCGATGGACCCGGAGAGGGTGCCCGCCAGAAACTTTCCGGCGAACAGCAGCACGTTCAGGCAGATGCCCACAATCCCGCAGAGGACGCCGTAGGCCCTGCGGGTCTCCGGCTCTTCCCGGGCCGGGTCCGGTTTGATAAACAGCCGCGCCAGCAGTGAGATCAAAGCAGGTTCCTTCCTTTCCATGGGGCCGCGGCCCCGGTGTCTATATCCAGCCGGGCATCTCCGGCCAGGAAAAAGCCGCCCTGCGGCGGCGTGGTTTTGGGCCAGGGTGCGCTTTTCCGTCCCATGGCCGGACCGGTGGAGCGGATCAGTTCCGCTTTCCGGGATCACCAGCTTCATGTGGCAAAGCAGAGATCGTCCAAGTCCCGGTCCGTGGCGGCCGGGATCCGAAGCTTGGCCCCGCAGTCCCGGCAGATGATCCACGGCGCTGCGGCGGATCTCCATACCGTACCGTCCGCGCCGCAGGCGCAGGTGATTCCATCCGGCCGGGCGGCGATATCCTTCAGCTCAGACAGGATCTCGTACATGATGACGTTGTCCACAAATGCCTCTTCGCCGTCCTCCTGCTGCTGGTGCTCCTTCTCCGCCAGCACCGCCAGATCCCGCAGGTTTTTCTCCACCGTCCCCTCCGGGCCGATAAAGCAGCAGAATTGCCGCGTCTTGGCGCGCCCAGGGCGGTGGCGCCCCTGGAGCACCCGCTCCGGCGGGCAGTGGGCCTCATGGGTCTCCCCCGCAGATGCCGCAGGGGACGTAGATGTGGTACTCTGTCCCGTCGAACTCCACCTTCAGGGCAGACTTGCCGCAGGCGCACTCCACCTCGGCGTTGGATGCCTCCAGCGCAAAGACAGATCGGGTCCCCATGACGGTTTTGCCGCACTGGGGGCAGAGGTATCCAAATGTCCGCATCTCTTCTTTCATGGTATGCGCCTCCTGACCGGGATGTTTCCATTAGATGAAGATTATACCACCACGCGGAACAGTTGTACAGAGTTTTTTGAACATTAGCAGAGGCTAACTGCCCGTTTTCTCTGAAAACAGGTCTGTTCAAGTCGTTTTTTCTGTGCTATGATGGGGCAAAAGGAGGGAGCTGTATGTATCATCTGCTGTCCGTGTCCTCTGCAATGCTCATCTCCTTTTTGATCGGCCTGCTGTTTGCCGCTATGTTAGTGCCATTGTGGGCCGCCAAAAAGGGTATTCCACTGCATTGTGTATCCTGCTGGGCTTTTTTGGCAGGCTCATTTGCTTGCTTATTCTGATTCTTCTACCAGATCGGATGCAGGAGCAGTACGAGTCCGACCATCTGAAGCAGGAGCTGTCCTCTCTACGCCAACGGATGGCCGAACTGGAGCAGGCTTTGGAACCAACGCCCGCCCCGGAGCCTGCCGCCCCGGCAGCGGATGCTCAAGCAGCGCCCCCCAAGCGTCCGCCGGACGCCCCTGCCGTCTTTCCCGCCCGGACGGAGGAGGTCATCGCCTGCCCCCGGTGTGGCCGCCACCAGAAGGGCAATCGGGATTCCTGCTACGCCTGTGGCCTGCCGTTTCAATATGAACATGAATAAGTACAGGAGGTGCCGCTATGTTTGCTGCGCTGAACCTTGATGCGAACGACGCCTCGATCTCTCCCTCCTGATCGTCATGGCCTGGGCAGTCATCAGCTTCTTCTGTGGCCGTTATGGCCGGGAAAAGGGCTACTCCTTCTGGTTCAGCTTCCTGTTTGTGCCTGTTGGCAGCTGATCGGTCTGCTGGCAGTGCTCCTGCTGCCGGACATCGCCCGTATCCGTGCGGACGCCGTAGGACGGGACCGCTCCCAGGATCAGGAGAGCGCCACATTAAAGGCGCGCCTGGCTGTTTTGGAGAGCGGATCTGGCACACCTGCTGGCACCCGAGTTGAAAGCCCGCCTGCCGCCCCCCGCCGTCTTTCCCGCCCGGACAGATGAGGTCATCGCCTGTCCCCGCTGCGGCCGCCGCCAGAAGGGCAATCGGCATTCCTGCTACGCCTGTGGCCTGCCGTTTCGATATGAACAGGAATGACCTTTCAGAGGTCCGGCTTCCGCCGGGCCTCATATTTTTGCCTCTTTGGGACAATCTAGCTACGAAAACTTTCTTCAATTGCGAGGTGGCGCATCATGAATGACAAGCGTCTGGGCCGCCAGACCGTGGCCCTGGCCCATCCCCCCTCCGTCCTCTCCTTTTCCAATGGGGGAAATTCGAGGGCCAGGGCCCCTGGCGGACTTTTTGACGAGATCAGCAACGACTCCTTCTTCGGGGAAAAGACCTGGGAGAAAGCAGAGTCCGCCATGCAGAAGACGGTCCTTCAGCGAGCGCTGGAGAAGGCGGAGCTGACGCCGGAGGACCTGGACTATATCCTGGGATGTTCGGCGGCACCGGCGCACTGATCGGCGGTTTCGATCCCTTCATTCAGGGCGATTACAGCCATCTGGGTCTGGATATCCCCCTGTGGGTGTACATCGTGTTCCAGACTGTGTTC
>VOFE01002228.1_pt1 | contig 36001 bp, 56 predicted proteins | sample 5384071 | NCBI WGS metagenome assembly VOFE01 (sample SAMN12384724, study PRJNA508395) | human gut metagenome | isolation source: healthy gut D | host: Homo sapiens
TTAATCGGCAGACCGAAAAGGTTGATAAAACCGGCGGAATCCGCCTGGTCGTAGACGTTATCCTCGCTGAACGTGGCGATGTCCTCATCGTAGAGGGAGTAGGGGGAGGTGACGCCGGCGTCGATGATATTGCCCTTGTAGAGCTTGAGCTTGACGTCGCCCGTGACCGTCTCCTGCGTCTTGTCAACGAAAGCGGAGAGCGCCTCGCGCAGCGGCGTAAACCACTGGCCGAAATAGACGAGCTCGGCGAACTTTGCGGCGACAAGCTCTTATAGTGCTGCGTGTCGCGGTCGAGCGTGATCGTCTCGAGCACCTGATGCGCGCGGTAAAGGATGGTGCCGCCGGGCGTCTCGTAAACGCCGCGGGACTTCATGCCGACGAGGCGGTTTTCCACAAGATCCGCCAGCCCGACGCCGTTGGCGCCGCCGAGCGCGTTCAGCTTTTTCGATCATCTCGACCGGGCCGAGCTTCTCGCCGTCCACGGCTACGGGGACGCCCTTCTCAAAGCTGATTTTGACATAGGTGGGCTTGTCGGGCGCGAGCTCCGGGCAGACGCCCATCTCAAGGAAACCGGGCTTTGATACTGCGGCTCGTTTGCCGGATCCTCGAGGTCGAGGCCCTCGTGCGAGAGGTGCCAGAGGTTTTATCTTTTGAATAGTTCGTTTCACGGTTGATCTTCAAGGGGATGTTGTGCGCCTCGGCGTAGTCGATCTCCTCGTCACGGGACTTGATGTCCCACTCGCGCCACGGCGCGATAATCGCCATTTCCGGCGCGAACGCCTTGATGGTCAGCTCAAACCGCACCTGATCGTTTCCTTTGCCGGTGCAGCCGTGACAGATGGCGTCGGCGCCCTCGGCCTTCGCGATTTCGACGATGCGCTTGGCGATGACCGGGCGCGCAAACGACGTGCCGAGCAGGTAATCGCCCTCATAAACGGCGCCCGCCTTCAGCGTCGGGTAAATAAAGTCCTCGATAAACTCCTTTTAAGGTCTTCAATATAAAGCTTCGACGCGCCCGTCTTGATCGCTTTCTCTTCAAGACCGTCGAGCCCGTGCCCTGCCCAACGTCGCCGGAGACTGCGATCACTTCACAGTTGTTGTAATTTCTTTGAGCCACGGGATGATGATGGACGTCAAGTCCGCCGGAGTAGGCGAGTACGACTTTTTTGATCTGTTCCTTTTTCATATGAAAACCTCCAAGCAAAGTGTAATTATTCATCTGTAAGAATAATTTTACGCTTGAAAAAAGGAAATGTCAAGTCGGTTGCAGAATAAAAAAATTCATTTTGTTTGAATATACAATTGAAATTATAATGAAATAGGTATCAATATGCAAAAACACAAAAAGATGCACTTGCAATGCTGATTCGGCACAAAGAGAAAAGCGTGGGAATGGAACGCAGACAGCATTTTAACCCCATGCAACGCTTGCAATGATCTTTTTGGTATGCTAGTATTAGCTGGAAAGAGACAATAAAAAGCGTAAAGGATGAAATAATTATGCATACGTTACTTCTAAACGGCTCCCCGCGCAAAGAAGGCGGCACTTCCTCAATTGTCCGTGCCCTGATGGAACGTCTCGAGGGGGAGGTCACGTACATGGAGGCTTACCGCACGAACGTGTCACCCTGTATCGACTGCCGGTATTGTTGGACGCATCCCGCGTGCGCGATCGACGACGCCATGCAGACTGCGTACCGCGCGATCGACTGCGCGGATCAGATTGTAATTGCGTCGCCGATTTATTTCGCGGAGCTGACAGGGCCGCTTTTTAAGCTGGGCAAGCCGTCTGCAATTCCTTTACGCCTCGCGCGTGTTCCGTCATGCGCCTTATCTGACGGAAAAATACCGCCGCGGCGCAGTAATACTGGTCGACGGCGGCGATGGGTGCTGGGAAACGGCGGCGGCCATGGGCCGCCGCTTGTTGCGGACGATGGGCGCGACGTATGAGGACCTGATCTACTATTCCGGCACAGACCACGCGGGTTGCTCGAACCGTTGGACGACGCGGAAATTGTGCGGAAAATCGAGACGCTCGCCCGAAAATACAACGCAGCGCAATAGTTTTGACCTTCACCGACGTTTCTTGCAAGCATTCAGCACTTTTCAAAAACCATATGAGAAGTGGATTTAGTTTGTTCTCATTGCCGTCCCTCCGGAGCGGCCACCAATTCCTGCGAATTTTATATGCCTGTATGATTGCTTGATTCGTATAGCTTATATTTTTATTCCAGCTGCTGAAAGCCCTTTTTTGAAGCAATACCAAAAGAACGGACGGGGCTTCCCAGAGGCCCGTTCTAATAAGAAATGCATTCCCCGCGCGCGAGTGGTGACAAAGTGGACGCCAGACAAAATTTGAAACCGCGCGTAATATTATAAAGGTATCCGGTTTCTAAACTTTAGCTGGACATCTCTATTAAATGCTTAAATTGCAATACTATCTAATGGACAGTTTTTAACCCACATCCTTTCGGGATCAAGACAAAAAAGTGCGCGGCGTTTCTCACATCGAAACGGCGCGTCTTGCTTTTACTGCGAAAGATACCGGCAGCGCCTACGTCTGCCGTCATTCGGAGGGAAATAACCTTAAACCTCAATGCAACCGTTATACCGTCTTGCAGCAGCACAGTATCCTTTTAACCTTATGGGCAACGAACGCCAGAACCAGATGTCTGACAAACTGCAATAGCTTACCATATCATCAGAAGTACGATTCCCTTGCCTATACGACAGACTTTGACAAGCCTGTTATGATTTTTTCCTGCCGCAACCGAAATGAAATTCTTTTCTTACAAAGCATTCTTATAAAAACAGGCAGAGTACGATGGGGATAGGAGTGCGGGAGATAATTTGCCACTTTCATTTTAGTGACACCCAGCATATTAAGCCCGAGTGCGATAATCAAAAGCGAGCCGGTACAGGTCATCTCCGCAATAACAACATCGGAGAGAAGCGGCGCAACCCACTGTGCCAACAGGACGATCGCGCCCTGGTAAACGAATACCGCCGCCGCTGAGAACAGGACGCCGTACCCGAGAGAAGACGCGAAAATAACGCTTGCAACGCCGTCCAGCATAGACTTCGTAAAAATCATTTCGTGGTTGCCCGACAAGCCGCTCTGCAACGAACCCACAATCGCCATAGCGCCGACGCAAAAAAGCAGGCTGGACGTTACAAAGGCACGCGCGACGGTCTGTTCGCCGCCGCCTTTAGCAAAACGCGCTTCTATCAGCTGCCCGAGGCGATTTAATCGCCGGTCAATGTCGATCCATTCCCCGATAATGGAGCCGATAACGATAGACAAATTGCGATCAGCGTATTTTGCCCCTTTAAGGCGCCGGAAATGCCGATCAGCAATACGCACAGCGCCAGCCCCTTCATAATAACGTCCTGAAACCGCTCGGGGAGGCCCTTTTAAGCAGCAGGCCGAGCAGGGCGCCGACGATAACCGCGGCGGTGTTTACTATCGTACCCAGCATGGCGTCCTCAGCCTCCGAGGTACGCTTTTTTCACGGAGTCGTCGTTCAAGAGCCGTTCGGCCTCGTCCGCGAGGATGATACGTCCCGTCTCAAGCACATAGCCACGGTTTGCAACCTGAAGCGCCATGCGGGGCGTTTTGCTCGACCAAAAGAATGGTCACGCCCGACTGGTTCAGTTCACGGATAATGTCGAAAATCTGCTCGACCAGCAGCGGCGCCAGACCCATGGAAGGCTCGTCGAGCATCAGCAGCTTGGGCTTACTCATCAGCGCGCCCCATCGCGAGCATCTGCTGTTCGCCGCCGGAGAGGGTTCCGGCAAGCTGCCGGCGGCGCTCCTTCAAACGCGGAAAGCGGTCAAACACGTCCGTTAGGGAATCGCGAATTTCACCTTTTGGCCGCGTGTAGCCGCCCATTTCGAGGTTTTCTTCCACGCTGAGCGCCTGAAAGATCCGGCGGCCCTCCGGCACATGGGAAAGCCCCATACGGGTGAGGGAATAGGCGTTTGCGGTGCTGATGTCGTTGCCCAGGAAGTGAATGTTCCCTGTTTTGGAGTGCAGCAGACCGGAGATGGTTTTAAGATCGTACTTTTACCCGCGCCGTTTGCGCCGATCAGCGTCACGACTTCGCCCTCCTCCACGTGGAAGGAAATGTCGCTGATTGCATGAATCGCGCCGTAAAACACGTTGATGTTGTTCACTTCCAGCATCATGCCTGTTCACCTCCCGGATGGCCGAGATACGCTTCGATAACGGTGGGATTGTTCTGAATCTCCGCAGGCGTTCCCTTTGCGATGATACGGCCGTAGTTCAGCACCGCGATTCCCTCGCACACGCGCATGACAAGATTCATGTCGTGCTCGATCAAAAAGAATGGCAATGTTAAATAAATCACGGCTTTTACGGATATTCTCCATGAGCTCGGCGGTCTCGGAGGGGTTCATGCCGGCCGCGGGTTCGTCAAGCAGCAGGATGGATGGGTTTGTCGCCAGCGCGCGTACAATTTCAAGACGGCGCTGTGCGCCGTAAGGGAAGGCTCCCGGCGGTCGCGCCGGCCATGTCCTGCATACCTAGGACGGAGAGAAGCTCCATCGCACGTTCCGTCGAGATGCGTTCCGCGCGCCAGTAACCCGGCAGACGCAGCACCGCTTCCATGGCGGAATAGTCCATCTCATTGTGCAGCGCGATTTTGACGTTATCGAGCACCGTGAGGTCCTTGAAAAGACGGATGTTTTGGAACGTACGCGCGATGCCCATTTTATTGAGCTGATAGGTCTTTAACCCGCGCGTATTGCGGCCGTTTAAGAAGGATCGTGCCGCGTGTCGGCTCGTAGACGTTCGTCAGGAGGTTAAAGACGGTGGTCTTTCCTGCGCCGTTCGGGCCGATAAGACCGGCAATTTCCGTGCGGCCGATGATGAGCGAAATCCTCCACGGCGGTCAGGCCGCCGAAGTCGATGCCAAGACGCACGATTTCAAGCACCGGCGTTTTGTCGAGATCGCGCTCGGGATGATGCCCCGGGAAGGAACGGGGACCATTTTCGTCTGCGGCTTCATTTTCGTTTTGCCCCCTTCCTCTGTAAACGAGTGCGAATTTTTGCACAAAATGCGTCGATTGTCCCGCCAAGCGAGAAGTCGTAGGTGCCCATCAGGCCCGACGGCGAAGATCATCACGATGACGAGCAAGAGCGAGTAGACGATCATGCGGTAGCTCTCGAATCCGCGCAGGAGTTCCGGCAGAAGCGTCAGCCCGGTCGCCGAAATGACGGAACCAATGACAGAGCCCATGCCGCCGAGCACCACGATGACAAGCAGCTCGCAGGACTTCATAAAACCGAAGTTTGAGGGATCGAGAATTTTCAGATAGTGCGCGTAAAAGCGCGCCCGCGACGCCCGCGAGCGCCGCCGCGACGGCGAAGCCAAGCGTCTTATAATACGTCGTATGAATACCGCACGACTCGGCGGCGATCTCGTTTTCACGGATCGAAAGAATCGCCCGTCCGTGCCGGGGAGCGGATCAGCGCCACGACGATATAGACGGAGATCACCATAATGACAAAGGCCCAAATATAGTTCGTGTGCCCCTGGATGCCGGAAAGGCCAAACGAACCGCCTGTGATCTTGAGGTTGACGACAATGACGCGAATGATCTCGCCAAAGCCCAGCGTAATGATGGCGAGGTAGTCGCCGCGCAGGCGCAGGGCCGGCAGTCCGATCAGGACGCCGAAAATACCCGCCATCAGGGCGGCCAGAATGATTGCTATGGTAAATTCAAGCGGCGCGGGCAAGTCCACGGCTTTTGTAAAGATAGCGGCGGTTAAGCGCCAACCGCCATAAAGCCCGCGTGGCCAAGCGGAAGCTGGCCAAAGGAAGCCCGCCGCAAGGTTGAGACGACCGAAAAATAATGTTATAACAGACGGGAATCAGGAGGTTGGCCTGATATGCGGTTTAAGACCTTCCCTTCGATGAGCAGGGAAATCAAGGCGAAGAGGAGCGCTATCGCAAGAATATTGATGAAATAAGCGCGATTTTTTGTTGATTGAAACAGTTTCTTTTCCATCATCCCACCTACACCTTTTTCACGTATATTGCGGCCAAGAATGCCGGCGGGTTTAATCAGAAGCACCAGGATCAAAATTCCGGAACACCACCGCGTCGGCAAGGGCGGAGGAGAGGTACCCTTTCGTAAAACTCTCCGCAACACCGATCAGCAGTCCGCCGAGCACCGCGCCGGGAATAGACCCAATACCGCCGAGCACCGCCGCGACAAAGCCTTCAGACCCAGCATAGAGCCCATGGTCGGCTCACGATCTGCTGGTAGGAGCAGCAGTAGAGCACCGCCGCGACCGCCGCGAGGGCCGAGCCGATGGCAAACGTAAAGGAGATCGTGTTGTTGACGTTGATGCCCATGGCTGCGCGGCCTCGTTGTCCTCGGAAACGGCGCATGGCCTTGCCCATTTTGGAATGGTTGACAAGAGCGTCAGCAGCACCATCATCACAATGGAGACGCAGCTCGTGACAAGCGTGGCGTTTGAAATGTTAAAGCTGCCGAGCGGGAGCCTGCCGGGAAGAGGTTCGTAAACATTCTGGGGTTCGGCGTGAAAATGAGCTGCATCCCGTACTGGAGCAGGAAGGAAATACCGATGGCGGTGATAAGCAGCGAAATGCGGGGAGGAGTTGCGCAGCGGCTTGTAAGCGACTTTTTCAATCGTGACGCCCAGAAGCGCGCAGAACAAAATCGACAGAATAATTGAAACCGCCGGGGGAAGGTTTAAGCGCGCGATAAAGAACCAAACCGCGTAAGAGCCCATCATGATGATGTCGCCGTGGGCGAAATTGATGAGCTTGACAATACCATATACCATGCTGTAACCAAGAGCCACCAGCGCATAGATACTGCCGATCTGTATGCCGTTAATGAGCTGTGATAGAAATAGCATTGGCGTATCATTCCTTTATGTTATGTAGAGGAGAAAACCGTTGAAATGCCATAGCAGGGCAAACGTGAAGTCTGCCCTGCTGATGAAAAGCCTATTCAATATTCCCGATAAGCTTCTCAAATACTTAATACTTGCCGTAAAGAGTATAGTCGCCGTCGACAATTTCGATGACGAAGCAAGCCCTTCTGGGAGTTGTGGTCGGCGTCATAGGTGATGTGCCCGGTAACGCCGTCAATGTTGGTCGCGGCAAGCTGCTCGATGACCGCGGTCCAGCGTCTCGGTGTCGATGTCCATCTTCTCGCTGACCTTTTCAAGCGCGTCGATGAGGTTCATCGCGGCGTCATACCCCAAGGCGGCGAACGCGCTGGGTTCTTCGTTATAGGTTTCTTTGTAATTCTTTAAGAAATTCTGGACGACTTCGCTCCGTCCTTTGTGGAATAGTGGTTCGAGAAGAAAAGCCCTTCGACGATCGAGGTATCGACGCCTTCAATGCCGAGGATACCGTCCGCCGTCAACACCGAGGAACTTGGCGTCCAGACCGACTTCCTTCGCCTGGGAGAGGATCATATAAAGCCCGTTATAGTATTCCGGTACACGAACACGACGTCCGGATTTTTGGCGGCGATATTGGTCAGCTGCGCCTTATAGTCGGAGTCGCTGCTGGAATATTTCTCAAGCGCGACGATTTCAATGCCGATATCTTCCGCGACCTCCACAAAACGGTCGGCAAGGCCGGTCGAGTAGGAGTCGTCGTTGTTGCAGATGATGGCGGCGGTCTTGGCGCCGAGCTCATTCTTTGCAAAAGTCGCCATATTGGTGCTCTGGAACGGGTCCAGGAAGCAGGTGCGGAACATGTTTTCGCCGAAGGAGGTGATTTCAGCCTGCGTTGCGGTCGGCGTGATGACCGGGATGTTGTCGTCAACAGAAAGCTGCGCGACGGCGAGGCACGGCGCGCTTGTTACAGTGCCGATGATCGCGACAACCTCATCGGAGGAAACGAGCTTATTATAGGCGTTGGTCGCCTCGGTAGCGTTATGCTTATCGTCATAGGAAAGCAGATTTGATGGAACGTCCGTTCAGGCCTCCGGCTTTATTGTATTCGTCGACAAAAAGCTGGACGCCCTTCTGCGCGGTTGTGCCGTACATGGCGACGTCGCCGGTAAGCGGCCCAATAAAGCCGATCTTGATCTCGCCCTCTTCTTTCTGTCCGCAGGCAGCAAAGAGCGCGCAGAACATCATGACCGCCAGTAAGAGTGCGATGCCTTTTTGGTTTTCATGAAAAACCCTCTTTTCCGTATGTTTATTTTTTGGAATATGCGCAATTATACCATCGAAAGCTGCGCTTGTCAACGAAATCTGGCAGCCGACTGCCAGATTCGGAACATTTCGTCGAAACGACAAAAATAACTTCTTCCCGCCTTATCATTTAGTTTTATTCTCATAAGGGCAGTTGTCAGTACAATTTCAGAATTTTTAAACTTTTCTACAATGTAAAATGAGGAAAAAAGCTGCAAGTTTGCATTTTGTATACTTCAAAACAGTTTTTGTGTTATCCTGGTAAAGAAATCAGTGAAGTAAAGCAATAAACCCGGTTTTGTAAGAGAATACCGCCGTTTAATTAAATAGCGTGCCGCTGGTAGAATTGGCGCGAATGAAATACGCAAGACGTTTGAAACCTTAAAAGATCATTGGACGTTTTAAAAATCGCTTGTCCGGCCGCTGTAACATCCTTTTTAAACAGTGTTTTTCGCAGTCCGAGGCACTAAGTTTGACGCTAGGCAGAGACTTTTTAAAGCGCCGCTACGTCCGTTGCGCTCCAAATAAAGCAGGCCCGGGCTGGGGAACACGTCCACACCCGGGCCTGCTTCTTAACGTTTTACCGAATCTGCCTTCATAACGCCGCTTTATTCCGGACGCTCGAGGCCGTCCGTTGCTTTCCGGTTTGCGTAAACGACGAACGCGTCCGGCAGGTAACGGCCATTTTTTCCCTGTCGCCGCCGCTGGGCTGCGTAATTTTGCGGCCGTTATAATACATAATGGAGGAGGAACCGCCGTCGAGATTCAGCGCCTGGACAGCGCCATATTTCAAACACATTTCCGCAAGCTCGCCGACGGTAATACCGATGGAGTATCCGGGCTGGCGGCCGTCAATGACAATCATGATAATGGAGCCGTCCTCCGCCTGGCCGATTGCGGTACGCGGATGAATGCCCCAGCCGGCGGAGCCGAACGTGGCCTGTTCGCCGTTAACAACCAGCGCGGGTTTAAACTCCACACCGTCGCGGACGTCTTTGGTGGACTTCAGGATCCAACATGCAGACGATTATCGTAATCAAAATAAACAGCCTTGTAGTTGCCGCCGTCGGACCCCTCGTGCTTTACGCCGCCCGCCACAAAAGACCGTAAACGATGCCGCCGTTGCCGACACCGCCGTCGTCCTCAAATCCGGAAGCGTTAATGGCGAGGACCGCGTCGTTATCCTCGGCAATTCCGGAGATCTTCTGGCCGACAACGCCGAGGCGCTTCGCAACCGCCACGCCGACGCGCGACGGGTCCTTCACGAAGGCAATGACGCCCTGATAAGGGCCGGTATCGCTCGAACCCTCCAGACGTGCAAGCGTGATACCGTGTACCGTATCGAGCGCGAGCACCTGATCGCCGTAAATCGTCTTGATCGACGTGCCCTCCTGATCGAGTCCGGCCTGGTCGATAAAGAGGTTGCCGTCCGCGTCATACATTTCGTCCCCGTGTTCTTCGGCGTATGCCGCGAAGGAGTCCATATCAATTTCCGTATAAGTCAGGCAGAAGTCGCTCCAGGGATCTTCCCAGAAAGGAACCTCGTCCACAGGATCGTCTTCCGACCCGGCGTCGTCGTCAGAGGGCTTCGTAATGGATGGTAGCGTTGTGTGGGAAACATCCTGCGCATTGTCCCAGTTGCTGACAAGTCCCTCCTGCGCCGCTTCGTTCCGGTCGATCTCCGCGCGCGTCTTGTCAATGACAAAGTCCGGGATAAACGCCGTCGCGAGCCACTGGTGCGTGCGCGTCATCAGCGCGGTTTCAATATAAAGGTTACGCCACTTTGCAATAAAGGGAATGTTGGAAAAGACGCAAAGGCAGTAAAGCCCGGCCAGCGCCGCTAAAATAATGGAGGTCGTGATAAGCCTGCGTTTTCTCTTCCTTTTTTTCTGCCGCTTCCGGCTATCTTCCGGCGTATAGTAAGCAACCTGACGATTCGCAGCGGTTTCCTCGTCGTCCTCATAGAGGTCGTCATACGCGGGATTCTGCGCATAGGCGGCGGCCGACGTATAACCGGCGTCCGGCGTGGGACGATAGGCGGGAGAGGTAGCCGAACCGTCGGCTTTCACGACACGCGGCTCTTCGTCCTCCCAGACCGCGCCGCTGTAACTGGACGAACGGCTCTGCCGCGATGCTGCGCCGTTTTCGGAGCCGCGGGCGTTTCTGGAATTGTTCACACGGTTACCCGAACCGCTGAATAGCTTCATAATAGGCTGTCCTCCGGACAAAAATGTTTTATAAAATATAGACGCCGCAAGGCACGGCGAAGTTTCGAGCCGGTTTGTGAAAAAATTTCAAATTAACCTTGATTCTGAGGATATTCTATGCGCACTTCCATCATATTATCCGGCAGGCCGAGATAAAAGCGGTCGCCGTTGCGTAGGGAATAAAGGCGTCCCGGAATAATGCGCGTACCGCTCGGGAAGTACGTGCCGTTCGCGGAAGAGAAATCCTCCAAAAGTACGCGCCCCGTCTGACGGTTAAAGGAAACCGCGCAGTGGCGGCGGCTGACCTCCGTCGTGTCCGCGGGGAACACCACGTCACAGGCGGACGGATCGCGCCCAATGATAATTTTATCCGCAACGGGTATGGTAGTTCCTTCAGCTTCCCGCTTAATATGGAAAGCGCGACGCTCTGCGGCATCAAAGCCGGCGTGGCGCGTTTTGCGGAACGGCGGGCGCGGAGGCGACAGGCGGGATATTTACGGCATATGCGGATGCGCGTCCGTTCTGCGCGGGACGCGCGTCGGGACGCTTCTGCGCGGGCGTGCGCTGACCCCGCTGGACATCCATGTCTTCGCGGGCCCTGCTCGCTTCGCGTTCCAGGTCGGAGACGTCGTCGAGATCAAGTTTGCTCTTGCGCATACGCAGAATGATCAGCAGGACGACAAGGACGAGGATCGCGGCAACCAAAATCATCACATAGACGAGGATATCCGAAAACGAGAAGTTGTTGGAACCGGCCTCGTAAACTTCATAACGCACGCCCAGCTGGTCGAGCGCCGCCATGACGGCGGAGGAGGTAAGCGGTCGTCCCCTCGTAAGCGTCCGTCCAGAGGTTCAGGCCGATGAGGTAGCCGTTCACGTCAAAAAGCGCGCCGCCCTGCGCGCCGCGGTTGGGCGCCATTGTATAATAGGTGAGCGCGTTGTTGCCGTCCTCGATCGCGGCGACGTACTCGACGCGGGCTTCCTGCGTGGCAAGGCTCAGTTTGTGACATAGGCGTCCTGCGTTGCGGGGACAATGCCGTCCACGTCCGCACCGCTGAGCGAGAACGAATAAACCGCCTCGTTTTTCCTGTAAAAAGATCGGCGTACGCATAGGTGAACGTGGAAGCCGCGAGGTCATAGGACGCGTCGGAAGGGGTCAGGAACAAAGCTTATCCGACGCGCTCTGCGGCACGGCGGTAAGCGGGACGTTTGCGCCGTTATGGACGACATAATAAACCGTCGAAGTGATGACGGCGTACGTGGAAAGCTCGGACGCTTCAATAAAGACGCCGCCGTCTCTAAATATTCCAGCAGCTTGTCGCCAAGCTCCGCATAGATGCGGTCCGGTTCTGCGAGCGCGGCGTCCGTGACGGATAGGTCGCGCCGTCTTCCGTTTTGCCCGCGGCAAAACACATGGCGCTGGTCCAGACGGTATACACGTTGTCGTCGAGCGACTCCATTGTGACCGTATGGACGACGTTGAAGCTGGAACAGGCCGCCGGAGAGCGCCGTCTTATCGAAAACGGCGGAGCCGGCGCACGTCAGCGCGGCAACGGCAAATAACATGGCAAGAACCAAAACGACGCATCTTCTGCTTTTATTCATTCTATAGTGCCCCCCATCCAAACAGGATATCGTAAATTCTATCATAGCAAATTCTGTCACTTAATGCAACGTCAAAGCGGATGTTCAATAAAAATTCACACGTTTATTTTTTTCGGATATCGCCGCCGAAGAACCGTAACGCCTCAAACTCGCCTTCAAGCCGCGACAGGACCTGCGGCGGATACCGACGCCGCAATTCCTCATAGCTCTGGTTCGTCAGAAAGACGCAGGCGCGTCCTGCGGTGAGCCGGGTATTTAAGAGCTGATAAAGCCCGGCGTTTGAGACGGACGTTGTCATCTCTGTGCCGAGATCGTCCAAGATCAGCAGGTCGCAGGCTTCGCAGCGCGAAATATCGCTTTTTGTCGCCTCGTCCTCGCGGTGGAAGCGCGCGTCCTCATACTTTGCCAGTAAGCGCCCGGCGCTCTCATATAGTACGGATATGCCCTGTTCCGCCGCGGAATATGCAAGACAGACCGCGGTAAAGGTCTTGCCCGTGCCGGGAGGGCCGGAAAAAACAAATTCCCGTGCGCGCCGCGCTCCTCAAGGAACGCCCGGCACACATGGATAATATAACGCATATTTTCGCGCGCCGATATGCGGGACGTGCCCGCGCGCTCTTCTGAAAAAAAAGCGAGAGGTCGATATCCTTAAAATAGGCGGGCGGCATTCCGGTCGCGTAGGTGAGCTCGCGCAGATGCTCTTCCTGATAGAGTGCGCGCAGACAGACGCACATGCCCTGCGCCGTGTACCCCGTGTCTGCGCAGTAAGGGCACATCGGCTCACGGTCAAGAAAACCGGCGGGAAAGCCGTTTTCTTTGAGAATCGCCGCGCGTTCCTGCCGGAGCGCCTCGTTCCTTGCCTGCTGCTCCCGCACATGCGCGCCCGCGTCCGCGCCGGAGGAGAGCGCCGCGTTGATCGCCTGGATTACGGAACGGCGCAGCAGCGTATCGATCTCGCGCAGTCTCGGGAACCGCGCCTCGAGCGTCTGCGCGCGGGCGTCCAGCTCCCGCTCATGGAGCGCGGTGCGCTGTTCGAGCGCTTCCGCCGCGCGGCTTAAAGTTTCCGTCGTAGCCCATGTCCTACTCTCCCTCCTTGCCGTTTTGCTGAAAAACTGTAAGACCCGCTCGTCATACTCGCGCCCGGACGCGTCCTGCTCTCCCGGATGCGGGTAAGAGGGCGAGGCGTTTTGTGATGGTTCCGCTCGCCCTCGTCCACGTCGGCGGGCGTTTTATAGCCCTTTCTCGACCAGCTTAACAGGATGCTGCGCATATAAGGCCAGATCAGCGCGCCTTTTTTGTCACGGTCAGATCGTAAGCAAGCGCGACCAACTCCAATGACGGGTCAAGATCTATAAAAAGTTCGACATAACGCCGCTCCGTCGGACTCGGGGCGCGTCCTGTGATGCCCAGCATCCGCAATAGGCGTCCCGAAGCGCTGCGCTTGCGTTCCCAGTCTTTGATGTAGCGTTCCGCTTCCGCAACCGTTGTAATGCCATGCTCGTGCCAGCGCACAGCTTCCGACTTAATCTCGCGGAAGCTGACGGCCGAGGGGTGCTCCGGCGTGCTTTTTGCGTTCGTTTTCACGTACGACGTGGTTAATTAAAAAGCGCGATGACGTTTGCAGGCAGGCGGAGATAATCGTAGATCATCATGAGCGCGCTGACCTCGTATTGCAGCAGGGGATGCCCGACCGCTTTTTCCGCCTGCGCGTAGATAAACGCGAAATCACGGTTTTCCATCGCGCCCGCCAGTTCCGCGCGCGTGTAACTTGGCATACTGTTGACGCGCGCAACGTTGACCTCTGCGGGCGCGTCCTGCGCCGCGGGAGTTCCCTCCTTGACGAAAGCCGCCTGTCCCTCGCCCTGCGGCGGCGCGTCCTCTATGGCCGCCAGCGCAGTTTGAAACCGGGAGCGCCCGATCCCCAGCTCGCGCATGGCGCTTTCCGGGTCAAAACGTCCCTGCTCCCGCATGATATAGAGCAGCACGAGCGCGGCATCCGGATTTTTGGCTTCCAGCACCTTGGAGACAGCCTTTGCCGATACCGTATATATATTTTCGCTTTTTAAAATCAAAGGCAAAAGCCCCCACCGTGCGTCACCCCGCCAATAAACTCACATTCCTTATTATTATAACATGTCCTGTCGAAGTGTGTAAACTGTTTTTCGCGAAAAAGTAAATACGGACGCAGTACCCAAAAGCCGGAGAGCCGTCTGCGGTCGATTCCTTTGGAATAGAAAAAGACGGTAAAAGCATATAAAAACAAAAGAAAATCATGGCCGATTTTATTACAAATGATTACATCCACTTGAAAGCGTCTGAAAATCATGGTATAATTCAACAAAATATCGCCGAAAAGGAAGGGTTCGCATGAAGACTTATAGGAAAACCACGTGCGGCGTGGGCGCACGCGCCGTTTCCGTCGCGCTGCTCTTTTAATGATTTGTACGCTCTTTGCCGGCTGCTACCTGCTGCCCGAGGAGGAGGAAACGCTCCAGGCGCCGGAACTGAAGGTCAAGGAAGTAACTTATACCACCTATACGGTTGAGCGCGGCGACATTGAACGCTGGGAAACCGGGACGGGCTATTTTGCCTCGACGCGGAACGAATCGCTCCTTTTTGGAAAAAGCGGCACGCTGAAGAAAATATACGTTCGCTCCGGGAAACAGTGGAGGAGGGGCAGCTTTTGGCGGAGCTTGACACCGACGATATCGCCGATAAGATCGAGTATCAGGAATATGTTGTGGAAAAGGCAAAGCTGAACTATTACGCCCAGGCGGAAAACGGCTACGGTTACGCGACGCAGATCGCAAAGCTTGACTACGACTATCAGCAGAAGCAGCTTGATAAGCTGTATGCGCAGGCCGAGGACAGCGCCATTTATTCTCCATGAACGGCGTCGTGACGTACGCGGCGGGCCTTTCGGCGGGCGATTACGTGGAGGCGGACCGTGGCATTGTGACGGTCGCGGACCCCGGCCAGCTCATCATTCTGTATAAGCCTTCGAAGCTGGAAGAAATTTATACCGGCATGACGCTGGATATCGCGCTGAAAAACGATGAAAAGTACTATACCGGCACGGTCGTGCAGACGCCGTCCGACGTCCCTGCCGGCGCTTCTGAGGAGGACCGTGCCAACGTCTACATAGAGCTGGACGAAACGCCGGAGTTTGCCACGATCGGCACCAGCGTGACGATTACAATTTTGCTTGAAAAGAAGGAGGATGTGATCGCACTCCCGTCCAAGTACCTGTCCAAGGTCTCGACGCGCTATTATGTGCGCGTGTTGGTCGACGGCCTCCCGAGGAGCGCGACGTCACGGTCGGCATCAATAACGGCAGCCTCTACGAGATCACCGGCGGCCTTGAGGTTGGTGAAGAGCTTGTCGCATAGATGCGGAGCGGCTTATAGGAAGGGAGGGAAAGGCATTTGTGGACGTTAGTGTTCGAAAAATCATCAACAATAAATGGATGATGCTCTGCCTGCTGTTTGGGTTCGTCGTCGTGGTCGCTATGGTCAGCGCCGTGCCGATGTACTCGGACGCCATTTTGCAGCGGATGCTTGAAAAGGACCTGAAAGCTATCAGAGCTCGCATGCGGTGTATACCGGCCTTTACACGGTGCAGGGGACCTATAACGCGTTTTCCCGCGAGGACAACTCTAAGGAAAAGGCATATGTGATGCATCAGTCGAAGGTCGAAGGCGAGCTGGTGCCGCAGCTCGGCGTCAAGATCGACGCGGGCGTGCACATCCTGACCGCGGCAAACATGCAGACGAAGCCCCATGACCCGGACGGGGACGACGACGTGCGCGGCCAATCGTCCTCGCTCGTCTCGATCGTGGACCTCGAGGATCACGTGACGATGACGGCCGGACGTATTTACGAGCCGGGCCTGACGGACGAGGGGTACTATGAGGCCGTCGTGACGCAGGAGGCCTACGATAAGCTCTCCCTGAACCTTGGCTCCGTCTACCGCACGGCGAGCTCCACAAACCTGGACGACTATGTCCTGATCAAGGTGGTCGGCGTCTTTACGGTCGACGACGGCGCCGCCCCTTTCTGGTACATATCGGGCGGCATCAGTACCTATTCGACCAGCTTCCTGCTTGATTATGGGACGTATCAGGATATCCTTTTCCGTGATTTTGACACGATCTATCTGGCAAAGACCGAGTGGCGCTACGCGATAGACTATACGTCGCTCGAAATTTCCGATCTAGACACGCTCGTGCCGACACTGCAGCGCCACGAGACGGAATATAACCGCATGTCCGGCTTTACGGGCTACCGCGTGCCGATGCTTGAGACGCTCGTGGACTATAATCAGCGCGCGGTAGAGTTGAAAACGACCCTGTGGGTCATCCTCGTGCCCATTCTCATGATGCTGTGCATGTATATTTTCATGGTTTCGCAGATCATTGTGAAAAACGAGGAGAATGAGATTTCCGTCATGCGCTCCCGCGGCGCGTCCGGCAAGCAGATTTTCCTGATTTACATGCTGGAAAGCCTAGTGCTGGGGTTGGCCGCGTTTGCAATCGGGCCGTTTTTGGGCTTTTTTTCCTCTGCCGGATACTGGGCTCGGCGAACGGTTTCCTTGAATTTGTCGGGCGCAAGGCGCTGCCTGTAAAAATGGTGCCCGCCGCGTATCTCTATTCGGCCGCGGCGGTGCTGATGTTCCTCATCACGATGCTGATCCCTGCGCTCGGCGCCTCCCGAACGACAATCGTGGAGCGCAAACGCAAGCGTTCGCGCTTTGCGGACCAGCCGTTCTGGAAAAAAGTTTTTCCTAGACTTTATCACGCTGGGAATTGCGATTTATGGGTACTATAACTACCAGAGCTATACCGGGATCATCACGGCAACCGGGAAAAGCGCGGTAAACGTCCAGATCGACCCGCTCCTGTTTTTAATCTCAAGCCTCTTTATCATCGGCGCGGGACTGCTGTTTCTGCGCATATACCCGTATTTGATCCGCCTTGTCTTTTTCTTAGGACGCCGCCACTGGAACCCGACGATGTACGCGTCGTTTATCCAGGTGGGGCGCTCGAGCGGGCGTGAGCAGTTTTGATGATCTTTTTAATTTCTCTCGATTGCGGTGGGCATTTTCAGCGCGAACACCGCGCGAACGCTCAACCAGAACATCGAATACCGCCTCGACTACGCGACGGGAACGGACGTCGTTCTGCATCCATATTGGAACGCGATCCCGGCGGAGAACCCGGACGGCACGCTGATCGACGGGGAGTATATTTATATCGAGCCGTCGTTTGCAAACTATGAGAAGATCGAAGGCGCGGAGGCCGCGGCAAAGGTTTATACCTCGACGAGTTATCGGGTGCAGTCGAGCGAGGTGATCTCGCTCAGCCGCTCAAACGTAACGGTGATGGGCATCGATCCAACCTCGTTCAGCGAAGTCACCTGGTCGCGCGACGACCTCTTTTATCCGTACCATATCAACCATTACCTTGCGCTGCTCGTGGACGCGCCGCGCGCCGCGCTTGTCTCCACCTCTCTGCGCGACCAGCTTGAGTTGCAGGCCGGCGACACCATTAAGATCGCGACCGGCGCGCAGTCGCAGACGGAGCTTATCGTCTATGCGTTCGTGGATTACTGGCCGAGCATTAACCCGTACCAGACGATGCGCTCGTCCGAAGGGGAAAAAGACGGCAAACCGAGACTTTCTGATCTGTAACCTGGACTTTTTGCAGAGCAAGTTTACAAAGGAACCCTACGACGTCTGGATCAAGAAGGCCGACGGCGTGACGGACGCCGAGATCTACGACTATATCTGGTCGCACGGCGAGTTACAGGCGGAATCTGTCGATTACCTGAACCAGGAGGTGATCGAGGCGAAAAACGACCCGCTCTTACAGGGGTTTAACGGTATGCTGACGCTGGGCTTTATCATTACCATGTTTATCTGCGTCATCGGCTTCCTGATTTACTGGATCCTCTCCATCAAGACGCGCACGTTGCAGTTCGGCGTGTTTCGGGCGATGGGCATGTCGGTGAAGAATGTAATCGGCATGATCCTCTGTGAACAGGGCCTTATTTCGCTCGTTTCGATCCTGGTCGGCGTGATCTTGGGCGGCATTACGAGCGACCTGTTCGTGCCGATGCTTGAGATGGTTTACAGCGTCGCGGAGCAGGTACCGGCGTTTGTGGTCGTGGCGTCGCGCGCGGACTATGGCAAGATCTATCTGATTATCGGCCTGATGTTGCTCTTGGGCATTGCGATCCTCAGCCGCATCATTGCCCGCACGAAGATCGACCAGGCGCTGAAGCTTGGCGAGGATTAAACGGGGGGTGACGCTATGCTTTTGAAAACTGAGGATGTTTGTAAAACGTATACAAGCGGCGATACGGTTGTGGACGCACTGAAAAACATCAACGTATCCGTCGAGCCGGGCAACTGACGATGCTGCGCGGCCGTTCCGGCTCCGGCAAAACAACGCTGATGAACCTGCTCGGCGCGCTTGACCAGCCGACCTCCGGGAAAATTTATTTCAAGGAACAGGAGATCACGTCCCTCTCCGAATCGAAGCGCGACCTTTTGCGGCGGCGTGAGATGGGGTTTGTGTTCCAGTCTGTGGCGCTGATATCAAATATGTCGGCCTACGAAAACGTCGAATTCGGCCTGCGTCTGGCGGGCGTGCCCGCCACCGAACGGCGCGAACGCGCCGAGGCGTGCCTGGAGCTTGTCGGCCTCGGCAAGCGTATGACGCACCGCTCGCACGAGCTCTCCGGCGGCGAGCAGCAGCGCGTCGCCATTGCGCGCGCCATCGCGCACCGGCCGGGCCTCATTTTTGCCGACGAGCCGACGGCGGAGCTCGACACGAACATGGGCCTGCTTGTAATGCAGCTCTTTAAAAAGCTAGTCGCGGAGGAGGGCCTCACCATCCTGATGACGACGCACGACCCGAACATGGTGGCGCTTGCCGACCACGTATACATACTGGAGGACGGGGTGATAATCGATGAGCGATGATGCGAAAACCTATATGATCGAGTGCGAAAACCTCGTGAAAATCTATAAGACCACCGACCTTGAGGTTGTGGCGCTGCAGGGGCTTGATTTAATGGTGGAACAGGGCGAGCTGATGGCGATTATCGGAAACTCCGGTTCCGGTAAATCGACGCTGCTCAATATGCTGGGCGGGCTCGACAAACCCTCGGCCGGGAAGTTGCTTGTCGATGGAAAGGAGCTTTTGAAGTTCGGTGAAAAGGAGCTGTGCGAGTATAAACGCTCGACCGTCGGGTTTGTCTGGCAGAACAACGCGCGCAACCTGGTGCCGTATCTGACGGCGCTTGAAAACGTCGAGCTGCCGATGATCGTCACGAGCCAGGCCGACCGCCGCCACCGCGCGATGGAACTGCTTGAAATGACGGGTATCGCGCACCGCGCAAAAAATAAGCTGAGCCAGCTCTCCGGCGGCGAACAGCAGCGCGTGGCCATTGCCATCGCCCTGGCCAATACGCCGAAGCTGCTCCTGGCCGACGAACCGACCGGCGCTGTGGACAGCCGCACGTCGATGAATATTCTGGACCTTTTCACGAGATCAACCGCACGCTTGGCATTACAATTGTCATTGTCACGCACGATATGGCGATTTCGCGCAAGGTGGACCGCGTCGTCTCCATCCGCGACGGCCGGACGTCGAGCGAGTTTATCCGCCGCGATTACCGGGAGGATCTCGCGCATATTTCCGGCGGCTTTGGCGAAGCGCCGGAGGAGCGGGAAGAGGACGCGCGTCTGGGCAACGGGCATGAGACGCACGAGGAGTTTGTGGTGCTCGATCGCGTGGGACGTATGCAGATCCCGCACGAATATATGGAAAAATATGACCTGCGCGCGGGCAGCCGTCTGCGCTTCAACTACCAGGACGGCCAAATCGTGCTGGAACCGGCGGAGCTGGAGCATTTGAAGAGCGTGCTGCAATCGCCCGCACCGGAACAGAGCGGACAGCGCGATTAAAACGAAATTGCGACGGTTCCCTGTATAAATCGACCTCCATCTGCTGATACTACCGGCGAATAGCAGATGGAGGTTTTTTATGAAAAGAAAGACGTTAACGCTTATTATAACGTATACATCAGCCCTCATCGTCGTGCTGGCCGGGTTTGTCGCCAAGTACGCAAACGAAGCGGGCGGCTATCGCGGCGCGGAACGCCATGCGCAGCTTCACGCTGTTTCGCAGCTCTCCGACAGCCTCGCGCAGATGTCCAATACGCTCGTTAAGGGATGTACGCCGGTTCGCCCGAGCTTTTGGCCTCGGTGTCGGCCGAAATCTGGAACCACTCCGCGACGGCGATCGCGTCGGTTGCGAGCCTGCCGCTCTCCGATGTCTCGCTTGAGCAGACGGAGACCTTTATCTCGCGTGTGGGAGACTATGCGTATTATATCGCAACGCCGCGCCGCGTCGCATACGGACCTCAGCGAGGATGAACGCGATGCGCTGGCCTCTCTTTCTCAGACGGCCGAGGAGCTTTCGCAGAATGTTTTAACGCTCGAAACCGATATTTATGCGGGGAATGTGAATTTTACGGCGGATAAGGCGGATACTTTGGCCAGCGCCGTCCAGAGCTTTTCCGACATTGAGGAGGAGTTTCCCGACTACACGTCTGTTGATTACGACGGCATGATGAGCGCGCATATCGGCACGCGCACGCCGATGCTCACCGCGGACGGCGGGGAGGTAGACGTCAACGCGGCCGCCGCCGCGGCTGCGGCCGCACTGATGACGGACGCAGCAAACGTCACGTATACGGGTGAAAGCGGCGGCACGATCCCGTCTTACAGCTTCACGGCGGGCGACGGCGCCTATGCGACGGTCTGCAAAAACGGCGGTTACGTGCTCAGCGCCCGCAATATCAACGCCGCGGAAGAGGGCGAGGTAAGCGTTGAGAAGGCGCTTGGCATCGCAAAGGAGTACCTTTGCCTCGATTGGCTATGATGGGATGCGCCAGGTCTATTATCATAACGACGGCGGCGTCGCCACATTCCGCTTTGTGTACGACGATGACGGCGTCATGATTTATCCGGATATGATCACGGTCGGCGTCTCGCTGACGGATGGTTCCGTCGCGAGCCTGAATGCCACGGATTATGTGATGAACCACCACGACCGTCAGCTGGCGATGCCCGAAATTTCCCAACGCATGGCTGCGGAGACGATCAGCGGCGAGCTGGACGCGAAGTGTTCGGGCCGCGCGGTTATCCATTCACCGGGTATGCGCGAGGTGCAGTGCTATGAATTCCTCTGTAAGACGGAGGACGGCCGAAAAATGTTGATCTACTGCGACACCCAGACAGGGCAGCAGTGTAAACTGACGCTTATAAACGAGAGTAACGACGGCGTCGTCCTATCATAAATAAAAAACCCGCCCATGCGTCGGAACCGTCACGGTTTCGGCGCATGAGCGGGACTTTTTTAGGGAAACACTTTATTATCTGGCGGCGGGAGCCAGCTTTTTCTTGCCGCGTTCCGCAAAATAGGGCGGCAGATAAAGCAGAACCCATACGGCGGCAAAAAGCAAGGGGATGGCGGCCAGATAGCCGGGGTCGCCGAGATACGACGCGAACAGGGCTAGCGGATTGCCGTGTCCCGGCCGGTTCAAAAATAGGAAATTGCAGCCGGTCAGCTTGTTGATCCAGAAAATAAGCGCACAGGAGAGCAAGACCGGCGCAATGACGTTTTTCAGCCGGGGAAAGGCGGGCCGATAACCGCCTGAGAGCAGGAGCAGGGGATAGAGCAGCAGAAGGATATGGATCGTAAAACTTTGAACATGTATGAAATTCCCAGGCGGCAGCGCGGACCAGGACGGAAAGACGAGCGCAAACAGCGCGGCGGGGAGACAAAACGCATATAAAAAATCGGCTTTTGCAAGCGTGGAACGCCGCGCGTGAGCCGCGCAGACAAAAACCTGGATGCCGTAAAGATGGAACGGCAAGTCGTCAAGCTCCCAATCGCCGCTGACGGCCAGCATGACGTGCTTCAGCAGTTCGTCCGCCAGGATCAGCGCCGCGACAATGCGCAGAATCCTGCCTCTGATAAGGTCCGGCGCTTTATGGTACACGACGCACAGCACGGCGCACGTCAAAACGGCGCAGAGAAGCCAGAGAATATGGCAAAGTCCAAAAGCTCGAACCCCTCGCCCTCGGGGATGGTTTCTTCCGTATCGAAAAACATGGAGAAAAGCATAAACGCCTCAAACGCCAGTATGGCTCCCGGATTTGCGGTTTTACCGCAGCAGTACGTCTACCATAGAGCAAAGTGTGTTAAAAAGTCAACCGTATTTTTATGAAATCGGCGTTAAGATTTTGGGAGGATACCGTTCCCATTTTTTCGCTGTCAGAATTGACGTTTTATCGATTGCGTGATAGAATAAAAAGAAAAAGGAGTTTAGCTATGAAAGCATTATTTATTGGCGGCACAGGCACCATCAGTATGGCGATCTCCAGACTGCTGATCGCGCAGGGACACGAGCTGTATCTGTTAAACCGCGGCAACCGCACATCCGAACTGCCGGAGGGCGCGGTCTCGCTCGTTGCGGATATCAATGACGAGGCGAAGGTGCGCGAATTGACAGCCGGTATGACGTTTGACGTGATCGCGGACTTTATTGCGTTCACGCCGGATCAGGTAGAGCGCGACTACCGGCTTTTCCGGGACATCACGCGGCAGTACATCTACATCAGCTCCGCGTCCGCGTATCAGAAACCGCTTGCAAACTATGTCATTACCGAGGAACGACCCTCTCGAACCCCTTCTGGCAGTATTCGCGCAACAAAAATCGCCTGCGAGGAGCTGCTCATGAAGCTATACCGCGAAGAGGGCTTCCCCATGACGATTGTGCGCCCGAGTCATACCACGACGAGCGCCGCGTCCCGCTGGGCGTGGAGGGGAAGAACGGTTCCTGGCAGGTGCTTGACCGTATGCTGCGCGGGAAGCCCGTCATTCTCCACGGCGACGGCACGACCTTTTGTGGACGGTGACGCACAACTCGGACTTCGCGAAAGGCGTTGTAGGCTTATGGGCAATGTCCGCGCGCTCGGTGAGACGGTGCAAATCACATCCGACGAGTCGCTGACTTGGAACCAGATTTACGAGCTGACGGCGGCGGCGCTCGGCGTGGAGCTGCATCCGTACTATGTCTCGACGAAGTTTTTGGAGGCCGTCAGCGCGCCCGGCCTGATGGACGGGCTGTGGGGCGACAAATCCCACACGGTCGTTTTTGACAACAGCAAGCTGAAGCGTATCGTTCCGGGCTTCCAGGCGACTGTCAACTTCTGCGAGGGCGTTCGCCGTACCGTTGCGACGGTGCTTGCGAATCCCGACCTGCAAAAGCCGGACCCGGCGTTTGACGCCTGGTGCGATCGCGTGATCGAGGCGCAGGAGGCCGCGAAAAAGGCGGTCATCGGCTGAGCGCGTACTGCGGACAACATTTGTGGATGTAAATGTTGCGCTAACGCGGTTGGCATGTCCCGAGGTACATATAGGCGGAACCCCATGAGAGGAGTTTTGCCGCGGGTTGGGCGTTGCTGTCCTGGACAGCGGTTTCTCGATAAAGGGTATTGCCATAAAGAAACAATTTACTACATAAACGGCGTAGCGCAGGCTATGCCGTTTTGTTTATTGCGGCATAACTCCCGGTTTTGATGTATTTAAAAGTTTCGGCGATGTATAAAACTTTTAGGTAACACATGCTTACAATGGCATTGCAGTACTTCCATTAGAGTACGGCAGAGACCGACGCAGGGGCGTAAAAGAAAAGGGGATGGCGCAACTGTATAGACTATTAAATGTGGCCTTTGCAGCCGCACGTACCATATGCCTTAAGACGCTGCCGGTCTATAGGGTTTCCCCACATCTGCAAAACTACGCCGAATGCTTACGATTGCATTTATGGTTGCCCTTATTCAGAGCCGGCTCACGCCGCGCTCTTTTTTTCGCATATGATCTGCAAGCGCGTTTTCTGAAAGTCAGGGATGTGTCGTATTAGGACATTGGTGCCGCGCCGGTTCAGTCAAACGTGTGTTTTTATAACGAGCCGCTCCGGTTATCAAGCATTGATAACCGGGCGGTTACGATAAGCGTTAATTTCATGACGTGTGCGCAGTAGTACGGTTTTTCATGCGTGGCGCAATGCGTGTCGAAGATCGTCAACGCCTGTTTCATAATCCTTTGTCCAGCGGTACATGGCGCGCAGCATCGCCAGACTGGGACGGTAAGCGCACGCTTCCAGCCCGCATCTCTGACGGAGCCAGCGACGTAAAATACGCAAGCGCCGTACAAATGGCGGCGGTTGCAGTAAAACCAACGTGTCAGCCTGCCGCATCCCCTCGAAAAAACACGTGCGCCCGGTATCTTCCACGACCCACGCGGGGAGATTGCAGATCGCGTTAAAAAGCATCTCGCGCTCCGCCGCCGGACGTTTGCGGTTGCCGGAAGGGTGCGTCCGGGTCAGGCCGTACATCATCGTCGAGATGGTAGCACGGAACGCCCGCCGCCGCGGCAATGCGCCGCGCCAGCGTCGATTTTCCACTGGCCACCGGGCCTGTTATGTACACAGCTTCAAGCGGGCCCCCTTAGTCGATGTCTTCTACAATTTGCTCCGGCGGACCTGTCGAGCACCTCGGGATGCTTCAAAATCTCCGCATATACTTGAGGCCGGAGGCGTAGTAATGCCCGTCACAGATACGCTCGTCGAGAGCACGAAGGTATAGTCCATGAACCAGTGCTGCTTAATGCTGCCGTCTTTTTCAATCATCAGCTCGGAACGCCGCGCGCCGAACGAGAAAAAGACGGGCACGTTGCCGAAGTTATAAAGATGATGATAAATCGGCGGGATGCCGAGCGAACCCATGGACGTGATAAAATACGAGGCGTGAAACGGGCTGAGGTTCGTAATCGCTTTCGGCAGCAGGCCGAAATAATCCAGGAATTTTAAAAAGCCCGACCGTAAGCGCAGAAGCAGGCGCGGAATAAAGTTGAGGATTTTGCCAGATTGTCAAAGTCCGACTGTTCTTCGGTGCCCCGGTTTGCCTCAATCAGCTCGTTGAACTTATGGTAGACGTCCTCGGCGGTAGAGTCGAGCGGGAATACCTGTTTTACAACGGTATCCTGCGCGTTCAGCTCCATGTTCTTTTTGATAGTCAGCGCGATGACCAGCTCATTGCGCGCATAGAGCGTCTGTCCGGAGATAAAACGGTTGAGGCCTGGGCGCTGGGACACCAGCCGCACGTAGGTGGCGATCAGCACGTGCATCATGCCAAAGCCCTTTAGTCCCTCCGCGCGCTTTTCAGGATGTATTTGTCGATCTGCGCGGTGTCGATGCTGTCGCGAATATAGTTCAGCGCATCGTTGCGGTCCTTCATGATGAAGATGGCGATGCGTGTCATCGGATTCAACGTCCTGATTTTGCGACCGTCGCTACGGTCGCCGAAACGGCGTTTTCTTGTCACCATATCAACTCCTTTCTGTACTTTTCTTATTCTAACACATTTCTAAATTGTGAACAACAGGAAACCTCCTCTTTTGAAAAATTATAAGCATTCCTACAGAAAATCTTAATGATTCTATTGCGTTTTCTGTCGAATTTTGAGAAATTTAAACTGATTTAGAAGAAATGCCAAGCCTATGGTCTCGCGGAGCCATTCGGAAGACCTTGGAAAAAAAGGAAAAGCGCGGCTTGGATTTCCAAGCCGCGCTTATTTTAACACCGCCGCGCGCGCGTGCGTATTGCAAACGTTCCTTTCCGACCGATACTTTCTCGGCAGGGCGCTTTACGCATCAAAGGTGTGCGCGCAGGAAACGGAGCACCACATCGTCGATATCCGGAATCAAATGCCGACGGCGTGCCCGGCGCCCAGGATTTTATAAAACTCCGCCTTTTGACCACACGCCTGCATCTTTTGATAGAGCAGCACGCTCTGATGAAAGGGACGACGGGGTCCTCGTCGCCGTGGAGGATCAGCATGGGCGGGACGGCGCGCTCCCGCGTAATGTACGCAAGCGGGTTCGCCAGACGCGCCTGTTCCCGCAGTTCCTCGTACGTCTCCGCTTTTTCAAACAGAAGGAGCTCACGGCGTACGTCCTGCGGAATAACGCCAGTCTTGCCCGTCACTTCAAACATCTGCGACATGTCCGTCGGGCCATAAAAGTCGATGATGCAGCGCACGTCCGCCGTGTATTCGCCGTACTCCGGCGTATCGAACGCCTCGCCGTACGCAAGACCTGCCATGAGCGCCGTATGGCCGCCGGAAGAATCGCCCATTACGGCGATTCGGTCGGGGTCGACGCCCAGTTCGTCGGCGTGCGCCTTCACATACCGGATCGCGGTGCGCGCGTCCTGGATCTGCGCGGGGAATCCTGCTTCTTCGGAGTAGCGGTACTCCACGCTGGCAATGACGTAGCCCGCCCGGGCGTAAGGCATCAATTTTGCGATATACTGCTTCAAATTCTGTTTGTGCCACCCGGATCCCTGGATATAGACAATGGCGGGGTTCTTTTCGCCTGCTTTTGACTGCCGGATGATTTGCAGCGTCAGCGGACGGTGGCGCTCGACATACACGACGTCGGGGTAATAGTCCGGGTGCTGCGGGCGCGTGTTGTCCGCGTAGAGAACGTGCATACCCGCGGGATATTCGTACAGGAATTTTTGTTTCTCGTCCATATGTACCTCCTTGTTTGGTGGGTTTATAACTGCAAAACCGGCACGATGGGATCGACGCGCAGGACTTCGCCCTCCTGCGTCGTTTCAACGCGGCAGCCCGCCGGTACGGAAAACACGCCGCGTCCGTTGATCAACGCTTCGGCGCGGTCACCGCGGCACGTGATACGGTATGTATCGCCGCCCCAGCGCTGCACATAGTCCGTGCGGGCGCCGCCCAGCGCGCCCAGACCAGACGCTCGCGCACAGGCGTGACGCCGTAAAAGCCGCGCGGTATATTCCAGCACGGAGAGCGCCGTCGGGCCGTACTCGTCGCCGTCCCCGGTCGCCTCCATCGTCCACGGGTCGTATTGCTGCGTAAAAACGCCGGTTTTCTCGACCGCTTCAAAGAGCTTGAGACCGACGGCTGTAAGGATCCGATAAAAACCGTAGTTTTCCAGCGCGCGGATTGCACGCTGATAAGTAAGGCCCTCGGACGCGCCGCTCCAGTTATTGCCGCGGACGTTGCGGAAGAGCGGGTCGTTTGCCGCGATGGAGGGCAGCGGCATGGGTGTCCAGAATTCGTCGGGGTTTAAAAGGTGCTCGCGCACAAAACGAAGCGCCATTTCGGAATCAAAAAGCCCGTGGTACATCGCGCGGAGGTTATTATTGTGGATCAGCGTATCCATGAAACGGTTTTCACAGTCGCGGTCAAAGCACGCGCCGCGCTCCGCACCAGAACTCCCGCACGCGGCGGCGCACGGCGTCGGCCTTTGCGCGCCACGCGGCCTCCTGCCCGTTTGCAAGCAGCGCCGAAACGTCCGCGAGCATCACGCGGGTATCATAGGAATAGCCCATCAGGTCCATCGATTCGTAGGGGAGCAGGCCGTGGCCGTAAGGCGGGTCGTCGCCGCCCCAATAGAGCGTTTCCGCGCCCGGAAAACGGGACGAGTTGTCCTCGCCGGTATCGAAAAGCGTGAAAAAAGCTCAGACACCCCGTCGCCGTCCGTGTGCGCGTGCGCCAGAGATAGTCGTCGTAGCGGGAAAACGCGTCGTATAGGAGTTCGAGATACGCGCGATTGTGGTCGCGCATCCAGTAATAAAGGTTCAGCGCGTGATAGGGAAAGGAGAGCCCCTGCAAGTGTGAAAACGCCGCCTCAGTTCCCTCGGGCCGGCGGCGCAGGACGCCGGGTAAACGTCCGTCCGCGCGCTGGTACTTCAAAAAGAGGTACTGGTTGTTGTAAGCCGCGTCCATATCGCGCTTTGCATACATTCGCCGCCCATCGGCTGCGTTTCAATCCAAATGTTGCGGTAAACGCTGCCCTCGATGAGCACGCGCCGCCCGTCCATGACGGCGATGTTTCCGCGCTCGATCTCCTCGGCGCGGTCATAGATCTTTGCAGCGCGGCGTCGGACGTTTGGAAGGTGACGGACGTTTCGATCATGCAGAGCCTCCTATAATGCTGCTTCTTAGCTTTATTATAGCCTCTGGTTATCAAAAACACAAGTAAATATTGGCTGGCGCCGTTTGCCTAAAGGCCTGTAATATTGATCAAGATGGTAAATTCAACTATACTTCCATATAGATACTGTTCAGCTTACTATTTAAGATAATCTGCCCTACTTACACAGGCAAATTCGGCTAAACCATATCGGCTTAAAGCCCATAAAGTGCATAGAACTCGTCGCGCGTCATGGAGTAGAGGACGTCGTCGAGCACCGCGCCGTCATAACGCAGGAAAGCGCGGCGCAGGTTGCCGTCGTAACGGAAGCCGCACTTTTCAATCACGCGGCGCGAACGGTCGTTAAACAGGGAAGTGGTAGACGGAGACAAGTTCCAGCTCCATCTCGTCGAAGGCAAACCGGAGCGCGCCGCGCACGGCTTCCGTCATGTAGCCGCGACCCCAGTACGGCTCGTCCAGCACATACCCCAGCATCCGCGTGATGCGCGACAACGTGCCGTCGCCTTTTCGTCGGATGCAGGCCGAGCGACCAATGGCACGCCCGGTTTCCTTTAACATGACCGCGCAGACCTCGTCCGGTTTTTTACAAAATTCTTGCAGGGTTTTGAAGCTCTCTTCAAAACTTTCGGCGGGCTTCCAGCCCGCGGCAGGTCCGACGATGCGGGTTTTGCGCGTAGTGAAAATCTTCAGCGTCGGATTCCCGCCAGGGATGCGCATGACGAGCCGTTCCGTCTCAAATGTCAGCATAGACATACACTCCTTTGTAAAAAGGCCGCGCGCCAGACCGGCACGCGGCGTATTTGCAGTTCTTCCCATTAACCGGCACACTTGCCGATCGGACGAAAGGTACCATTCGTTCAATGCTGCTTTGCAGCCATCAATCCTGCGGGAAGAACTCGGCGTAAATGGCGTTCATGGCGGAACGGAAGTCGTATTCGTCCACGCCGATAATGATGTTCAGTTCGCTTGAACCCTGGTCGATCATGCGGATGTTGATGTTCGCGCGGGCAACGGCGCTGAAAATGCGCGCCGCCATACCTTTTGCGCGTACCATGCCGCGCCCGACGACCGCAATGAGCGCCAGGCCGGAAATGAGCTCGACCTCGTCCGCATCGACGGCCTTGCCGATCGCGGGCGATTGCATCACCCTGTCCGGCCAGCGATTCCGTCTGGATGATGAAACCCATCGTGTCAATGCCGGAGGGCAGATGCTCGAAGACGCTGTGCTTTTCAAGGACGGAGAGGGCGCGGCGCGTGAAGCCGACTTCCTTATTCATGCCGTCCTTTTCAATATGGATGATCGAGAAGCCGCGTTTGCCCGCGATACCCGTAATGGGGAGGAGGACGCCGCGCGGATATTATTGATAATCAGCGTGCCGGGATGCGCCGGCTCGTTCGTATTAGCGGATGTTGATGGGAATGTTCGCCGCCTTAACGGGAAGTACCGCGTCCTCGTGCAGGACGCTTGCGCCCATGTAGGCCAGCTCGCGCAGCTCGCGAAAGGTCACTACGTCGATGGGAAGCGGGTTATCGACGATACGGGGATTCGTGACAAGGAATCCCGACACATCCGTCCAGTTCTCATAGATGTCGGCGCGCACGCCGCGCGCGACAATGGAACCCGTTATATCGGAGCCGCCGCGTGAGAACGTCTTGACGGAGCCGTCCGCCGCGCGTCCGTAAAAGCCGGGATAACAGCGCGGTCGTGCTGTTTCGTCAGCTCATAAAACGCCTCGTAAGTACGCTCGTCGTCCACCGAACCGTCCTCTTTGAAGAAGATCAGGTCGGCCGCGTCGACAAAGGGAAAATCGAGCAGCGCGGAAAGGACGATCCCGCTTAAGTATTCGCCGCGCGCTCGTATAGTCAACGCTCGCGCCGTTTATAATGTTCCGCCGTATGACGTCAAGCTCGGGTGCGAGGTCGAGCGGAAGGCCGAGGTCCGCAATAATGGAACAAAACCGCTTTTCGACGCGCGCAAAGGCCTCGTCAAATCCCTCGCCGCTTGCTGCCGCCTCATGGCACGCATAGAAGGTCGGTCACTTTCGTATCGTTATCATAGCGCTTTCCGGGCGCGGAAGGCACTACATAACGGCGTTCCTCTTCCGCACGGACGATTGCCGCGACCTTTTGGAACTGCTTCGCGTCCGATAGGAGCTGCCGCCGAATTTTAAAACCTTTAAGGACATATCCATACTCTAACATACAGTCATCGGGGGCGGCGCATAGTGCGTCACCACTCTATTATATTGAGGTGTGCGACAGAATTCAACAGTCAAAACAGCCAGATTCGTAAGATGTCAAATGGTTTGCTTGTACGTCTTTATAAAAGTTTGGGAAAACGCCGCGCCTCTTGACTTCCTTTTGCCCGGAATATATAATAAAATGATCAAAATTGGAGGAAGAAACATGCGAAAACAGGATGCCGCCACGCTGAAACTGTTCGTCTCCGGGCTCGAAGGTCGCTGGCGGGAAAACCGCGATTATTTCATCGAAATACAGTTTACCTATACCTCGGGAGGAAGCGTTTTGAGGGGCCGTGCCGCGCGGGAGGGGATTTGCTGCGCGTGTCCTTCGGCGGGCAAAAGCGCGCGCTGACGTTTGCCGCGTTTACGGCGTTTTACGTCGAGGAGGCCCTGCGCTATGATACCGCGGTGCTGGAATATCTGGAGCGCGGCGCGACCGTCGCCGTGGAGGCGGACGAACGCGGCGTCCGCACGCGCCAGACCGACACGAAACGCACGGAGGAGGCGCAGGCGAGCGCCGTTTTGCCCGACCGTGAGTATCTCATTAAGGCAAACAGGCACCCGCGCTTTTTGAAAGCCATCGGCATTATGTCGCCGGACGGTAAGATCCGTAATCAAATGATCCGCAAGTATAACCAGATCGACCATTTTGTCGAGCTTGTGCGTCCCATGCTCGAGGGAGGACGACTCGGAGACCATTACGGTGCTCGACTGCGGCTGCGGGAAGTCGTACCTGAGCTTTGTGCTGAACTATTTCATCCGTGATGTCCTGCGCCGCCGTTGCCGTATTACGGGCGTTGATATCGCGCCGGGCGTCATTGAGGCCAGCCGAAAGACCGCGGAGCAGCTCGGCTACGCCAATATGGGTTTGTCTGCGCCGATCTGCGCACGTACCGCGCCGACCGACCGTCCATGGTCATTTCCCTGCACGCCTGCGACACCGCGACCGACATGGCGATGGGCGCGCCGTGCGTTCCGGCGGAAAAACATTGCGTGCGTGCCCTGCTGCCACCGCGAACTGCTCGACCAGCTCAAATTTCCGGGCCTCAGCCCATCACGCGCCACGGCGTGTTCGCCGCGCGCTTCAACGACCTGTTCACCGACGGCCTGCGCGTCTTAAAGCTGGAGAGCGTGGGGTACCGCACGAGCGTGGTCGATATATTTCTCCGCTTGACACGCCGAAAATCTGCTGATCCTGGCGCGCCGGGTATCGAAGGAAACCCGGACGCCCGGCGCGAATATGATGGATTGCTCAGCCGTCTCGGCATCGATCCGGCGATCGAGGCGGGAATGTGGGCTTGACGACATGTAAAACAAAAAAGCAATCGGTACTGTCAAAAAAGTCTCCCGCATATGATGGTGATGAAGATTTCTTCAAATTGATTCTAGCGGGAGGAAATGATATGCCTGATAGGCTGACGACACCCGGCCCCGTGCGCGGAAATCCCTGCGTCAAAGAGGCTGTTTGCGTACACACAAGAAAGGTTTACGACTCGTGTCGTGACAAAGAATGCATTCAGGATATGCGCGTCTACCTGACGAGCGCGTCCAGGCGGTGCTTGAAAGCGCCACCAGCGTCCGGCCCTGGCTCCGCGCAGCTCATCTGGGTCTACGTGGATGTGGACTCTGTGCCCTTCAATAAAGGCTTTTTACACCGTGGACGCGGTATACTTCTACCGCATCACGGCCGAGGCTTTTACACCGGCGTCGGCAAGCCGACGATCATTGAGGGCGTTTCGTCCTATTCCAAGCGCGTGATCCTTTACGGAAGCGAAGGCGCCATGCGCACCTTTGTGTCTGACTTATAATCCCGAACCCACGGATACGAGGGAACCTGAAAACTTTACGATGCCCATCGGCGTTGTAGAGACGGTCGAGCCGATCCTGCTTTCCGTCAAGGCGCTTTGATAACTGCCAGCTGCCCAGCTGCCCCATCTGCGAGCTTGGCGACGTACCGGAAGCGGTTTCCGCCGCGTTCGACTCGCCGCTGGTACTGGACGCGACCAACCGCACGCTTTACGTCACAATCCGGGCAGTTCAGCGTCGTGAAGCTGGAGCGCGAGGTTCAGCTTCTCATGCCGGTCTACGACAACTGCATCCCGGATAAACAGTGCGAAGCTTCGTCCGAGGACCCCTGCGAGGTGTTTGAGCGCTTCCGCTTCCCGGTCGAGGAGTTCACCCCGCCGGACCTTGACCGCTGCAACAACTAAAGAGGGCGCGACGCCCGCAAACGAAGCTGCCGCCGGCGAACACTCGCCGGCGGCAGATAATCTAATCCACAAAACCCCGTGCACTTTCAAAAGTGCGAGGTTTACCTATCTCAAATCTGCGGCGCTTACTTTTGCCCGATCCGCTCGATAATCTGGCGCGCGATCTGCGCATAGGCCCGCGTGCCTTCAAAGCTGTCCCCGGCGTAATCCGCGATCGACGCGCCGTTTAACGAGGCGTCGGCAAACTTGACGCTGCGGCGGATCGGGGGTTCAAACACGGGATAGTTCTCGCGTATTTTCTGCATGATATCGCGGCTGTGGCGCGTGCGGTCGTAACCACCATCGTGATGACGGTGCCGAGCATTTCAAGCTTCGTATTGTAGCGGCGTACCTCCGCGATGGTGTTTGAGATCATCTCAAGCCCCCCTTATAGGCAAGAAACGTGGGCTCGACCGGCACCAGGACGAAGTCGGACGCCATCAGGCTGTTGACTGTAAAATACCGAGCGACGGCATGTTGTCGATCAGCACGACGTCGTAAAACTCGCTGACTTTTTCAAGCTGTTTCCTTCAAAATATATTCGCGGCTGAACGCGGACGAAATCTCAATTTCTGCCGAAGCCAGGTCAATGGAGGCGGGGAGCAGGTCTAAAAACGTGTGCCGTCCCGTGCACATCATTTCAGCGGAGGCGCGGCGCGCGCGTCATGAGATGATAGGTATTGCGCTCAAAGCTCGCGGGATCATAGCCCATGTAGATGGTGAGCGAAGCCTGCGGGTCAAGATCGACCAGCAGCACGCGGCAGTCCAAATCGGCCAGCGCCGCGCCAACGTTCAGCGTCGTGGTTGTTTTGCCCGCCGCCCTTATTATTTGCAACAGAAATAACGACCATAATAAAAAACCTCGAAGGGTTTGAGACAGACGACATTAAAAAGCGGCGACCGGACTTTTTGCCTGTCTTTTGGGTGCGGCGAAATCTCCGTAAGAACGCCCGGCGCCCAAACCGCGTAAATACAGATTCTTGTGACGTAGAAACGGAATAAAGAGACAAAAAATAACTGGATGCCGCCGGATTCCCTTTCATTATACTTCTTATTTCGACATTTGACAAGCGCGACGCCATAAAACAGGAGGTTTTATGTCCCTATTTTGGTATCCGCACAGTATGATACCTGCGGGCAAACGATGCCGTATCCGCATATCTCGTCTTACTACTGCCAGGCGCTCGCCGCCGTAGGCGCCGTCCGCTGCTGGCGTCCTGTGCGCCGGCGGAAGCGCAGGCCGCGGCGGCGGACGCGCTGCTTACCGGCGGGGGCGATCTCTGCCCGGAGCACTATCCCTATCATGTGCCTTTTGAGCGTATCTCCGTTTCGGGACAGGCGCGGGACGCTTACGAGATCGCCCTGCTGCGCGCGTTTCTGGCGGCGGGAAAGCCTGTTTTCGGTATTTGCCGGGGATGCAGCTCGTCAACGTCCTGCTGGGCGGTACGCTTTGGGAGGACTTGCCGACGGAGCTTGCAAACGAAGCGCACACGGACGGCCAGACGCATGAGATCGAGATGACTGAAGAGTCCTGGCTTTTCCCGCTCTTTGGGGGAGCGTCCGCGTCAACAGCTATCATCACCAGGCCTGCCGGGATCTCGCGCCCGGCCTCATTGCGACGGCGCGAGCGGCGGATGGACTGACCGAAGCGTTCTGTCATGAGCGCCTGCCCATTTACGGCGTCCAATGGCACCCGGAGCGGATGTACGTGCCCGGCGCGCGGGACGACGCCGGAATGCGAAAGCTGTTCACGTTTTGGAACGGGAAAGCGGAGAACCCTATGACCGCTATACCGGGATTTATTTCATGACAGGCCTTTATATACGAAGCGGTAAGCGCCATAAAATGAAGCTTCTACGGTAAGTATTATATTTTCCCGATGAAACGAAGTAATTTTTCTGTATAGCTATCTGGATGATTGAGGCTTAAATCCCCGTGATAGTAACCCTGTAACATTTCAAGCCTTGCATTTTTGATAGTTTGACTGATCATTTCGGCAGACTTTTTCATGATTCCACGTTCTTTGCTGCCGACTAATACGAGCGTTTTAGCCTGGCAATCGGAAAGCGCCGTTTTTATTTGATAGCCGGCATTTGCCCGCAGAAAAGCGGTCATGTCGTCTTTTTGAATGGCGGCGCTGACTTTAGAGTACGCTTCAAAAAGCGACGAATTCATATGGAGACTGAAATTGCAGCTTTGCAAACCAACGCTTTTCGATCAACGGGTAACACAGCGAAAAAAGCGGGCTTTTATCAGTACCGCAGTCGCCTTCATCGGCAGCGCCAAGACGCTCTCCGCCAAGGCAAACTGACAAATGTTTTTTCTCTGTGACAACATTTCAAGCAGGATTTGTCCGCCGAGGGAAAGCCCGCCGATAAAAAGCACCTGTCCGCCAAAGGCTTCATCTATGTACCGGATTAGTTTCCTGCCTGATCTTCAATAGAGATGAAGTGACTGTCACTTCCGCTGTGCCCGTCCAGGATAGGCATAACGACATGAAACTGTTCTTTTCAGCAGTTCCGCTTCTTTTTTATAATGCCAGGGGCAAGTCCGCCGCCATGAATCAGCATGATGACAGCATGGTTTTCTATACCATATTCAATGACTTTCATTTTTCGTCACCTCGAATTTTACGTCTTTATTCTATTTTACTGGATGGGTTTCTTGTTTACAAGAGGAGACACTCGTGAAACCGGCTGCGTCCCGGTAACTGGTATTAAAATAGAGATTGAAACACGTCGGATTGACTAAAAATTGAACTTTTCTGTTTTCCGGCTTTACAAAGCGGATATGATATGATATAGTATAGTAAACCAATTTTAATGTGATGATAGAGACAAGTAGTGCGGCGTCGGTTCTTGCAGAGAGCGTCCGGCTGGTGAAAGGACGCAGAAGGTTGCCGCATGAATACACTCTGGAGCAGCGGCCTGAAATGACAGTAGGGTTCGACGGGTGCGCCCGGTACAGCGCGGTGAGTGTGATGGCACTCCAAGGGACTCGTCGCGAGGCGTGTCCGAACCAGAGGTGGTACCGCGATCATTCGCCCTCTGCAGCAGCCGCTGCGGAGGGCTTTTTTCGTGCGGCGGGGATCGATGACTTGGCGGAAAGAGGGGATGGATCGTGTCGGTGCGGTTGGAACGGGCAGGCGAGCAGGACGCGGAGACCATTTGGAAGATGCAGGTCGGGGCGTTTGCGGAGAAGAACTGCAGGCCAGAGGCCTTGTCAAGCAGGTCACGAACGAGCCGGAGATCCGCGAAATGGTCAACGCGGGCAAGGCCAAATTCTACATTGGCTTCGACTGCACGGCAGATTCTCTGACTGCCGGTCATTTCATGGCGCTGACGCTCATGAAGCGTCTGCAGATGGCGGGCAACCA
>VOFE01000257.1_pt1 | contig 36000 bp, 52 predicted proteins | sample 5384071 | NCBI WGS metagenome assembly VOFE01 (sample SAMN12384724, study PRJNA508395) | human gut metagenome | isolation source: healthy gut D | host: Homo sapiens
GATGCAGAAACTCCTTGCTTGTCATATGTGCATCGCTTAACTGTCTTAGCAAAATGTTAATCATAGGAAACAGAAAAGTTGTAGTTTTAAGTGCTACAACATACTCATTTCCCTCTACTTCATCAGTCGATTGAATAATTCTGACAGTTTATTCCTTGCCTGCATATCTTTTTCCAGCTCTGCAACTTCAAATACCGTTTTACCTTTTGTCTATTCTGCTCTGTGGATTTTCGAATGTAGTAATCATGGGATTATCAATGCTATTTATTCAAACACATATCCATAACAGTTTTGACCTTTAGTATTATCTCAAGTTTATTACAATATGTAACAAGTTCATCTTCAAATTTATCTTCATCACAATTGGAACAAATCCATCTCATTTGAGCATATACATTTATTCGAAAATTAACAATCACTTCGATTGAGTTGCTTTTTCAAATAACTCGGTTCATGAAAAATTGGCTTTCATTATCTGCTATTCTCATTCGATATGTTCCAAAACCCATTTTCATTTCCTTATTTAACTTTCTCGATCCTAGCCTTGTATTGTTCATCTTTTTTCTTATCTGTAAGGATGCTCATCGTACTCTCATCATTTAATATACTTTCAACACCTTCAATGGCGTGCTGCGCTACTACTCGTGCTTTTTCCACATCATTATTTGCCAAATATGACATAATTCCTCTATCTTGAATCATACCATAAGTAGGAAACGTCTTCTCCATGAATTCGATGTAATCCGCCAAGCTATTGACATTATTAAGCGGAATAAGCAAAACGATGCTTAAACTCATCAAGGGCTCTCTGCATTGCTCGTTTAAAATCAGCCTCGAAAATAGCAATCTGTTCCGAATGTATCTCCATATGTTCACCAATTTTCAAATATACTTCATCTTCGCAGCCGTTGCTTTTGTGGAAACCGCGGATCGGCTCTTAGAGCAAACGGAACAATATCAAAACAAATTTTTACCCGTGTCCCGCCGCCAAATGAAACCATATAAATATATTTCAGGATTTTTATTTTTATAATCGACTTTATAGAACACAAACTTTTCTCGATATACCCATTTTCAAACAGGGTTCTTCAAAGACTTCAAAACGCTCTTTTTCGTTCTATTGTTTCATTTTTTCATGCCCAAACAATTTCAATCCACTCCCCCTCATGCGAGGGAGACGTTATGTGGTACAAAGGGTAGGAATACACAGTTATTTCAATCCCTCCCCTCATGCGAGGGGGAGACGCAAACTGGGAGGCTAAAAACATATGGCGACTGTATTTCAATCCGCTCCCCTCATACGAGGGAGACTGAAGCTTGGCGTGATCATAGTGTACGGGCGACCCATTTCAATCCACTCCCCCTCATGCGAGGGGGAGACAAAAGCACAGTTGAAGCTTACATCGACCGACATTTCAATCCGCTCCCCTCTCACGAGGGGGACGGCCCTTCTTTCCATCCAGTTCTGCGGCCTTGTCATTTCAATCCGCTCCCCTCTCACGAGGGGACGGCCTTTCAGACGCCTCCTGCGATATACGCTCATTTCAATCCACTCCCTCATGCGAGGGGAGACTATCTCTTTGCCGCGAAAAACGTCCAGAAGGGGCATTTCAATCCCTCCCCTCATGCGAGGGAGACTTTCACGCTGCTCGATCATGGCCATATAAATTTCAATCCACTCCCCTCATGCGGGGGAGACCGTCCTCGTGATGGGTCTCGCCCTCCTTGTACTGATTTCAATCCACTCCCCTCATGCGAGGGGAGACGACAAACGCGGATATACGAGAGGTGCTTTGGGCTATTTCAATCCACTCCCCTCATGCGAGGGGAGACGCCCGGCGTGTTGTTACTGCGCCGCTTCGTCGAAATTTCAATCCCTCCCCTCATGCGAGGGGAGACCCGGCTACGACAAACCGTGAGCCGCCACACATTTCAATCCACTCCCCTCATGCGGGGAGACGGTCAACTGAAAGACCAGCTACAAGCCGCCATTTCAATCCCCCCTCATGCGAGGGGAGACGAAAAAAATGAACGCGCGTATGCGCTATCTGGCATTTCAATCCACTCCCCTCATGCGAGGGAGACGATCCGCGCGCGCGCTGCCGATCTGGCCGCGCAGTAATTTCAATCCCTCCCCTCATGCGAGGGGGAGACGCGAAACGAGTGCTCGATGGGGTAACAAACATAAAATTTCAATCCACTCCCTCATGCGAGGGAGACTATATCCTCAATTCGACAGGTAAGATGAGATTAATTTCAATCCACTCCCCTCATGCGAGGGAGACGCGCGTCTATGGACACTTGTGACATTTGGGAGGAATTTCAATCCACTCCCCTCATGCGAGGGAGACATGGCTACGCGGCGATGGTTTAAGGCTGGTACCCATTTCAATCCCTCCCCTCATGCGAGGGGGAGACTGCTTTCGCACCGCGCGCCCGCCCCCCCGTGCTGTAATTTCAATCCCTCCCCTCATGCGAGGGAGACGGCTACAACCAGCGCAGAACGCGGGAGGCTAAAAATTTCAATCCACTCCCCTCATGCGAGGGGAGACAGACCCGCGCCGCGCGGATGGCTGCTTCCGCCTATTTCAATCCACTCCCCTCATGCGAGGGGGAGACGTACGCCGTCTTGCCCAAAATCACGCGCTGTGCATTTCAATCCACTCCCCCCTCATGCGAGGGGAGACGTGCGCGATAGAGTAAGTCTTTGACGTGCCCGTAATTTCAATCCACTCCCTCATGCGAGGGGAGACAAGAGCTGCGTGTCTTGCGCGGATTGAAGCAATTTCAATCCACTCCCCTCATGCGAGGGGAGACAGCATAAGCCTCAAAAATCCATCCGGATTTACGTCAGCTTACACAACAAAATCATGATACACCACTTTTCAGAGCTTTACAAGCCCCTTTGGGCGGCGCAAAACCCGATATTCAGGGGTGCGAAGCCCCGGAAAAGTCATGACAGCTTCACCTTCGCACGGCCTTCCGAGGGGCGCGGTATCACTCCATGATTTGGCAGATCACGCCCTGCGGCAGATGCTCGGTATCAACGCAGACCTGGTAATCCTCAAAGCTGCGCGGCGCGGCAATTTCGGGTTTGCGCTGAACATCCACGAGCTTAAACAGCTTCCACGCAGGGGCTTCGCCCAGTTCGCTGTCATGCTTGAAAATAATCAGCTCGCGCACCGCCATCTTGCCGCGCGCGGCGGAGCGGTCGTTTTCAAACATATTCAGAATCGCTTTCCAGAGGAGCGCCAAATCGTCCTCGTCGAATCCGGTCGTCTTGCGCGCCAGATTGGCGGAAACAAAGCCCTCCGCGCGGTAGAGGCCATAGGGCACGATGAATTTGCGACCCATCTCCGTGCCCTTCTTCGCCGCATCCTCTTCCGTGGTGATGGCCACGCGGGTGATGGTCACCTCCTGCGGCATGATGGGGTCAACGCTTCTGGCGAAGCCGAGCTGCACGGGACCGCGGACCTGCCCGCAGTTGAGCGCGGCCTTCACAAACGTCGTCATCACCGCGCCAAACGTGCGGATATCGAAGTAATGGCCGCACATATACTGCATCAGCTTTTTGTCGATATCCGGATCAGATTTTTTCAGCGCCTTCAAATCCGTTTCCTTATGCCCGGCCGATTCGAGCGCGGCCTTGTCGCTGGCGTTGAGCGGCACGCCGTCCTGATGTAAATGCCGAAGTGCGGGTCATTCTCCTTGACCGTCTCCACGTAGTTTCGGATTTTCCGCTTCAGGCAGACGTCGGTCACGAGGCCGAAGCCCGTCTCCGGGTCAACGCGCGGCATATTGCCCGCATCGGGGTCGCCGTTCGGGTTTCCGTTTTCCACATCGAAAAGAATCACGAAGTCATACCGATTGCGAATCACATCAGCCATTGTCTTTCTCCTCCTTCTTGGTGAACAGCTTTTGTTTCTGATGGTAGTAGCCGATTTGGAAAATGCCCTGATCTTGCAGGCTCAGGCGCAGCGGATAGCTCTGCGTCACGTTGCCGATCAATTCGGTGATCATCTTGTCGTAATAGACTTCCGCGCCGCCGCCGATTTTGCTAAGGTGGCTCTGCGCTAGACGCAGAAGCGTCGGGAATACGAGCGCCGGCGTTGCGCAGGCGGAATTGAAATAGCGATCTTTGATGGTCGTGTTGATATTCGGATTGGCTTTTTGCTGCACGGCCTCCAGCACTGCGAAAAGTCTGCCCAGCCGATACGGCAGATAGGTCGATTGTTCGTTCAGCTCCACGCCTAAAACCTCCTCATAAATATGCGTTTGGTCTTTCTGCTGTTCAACAACGTTGCGCCGCAAATAGGCTTTGATAATCGCGGCCTTTCCGCGGTTGATATCTTTCTCCGCGCGCAGGCGGATTTCCGTCTGCGTATACAGCGCCGACGGATAGAGCGAGCCTGTCAGCACCGCGCGCAGCATTTCGCCGACGAGCTGGGGCTGTGCCGATTTATCCCGACTGTTCGGGTTGACGGTTTCCGCAGCAACGCCCACATGGAAAGCGTCTCTCGCTCATCAAACGCGGGGCGGACAATGTTCAGCCGCTCCTGATGCTTCTGATAATGCTTCACAAACGCATCAAAGGAATCCTGCAAAGAAGCGAACCGACAAGCGGGGAGGCGTTCGGCGCAAGCCCCAGTATGTAGAATCGGTTTTTAGGATTCAGCGGCACATTCGCCCATTTTACGGTGTGTCCGCCGCAGAGTGCGGTCAACACGCCACTCAATTCCTTTTGGGTGATTTCATTCTTGTCTTCGCCGCCCATGCCCATCATCGCCATGAACGCACTGCCGTAGGCAGGGTTCAGCGCCCTCCGCCCAGTAAACGAGCGTCGTATCGCCCAGCCGTCCGTGGAAATCCGCCTGCCCGACCATGTAATTGAGCGCCGCGACGTAGGCGAACGCAGCATATCTGCCGACCGGCGCGTTGCGCCTGTCCCTGATTGTCGCGCGCACTTTCCTTGCCGTAGGATTCAAACGCAGGCGCGTTGAAGGAAACCAGCGACGCGCCGGAGGATTGCGCCCCCATCACGCCCTTGATGCTCCGGATGCAGAATGGCAATCGGCCCTTTCTCGCCCGTGACCAGACAGCGCCCCATCACCGCGTCATCCGAATTAGCGTAGGCTTCATCCCACGCGCGGCGGATTTCCGGCACATCCTGCGCAAGTTGCAGCTCTCCCTCCGCATCATGCGTCACAAAGACGATGTTGCCGCCCTTGAGCAGCGCTTCCAGATTGGGCTGAATCGCCGGATGACAAGCCGCGTTTTCGGGCTTCCAGCGCTCAAAGAAATTCAAAATCGCCTTGGCCGTCGGATGCCGAACATCCTTCAAAACATCCTGATGTTTTCGCGCGCACGCCGCAAAGCATTCGCGCGTCCGTTCCGGCTGCCCTTTGCGTCAATGCCCAGCACATAAGCGGAATTATCGCACAGAAAATTCGCCGCCACGCCGCTGGAACGCTTCACGAGGTCGGGCAGCTTCATCACCCGCGGAATCTGTCTGCCCTTTGCATCCGTGCCGCCCATCAGCAGCAGGCTTTTCACCTGTCCGTCCGCATCCAGCTCCAAGCCCCAACTGACCTTCACCGGCGACCAGCCCTCTTTTTCCAGCTCGCCCTGCTCGACCCAGCGCTTCATAGCAGCGAACCAACGCTTGCAGGATCATTTGATCACCTCGCAATCCGTCAGGTCGAGTACACCGTTTTTTTCCAGTTTTGCGCGGAAAAACATCGGCTGAATGTCGTTCAGGTCTGAAAAATCCATGTCATACAGCATCAGGCCCAAATCTCGTGTTTCTGAAATTGTCGGAATCTCGCCGCCTTCCCACAGGCCGAAATGCGCCGTGCACTCGCGCGTACCGCAATAAGGCTGGGGAATAGGCCTGGCCCTTGCGCAGTCTGCGCTTGATGATATCCTGAAACTTGCCCGGATTATCCGACTCGTTAGCCCGATCGGTCATCTCAAAATGCGCCTCGATGACATAATGCACATCGCGAACATCGTCGTCGCCCGCTGCTGGATATCCTCGTTTCGGTCGATATACGAAGCCGCTTTACCATTTGCCTCCGACATCATTGCGCTCGCCAAGACTTTGGATTTAACCTCGTTGCGCCGCAGATTGGTGAACCGAATCGGGTTCATTACATAAATTCGGTCGATGACATATCGAAGGCCGGGGTGCCAGTAGACGCTTTCAAGCATGCCGCGCGCGCGCTCGGCGTCGGCATCGTATGAATAACGTTCGGTTTTTGAGTTCCGGGCGGGACCAGCACGCATAGTCGCCCCAGACTTCCATTTTACGGACATGTTTCTCACCTCCATATCAGTTGTCGTTCGGTATATCTGCATTATAACTCGTCCTTTTCCTCTTGTCAATATTTCATCTTCATTGAATTGTTAAGTATAACAGTCGAACATTCACGGTTTACCATTAACAAGTTTCTTGACCCTGCAATAAAATGATGATACAATGCCCTTGTCGGATCAATCTGTGGATTGAAACGTGGATTGAAATATTGAATTGTTCAGTAGCCAACCGTTCGAGGATGCATGCAAGTGCATCCTCTATTTTATTTTGAAAGAAACCCATCGCCGGCTTCCGTCGAAAGGCCGCACTTCGGGTTATACGCATCCGGCTGAATCAAAATGCCGAATCCGTCCTGACCGTAGTCCTCCACAACCGCTGCGGAGACGAGCTTTTCATATTCATGCCGATATACGTTCACGCCGCTTCGCCCCAACCGGCGAATCAGCGCCTTGCTGTACAGCCCCCGCGCGAAGCTGCGCGATGTCCTCCGTGTTCCCTTCATTCGGCACATACACCGTGCAGGTGTCAGCGTCAATCAGGTGAAATGCTTCCGCCGTCTTTCGGAATGTGCAGGCTCGTTCGCTGTTTAGAATCTTCGCTGCATCCAGTGCATCGTCGCCCTTCACCCAGAGCAGGCGATTGAAATACGCCCGAATCGCAGGACGGGTGTTGATTTCTTCAAATTCCCCATCACCTCCGTCGCGGCCTCGCGCTGCTGCATCATGGACGTGGGGAACTTTCCCTCCGTTTCAAAGACATGCACGACGCTTTCCGCCGCGCTCCGCTTTCCCTCGCGGTTGCAGCGCCCCGCCGCCTGCAAAATGCTGTCCAGCCCGGCCAATTCGCGCCAGACCGACGGAAAATCGACGTCCACGCCCGCCTCCACCAGACTGGTTGAAACGACGCGGCAGACCTGCCCGTTTCGCAGCCGCGCACGAATGACGTTCAGCGTCTCTTCGCGGTCTGTCGGAATCATCAGCGTGGAGAGATGGAAGCGCCCCTCCCGGGCAGGCTTTCGTATACCTGCCGCGCGCGTTTCCTCGTATTGACGATGCAAAGCACCTGCTCCGCCTCCGCCAGCCGTGCGGCCAGCTCCTCGGGCGTGAAAACGCCCTCTCGCTGGAACGAAACCCGGCGAAAATCATCGAACAATCCATCCGGATCGAGCGCGATTTCACGCTGAACGAGCGTCGGCGCAAGCTGCTTTGAATAACCTGCCCAGCGCGGGCTGCGTCGCGGTACAAAAGCACCGCGGTCACGCCGTAATGCTGTACCAGCTCGCCGATCGCCGAAACGCACGGCATCAGGAACGGCACCGGGATCGTCTGCGCCTCATCGAAGATCACGACGCTGTTTGCGATGTGATGCAGCTTGCGGCAGCGGGAGGTTTTCGCCGCGTACAGCGATTCAAAAAACTGTACCGCCGTCGTCACAACCACGGGCGCATCCCAATTTTCGCAGGCCAGCCGCTTGCGGTAAGCCTCGGGCGTTTCCTCGCCGTCATCCGCAAATTCGACCTGGCTGTGATGCTCCAGCACGTTTTCCGCGCCCAGCACCTTGGCGAAAACGTCGGCATTCTGTTCGATGATGCTCGTATACGGAATCACGTATATCACACGCTTCATCCGTGCTTTGCCGCGTGCGACAGCGCAAACGCCAGCGAGGAGAGCGTCTTGCCGCCGCCCGTCGGCACAGTCAGTGTGTATAGCCCCCGCTCATCCTCCCCGCCGCGCAGGCAGCGCGCCAGAATCGTGCTCCGCTTGGCGCAAAGGTCGTTGGCAGGCGCTTTCAGCCACGGCGCGACGTGCGCGTTCAGCTTTTCCAGAAGGCGCTCCGGCGTTTCCCCCTCGCCGCGCGGCTGTCCGCCCTGAATCGCCGTTTCCGTATCCAGATAGTCCGCATCCACCAGACACGAAAAACAGCATGCGGGTGTACATCGCCAAGCGCCGCGCGTCTTTCTCAGCCGCCAGCCACGCAGGAAACCGAGCTTTTGCCGGGATTTCGATTTCCGTTTTCCACGCGGAAGGATCGTTTCCGCCCGTCAGGCGCTTGTTCAGCCGCGCCCAAAGCGTTCCGCCGCCGTCGTTTGTCTTGTCGCCTCTGTCCGGCAAGCCGCCGTGATGACCCGCCACGGCAAACGCCGCGAAGGGATCGCCCAACTGAGCCGCCATCTGCGCGCCCGCCGTCGCGTGGTCTACCTTGGCCGTGTGCGCCGGGTCGCGCTGCCGCTTCTGCCCGTTGTCGCTGTATTTGCCGATGTCATGCAGCAGCCCGTCCGATAGCCGTGCTCCCCGCGCGCCGAATCCGGCTGCAAACGCCCCCGCCAGCGCCGCGACGTTTTCCTCGTGCTCCCTCAGCGGCTGATACGTTCCGTCCGGCTTCAAGTGCGTGACATAATCCATTTCGTTTTCCCCCTCTTACAGCATCAGCACGTCGTCGGGCCGATAGCCGCCCTGCACGCCGATGTGCTCCACCTTGTCGTGATAAGCGTTGCCCAGCCGATAAAACCGAAGGCTGTCCTTTTGACTGTCGATTTGGCGGGTCAGCTCCGCCTTCAGCGCGCAAAGCTGCGCCGCGTCCAGGCTGCACTCAAACACGGAGTTTTGCACCCGCTGGCCGTGCGCAACGCAGAGCTTCGCCACATTGCGCAGACGGCGCTTCCCCGCCGCATCCGTCGTATTCACATCGTAGGTAATGAGCACCAGCATCGCGCTTTCCCCTCCTATTTCCACAAAAATGGCGGATAGCCGTCCAAATCGCCACGAAGCGTCCGCGCCAGCAGCAGCGCCTGCACATATGGCACAAGCCCCCACGCCATCTTCTCCTTCAAAAACGGGTGAGTGATTTCCACTTTCTTTCGGCTTTGCCAAGCGGAAAGCAGCGCCTTGCGCCCGTCATCTGTCAACCACACTGCGCCATCCGCCTGCGTCTTGAAATGCTTCTGCTGCAAAACGCGCGTGTTGATGAGCGTCAGCACGAAGCGATCTGCCAACGGCGCGCGCAGCTCCTCCATCAAATCCAGCGCCAGCGATGCGCGCCCGGCCTGTCGCGGTGCATAAAGCCCACATACGCATCCAGCCCGACGCTTTCCAGCGCCGACGCGCAGTCATGCGCCAGCAGCGTATACGTCATGGAGAGCGCGGCGTTGACCCTGTCCCGCGGCGGTCTTCGGTTTCTGCCGTCAAAATGAAAAACATCCTTCTGATTCAGAATCAGCTGGTCGAACACGCCGAAATATGCCGCTGAAGCCAGCCCCTCCGCACCCCGAAGCGCATCAAATCGTCGATCTGCCGAACGCCGTCCAGCCGGTTTTGCAGTTGAGCAGATGCCGCCGAAAAGGCTCGGCTGATCCGCGCGCATCGCGTGATCCCGAAGCATCCGTTCGAGCACCCAGCGGCTGTTAAATATCTTGCCGAAAATCATGTTTCGGGCAACCATGCAGCTTTGAGCGGAATCATCCGAAACGCGATACTGTTCTTTGCGAAGCAGCACGTTTCCCGCGACTGCCCGCAGACCCGCGCGAGAAAGCGCCCGTTCGGCGTCAGAAAGCACAGGTGAATGTCACGCGCGGCGCACTCGCCCATCAGCGCCGGACTCGCCCCTTTATAGGAAAATGACACGATATTTTCCAAAATCGTCAGCGGATACTGCCCCATCTTCTCTTCGCCCCCGAAGCACAACAACGTTCTCGTTTTCAAGCGCCAGATACGCATCCTCCGAGGTGATGAACAGCGTGTTGAGCATCTTTTCACGACGCATCCGCCTCCTTCGTCGCCTGCCGCAGATAATCATCCACCGACATGCTTTTGCTCAATTTGGGCAGGCAGAGCGCTTTGAGTGAGCAGGCGTTGCATCCCTTGGTCATTTTGGCTTTCGGCGTATAGCCGCGATCCATATAGCCCTGCATCTCGCCGAGCAGTGCTTCCACCCGGCCGCGCAGTTCGGGCGAAAACACCACGCGTTCGCGCCGCCGCGTTTCGCCGTAATACAAACTGCCCTCCGGAATCGCGCACAGCAGCATTTCTTCCAGACACATCGCCTGCCCGCAGAGCTGCAAGGCGTCCGCGTCATGCTCCTTTGGGCGCGCCGCGCTTATATTCGACCGGATACGGCGCCCATCGCCCCTCCTGCCCATACAGCGCCACGCCGTCCGTCGATTCGTGAAACTCCACCACGTCGCACACGCCTGTCACGTTCAGCCGCTCGGAGGCCACACGCAGACCGCGAACGACCAGCGTGTCGCCCCGACGCTCGAACTGCGTTTCATCGTGTGCGCGGCGATGCATGGCGTTTCCCTCCGCCGTTCGCAGATTCTCCTGCCACTGCTGCTCGATAAAAATCAGCGCCCATTGACGACGGCAGAACGCGAAATGCTGTAAGCCGGATAACGTGAGTTTTCTCCCGTTTTTCCATATGCCGTCCTCCCCTTTCTTCGTTTGTTTGATCAGCCCTATCGTAGCACACTTGTTCGCTATTGCCAATAAGACAGTGACAAAAAACTGGTCATTTTTATAAAAAATATAGCCGGATAAGTCGGAAAATAGCGATTTGGGCAAAACCAAAAGAACGTCCCCCAAAAAAAGAACGTTCTTTTGATTCTCTTTTGGGGCTCTTGAAAATTTCTTTTGATTCTCTTGGCAATTCATGGGGTTGACTTTTTTCATTAGCAAAAGTTTTGCGCGGAGAATATGGGGGAACAACGCTTCTTTCTGATGAACGGAATTGGTTTGCATCAATTGGCGTAAAATCAATGGCCCATCATCTCGAGGCAGGTTCAAATGATGGCGATACATGTCTTACCAACCAGTTCTTCCGGTTCGTAATATTCGTGAATACCCATCAAGGTTCACGATTGCAACGCGGTCTTGCCAACCGGTTCTGTCATCTAAAACGCTGAATTTCAGCGATCTTTGCGCTCTCCGTCATTGCTCTTCTTCACGGCTTCGCACGCCAGAATCTTCACCGCACGGAAATCAGACTTTGCAAACGTTTCAAAGTCCACCATTTCCGTGAAAATCGGCTCGATCTTCACATTGGAGAAGTCGATCTGCGCCTCCTCGCAGGAGACGGCGGGCGCGGCCTGCGCCGGTGCTTCCGCCGCCTTCTGAGCCTTTCCGGCGTCGATCGGCTTCATCGTCGGGACTTCAAACTTACGCTCTTTGCAAATCAATTTTTCTTGATTTATCTATACTTTCAAAGCACTTTTATTTCTCGCCCATACTATACCTTTACGCCAATTCGCATGTCCCTTTATTTCGTCTGGCGTATCAATCGGCGTGTAGAAAAATGTATTTTTTCCTTTGCTCATATAGATTATTTCAGCTCACCCGCTTGACATTACCGTTTTCATCGGCGTCCTTCATCCACGCTGTGAAATGACGATCTAAGTTTTCAAACTCGGTCGTTTTCAAGTTCCTTCGTCACATCAGCGTAAATATTCATCGTCGTTGAAATATCCTTATGCCCCAGCACCTCCTGCATGACCTTAACATTAACACCCGCTTCACACATCCGTGTTGTAAACGTGTGCCGCAAAATATGGCAGCTAAATCTCGGAAGCAGCACCGCATCCATACCTTCCTTTTCAATGATCTCATCATTGCAATCACGGATAATTCGACGAAGTGCTTTATTCAGCGTTCCCTGATGCTGACATTCACCAAAACGATTGATGAAAATAAAATCTGTATATCCATCAACCGAAACAGTACATTTCAATTCTGCTTCCTTCTGATACTCTCGTTCTAATAGGAAGGCTTCACGAACTGTTTCGATCATCGGAACCATCCTCTTTCCTGCTTCCGTTTTAGGTGAATGGCAGTTAAAATAGCAGCCTTTCCTCCCTTCAGTTTCACGATGATCATAATTGACCAGCGTATGATTCACTGAAATCGTTCGCTCTTGCAGGTCAATGTCACACCAACGAAGCCCTGTCGCTTCACCAACGCGAAGTCCAGTACCCGTCATTACCGCAAAAATCGGATACCAATGCTGATACTTAGGCGTCTTTTTCAAATAATTAAGGAAAATATTCTGCTCTGGAATCGTCAATGCCTTACGTTTCACGGTTTCAAACTCCTTTTTTTTCAGTTCTCTAAGAACGTTATCTGACGGATTACTCCTCAAATAATTATCTTCGACCGCCGTCGTCAAGACCTGATGCAGCACCGTGTGGACACTTTCTATCGTGCTGATTTTCAGCCCTCGTTGGTCTGCCAGCATATTGTAAAATCTCTTTATATCGGTCTTTTGATTGACGATATTCGAGATTGACCAAAGTCAGGCCTCAACGAATTGCCGATAAACGTACAGGTAGTTTTGATAAGTATTATCTTTTTAACCCTCGTTTGACTTGCGCCCACACCTCAAAAAGTTCATTCAAAGTCGTGCATCGCGCTTCAGCTCTGATGCCATCCATTTCATCACGGACTACAACTTCTTCTTTGATACGAAGTTCTTCCAATGTTTGAGCATAGATTGAATGTCTTTTTTCCCATTTTTAGAAGTCCAGCGGTAATCATACGTCCGTCTTTTCTTTGGGATTCCCCTTTTTAACACAACGCGAGATTTATCCTTGCGTTTTGTTCCTCGTTTGGTTGCCATTGATTCTCGCTCCTTTCTGTTTTACAGAAAAAAGCCTTGTTCCACACGCATCATAGCATGTCTACGCCATTTCTGCAAAAATCCGAGATATCCCGTTTTTCAGAGCGAGTACATACGTTCCGTATATTAATCCAGCTTCTTGCGCTTAATCAAGCGTTTAGAACCAATCCACAAAACAAACTGACATTTCTCACTATCCGAAATTGACCGCAGTTTATTGATTCCAATTCCAGAATACGCAGCGGCTTCTTCCAGCGTCAGATTGCTCTTTCTCCCAAATCGGTACTTCTTTCATTTTGATAACCTCCTAATTTTGTTGCAAAGAAATAGGGCAATTCTCATTTATGTTCCGAGAATTGCCCTCATCTTACCATCTTTATATTTTTCCGTCCAAAACGCGCCCCAAGCCGCTTTCGGCAAAGCGTCATAGCTCCACTGCGCCATTTGGCGCGCGCAGCAGAAACTCCCCTCCAGTCATCGAGGGGCTGTGAAGAAGTATCATTATCCCCCACGCCATCGTCGCGTCCGATTTGCCAAATCGGGTTCAAGCCGCATGAATCGCTCCGGCTATGCCATCGTCGCGCTGCCTGCTTCGTCGCTCCTGCATGAGTTTCGTACTTAGGTTGCGTATGCCGTTGTCAAGGTACAAAAGCGCTTCCTAATTAAGCCCTTCACCTATCACGCTTAAAACGGCACTTTTGCACCCTGTTTTTCAAAGAAAAATTTAATTTTCTTTTTAGCCTGTCTGATTGACTTGGAAACATTCTGATGGGCTACACCTTCCTGTTCTGCAATCTGTTCAACTGTCATCCCTTGAATCACATACAGCGTTAATCTCTTAAATTGCCGCTATGTCAGAATGGCTTAATCGTCGTCTCATCCACAAATATATCTTTTTGTTTATCTTCTTCCTGCACGGAAAATTCCTTTCCATCCAACCCATAAATCACATGGTCATAATCCCTGCGCATTGCTTTTTCAGTCTGCTTGTAATCTGCATCCGACCATGCTTTCCAGCGTCGGAACTCTTCTTCGCTTTCAAAATCACTTTGCGTCAGAACAACCTCGTCTGCCGCACCCGCATAAACAATCGCATCTGCCCGTTTTTTGTTACGAGCAACATCATTTTTTCTATCAAACATTGTTTTTCCTTTCTGTCGTGCGTAAAAATGGCAAGACAGAAAGGCGGCGGATCGCGACAGTGCTGGTCTGGTAAGAAGATCATTTATATAAAAAAGCGAGGGCCGTGTTAGCGCCCTCGTCTTTTTGCTTTCATATTACTCCTTAATTCAATCTCAATGTCTATTTAGTCTATTTAGTCTTTTAAGTCTTATCGATTTTATTTTAGCAATAAACTTGCCTCGATTTGGATTTATCTGCGAGTTGTTCCCTTTATAACTTCATTTAGCCATTTTTCATTCTTTTCTATCATCATTTTACTCTAATCATTCCTGTGTTTTTACCTTAATGTACTTTTGTCATTCAAATAACATCCATTTTTATTCTGCCAACTAGTTTTGTTTTTCCTGTCTACTGATAAAGAGCAGTTCATCAAAACTTGATAATCCCGTTTGAGGATGTTCCAAAACATACAAAGAAAAAGATACTGTTTCTTTCTACAAAAGGGGACAATAGATTGAATAAACCGAAAAAATGTGATATAATATCTAATTGCAAGGCAGGTGATTCGATGCTTGAAGAAGAAAGAGAGTATAAGATTGTTGGATATCATGGCACAACATCTTCGGCTCAAGAGAGCATCGAAAATTATGGACTTGATCCTCAGCGTGTTAAAAGAAGGGAGGATCATTGGCTCGGACAAGGGGTTTACTTTTATGAAGATTTTGATTTGGCGAAATGGTGGGCTGAGACAAAAGCAAGTAAAAGCATTGTGAATACGCTTTTAGTTTATAAATCAGACATAATATGTCCACTGAAACATGTATTAAATTTAGATGACAGAAATGATTTGGATATATTTATTCGCTCATGTTTGGATTTCATAAAAGATTTGCAACGAGCATACGATAAATTACCAAGTTTTGAAATTCCAAAATTAAGGGCAGTTTATTTTTGATTATTACAAAATACAACATGATATTTATGTTATAGTTCGAACTTTTCAAAAAAAAAATATGCAGGAACTTTTCGGAGAGGTGAGTTAGAAACGCAAAAGGAACTTCTCGGATTTTTTTTAGGGTTATCTTATTTTGAAACACAGATTTGCGTCTCAAATGCCGATTGCATAAACGAAGTGATCAAGGTATACGATAAAACAGAGTTAAGCGACGAAACAGAGGAGGTGTTGTAATTGCTTAACAGGGATTTGTTTGAAAGGTTAGCCATGCGCACAATACGGTGTTGAATGGAACGAGCAATACGATACAGTGATGATTCAAGAAGAGATCAAGTGTATCCTCTGTCAGAAGATACATTAGGGCGTGTGTTTACAGAAATAAGAAATGAATGCATCTGTCTGCCAACATTTGAAAACACATATATATTTGATGAATGTGATGCAGCATAAGGAGGAAAGATTATGGATATCAGCACCCCTATGCGAGTCAGTTGAAATTAATAGATCTGATAATTGTCGAAAGTTCATTCTCTCGATCCGAAAAAGACATTCAAAACGCTGTACTTAAAATTGAAATTGAAAAGGATATTCAAAAGCAACCAGAAAATCAATACGAAATCACATTGGCGGTGCGGCTAAAAAAAAAAATGATCAAATCAATGTATATGTAAAAAGTAAAGCACATTTTACAACACAACAAGAAAATACACATTTGATTGAAAAGAATACAATAGCAATAATGTTTCCGTATATCAGAAGCCATATCAGCACCATAACCTCACAAACCAGGAATGATGCCGATTGTATTGCCACCGATAAATATAGCAACTATGTTGAAGGATAATACATGAAGAGTTTTCCTTTATGGATTATTTATATTTATTGGCAGGAAATACTTCTTTCTTCTTGATAAAGACGACTTATGTTGTAATAACAGCTTATGCTACAATAGACAAATCCCGCTCAATGAGCGGGATTTGTCTATTATTTCGTTTTAAAGGCAAGGATTTAGTAACATTTTCCAGCCATTTATCAAGTCTCTCTCTCCTTTATTGCCGTCATAAATATCATAGGCAACAGGATATCTTTCTTGGAACGCTTTCTTAAACTCATCCAGCGTGTATCCCTCCGGCAATGAATTGCGAACCGTCACCAGTTTCCCATTGATTCCTTTTACCAAATTGCCTTTTGGTTTTCGATTCAAACGAATGGGCTGCCCGTTCTTTGTAATTTTCATGGATTGCGCCGCCCGAAAAGCTGCCTCTTGAACCACGAAAACACTATCATGAATAGCTAAATTCGTTAATATACTTCTGGATTGTTCACAATCATAATTCTTAAGTTCATTGACTGCCTCTAATCTTTCTCTCCAGTTACTTTGATTTGTCGCTTTGCGCTTTGAGTTCTTCCATACTTTTCGGGTACTTCTTTTAACACAAAATTCATCCCTTTCAAAAATCGTTCACATCGCACTTTTCATGAATTCTAATGAGCGATTAACCCCTTGATTACCGCACCTACGCTTCTGTTCTTAATTCTTGAGATTTCACGGTACGAATACTCTTGAATGAAGTGCATTTGAATAAGCTGCCTATCATCCTTTTATTCCCCATTGCCTTGTGAAGCGGATCAAATTCAATAATATTCTCATATTCGCTTTCATAGTAGACTGAACTATCATCAGCTTCCATAGGAATAGGCACTTTTTCCTCAGCATCGTTTTGCACTCATTAACAAGGATGCGTGTCGCCCACGTTTTGAAATACTCTGGATTCTGAATAGATTCCCGTCCTCTCCACGCTTTTATAAAAGCACTCCTGGACAGCATCCTCGCAATCTGCATAGCAGGAGAAAAAAGCAGCGAGCAGTTCTCATCAGCGCTTCCCTTATCACTTCCAGTGCTTCCAGCACTTCTTCTTCGCTCATCGCTTTCTCTCCCTTGCCGTGTTTCATTCTTCAACGATTGCTTTCAGCAAATCTCTAGTCATCCATTCCATTTTATCCTGCTGTCTTCTAACGCTCCTCTGTTCATTGGCTTCTCGAATCCAAGCCTGAATCTGTGCTTTTTGCTTTTGTTCGGTTTCTTTCTCTCCCCATTTAGCTTTTCCAAACATATTGTTACCTCCATATCTACTGAGCGTACACAATCGCGGTCATTCCCAGCCGGATATTTTCATCCGGCTCAAAATTGATGTATGCTTTGTATGTCGTCCCCGTCGCATTTTCATCGGTCTGGTTGATATAGGAGATTGAAGTAATAACCCCTTCTTGACGATCTTCATGCTCTATACTCCAGTTAAACTCGATGCTGACCGTTTCCCCAACACGAATTGTCGGCAAATCAGCTTCGGATATCAAAATCTCAATCTGTATTTCGTCCTTGGGGTACACCGTAATCAAGGCATCCCCCTTTTCGACTTTTGCTCCTTTCTTTGCATCAACCGAAGCCACAATTCCTTCAACATCGCTCATGACCTCCGAACCGGTCGGCTGCAAATCCTTCAAAGAGCCTGTCACCGTTTCAAAAGCAGCTGTCCCCGCTCAACATGATCTCCGTTTTTTACATGCATCTTCAGGACGCTTCCTTTTGCTTTTGCTGCAACGGCGGCAGTGCGCACCACTGTCCCGCGTCCAATTCTCGACATGGATGTATATTGCGGATTTCTGAATACTCCGACACTTTCATTCATATAGAACAATCCTTCGGTAACTTCAACGGAGAATTTCTTCTCGTCCTTTTCATCCACGCCCGTTACCACGCCAACTCCGCTATGGCTGCCGTCTGTTGTGCAGGACAAATACACGGTTTCTCCAATATGAATGTAGCGATTTTCGCTGTAACTGTAGCCCTTTTCATTGCTGCAATCCAATGTGAACCGATTGGTCGGCTCTATAAACAAAACTGCCCCATACCTTTCGGCAACACTTTCCGCGTCATCGCCTTCGCTGGCAAATATTCCGCTGACCGTTCCATCCACCAGCGCGTAAACCTCATCCGTTCCCAATGTCGCTATCAGCGAATCTTCACCCACATAATCTCCGACATGGACATAAATATTGTCTACACGCCCTCCGTAAGGTGCAGAAATGACGCTCGTATTGCTTTGCAGCAACTTTTCCTGCAAAGATCTTTTCCGCTGATGCCTGACTGCAAATGCCCAGCATACCGAAAACATCAGCCCAAGCATAAAGCCTTTTTCATGATATTTCCCGCCTTCAACCCATTCTTTATAAGCAAAAGGAGGGCTTGTTTTTATTCAAGCCTTCCCCTGCTCATTCGCTTCTGTATCGTTCAAATGTGCTTCGAGGCATTTTTATCGTTGCCGGACATGCTCATTTGCTCTACTTTGCGCAGAACTTCCGCTCGTGCCGAAGCTGGAAACTCATGTTCGCCGATTGCTTGTTCCAGCCATTCTCCCCATTTGGAGGTATCCATCATCGGGCTCTCTTTAGCGGTTTCCGTTGAATATTTCATGGTCTTTATCATCCTCCGTTGTTTTTCTTTTTGTCTTTCGGTGTTTCATTCATGTTCACATACATATTGATACGCAGCTCGACGCGCTCCACGTCATCGTACAAATAATGACAGGTATTCCACGCGCCGCCACCGAATAATATTCCCCATCACGATTTCATCGCTCTGAATCGGAATATTTAATCCCGGTGTACACCATTTTTCTCCGTAAACAGCAAGCGTATTTCCTTCGCTATCTACCTTTCTGACCTTAAAGCAATTTGTGTAAGGTGTCACTGAGTGTGGTACATAATGACGGACATAGATGGCGTGATTATCATAGCCGCAATCTTTTTTGTCCAATTCTTACCGTCTTTGAACCTCTTATTTTCCGTACAATAAGCATTCATTTCCATGTAACAGGCTTCTTTTATTCCTGTTGAACGAAATTCAGCCTTTCCCTGTGATATGCAGCTTACGCCCATACACAACATCAAAATGAATATCCCTGATTTTTGCACCGTTTGCTCATCCCTTACACAGCTTATTCCGATTAGAATAGCTTATCGTCCTTCCATGCTGACCATGAATGTCACACGATCCAGCTCCGAAATCAATCCATCCACTTCCGATTCAACCAACCCATCTTCACAGAACTTGGCAATAACCTCATTCACAGCCTGCATTCCTCCGCCGTCGCCGGAACCAAAGAACGGAGATTCATACGCAATCTTCATATTCTTAGCAACGCTGCGATAACAGTCAATGCTTTCCTTAGAAATCGACCATTGCATGTCCGCAAGACCTTCGAGCTGATTTTCCTTTCGGAAGATTTGTTCTTCAAGGTCTGCCTGCTTATCAGGATCATCCGTTTCTTCCAATTTCTTTTTCAAATCTTGGAGTTCATCGGTGACTTCACTGAACTCGAATCGGATAATTCGGATTTTCAATCGGCTCGTTCTTTTCCGGCGACAATTCATAGCTCACCGTATCGCTCAGATGGGCAACATACCAAGTAATAAATTTCTCGGCAATATCCTTATTTTTCGACGCATTATGAATCGCCAGCACTTCGATCTCGGTGTTCATAGCCTGTTCCCCATCCGCGTTCAATGCAGGCGGAAGCATCATAACCACCCGATGGGAATCGTTGTAGCTTACGCCGAAGCCCTGACTATACGACGAGAGAATCGGCATTCCCCACTGGTCATGCTCCTCAGAAAGAAGTTCCGCGTGAGCCGCAATGCTCATCAGCACATTTCTAAAAGCATCGTTTTTGAACGTGAATTGCCCGCCCTGATCCGCATTTTTGGATAATGTAGTCCTTCATCACAGCAGCAACCAGCATTTCCATGCCGTTCTGTTGGATATCGGATAAGGTGTAGTCGGGGTACTCGCTGGCATAGTCGTCCAGCCAGACTGCAATTTTTTCAAACAGTTCATCGTAGTTCGTCGGATATTCGCCAAGTTCCAGCTCGTTCCACATGGTTTCATCCATCGTCCACGAATTAACGTTGATTGCAATCGGCGCTGCCAGCAGTTCTTCGCCGCTATAAATCACATTTTGAATTTCCTGATAAAGCGTCTTAGACCAATCACGAAGCTGCCCGTCCTGCATGGATGCCAAGTATCCCTTTTCTTTCATCGCCGCAAAATCGCCGGGGCAGTCAACGTAAACATATCAACGGTATAATCACCAGACAAGGCGGCATTTTGCGCCGACTGAGAGCTTTGCAGAACCGCGATATCAGGATTATCCAGCGAGAACTGAATCAACATATCTGGATTCAAATATCCTGCGACGGTAAGAATCGTCTGGCTGGCAGCTTCATCTCCCGTAATATCACGGATGAAGATATACCTTCCATTTGCAAGCGCATACAGCCCAGTTGCCGAGCACGCCGCCGGCACATTTTCTGTTGCATCAAACACAGGGATATATGCCTTTACAATTTCATTGCCGTTTGCATCACAAGTGACCACCTGACCCTGAACAAAACGCACATATCGCTGGTCAACTGCATCCCATGCTACACCGGCAATCCGCTCATCCTCACCAACTGTCAGGACTTCCTCACCAAGCGTTCCGCTCTCTACATCATATTGAGCAACGCCGGAAAGCGCGTCGTTCGTTTGAATGAGCAGCCCTTCTGCTCCCAACATGATGGCGTTTACACCCTCAATATCCACGAGTTCCATTTCGCTTGTGTCCAGATCAAAAGCACAGAGTTCCGTTTTGTCATATTCTTCGTAGGTATCTGTTCCAAGCAGCAGGTACAATTTCTTATCCGTATAAACCGCCTGACGGATCTCGCGATAGGCTTCCATATCTTCGGAATAGAGGTATTCCTGCTGAATCTCTGCCACATCCGTTTGCGCGTTTCCTTCGATCTTCTTAATCATGCCGCTGTACGGATGAAGTCCATAGAGCGCTTCGCCATCCGTAAAAATCAGTTGCAACATCTGATTCCATACGGCTGCTTCGCTCTCATCCTCCGGGCAGTCTTGAACATAGTCATAATTGGAAGCGGCTGTCAAGTCAATGACCGTATTCATCTTCTCGCTTCCGCTTTTCCATGAATAAACGCCTTTGTTCCCCAGCACATATAAGGAATCGTCAATCCAGCAAAGAGAAGATACCGTTTCAAAGCGTGCCATCTGCGTAAGGTCTAGTGCCATTTCTTCAGCAACACCGCCTGAAACGAAAAGCAATCCAATGCAAAATAACATCATCCACAGTTTCATTTTCTTCATTTTAATCTTTCTTTTTTTTTTTTGCCATTTACTGTGTTCTGGCAATTTCTATTCTTGCTCTTTTTCTTTGCTTTTGGTATCCAGCTTCCATCCTTCGTTTGCTTTAATCATCTCTTTTGTCCGTATTGCACTCCTTTCCTGATGTGTTAAAAAGTATCTCCATCCGCATTCCATTAGTTTTTATTTCTTATTTTATTACAAATTGCATTTAGCCGAAAATTTTTTCGCGAAATCCCCCCTTTTTCGACGCGAAATCTTAATACCCCAAAAAAAGAACTGACTCTACTTGTTCGTAAAGTCAGTCCACTGGTCATTATTTTCTACCATTACTATATAGTTTAATCATCGCAAATCTTCCCATGTAATAATATCTGGGCAAAACATTTCTTTCCGTTTAGTAAGCCATATATCATTCATCGTGGCTTTTGAGCATCAATTACAAGTGATTTGAACGAGTATCTTTCTCTAAAATTAGTTATGTCCTTGTACGCTTTTTTCATTAGGTTCTTCCTTTGCGTTTTTGAAGTAGTCACAATCACATATCCATATCGGATATAACACAAATGCTTCTGGCGACTCATTAGTTACATAGCAGCCGTACCCTAATCGTAATGCATAAACTCTACGAATATGTCCTGACTGGATTTCATTCTCTATTGATTTTATCACATCTTCTAGCGATACAAGCGGTACATCATTTTCAATAATACCTATCGGTTTTAGCCATCGTGCAACCAGTTCAAAACTATTTTCGTCATAATTTCAAAACGATTATCAGATATTCTTCTGATAGGTTCTGATTTATTCCATACTTCATCGACAATCTTTTTCAGGATCAAATCCTGTTGTATCTAGCCTCTCTCCTACATCATTAAACACTGGGATTCCAATTTATTTTCTGATAATATTTCATGTAATATGTTCCCATATTATAATCAGAAATATAGTCTCCCAATTTAGTATCGTCAAGGTTTTTACTGATGTCCTCTTTGATCGTAACTCAACAAAATTGATTTCAATTTCATTATCTTCGCCAAAGAAATACCGCAATATATCTCTCAAATAATTTTCAGCATCTTGTATCGACATATCGTTATCTTCTGCGTGCAGTTCTTCCTCATTTATCTCATATGGATAATAAGATATCTCTTTATATTTAACTTTATCAGTTCTCAAATGGCTAGGGCTTTGATAATCAGCCTTAAAAAATACACTCTTTTCATTGTTTGGACTTAATACTGTAATTTCTCCCGAATCATTATATTGACCATTCGTTAAATATGATATCATTCCTTCTTCACTATATTTGATGAGATTTTCATCTTCTTCAGTCATGCATGTAATCGACAAATCATTTAACACTTTGCCCTGCTCTATTACTTGTCTGCCCTCGACTTTTACTACAGGAAACGATTCAACATTTGGCACTATGATCGGAATATCTACATCTATTGTTCTGTTGTGGGCATTATATGTTTTTGCCATCTCGGCGCTTTTTCGATTAAATTTTTTATTTCTACAATCGACATCATTTCCGACGCGCTTGCCATTGAGCATATTACGATGCTTATCATCGCAATACAACACACACATAATTTCTTCATTATTTTCCTACTTTCAAAGAAATATTAAAATTATGAGGCAGATTAAATCTGCCTCTTGGGTTTTATCTATTTACCTCAAAACTGCCGCTGAGTGTAATGCTGCTAATTCCGTCATTATTGTAATAATTCGTATTTCCGCGTCCAGATACAGAATACGTCTTACCAGACACAATATTATTATTCTGAATCGGAACATTCAGCCCTTGTGTACACCATTTAGATCCCTTGGTCGTTCTGGTTCTTCCGTTAACAAGCTGTCCGCGGAAATGATTGGTATATTCTTCCGTATCCACGTTATCATGATGATACACATAGATCGCAGCAGACCCGCTTTCTTTAAGAGCAGTTTCAGAATTATTCGTATAATTCGTTGTGCTATCGCAGCGAACCGGAATTGAAAGCCTTTCTGCGCTCGCAACGCTCATCAAACTTGCCATCATTGCGCCTGCCATAACCAACGTCGCCAGTTTCTTCATAAATTTTTCCTCCTTATTAGTTCTCGTCGCTTGTGTTGTCAACCCTCCATCTCAGTGGTGTACTTTTTGATTCTTGCGGACACCATCGCTTTCAGCGACGGAGCTTCCCAGCTTATTTGCAGGAATCATTTTTGTACCCACCTTCTTCATAAGCCATTGAATCGACCTCCTTTTTTCTTTATTTTACATGATATTTTTCTTTTCTCCTAGGCTTGTTGCGAAATCCCCTTTTTCGACGCGAATTTCATTTTAGATACTCTTTAGGCTCACTTTAATGATTCCCATTACAGTTCTCCTTTACAATTCATGGCATTAGCATAACGCACTTCATAATATATATCAACATTTTTATTTAGCATTTAACCTATATTGGGATTAACAGTTACCATGTCACAACCGTTGGACAATATATTTGTTTCTCATCTGTTATCACCATCGGTTCAATTTCACCAGTTTGTGCATTTATTACAATTCTCTTATAGTATGGTTGTTCCCTATCATCAGTTACCCAGCTTAACGGGCGCAACTCTTCTTTTGCGGATTCAACATAAGCACATTCGCATATCCAAATCGGATATAATACATATCCAGTTTCATCCAATTCGTCGAAATAAACGCAATATCCAAGTTTCAGTGCATATACGTTTCTAATATTCCCTGCAAGTATCTTTTTCCTCGATTTTCTTTATAATTACATCTATATCTTTTAATGGAACATCTTCTTCTATAACCTTCGATTTTTTTCATCCAAATAGAGTTTAACATAAAACTCTTCTCATTCATAAATTCAAAGAAATTAGATGCTATTCCTGTTATTCTCACCTTTCTTTTCCAAAGCTCTGTTTTTTTTTCGTCAATTCAGGGGACATTTTTCCTCCTACATCCATATAAATCGGTATCCCATTCATCATTTGACGAATACCTAAATTATATGTTCCACTCAAGTAATCTGATACATAATCTCCCAATATATAGTCGTCCATTCCTTCTACTTGATGAAGTCTTGACCTGAGCTCTACTCTATCCACACATACGCTTGACTCTCCGGGGTAAAAGTACTCAATGATTTTCTCAAGATATTTAATAGCTTCTTCTAGGGAGATGGATTATCCTCCGCATATACACTAGACAATTCTCTTTCATATGGATAAAAATTTCATTTGTATATTTTGTTTTTGAATTTTGCTTATTAAATGGTGCTGAGTAATCTACCAACATTCCTGCCCTTTCATAATCATCCAAATCTAAAACTTCCACTTTTTCCTCTTTCCGTCTGTTCTTCACCCATATATGATAAAAGTTCGCAGTCCTCATAAACTGAATACCATCCCTCTTCACCTATCTTTTCCATCGGTTCTACTCTGCTCACCAAACATTGCCCATTTACCGCATAATATGGTTTTTACTGATATTACAGGAATCTTCTTTACATCTGGAATAACAATCGGAACATCAACATCTATTCTCCGTCCATTTGAATTATATTCGCTTTTCCACTCGCTTCTTTTCGCACAGATTTCCCTTATATTGTTCATATCGTTTCTGCCAAGCAGCATGTCCACAAAAACATGAGCATACTCATCAAACATATGCATATTCTTCTCATACTTTCTCCTTGTTTTCAATAAACAAATATCATGAGGCAAATCGCCTCATGATACTTAAAATCTTACAGATTTACATTGTAAGAGCCATTCAACCAAATTCTTTCAATTCCATCATTATTATAGTAATTAGTATTTCCACGAGCCGACACCGTATATCTCTGCCCTTTTTAATGTTGTTATTCTGAATCGGAACATTTCAAGCCCTGCGTGCACCACTTTGATCCTCGAGTCGCATAATTAGAATCGACTTCGATACCACGAAAATGATTAGTATATTCCGTCGTATCTACATTATCATAGTGCCTTACGTAAATAGCTGCATGCGTATCATTCAACTTCTGATCGCCTTCAGAATCTGCCATCGTATAATTCGTCGTACTATTGCACCACACAGGAGTATCAAAACTCTTAGTAGCACTCGCTACGCTCGCCATCCCTGCCATCATTGTTCCTGCCAAGACTAACGCTACCATTTTCTTCATAAATTTGTTCCTCCTTTGATTCTTGTCGCTTATATTGTCAATCCTCCGTTTTTGTGGTATACTCTTTTGGATCCTTGCGGACACCATCGCTTTCAGCGATGGAGCTTCCCAGCTTGTTTGCAGGATCATTTTTGTATCCACCTTCTTCATAAGCCATTGGAATCGACCTCCTTTTTCTTTATTTTACATGATATTCCCCTTCTTCTCCTAGCCTTGTCGCGAAATTCCCTTTTTTGACGCGAATTTCATTTGATACTCTTTAGGCTCATTTTAATGATTCCCATGTGATAATTTGTGGGCAGTAAGCCAGCTCTTGTTTTTTATCAAATAAGGCTCGATCTGTCCAGTTTGAGCATTGATCACAAGCTGCTTATAATAATACTGCTTTCGCTCGTCCGGAATCTGCTCAGATTTTTTCAATTCTTCCTTTGCTGACTCTGTATAATCACACTCGCACATCCAAATCGGGTAAATCGTATATATATTTTTCCCTTCATCACTGAAATAGACGCAATATCCCAATTTCAAAGCATATATTTTCCTAATCTTTCCCTTTTCAATTTCCTTTTCCAAGTTATTTATAATTACATCAACATTTTGTAATGGTACATCTTCTTCAATTTTATTTACTCTTTTCAGCCATACTGCATTCAGTTCAAATCGGCTTTTATTCATAAACTCAAAATAATTATTACTCACACGCCACAGCTTTACATTTTTTCGCCAAAAATTCGTTTACACCTTTTTTTCCTTTATCAGAAGCCAAATCCAAGGAAAGTCTATCTCCAACATCTACATAAATTGGAATTCCGTCCATCATTTCTCTAATACTCAGATTATATGTTCCTGACGGATAATCTTCCACATAATCTCCAAGATTATAATCATCTATCCCTTTCACCTTATGCAGCCGCGAACGAAGTTCTACACGATCCACCATAACATCCGGTTCTCCGGGGTAGAAATATCCAATTATCTTCTCAAGATTGGTTACCGCATCTTCCAGCGATGCAGGATTGTCCTCTGCGTAAGTATACGCCTGCTCGATCTCATATGGGTAAAAAAAATCACTCGTGTATTTTGTATTCAAATTATGCTCATCTCTTGGTGAAGAATAGTTCGCATTGAAGTTCACCTGTTCAAAATCATCGAGAGCCAATGCTTTTGCTTCTCCTGTTATGCCTTCTTCTGAAAACAAATTAGACTCCGCATACACCGACCACCATCCGTCTTCTCCGATTTTCTCCAGCATAGTTCCATCTCTGGTTAAACGCTGCTCATATACCGCATAATATGGCTCAACCGAAAAAACAGGAAATTCTTCCACTTCAGGAACTATAATGGGGATATCTACTTGCACCGTTCTTCCTTTTTGCTTCATAGCTCTCATTCCAACTTCTTCTTTGGTTTTGGAGTTCTTTAATTCCACACATATCATTTTCCGATTCTCCTTGTGCAAAAGAAGAATACCTCTAATAAAACAGTGATTAAAAAAACAACGTTTTTTCATAATTTTTTCTCTTATAATATAAATATCATGAAGCAGGAATCTGCTTCATGATATTTATAACATTTACTTATTCACATCATAACGACCATTCAGCGTAATTCTGCTAATGCCATCATTGTTATAATAGTTTGTATTTCCACGCGCCGATACGGTATAAAGGTACCACTTTTAATATTATTATTCTGAATCGGAACACTCAGGGCCCTGCGTACACCACTTCGAGCCACGCGTTGTATTCGTTTTCACTTCAATGCCACGGAAGTGATTGGTGTATTCGTCCGTATCCACGTTATCATGATGATACACATAGATAGCCGCCTGCGTTCCGGATTTCTGTTGTCCCGCTTCGTCAGCTTTCGTGTAGTTCGTCGTGCTATTGCACCAAACCGGAATGCCAAATGGCGCCGCACTCGCTACGCTTGCCAAGCTCACCAGCATCGTAATCGCCAAAAGCCAACGCTACCATTTTCTTCATAAATTTGTTCCTCCTTTGATTCTTGTCGCTTATATTGTCAATCCTCCGTTTTTGTGGTATACTCTTTTCGATCCTTGGGACACCATCGCTTTCAGCGACGGAGCTTCCCAGCTTGCTTGCAGGGATCATTTTTGTACCCACCTTTCTCTCAGCCCATTGGAATCACTCTCTTTTCTTCTATATTTCTAAATTACAGATTCCGCTGTAATCAAGATTCTCCGCTTTTTCTTGAAGAATCCCATCCTCAATTTCAAAAAAACACAGTCGCACGCGCGGCTGATATCCGCTGCGCTATGGCTTGCCAGAAGGATGGTTTTTCCCTTTTTCGCAGTTCTTCAAATAGCTGGTGAATTTCTTCTATACCGCTTTGATCCAATCCATTAAAAGGTTCATCCAGAATCAAAATTTCAGGATCTTCCATAATCGCTTGGGCAATGCCAAGTCTTTGACGCATACCGAGTGAATATTGGGCTACCGGCTTCTTCTCATCAGGATCAAGTTTCACCTGACGCATGACCTGTGCCGCACGTTCCTTAGTCGCACCGTGCGAAACTCCCGCCAACAGCAGCAGATTTCTCAGACCGCTGTAATGTGGTAAAAAGCCAGGCGTTTCAATGATGATACCTGTCCGCTTAGGGAAATCTACCTTCTTGCCGATTTCATCCCCATTGACAATGATCTTTCCGCTCGTCGGATGTAAACCACAGATGCAACGCATCAACGTCGTTTTTCCGCTGCCATTGATTCCCACCAATCCATAGATTCTTCCGGCTTCAAGCGTCGCAGAAACACACGATAAAACCGTTTGTTTTCCATAGACTTTGTCACATTTTGAATCTCAATCATCTATCACGCCCTCCCTTTGCGCTTATTTTTCATTTGAAAACTCATATCAACTTTCTTTACACTAACCAACATGACAGCTATAATTCCGGCAATCAGTGCTGCATATCCGCCCATCACTCTCGCCACTTCTTGCAGCTGCATCCCGTCTTCCAACCGCTCACGATATCCCGCAGCGTCGAAAAAGTGCATGGGCATACTCATCGGGAACGGAAATACTCAAAAGTAAATGATTACATGAGCTACCATGATAAAAGCGTATACCATAACACCACAACAGATGCCCACACGCCAAACATCAAAATGACCCAACACCATTGTAAACCAGAAGCAGAACATTGGAAGAATCGCCAGCAATAAAGCAGTGAATGGTGTAAACTGATTCAAGATATACTGTGCAACCAACGCTTCCTCCGGCTCTATTGCCTTTTTCGGCAATTCGGATGATATCGCCCACCCCGTCCCCGGTGTCACAACCTGAAGAGCTTGAATCGCTATACAGATCAGAATCAACGCGACCATCGCCGCTACCATCATAAAGCAATACAGAATTTGAGCTACCATCCATTTCCAACGGCTGCTGCGAATGAGTGAATACTGCTGATAAGCAATTTTTCTCGGCAGCTCGCTTACCATAATGAGAAACAGTGCAGTCGTCATTGGCATATTGCATCCGAAATTAAACTCATAAAACAGTGTTTCTCCCATGTGCATTGTGTAGCCGGTTTCGTTAAGCGTCATTTTATAGCCACACATCTGGAGATAGCAAATTGCAATGATAAAAATCAGCATCAGCACCGTTCTCGGAGAATGTACCCACGAATCGAAATTCGCCAGCGCCATCGAGAGTATTCCCTGCCCAAATCGTTCTTTTTTCTCAGGCATCTTGAATCCTCCTTTGAGCCCTTTACATAGACAAATATGCTGATAACCAACAGAATCGTACATCAGAAGCGACTGCCATACCCTTTCAACCGTTAATGCGTCATTGTACAGCGCCCGGGATGCGGCGTATTGATTCCAAACAAGTGATAGAAAATTCGGCAAGACCAGAGATAATAAATACACACCGGAACGATGATTGTAAGCAGCTTATCCGGCACCCAAACCGATACTGCCAGTGCCGTCACCGACCACACCGCAGCACATAGCGCGATTCCAAATGTCATCCACGCATATATGGGAAACGCATAGAAAATGTCAGTCCATTGTGAATAAATGCACTTTGCGCTGAACGGAATCTCTTGGTAAGGATGTGCAACCAAATCATAGGGATATGCAATGAAATTCCAGACTAAAGCATGTAATGCAAATGCCAATCCCGTTGCGGCCGCGGCACTAAGCATAGTCGCGATAATTTTATTGCGGGCGTATGTTTGGGTTGAACAGCGAATCGCTTTTCCATTCAAGGAAGGATGTTCTTACTTCATCGACTTGGCTGATCGCATGTTACACCCGCACAAAAGGGAAGCAGCAACATTGAGCCACCGAAAAATTCCTCCCACCGAAAGCTGCAATGCACCTTCTCGAAATTCGTCGCCCCAGTCGGCACTAAAAATCCACGTCGGCAGTGAATACCCTAAAAGCACGACAGCATCAGTCCGAAAGCCAGCAAGAACCTTTTGCTAAAAAGGCGGATTTCAGTTCCTCTTTCATTCAATTTGCCTCCTGTCTTTTGTGTCTCAGATTCTACCAGTTTCCGTGTCATTTTTATTCAAAAACGCTGAAATCGGCTTTTTTGACGCGAAATCCCATCTTTTCTTGTAATTCCTATTTTGTTAGATCTAGTTATGTAAAGAAATAAGCTGCTTTTACTTTACAAGAAAAAGTAGCTTATTTCTTTACTCTGGACTTACAATTTTAGGGGAGTGGAATTTGAGAATTACTTCGTCCTTCAGTTCTTCCGGCACAGGAGCTTCATACGCACCACGATAGCTCGGCATCCTGCGCTAGCCTTGCCATACTCATATAGATTGCATCAATCGCCTTTTGAAGAAGTTCTTTCATAGGGTATCCCTCCTTTTTCATTTGAACCTCTGGTAGTTATGATTATACCAGTTCTTTTCCCTTAAGCATATGCTAACGCGAAATCTGCTATTTTTTCTCCGAAACCCCTATTTTTAGGCCATTGTCCCTATCGTTTTACCTTTTTTATTCCCGATGTAAATACCTCAAAATAAGGTAACATGATAGGGCGAGGTGGAGATTATGGCATCAACGGAACATCCTAAAGATTACGGTATCGGAATGCGCATTGCCGGAATACCGTCGAGCCCTCGGATGGAGTCAGCATCAGCTGGCTAAACGTCTAAAAACAAACTCGCACACTGTCGAAAATTGGGAACAAGCCGCCGCAATACCTTCAGTAGAAAGTGTTATGCGTCTATGTGAAGTTTTTTCACATCACGCCTAATGCGCTTTCGGGGTCGGAGAAACTAATGTAATTTCACTTAACAACCTTCCTGAAGAAAACAAGTGCTTATTCGGCGAGTATTACAAATTTTTGTAGATGAAAACAACAAATAGTGTGTCACCCAGTCTGCTTCGCGCAGACTTTTTTTATTGACAATTGTCTTTCTGCTCTGCTATGATACTTAATGCAAGTCCCACGTAATATCGAATGTGGTTTTTCTTGACTGGGGAGGAATTAACAGCATGATGCAGGTTTGGCTTTGCGAAGATGACCCAATATTTCGCACATCTATCGAATCAAAAATTTCAAATTGGTCTAAAAGCAAATCACAACTTTGATCTTTCCATCACCACATTTCGTTCATCCGAGGATCTTCTTGAACATTGGCAGCTCGGAAATCACGCGGATATTTTCTTTCTCGATATCCAAATTCCGAAGGAGCTTAGCGGTTTAGAACTTGCCAAATTGATTCGCCAAACCGACGAAGATGTTCCTATTGTTTTTGTAACCAACTATGCCGAATATGTCTATCAAGGTTATACTGTAAACGCTTTACGTTATCTTAAAAAACCCGTGTTGGAATCCGATATTTCTCCTTGTCTTGACATTGCCTATAAGCACTATACGCTGTGCCATCAAGAATCATCTATAATAGCCATTCCTGGCGAACAAATCGTTTTACGATACGCCGAAATTCTCTATCTTGAAGCCTGCTCTCCTAACCTAATCATAAAACGCATAGGTTCTTCATCTGACATATTTTCAGATATCGAATTTCAAAGTTTACCCGTATAGCTCCTATCCCCTCCGAACTTTTCGCTTTTTGTCATAGAAGTTATATCGTGAATCTTTCAAAAATCCGGATTCTCAAAAGGACGCAATTAGTTTTGTGTTCAAACGAAGTCCTTCCTATTTCTGAAAAATATGTTGACGAACTATTTCACAAATTCAATGCATATCATCAAAGAGGGTGCTGCTAATCATGTTGTGGAATCTTTTTGAAATTTCGATCAACGCATATGAAGCCTTTTTGATGATATACTTTTTGAAAAGTCGATTACATTTCAAAAAAAATTCTCCTATTGCCGATTGCTTGTGTCTGATTTCCTGTACACTTTTTATTCTGCCTACATATATTTTTGATATTTCCTTGAACGATATTTTCGGTTTTATATTTCCGTTATTCTACGCCTTAACAATGTCCGATGATCGTCTAGCCTGTCTTTATTTTGGATTTCTATCTTGGCAATCCTCTTTTTCCTCAGCAATCGAAGTATCGACTCACTTTTTAATACCATTTTTCTTCAACATTTGGCACTCTTATCCACACCCGGTCTATACCGTGCTATCTATGTTGTAGCATCAAATCTAATTTTGTCTATTGTTATCTTTTCCGCTTCCAAAATTCGGAAAGACATATTTGGTCTTTCTTGGTCGGTAATGTTCGTTTTCTCTTTATGAGCCTCAGTATCCTCGTATCGGAAGAATGTCTTTACCAACTCCAAATCAGAACTCACTTCAACTCTATATCTTTTCCATCGGATACCTGGGTTTGCTGATTTGTTCTATTCTCTCGATTCTTCTGTTCCACTTCATGGCTGAAAGCACAAATCAAGAGAATCAGTATAAAACAGAACTTAACGCAATCAGGCTATCGCAGAAAATATCAAGAGGAATTTACTAGCATATATAATGATTTCATGATAAAAGAGCATGATTTTAAGCACCAGCTTGAAACCTTAAAGCCTTAATCTCTGAAAATAACAACACCGAAGCTCAGAACTATCTCAACAGCTATACATCCCAGCTTCAAAACATACGTCCTTTTATGACAGGTTGTTTAGCCGTCGATGCTTTTTAACCTCTAAAGCACTCACAATGAAATCCAAGAACATTGACTTCAAATTCCTCCCTATCCCTTAAACAGCCTTCCTCTCTCCGCTCCCTGATTTCTGTTCTGTCGTTGGGAATTTACTGGATAATGCAATCGAAGGCACCCAAAGAGTTCGATCTTCTGATTCACCTTTTATCTCTCTTTGCTTTTGCGAGAACATACGATGTCTTTCATATTGTAGTGTAAAAACACATGCAATCCTAAAACCATTCGCTTTGTCAATCATTCTTGGCTTTTCGTCCAAACAAATGATTCCCATTCTGAAATTCACGGTGGGTATCCATAGCATTGAACGAATTATCAACAACGCGCAAGGCTACTCAAGTTTTTCTGTCGATGGCTGTACATTTGTCGCCGAATTGACCATTCCATTTCTAGATTTGAATAATTGAGGTAACAATATGTATGCTTTTTCTGATTGGGTTATCAGTTTGTTTGAAAAAACGGAATCGTACTAAAACACAACCGTTCAACTTATGTCTATGGTCTTGACATTTTCCTCTATACTATTCTAAGTACCGTCGGATTACTTCTGATTGGTTATGTTTTGCATCATTTCTACGAATCCGTATTATTGATTATTCTTTTTACACAAACCAAACCTATGGCGGTGGATTTCATGCCAGTTCTCTCATACAAAATGCTTTTAACCATGACTCTTGGGTTAGGCGTTTACCTTCTCTCCTCCCTTATTAAAGTTCCCCCCTTTCGTGTCTGTCCTTATCGCAGCTTTGAGTTTTCTGTTTCTCTATATCCATCCGCTTGTTTTACACAAGAACAAGTCCTTTCTTGCCAGCAAAAGCAAACTTCTAGTGCAAAATCCAAATGTATTCTTTCGCTGGAAATGATGCTGTTTATAACCTTGCTTCTTTTCAAAAATGAATACTATCTCCAAAATTTTTTCAATCGCGTTGCTCCTCTGTGCCTTTTCAAGAAAAACTTCCATTCTTTTATCACAAGGTCAAGAGTATCGTCAGTAGCTCCATCGGATTGTCTACAATCTTCAAATCACCCAACAATAGACAAAAGCTCCAAACTATGTCGCCTTCTCACGCATAGATTGGAGCTTTTTAATAAAAACTATTTTTCTTAAAGCAAAGGAGAAAAAACGCATGTATACCCTATACCCAGAACGAAAGTCTAAAATTGAAAAAAGTCATTAAAGCCTTCGAGCCTTATATTCTCCAAAGTGACTTTTTCGATATTCTTTGGTCAAACAAATTTGATATCTTTTAGTAAAATCAATCGAACCGAAAATGAACGAAATGATGTGTCTGCATATTTCCTCTGACGCTGATTTATGTGAACGTCTGCTCGCCGATATCGCTTTTGACATCTTTATCCTTAACGAATCTTGACCATTTCTTAGATGATGCTTCTCCTTCCCTTGAACTACGTGATCCAAGAAACATGGGAACGCTATCTTCAATTTATTCCTGAATACAAATATATATGTACTAAAAAATGCTTCAAAAAGGATATCGGTACTCAGGTAATTTAGAGAGCGACTGATTTTCCTTTTCACATTTTGTTCTTTTTCACCGTAACATATTTTTGCGCAGGACTAGTCGGCTTATTGGGTATAGTCATACGAAGCGCGCCACTTTCAAGTAAAGGTTTAATATGTTTCTTTTGCAAAAGAATTTTGGGTCTTTTTACCCCAAAATACTCCGCAATTCGTTCCTTGTTCCCAGTCATGCAGAATGTAAGAATCTGTTCAGCATGGGGAGTAGCTTGGGGAGTAGCTTGGGAGTAGCCCATAAGCTGCTATCGTATAGCTTAATATAGCACATAAAAACCGCATCTATGCAATCTCGTTTTTGCTGATTCACTCCATTTTACCCAAAGTGAAAGAGCTTTTCTCCTCAAACAAGTCTGGTTCTTCTCGCTTTTTTCTGTCCCATCGCATACCTGCAAGCAGGGCACATCGGTACCCTTTTGTGCATCTGCTTGTTGGTGGCGTTGCCCCCAAACCCCTGTTTCTCGCAGTCCTTCGTCCTGCGGCTGCGCATCTTTCTGCGGAAAGACGCTGTTTTCAGAAAACCGAATCTGAGTAAAATTCCGTTACCGCGCCTGCTTTTTCTGTGCAGCATCATTCCCATGTTCCATTGGCTCGTTCAGAATCCGTTCCACGTTCGCCCGAATGGTCAGCAGTTCGCGCATTTCGTTCTTCGCCGCTCGATACTCAGCATAATCCTTTTTCCTCTGTGTCATAAGAGCTTCATATTCCGTTTGCAGCATTTGAACAGTCAGGGGAGCTTTGTCAACTTCCGTTCATCAAAAGCCTGTTTAGCAGCTCGATGAATCAAAATTTCCTGTTCATGCTCAACGAGAAATTTCTTGGCATAGCCGGACTTTTTTATAAGCCGCATACGTTTCGCGTGCCCTCAAGTAACCAAGGACGTGCTTTTTCAGTTCTGTAATTTCCTTCATCCGCGCTTCTTCGTTCTTCACTTTCTTGAGTAGATCACTGTGCCGTAAAGTCGCCGCTTCCGTTTTCTCTGCCAAATCTGCAGGTTTTGAATATGATGCTCTGAAAGATAAGTCAGCGTCTGCGCCATTTGCTTAGCGTTAAACACCTTCGCCCACCGCGCATAGCCGCCGCCTTTACCCTGTTGCAGCTTTGCCTACATCGACCAACAGACTTACGCTTGTGTGCTCAATCTTAGGCTTTTGTCCTTTTCGCCGTTCCTTCGGTTTCCATTCCAGCTTTTCATCCAACGCCGCGCGCAGTACCGTTTTCTGAATACTCCACCCAGCGAATCAAGCCGCTTAAACCGAACCTGTCCCGGCGCACGAGCGCTCATACGTTTTCCGCGCTTAATTTCCAGCCTTTTTCCTTCAATACGGAAAGAAGCGCATCAAAGCTCTCTGGCTTTTGTCGCATGATTCCATCTATGGTTGCCCGCATTTCTTCCCGCTGCGATTGCTTTGCTCTGTCGCCTAACCATTTATCATAAGTCAGTGTTGTATGCTGCGGTTTCTCAATAATCGACAGCCCATTTTCCACGCACAGTGTATCACTCAGCCACCCAGTGCCCGTCCGCTCTAAAAAGTCGCGGTACGCATCGCTCATGCAGTGCATATCGGAAACACCGTCACGCATCAGCTGATAAACCAGTGAATGATAAAAGAAATCCAAAGCCGCATCCAGTGAAAGTCCCTGCTGTTTAGCAAAGCATTCAATAACACGGCTATATTTTTTCTGAAGCAAAATCGGATTCGCTGTCATAGTATTTCACTCCCTTCAAAACGCAACAGAGACAGTGCTTTCTCTGTGCGGAAACATATTTGCAGGTTCGGCTTTTCATAACGCAGGCGGCTGATAGCTTCCGTTTTATCAATCAGTCCGTCAAAGAACAGCTCCACCGTATTGAACACCTTATCATTGGCAACACCGCCTACAACAAGGTCATAATCCGTCGAATCTTTTCCACTGCGGCAGTTCAGAATAAAATCCAGCCATTCTTCGGAATAAGAATCGAATTTCAG
>VOFE01000712.1_pt1 | contig 36000 bp, 52 predicted proteins | sample 5384071 | NCBI WGS metagenome assembly VOFE01 (sample SAMN12384724, study PRJNA508395) | human gut metagenome | isolation source: healthy gut D | host: Homo sapiens
CCTCGCACCAGCCCACGTTGGGCATAGCGGCGTTGTGACGCTGAATGATCAGGAAGACCTTGAGGCTCGAGCATATCGTGGGTGTAGGCATCGGTGCCCATGCACACGGGGGATGCCGCGGCGGAAGAACTCGAGCACGGGGGCGCAGCCCACGGCGTTGCCCATATTGGATTCGGGGTTGTTGACGGCCAGGTGCCGGACTCCTTGACGATATCCATCTCGGCAGGCGTCACGTGGATGCAGTGGCCCAGCATGGTGTCGGGACCCAGCAGGTTGTGCTGCAGCAGGCGCTCGACGGGGCTGATGCCGCCGCGGTTGAGGCGGGAATCCCACACGTCGTTCATGCCCTCGCACACATGGATGTGGAAGCCGGTCAGGCCGTTGTTGGCCTCGGCCATCTTATCCATGGTCTCGTCCGAAAGCGTAAAGGTGGCATGTCCGCCAAACATGGCGGCGATCATATGGTTGTCGTTATCGCGACGCTCCTTGGCGGCCCACTGGGCAAATTCGGCGTTCTCGGCAATGGACTGGTCGCATTTTCCTGGCCGCGGCGATCGGAGACCTCGTAGCACAGGCACGAACGCATGCCCAGCCCTCCTGAGCTGCGTCCTTAATGGTAAAGAGGCTACCCGGGATCTCACAGAAGTCGCATGGTGATCGAAGATCGTGGTGACGCCGTCGCGGATGGAGTCCAAGATCGTGGCATAGGCGCTGGCCTTGGTGCCGTCGAGCGTCAGGTTGTCGTCGATCTTCCACCACTGCTGCTCAAGATTCTCCAGGAAGTTGGTGGGGTTGCAGCCCTTGATGGCAAGGCCCGCGGGCTAGACCCGAATAGATGTGGTGTGGCAGTTGATGAGTCCGGGCATGATGAGGTTGCCCTGGGCGTCGACGTACTCGGCATCCGGGTACTTGGCCTGAGCTCGCACTCTCGGGGCCCACTTCGACGATCGTATCTCCGTCAATGGCGACCGCACCATTTGGAATAAACGGGTCTGAGCGTTGCGGGTAAAGACGGAACCGTTAGCGACCAGAAGCATGGATGCTCCCTTCGACATCAGAGGCGGGGTTTGACACCTCTGACATGGCGGAGTGCGAAGCGCCGGCCTACACCGGAAACGGGCCCTCCCGTCAACGCTTCACCAAGGGACAAACCCTTTGAAGTGCGGCTTGGCGGCATGACGTCGGCGGACGAGGCGATGCGTCCGCCGACGAATAGCACCGAATTGGTTACTTCTTGCCGGGCAAGACCAGATCCACGGCAGCGTCCTTGGCAGCATCGATGCTGGGCCACGACCGGCGTCTGCGGAAGGATCAGGTTAAGGACAATGGCCATGATGGCGGTGGGGGTTACGGCATTGGAGCCGATGACGGTGGAAACCCAGGTGGGCATACCCTCGCCGGCAAGGCAACCGCTGGCCATCCAGATACCCAGGCCAAAGACGATCGGAGGTACCGACGATGGTGGTAGTGCGCTGCGTGAGGCCCTCGCGGGTGAACATGCGCACGCCGTTCATGGTGATGGTGCCAAAGACGCCGACGGTCGCGCCGCCGATGACGGGCTGCGGGATAGCGGAAAGGACGGCAGAGAGCTGCGGGAACAGACCGGCGATGGCAAAGACGGCCGCGATGATCACAAAGACCCACTTGTTGACGACCTTGTTGGAGCAGATGATGCCCACGTTCTGGCCAAGGGCGCTGGTGGGAAGACCGCCCAGCAGGCCGCCGACCATAGAGGTGAGGCCCTGGGACAACGATAGCGCCGGAAAGCTCGCGCTCGGTGGGCATACGGTCGATGGAGCCCAGGCAGGCAGCGGGACGTCGCCGATAACCTGGATGGCGACCATGGGGAACACGACGGCGAGGGTAATGCAGACGCTCGGATTGCAAACCGAGTGCGTAGGGCATGAGCTTGGGAAGGGCGAAGACCTGAGCGGTGGCGACGCTGGAGAAGTCGATCATGCCAAAGGGGATGGAGACAATCATGCCAACGATCATGCCAAAGAACACGGATCCCAGCTTGAGCGTGCCCTTGCCAAAGTTGGCGAGCGCAAAGACCACGGCGAAGGTGATAAGAGCGACGCACCAGGCCTGCGGGGTGCCCCACAGCGGCGTACCCATACCGCCGGCCATATACTTGACGGCCGTGGGATACAGCGAAACGCCGATGGAGAAGATGACCGTACCGGTCACGACGGGCGGGAACAGCCACTTAATCTTGCTGTAGGCCAGACCAAAGAGGACCGCGACGGCACCGCCGACAATCTCGCCGCCCAGCAGCGCACCAAAGCTAAAGCCCGAGGCACCATGGCCTGCAGGGCCGGCAGGAACGCGAACGAAACGCCCATGACGATGGGCAGGCCGCCGCCGATGCGACGGAAGGGAGCGAAGGCTTGAAGGGCCGTGTCGATTGCCGAAAGAATGAGCGCAACCTGAATGATGTCGGTGCTCTGCTGGCTATTAAAGCCGTAGACGCCGGCCATGATGACCGCCGGGGTAATGATGCCGGCAAACGATGCCAGCACATGCTGAAGGGCACACGGAATCATTTCCGTAACGGGCGGCATGCCTTCGCGAGTGAACAGGGCTTCAGTGCCGTTCGTAACCGTCTCCTGGGCCATTTGACCACCAATCCTCGAAGTAGTTGTTTTCGCATCTAGCGCTCTATTGTGACGCAGTGCGGGGTGAGGTTGTGCCTTCGTTGCATATCGTATTAAAGATTTTTCTCATTCTCAATAATAATTTTTTGTTATCAGACTATTCTGAGCTGAGACAATGCATTTCCGCAGGTCAGGAAAGTGTCCTGTCAAAATAGCATCTAACTTTTCTTTTGGTCGACCGTTTACCGCCAAATTCCTACCGCTCGTCCGTATTACGCAATGTACCTGCGAATATGTGAATCAATAGACACCGTGTTACCATGAGAAAAAAATTGTTATGAACATTTCCGATTTCACCCAAAGGAGTTGCCCGTGAACGAGACCGTACGTCGCTTTTTGCCGATGGTCGATTTTCTGGAGCAGGTACTCGGCAAAACAGCGAAATCGTGCTGCACGATTTCTCGGATCCCGACCACGCCATCGTTGATATTCGCAACGGCATCGTGAGCGGCCGCAAGGTCGGCGGTCCCGCCACCGATCTGGCACTCAAGATCATGCACGACGCCAAGTATCGCGACCTGCCGTTTATTACGGGCTACGAGGGGCGCGGTGCCGGCGGCAAGACGTTGGAGTCAGCGACGTACTTTATCCGCGAGGATAACGAGATCGTCGGCATGCTCTGCGTCAACACCGATCTTTCCACGGTACGCTCCATCAACGCCATGGCTCAGCAGCTCATGGCCTGCTTCGACGCTGTGCCAAGGCAGGCGGAGCCCGCGTCTATCGAGGTCGAAAGTCTTTCGGGTCTACACAGGAGCTCATCGACCGCAGCATTGCCGAGTTGCTGAGCGCGCGCGGGCTGGATGTGGCGTCGCTTGGTCAGAGCGACCGCGTGGACGTCATTCGCCACCTCAACGGCAACGGGGTGTTCATGCTCAAGGGCGCCGTGTCCTGCGCCGCCACCGCGCTGGGCATCTCGGAGCCCAGCGTCTACCGCTACCTGCAAAAAGTCCGCAAGGAAGGCTAACGGGCAAAATGGAGCGCGGCTCCACAAGCGATCCGTCACGATAAAAGACCCTGCAGCTCGCACGCGCTGCAGGGTCTTTTTGCATGTCATGTTTAGTTGTGGCCAACGCCTTAGAGAGCGGCGACGACCTCGATCTCGACCAGACCGCCGGCCGGAAGAGCGGCAACCTGGAAAGCGCTGCGCGCGGGGAACGGAGCCTCGAACTTGGAAGCGTAGATCTCGTTCACGGCAGCGAAGTCGGCGATGTCGGCCAGGTAGACCGTGGTCTTGACGACATCGGCAAAGGTAGCGCCGGCAGCGGTCAGCAGGGCCTCAACGTTGGCGAGGGACTGCTTGGCCTGGGCCTCGACGCCCTCGGGCATCTTGCCAGTCGCGGGATCGATGCCCAGCTGGCCGGACAGGAACACCATGTTGCCGGCCTGGATACCGGGGGAATACGGGCCGATGGCTGCGGGTGCGTTATCGGAAGACACGACGGTCTTGCTCATGTTTTTCTCCTTACGATCAATTGAGAGAGCGTGAGCGCGGTGTTCACACCGGGAGGCACAGTTCGGTCTGAACACCGCGCTTGATTGGGATAGTACTCAAGGTTTCCGCGCGATGCAAGATTATTATCACGTTGCGAGAATATTTTATCGCCCAACGGTTTCCCCGAACCGCTGAACGGTTCTCATGTGGAGCAGCCAGTCCAAGCTGCTGAAGACTTTGTCCTGCTTAGGCTGCGGGCGTCGCCCACCGCAGCGACGCCACTATACTTTTGAGTATCTGAGCATTTTGAAAGGCAGGATATGACCGCAACCGCCAGTCGAACCACCAACCGCAGACCCGAGTTTTAGCGCCCGCCGGAGGACCCGAGCCCTTTGCCGCCGCACTCGCCGCCGGGGCAGACGCCATCTACTGCGGCATGGGCAGCTTCAACGCCCGCCGCAAGGCCACCAACTTTACCGACGAGACCTTTGAGCAAGCCTGCCGCGCCGCACATCTAGCCGGGTCGCGCGTCTACGTCACGGTCAACATCGTCATCAAGCAGTCCGAGATGGACGATGCGCTGCAACTCATCTATCGCTGCTCAACGCTGGGCGCCGACGCCTTCATTATCCAGGACTGGGGTCTGTTCTTTGAGGTCAAGCGCGCCATGCCCGGCATCGAGACGCACATCTCGACCCAGGCGAACATCCATGACGACCGCGGAACGCTTTGGTGCCGCGAGCAGGGCGCCGACCGCGTGACCCTCTCGCGCGAGCTCTCCATCGACGAGATCGCCGCTATCCACGACGCCGCACCCGATGTGGACCTCGAGGTCTTTAGCCACGGTGCCATCTGCTTTTGCTACTCGGGTCTGTGCCTGCTGTCGAGCTTTGCCATGGCTGGTCGCTCGGCCAACCGCGGCATGTGCGCCCAGCCCTGCCGCCTACCCTACGAGCTAATTGACGAGAACGGCCGCTCGCTCTCCCCTGCCGGTCGCGAGCGCGCGCTGTGCCCGCGCGACACCAACACATCGCAGCTTGTTCGCCGTCTGTATGACGCCGGCGCCGCATCACTCAAGCTCGAGGGCCGCATGAAGGCCCCCGATTACGTGTATTCCATCGTCGACGTGTACCGTCATCAGATTGATGACATGCTTGCCGATGTTTCGACCTCTAAGGATGAGGATGCCGCCCGCCAGCGACAGCTCAAGCGCTGCTTTTAACCGCGACTTTACGCACGCCTACCAAGACGGTACCTCGGGCGACGAGATGATGAGCTACGAGCGCTCCAACAACCGCGGCCAGATTGTGGGCACGGTGCTGGGCAGCCGCCTGGCCAACCGCGATGTACGCGGACTCAAGCCCGACGATCGCCGTCGCCGCGCCGCCATCGCCCGCATTGAGCTGTTTGAGCCCGTGGGCAAAGGGCGACCTGCTGGAGCTCCGCCACGATAACGAGTTTGACCAGTTCCTGACCACCATTGCCGCCGATGATGCCGCTGCCGGCGATGTTATCGAGTGTCGCGTGCCCCGTAGCATGCCCGAGGGCTGCCGCGTGCGCGTGATTCGAAGCCAGCGCGCCATTGACGCCGCCGGCGCCGCGCTCAAGCGCGATGTGCTGCGCCGCCGCGCCGTAGACGTGTCCGTTGTGGCGCGTCTGGGCGAGCCGTTTGCCGTTACGCTCACCTGTTGCGACGATTCTTCGCTTACGGCCACGGCCACGGGCTTTACCGTCGAGGCTGCCAAGACCCGCGCCGTCGAGGCATCCGATCTGGTTGAGCACGTCGGGCGCATGGGCTCCTCTCCCTTTGAGGCCGCAAGCTTTGACGTTTCGCTCGACGCCGGCTGCGGTATGGGCTTTTCCGCCGTGCACAAGGTGCGCGCCGCCGCTTGTAAGGCGCTGGAAGAGGCCATTCTGGCACCGTACGAGGAGCGCGCGAAAACGCTCGAGCTGCCGGCGATTGTAACCAGTGATTCCCGCCCCGCGCTCGAGCACTACCGCGATGAGCCGCAGATCTGCGCCACCGTCACCTCGCTCGAGGCCGCCGAGGCCGCTCGCGCCGAGGGTGTAACGCGCATCTACATGACCACCGACGCACTCGATGCGACCGAGCTCTCCCCCGCCGATGCATTTGAGCAGGGCATCGTACCCGTGCTCGACGAGGTCTGCCGCGCCGTTGACCACGTACGCGTCGACCCGTGGGTTGTTGCCGGCGCCACGGTCGCTATTGGCAACATCTCTGAGCTTGCCCTGGCCGCCCAGGTTGGCGCCACGGCCGAGATTCGCTCTTGCCTGCCGGTGCACAACACGCCCTGCATGGAGGCGCTTGCCGAGCGCGGAGCCGGTGCGTTTTGGCTCTCGCCCGAGATCACGCTCGACGAGATTGTCTCGCTCGGCGCCGCCGCGCCCGCGGCTCTGGGCATCACCGTCTTTGGCCGCCCGCGCGTTATGACGAGCGAGCACTGCATCCTGCAGGTTGCCAACGGCTGTATCCACGATTGTGCCAACTGCCGCCTGCGTGCCCGCAAGCTCTCGCTCAAGAATATCGACGGCAAGATCATGCCGGTGCGTACCGACATCCACGGCCGCTCACGCCTGTACGACGCCTACCCCATCGACCTCACGCCGCAGGTACCGCAGTTGCTCGACGCCGGCGTCCGTCGTCTTATGGTGGATGGCACGCTGCTCGAGACGGATGAGGTGGGCCGCGCCGTCGCTCGCGTCCGTCGCGCCGTCGAGGCGGCTCAAGCCGGCCGCAAGCCCGCCGCCCGCCTGCGCGGCGCCACCTCGGGCTGCATGTTTGTGGGAATTAGCTAACCGAAAGGCTTACACGTGAACGAAGAACCTCAAGTCCTCTACTGCGACGCCTGGCTCATGGCCATCGACAAGCCCGCTGGCATGATCGTCCACGGTGACGGCACCGGCGAGCGCACACTTACCGACTACGCTAGCGACCTTTTGTTGGCGATGGGTGACGGCTTTGCCGCGACTGACATGCAGCCGCTCAACCGCCTGGACCGCAACACCACCGGCGTGGTGTTGTTCTCGCTCGACAAGCAGACGCAACCCGCTTTTGACCAGATGATCATCGACCACGCATTCGAAAAGCACTATCTGGCGCTCGCCGAGGGCAAGATCGACTGGAACGAGAAGCTCATCGACAAGCCCATCGCCCGCGACCGCCACGACAGCCGCAAGATGCGCGTCGGCGCCAGCGGCAAGCCGTCTCAAACGCGCGTGAAGGTGCTCAAGCGCCTTAAGAGCCGCCGAGGCCTGCCCACGCGCTCGTATATCGATGTCGAGTTGCTCACCGGCCGCAAGCACCAAATCCGTGTGCATCTGGCGAGCGAGCATCATCCCCTGGTTGGCGACGACCTGTACGGAACGCCGCGCCCCTGCGGCCTGATGCTCCACGCCCACAGCGTGTCCTTCACGCATCCCGTAACCGGCGAGCACATCAACATCGAAGCCCCCTGCCCCTGGGAGCCCTAAAACCCGCCGAAAAGGGACAGGTTTATTTTGGCAGGTTTTATCTGGACAAACGTCAAAACCACCACAAAGGTTCCTGTCCCTTCGCGGTGGTTTTGGCCTTAGCCCGTCCCCTGCTGTTAGACCGTGATGACGTTGTCCATTGCCCGGTACTTGGCAGGGACATCGCCTGCGGTAATAATCGTTGCGTCACGGAAGTCCGCGAACTTGACGGGCGCCACCATGCCAAATTTACTGGCGTCCGAGATTACGAAGCGCTTGGCCGTATGGCGCATCGAAATACGCTTTACTTGCGCCTCCTCGATATCGGGCGCCGTGAAGCCCTGCTCGGCGGCAATGCCGTTAGAGCCCCAAAAGCCACAGTTGAAGTTGTAGCGGTCTAAGGTTGCCAAGGCATCGGGGCCAACGAGCGCCTCGGTCTCGGGTTTGAGCTCGCCGCCCAACACCACGGTACGCATGCCGCGCAAAGCAAGGTGCTGAGCATGGAGCACAGAATCGGTCACATAGGTGACATCTTCAAGGTGTGGAAGATGCTCGATGAGCCTGAGCGTCGTCGAACCCGAGTCGATGTATACAAAGCTCTCGGGCTCCACAAGTGCCGCCGCACGGGCGCAGATACGCTCCTTGTCGTCGTTATGGAGGTCGCTGCGCTCATTAAGCGTTAGGTCGCGCGTCACGTGCGCGCGCTCAAGACTCGTTGCTCCACCGTGGACCTTGGCGATGCGATGCGCTCGGTCGAGCGTCTGCAGGTCGCGCCGAATGGTAGACGCCGTCACACCCAGGGCTTCGGCAAGCTCTGGCACAGTAACCGAGCCAGCCTGCTGCACCATCGACACGATCGCGTTGAGCCTATCTTCCGCAAGCATCGCTTACTCCTCCTCAGGGTACACGACTCCCCAATCGGCGCGGAGCTTGGTCATCAGCTCCATAACATCGGAAGCATAGCCCAGAAGCTCGCGCTTGGAGTCGTCGCCGGCAACGACCTGCTCAAGATCGGCCATCTCATAGCAAAGGGCGTAAGCCTCGGTGCCGGCGTGGACCTCCTCGCGGTGGCCATCCGCAGTCCACACGATGGTCGCGTGGTCGGCACGCGGATACTCGTTGACCTCGATATAGCACTTATCGAAGCTAATGACCGAGCGCTTGGGTTGCTTGGAGTGGAGCGTAAGGCTCACAACACCCAGCTGCTGCTCTGCATTACGGCAGACGATGCCGCCCGCAACGTCAACGCCGGTCTCGCAGGTGTTGCCCAGCGAAATGACCTCAGTGGGCTGGCTTGCCATAAAAAAGCGCATGACGGACAGGGCATAGACGCCAATGTCGAGCATGGCACCACCAGCAAGGTTACGATTGTAGAAGCGGTTGGTCAGGTCGCCGTACTCCTTGTAGCTGCCAAAGTTGAGCTGAGCGAGGTTCATGCGGCCAAAGTCGCCCGCATTCATGCGACGGCGCAGCTCCTGGTACAAGGGCATGTGAAGCACCGTGGTGGCGTCCATAAGGACGACGTTGTGCTCGTCGGCGATGGCACGCGCCTCGTCGAGCTCAGCGGAATTGAGGGTAATGGCCTTCTCGCAGAGCACGTGCTTACCAGCTGCCAGAGCGGCTCGCAGGTAGGTAATATGCGTGTTGTGCGGCGTGGTGATATAGATCGCGTCGATGTTCGGATCGGCATAGAGGTCCTCGACCGTTTCATAGACCTTCTCGATGCCATACTGCTCAGCAAAAGCCTGAGCCTTGGACAGCGTACGGTTGGCGACGCCCGCAAGCTTGCGGCCGGCAAGAGCGAGAGACTGGGCCATCTGGTTGGCGATAACGCCGCACCCGATCACAGCCCAGCGAAGCTCGGGAGCCGTAAAGATATCATCAGGGAATGGCTTGTCCTGGACCGAAGCGAACGCTGCTTTTGCGGCTGCCGCGGAGTCGAGTGGAGCCTGTTTGGAATCTGCCATATGTGCCTCCTGAATCATCGGAAGTCCTTCATTTCTAATAACCCTATATTCGCACAATTGCGCGCGTATCTGCTCGTGTTTGCGTGCTTATTTGCGTATCGGTCATTATTTAGCCATAGTTGTCAGATGTTTGCGCGGCTATGCGCATTATCGCGCAAGGCATGCGCGTAAATGCGCATGCGACGATCCTTGTGAAACATAAAGGGGCGGAGCAGCGAAGCCAAAAAACAGAGCCAGCTGTATTACTTCACCCCTCTGGGGGCACCAGACATCAAAGGACCGTCCCAAACTGCCGGCACATAGAGTCTGCCCCCCAACGACCGGTCATTTAAGTCTGTCCCCAATGAGTACCCAATGAGTAGGGATAGAAAAAGGCCCGGTGCCTTGGCATCCGGGCCTTTGCTAGCAACTTTTGATGTTGCGGGCAGCTTAGAACTTGTGGCCGCACTTCTTGCAGACGCGCAGCTTGTTCTTGCCGTCCTTCTCGTGAGCGACGCGGGTAACCTTACCGCACTCGGGGCAAACGAGAGATTGACGTTGGAGGCGTCGATAGGAGCCTCCTGCGAAACGATGCCGCCCTGCTGGTTGGCAGCGTTGGGCTTGACGGCCTTCTTGACGACCGAAACGCCCTCGACAACGACCTTGTTCTCGGCGGGGAGAGCACGCAGGACAACGCCCTGCTTGCCGCGATCCTTACCAGAGAGAACCTGGACCTTATCGCCCTTCTTGATATACATATATCTCCCCTAACTACAGGGTCTCGGGAGCGAGCGAGACGATCTTCATGTACTTCTTGTCACGAAGCTCGCGAGCGACGGGCCCGAAGATACGGGTGCCGACGGGCGAACCATCGTTGTTGATGACAACGCAGGCGTTCTCATCAAAGCGAATGTAGGAGCCATCCTTGCGGCGGATCTCCTTAACGGTGCGAACGACGACGCAACGGACAACGTCCTTCTTCTTGACGTTGGCGCCAGGGGTAGCCTCCTGGACAGCACCGATGAACACATCGCCGATGCCTGCATAACGACGCTTGGAACCGCCAAGCACCTTGATGCAGCGAATCTTGCGAGCGCCGGAGTTGTCGGCGACGTTCAGCATGGTTTGCATCTGAATCATGGTAGATGTTCCTCCGAACTAAGAACCGAAGAGAGGTGCGCAGCCTTTATGCGGCCTGTGGTATGCAAGCCAGGCATACGCACATCTTCGGAAACGTACAAGTCGTAAGAGCGACTGCTTATTTAGCGCGCTCGACGACCTCGATGAGGCGCCAACGCTTCATCTTGGACATAGGACGGGTCTCCATAACGCGGACGGTGTCGCCCACGCCAGCCGTGCACTCCTCGTCGTGAGCGTGCAGCTTCTTGGAGCTGGTCATCATCTTGCCGTACTTGGGGTGACGCTTGCGCTCGGTGATGGTGACAACAATGGTCTTGGCACCGGAGACGGAGGTAACGACACCCGTACGGACCTTACGCGAGTTACGCGAATCAGTCATGTTCTCTCCTTAGGTCCTACTCGGCGACAGCGGACTTCTCCGCTGCGATCTCGCGGGCGCGCTGCTCCGTGAGGACGCGAGCGATGTCCTTCTTCACGGTGTTGACGCGAGCGGTGTTGTCCAGCTGGCTGGTAGCCATCTGGAAACGAAGGTTAAAGAGCTCGGCGCGCATTTCCTTCAGCTTCTCAACGAGCTGAGCGTCCGAGAGCTCACGAATCTCTGCGGGCTTCATTAGTTCTCCTCCTTGGCGGCGGCGGCGTCCTCAGGCAGCCCACTTGGCCTCGAGGCGGCCTCCTCAGCCATCTCCTTCTCGATGCGCTGCTCAGCGTTCTTGGCAGCAACAATCTTGGTCTTGATGGGGAGCTTGTGCTGCGCAAGACGCAGAGCCTCGCGAGCGACCTCCTCGGGAACACCCTTGACCTCGAACATGATGCGGCCGGGCTTGACGACGGCCACCCACTCCTCGGGGTTACCCTTACCAGAACCCATGCGAGTCTCGGCAGGCTTCTTGGTGATGGGCTTATCGGGGAAGATCGTGATGTAGACACGACCGCCACGCTTCATGTAGCGGGTCATGGCAATACGAGCGGCCTCGATCTGACGGTTGGTGATCCAATGGGCCTCGAGAGCCTGGATACCAAACTCGCCGAAATGCAGCTCGGTATTACCCTTGGCCTGGCCCTTCATGGAGCCACGCTGCACCTTGCGGTGAAGAATACGCTTAGGGGCAAGCACTACTGACCCCTCCTCTCGGAGTTACGACGACGAGGACGGGAAGAGCCCTCGAGTGCAGGGTTGGGAACAGGCTGGCCCGGGAGCTTCTCGCCCAGGTAAATCCAGACCTTCACGCCGCAAGCGCCCATGGTGGTGCTGGCGACAGCCGTGCCGTAGTCGATCTTGGCACGGAGGGTGTGCAGAGGCACGCGACCCTCGCGGTACCACTCACGACGGCCCATCTCGGCACCGCCGAGACGACCGGAGCACTGGATACGGATGCCCTTAGCGCCGGCCTTGCGGGCGGACTGGACAGCCTTGCGCATAGCGCGACGGAAGGCAACGCGGCCCTCGAGCTGCTCGGCGATAGACTGAGCAACGAGGTTGGCGTCGAGCTCGGGGCGCTTGATCTCGACAACGTCGACGGAGAGCTGGCCCTTGGAGACGCCAGCGACCTTCTCGAGCTCGGTGCGGAGGGTATCGATCTCGGCACCCTTCTTACCGATGACAACGCCGGGGCGAGCGGTGAGGATAATGACCTTCACCTTGTCGCCAGCGCGCTCGATCTCGACGCGGGAGACAGCTGCGCGGGAAAGACGCTTCTCGAGGTACTTTGCGGATCTCGAGATCGTTACCGAGGGTCTTAGCGTAATCCTTCTCTGCGAACCAGCGGGAGCGCCAGTTCTCGGTGATGCCAAGACGGAAGCCGGTGGGGTAGACTTTCTGACCCATACAGCTTTACGCCTCCTTTCGAGGAGCAACGACGACGGTGATGTGGGAAGTACGCTTCAGAATGCGAGAAGCGGAACCCTTGGCGCGGGGACGGATGCGCTTAAGCGTCGGACCCTCGTCAACATAGGCAGCGGCGACAACCAGGTTGTCGGCACGCAGACCGTTGTTGTTCTCGGCGTTCGCAACGGCGGAACGGAGAACCTTCTCGACATCCACGGCGACGGCGCGGTCGCAGAAGTGGAGGATGTCGAAGGCCTGAGCGACAGGCTTGCGGCGGATCAGATCGACCACCAGGCGGGCCTTGCTGGGGGAAACACGCACGTACTTAGCGACGGCGCGAACCTCGGTGGCCTCAGTTTCAATAGACTTAGTTGCCATTTACGGTTAACCCCCTATTTGGCCTTGTGGCCACGGAACGTACGAGTCGGCGCGAACTCGCCGAGCTTGTGACCAACCATGGACTCGGTAACATACACGGGCACATGCTTGCGGCCGTCGTGGACGGCGATGGTGTGACCAACCATCTCGGGGAAGATGGTGGACGCGCGGGACCAGGTCTTCACGACGTCCTTCTTGCCAGCCTCGTTCATCGCGGTGATACGCGAGAGAAGGCGAGTCTCCACGAACGGGCCCTTTTTGAGACTTCTGCTCATAAGTGCTTTCTCCTAAAACTCGGTATCCGAAATTACTTCTTACGGCGACGAATGATGTGCTGGTTCGAGACCTTCTTCTTCTTGCGCGTACGAAGGCCCTTCGTCGGCTTACCCCAGGGGGTAACAGGGGACGACCAGAGGTGTGGTTCTTGCCCTCGCCACCGCCGTGCGGGTGGTCGACAGGGTTCATGACGGTACCGCGGACGGTCGGGCGCACGTTCATGTGACGCTTACGGCCGGCCTTGCCGGACATTTCGTTCATGTGCTGGGTATTGCCAACCTCACCGACGGTGGCGCGGCAGGTAACGAGGATGCGGCGCATCTCGCCGGAGGAGGCATCGGACGATCAGCGCTTGCCCTCCTTACCCATCAGCTGGCAGAGTTACCGGCGGAACGGGCAATAGCAGCGCCCTTGCCCGGCTGGACTCGACGGCGTGGATGAGCGTACCGACGGGGATGTTCGCCAGGGGCAGAGCGTTGCCCGGCTTTGGGATGTCGGCGTCAGAACCGGACATGATGGTCTGACCGACCTCGAGGCCCTTGGGAGCCAGGATGTAGCGCTTTTCACCGTCCTTGTATTCGATCAGAGCGATGCGGCAGGTGCGGTTCGGATCGTACTCGATCGTAAGCACCTTGGCGGGCACGCCGTCCTTGTTGCGCTTGAAGTCGATCACGCGGTAACGACGCTTCACGCCGCCGCCCTGGTGGCGGGTGGTGATGCGGCCGTTGTTGTTACGACCGGCCTTCTTGGGCAGGGGCTCGAGAAGAGACTTCTCGGGCTTGGTGCAGGTGATCTCGGAGAAGTCGGAGATCGTCTGCCAACGCCTACCAGCGGAGGTCGGCTTAAGGTGCTTTACAGCCATTACAATCCCTTTCAATAGGAATCCGTTAGCCATCGCAGACAGGGATTCGAGGTTCTGCCTCGGGTGCGATGACACCGGACGTATACACGGTTCCGGGCGTGTCCATTTTATACGCCCAAAACCTTGAGCTCCCGCCTCCCCTATTTGGGAGGCATGAGCTCACTCAACAGCAGCGAGTCTTAGGCCTGGTTGCCAAAGACCTCGATGGTGTCGCCCTCGGCCAGCGTGACGATGGCCTTCTTCCAAGAACGGGTCTTGCCGGCGACATAGCGCACGCGCTTGGTCTTGGGCTTGACCGTCAGGGTGTTCACGCGAACGACCTTGACGCCGAAGATCTCCTCGACAGCGTCCTTAATCTGATACTTGTTAGCATCCTTGGCGACCTCGAACGTGTACTTGTTCAGCTCCATGCCGGAGAAGGAACGCTCGGACACGATCGGACGGATGATGATCTCGTGGGCGGTCATTTATGCAAGCACCTCCCCGAAGTGAGCGGCGATGTCGGCGGGCATCAGCACAGCGTTATTGTTGACGAGATCGTAGGTGTTGGCCTCGTCGGCGGTGATGATGAACGTCTTGGGAATGTTGCGGAACGACAGGTAGGCGTTGACGTCCTCATCGCGAACGATGATGGTCAGACGCTTGCCCTCAAGACCGAGGGCCTTGAGCATGGCGACGGCAGCCTTGGTGGAAGGCTTTCGAAGCCGTAGTCGTCGACGAGCACGAGCTCGCCATCGGCCAGCTTGGCGGACAGCGCGGAGCGCATAGCCAGCTTGACCTCCTTGTTGTTCATACGCTTAGCGTAGGAACGGGGCTTGGGGGCGAAGACAACGCCACCGTGACGCCACTGGGCAGCACGGATGGAACCCTGGCGGGCACGGCCGGTGCCCTTCTGACGCCAAGGCTTCTTGCCGCCACCGGAAACCTCAGAGCGACCCTTAGCAGACTGGGTGCCCTGACGCCAAGAGGCCATCTGGCACTTGACGATGTGGTGCATAACGTGGATGTTCGGCTCGATGCCGTACACCTCAGCGGCGAGCTCGGCCTCGGCGACCTTCTTGCCCTCGCTGTTCTTTACTTCAAACTTTGCCATTTAAGTGTTCTCCTTGGTATGACGCTGGGCTAAATGGGCTGGGCCCTTAGGCCATACGGATGGCGACGAGACCATTCTTGGCACCCGGGACAGCGCCCTTGACCAAGATGAGGTTCTGCTCGGCATCGATGCGGACAACGGAAAGGTTCTTGACGGTAACGCGCTCGTTACCCATGTGACCGGCCATCTTGACGCCCTTGAGGACGCGCGCAGGATAGGCGCACTGACCGATAGAACCGGGGTGACGCTGGAAGTGAGAACCATGCGTCATAGGACCGCGGCGCTGACCCCAGCGCTTGATGCGACCCTGGAAGCCCTTACCCTTGGAGGTACCGATGACGTCGACCTTCTCGACATCAGCGAAATCAGCGACGGTGACGACCTCGCCGACCTTGTGCTCCTCGCCGTTCTCGACGCGGACCTCACGAAGGAAGCGGACAGGCTCGACGCCAGCCTTGGCGAAGTGACCAGCCATGGGCTTGTTCACGTTCTTGGCCTTGATGTCGCCGAAACCGATCTGGACGGCGTCATAGCCGTCGGTTGCCTGAGTTTTAACCTGCGAGACAGCGCAGGGGCCAGCCTGGATGACCGTGACGGGAACGACGTTATCGTTCTCGTCCCAAACCTGGGTCATGCCAATCTTGCGGCCGAGAATCATGCTGATCAAGATATGATCCCAACTCTCGCGTGGTCTTGGGACAATGCGTACACCACCGAGCGTACGCCCCTAGAGGACCACTACTTACACGACGTGCTCCCCAGCCTTGTATTTCGCCCGGACTACCTGACAACCCTATTAAGCAGGCATTTTGTCCAGCCAGAATACTCCCCTGGTTACACACAGCTGTTTAGTATACACGGCTGCGGGCGTATCCATCGAGATTCATATTTCACTCACATTGTTTACGCAGGTAAAGTGCGTGGAGTCGCCTGGGCTTGGCAGAGGGGCGGCGAAATATATTAAGTTTGCTGCTCTACAGTCCTGCGCAAGACGGAAAGCACATTAAGTGCTTTCCTTTGCGTGCGGAACTCGCGACAAACTTAATATATTTCGCCGCCCCTCTGCCAAGCTCGGGAGACAACACGTTGATGTCTGCTTAACTCTGCTCGCTCAGCTAATTACTTTGTTGGGGATCCACAATTTGTTGCAAGGTGAACTTGCATTGGGGCGTATCGTCCTCTTCTCGCGTATCGTCAAAATCGAAGATCATGATGGCGCAGTTGGGGAGTTTTGCTGGGAGCTCGAAGCCCTCTGGGGCTGCAGCCTTGATGAATTGGCGGCTGGCGCGCCGTGGCTTACTGCTAGGAGGGTTTCGGTGTCCTCGGAGCCCATGATATTGGTGAGAGTATCCACCATACGTTCTTGCAGCGCCTGGCTTCCTTCTCCGCCAAATGGAACCAAATCCTCGCCGGGGTCCCAGACATCGGTGGGCAGGGCGTCGTGAGGGCCCTCCTCGAAGGTTCCATAGCAGCGCTCGATGATGCCTTCGCAGGGCTCGACTGCTGCATCCGGGCCGAGGAGTTCGGTAGCGACGAGACTCGCCGTGTCCATGGCTCGGCCTAAGGGTGATGAGACCATTTTGTCGGGGACGACGCCGTGGGCCTTGAGCCATGCGGCGGCTGCCTGTGCCTGTTGACGGCCCAGGTCGGTCAACGGTGAATCGCAACGACCTTGGACGAGCTTTTTAACGTTGAATTCCGTCTGACCGTGGCGGAGCAGATACAGCCTCTTCATATTCTCCCCTTCTGTATAACTTGCTTTGCCGGCACAGCCCTACTCGTGGGTATGGCCTACGTAGTCTTCGTCGATCGTGATCTTGGCAATCGACTTGGGATATTCGGATTCGACACGTTTCGCCAGCGTGTGCTTTAAGTCTTCGGCACTCATCTGCAGATCCGAGGGACGCACGCAGTCGAAAATCACATTGGTGTGCGTAGGACCCGGCACGCAGCGAAGGTCGTGAATCGAAAGGCGGCTATCGATCTCCTGAGCCATTGCGTTAATACGCAGGCGCATGCTCGCCACCTTGGGATCGTCGGTCACGATGGGATCGTAATGGAGCGTGACGATCATGCCGTCCTCGTCCCTAAACGCTTGCTCGATGTTATCGAGCGTGTCATGGCTTTCCAGAGGGCTGGCCTCGGCTGCCATCTCGGCGTGAGCGCTTGCGAACTTCCTGCCCGGGCCGTAATCGTGAACCATCAGATCGTGAACGCCCAAAACGCCGGGATAGCTCATGATCTTGTCTCGAATGTGCTTGACCAGCTTAGGATCGGGCGACTGGCCCAAAAGTGGGCTCACCGTATCCTGGATGAGTTCAAAGCCGCTCCAGCCAATATAGGCGCCAACAGCAAGGCCGACCCATGCGTCAAGATTGATGTGCGTCACCTGCGAAACAATTGCGCACGCCAGCACGGCGCCCGTGGCAAGGACATCGTTCTTGGAATCCTGCGCGGTCGCATGCAGCGTCTCGGACTCAATGCGATCGCCGAGCTTTTGGTTGAGGGCCGCCATCCACAGCTTAACGACCATCGAAAGCACGAGAACTGCCACCAGGGCAAGCGAGAACTCGACAGGTTCGGGGGTGGATGACGCGCTCGACCGAGGACTTGATAAGCTCAAGGCCGATCAGCAGTACGAGCGCCGCCACGACCAGACCCGAGAGATACTCGTAGCGACCGTGGCCGTAAGGATGCTCGGGGTCTGCTGGCTTGCCCGCCAGCTTAAAGCCCAGCACGCTCACGATGTTCGAGCTGGCATCAGACAGATTATTCATGGCATCCGCCACGATCGAAACCGATCCCGACAGCACGCCAATTGCGCCCTTTGCAGCGCATAGTGCCACATTGGCGAGAATACACACCACGCCCGTCAACGTGCCCACGCGCGCACGGTCGCCCTGCGCACGCTTAACAATCCACTCGACCATCTACATCCGCCCCCACACGGTACTACCTATATATCTATTGCTCAAACGGATTGTAGTGTAGCCACTTTGTCTCCCAGATACAAAGAGGCCGCAGCCCGCACGGGCCACGGCCTTGGAATGTGGCAAAGGAATCGTCCTTGTGTCGCACAGGTTTACGCGCTTACTTCGGCCGCGCTCTTAGAGGTTTCGGGCAAATCGGCTCCATCCCCCGCCGCCTGCCCCTTCGCCGGCACCACGCCAAAGCAGTAGCTCAGCGCCGCAGACGCCGCAAATGCCGTGCCGCCGGCAGCGCAGCACCACAGCAGGTTTGAGATGCCGCCCGTGGCAAAGCCAATGACCATGAGGACATTCGTCATGCCGATGGTATAGGCCGTAACGTGGCCCACGGCCGCAACAAGGCCTCCGACGGCGCCGCCAATGGCCATGCACGTCAGGCACCTGCCATATTTAAAGCCGCAACCGTACAGCGCCGGCTCACTTACGCCACCAAGCACGCCCGAGATCGAATAGCCCAGCATGAGGGCCTTCTCGTCCTTATCCGCAACGCGAAGCGACGCACCAAAGGGCATGCCCCAAACGGCAAACGTTGCCATCGTCGCGGCGATCAGGATGCACGAATCCGTTCCCACACTCATAAACTGCGCATAGGCGAGCGATAGGACAACGTTGCTGACGCCCGCGATCTTTAGGAACTCCCAGCCCGCGGCAAGCCCCATGAGCGTGAGCAGCGACACGATGCCACCGGAATTGCCAAGCATAAACATAAGCTGGCCCAACAGCATGCCCAGATAGCTGCCCGCCGGTGCCGTAATACACAGCGAAACCGGAACCATGACAAGCATGGTCGCAAACGGAACGAACGAAAATGCCACGGCCTTAGGGATAACTCGATGAAAGAAACACTCCACTCGCCATAGCACGGGCACCGAGATGAGGACCGGAATAACAGTCGTCGTGCAATCGTTGACCGGCGCGGGAAGCAGACCATACACGGAAGTCATCGATGCCCCCGCCGTCGATGCGGCATCGACGAGCTTAAGCAGATCGGGCGCAATCAATACGCCGCCCAGCATCATGCCCAGCTGCTCCGAGCAACCGAGCTGGCGGGCGGCCGCCCAACCAAGATAAACGGGCAAAAAGTAGTAGCCGGCGTTATAGAGCCAACTGTAGAACAGGCGATAGATTTCGGAATCGGCAGACCACAGGCCCAGCATGCCTTCGCCCATAATGACGGCGACGGTGCGGAACAACGCCGCGCAGACAATAAACGGCAGCGCCGACATCATGCTTTTGGACAGATAGTCCACCACGGCCATGGCGTTTGATGAAACCGTCGTTGTAAACGAGGTGTTAGAAACTTGTGGCATGGAACGCCTTTCCCAATGTGACATGTGGGCTGTCCCTTTATCACATCGTACGGTACTGACCGATTGCGCGGTACTTTTCGTAGCGGAGGTTTGTGAGGGTCGCGTCGTCGAGCCGCCCAAGCGTATCGAAGGCATCAAATGCCGAGGACATGACGGCACCGGCGATCTCCTCATGCGACAGGCCCCTATCATCAACAATGCCGTCGATGATGCCGAGCGCCAACAAATCGGGGGCCGTGAGCTTAAGCGCCTCGGCGGCCTCATTCGCGCGCTCGGTATCCTTCCACAGAATCGACGCACAGGCCTCGGGGCTCACGACCGAATAGGCCGAGCTCGAGAGCATCAGGATGCGGTCGGCCACGGACAGCGCCAGCGCGCCACCAGAGCCGCCCTCGCCTGTTACCACCGAGACAATCGGCGTCTTAAGGCCGCTCATCTCCATGAGATTCCGGGCAATCGGCTCGCCCTGGCCGCGCTCCTCGGCACCGATGCCGCAAAACGCGCCCGAAGTATCGACCAGGCACAGAACCGGTCGACCAAACTTTTCGGCCTGGCGCATAAGGCGACGCGCTTTGCGGTAGCCCTCGGGATGTGCCATACCAAAGTTGCGACGCATGCGCTCTTTGGTCGTGGTGCCGCGCTCGATGGCGATAACCGTCACAGGACGTCCGTCTTTCCAGCCAATGCCACCCACCACGGCGGCGTCATCACCAAAGTAACGGTCGCCATGCAGCTCCACAAATCCGTCCAAGCCCAGCGAGATCATCTCGCCCGCCGTGGCACGATCTGCCGAGCGGGTCTGCTTGACAATCTCGAGCGCGGTTTTTGGTGGCGCCGAGCGCTTAAACAAGTGTCCCAGCTTTTTGCCGCGGCGACCCGTATGCACGATTTCATGCGGTGCCCCCAGGCCGGGCGCGTGCCCTTCGTGCAGCGCCAGCAGCTCGCCTACCGTGAGCGCAATCTCGCCACGCGGAACAACGGCATCGCAAAAGCCGTGCTCCATCAAAAACTCGGAGCGCTGGAATCCCTTGGGCAGTCGCTTGTGCATGTTCTGCTCGATCACGCGCGGGCCGGCAAATGCCGTCAGGGCATCGGGCTCGGCCAGGATAATGTCGCCCTCCATGGCAAAGCTCGCGGTTACGCCTCCGGTCGTGGGGTCGGTGAGCACCGTGATATACAGGCCGCCCGCCTCGCTGTGGCGCCTAACCGCCGCAGAAATCTTGGCCATCTGCATAAGCGATGTCACGCCCTCTTGCATGCGAGCACCGCCCGAAACGGTAAAGCCGACAACTGGCAATCCCAGCTCGGTCGCACGCTCAAATGCGCGACAGATCTTCTCGCCCACCACGGAGCCCATCGAGCCCATCATAAAGTTAGCGTCCATAAAGAAGAGCGCGGTATCGCAACCGCAGATTTTGCCCCTGCCGCACACAACGGCATCGTGCTCGCCCGAACGCTCGCTCACGCTCTTGAGCTTGTCGGCATAGCCGGGAAACGAGAGGAAGTCCTCCGACGCCAGATTGGCATCCCATTCCTCAAACGTGCCCTCGTCGACCGTCATGCGCATGCGCGCGCGACCGCTCACGCGAAAGTGTTTGCCGCAACGAGGGCAGACCTCGAGGTTGTCGTGCAGGCGTGCCTCATCGATCACGCGGCGGCACTCCGGGCACTTGATAAACACGTGGCGCGCGGGAAACTCGGCGCACGACTCGGTCATCGGCCCTCAAGGACATTGACCGTCTTCGCTTTTCTATTCATCAGCATAGAGATGCCCCATCAGATCGGTGTGATACATGCCCGACAAGAACTCGTCGTTTGCCAGCACGTCGAGCTGAAGCTCGCTGTTTTCGCTCACGCCCTCAATCACGAGCTCGCCCAGGGCCGAGCGCATCTTGCGAATGGCGCCGTCACGCGTGGGCGCACACACGATGAGCTTGCCGAGCATGGAGTCGTAGTACGGCGGAACGGCGGCCCCGGCAAACATGGCGGAATCCCAGCGCACGCGCGGACCACCCGGCACACGTAACGCGGTGATCGTTCCGCATGACGGCAGAAAGTCCGGCGTTTCGGCATTGATGCGGCACTCCATGGCGTGGTTGCGGACCGGCATGTCCTCCTGCTCAAAGGGCAGAGGCTGGCCGGCTGCTACGCGCAGCTGCCACTTGACCAAGTCGGTATCGGTCACAAACTCCGTAACCGGATGCTCCACCTGCAAGCGCGTGTTCATTTCCATAAAGTAGAAATTGCCGTCATCTGAGTACAAAAACTCAATGGTGCCGGCGCCCTCATAGCCAACGGCACGAGCCAGGTCGCGCGTCGCCTTGTGCATGCGCGCGCGAATATCATCGCGTCCGTCGAGGCACGGCGCGGGGCTCTCCTCGATCAGCTTTTGGTTGCGGCGCTGCACCGAACACTCGCGCTCGCCGAGCGAAAACACATGGCCCTGCTTATCGGCCATAATCTGAACCTCAACGTGGTGCGCCGGCGCGACGAACTTCTCCATGTAGCACTCGCCGTCGCCAAAAACGGCCTCGCCCTCGGCACGCGCTTCGATGAACGCCTTTGCCGCATCTTCCACGCGCTCGACCTTGCGAATGCCGCGACCGCCACCACCGGCACGCGCCTTAATAAGCACGGGGCAGCCAATGCGCTCGGCCTCGGCCGTTGCCTCCTCGGGGCTTTTGAGCAAATCGCAGCCCGGAACGATGGGCACGCCCGCCGCGGCAGCCGTTCGGCGTGCGGCGTCCTTGTCGCCCATGCTGTCGATCACCTCGGCCGAAGGACCGACAAACGCCAGACCGTACTTGTCGCAGTCGCGCACGAAGCTCGCCTTCTCGGAAAAGAAACCGTAGCCAGGATGGATCGCCTTTGCCCCCGACTTCACGGCACAGGTGAGCACGGCATCGTCGTTGAGGTAGCTCTCGGCAAGACGCGGGCCGCCGATGCAATACGCCTCGTCGGCAAGCTGCACGTGCAGCGCGTCCGCATCGGCCGTGGAGTAGACGGCGACGGTCTTGATGCCCATATCGCGGCACGCGCGGATAACACGGACCGCGACCTCGCCGCGGTTGGCGATGAGCACTTTGTCGAACATGAAGCCTTCCTTAACTTTCGTGCATGAGTGCAAAAGACATATCGGCGCGGCAGCAAAACCTCACCGTTGACGCTCGCAGTACCCGTCGCAAAGCGGAACGGCCCGCGCGCACGCGTGATGGTGCACACCAGATCAACCGTGTCGCCCGGGCGCACCGGACGCTTAAAGCGCACCTTATCGAGGCTCGTATAGAACGGCGTCGCGCCGCGCGCCTCCTCATCGCCCATCAGCAGCACGCAGCAGTTCTGGGCGAGCATCTCGCACTGAATCACGCCGGGGACGACCGGGTTTCCCGGAAAATGCCCCTGCAAAAAGTACTCGTCGCCCGTGATCGTGATCTTGCCGTGGGCCTCGTCGCCCACCAGCTCGGCCTCGTCGAGCAAAAGCATCGGCTCGCGATGCGGTAACAGCTTCTTGAGCTCTTCTTTGTTCATGGATATCACCTATCCGATCCTCATGAGGCAGCTGCCGAACTCCACGAGGTCGCCGTCGGCCACGCAGATCTCGAGCACCTCGCCATCCGCCTCTGCCGTCACCTCGTTGAGAACCTTCATGGCCTCGATGATGCAAAGGGTCTCGCCAGCCTTGACCTTGGAGCCCACGTGCACAAACGGTTCGTCGCCCGGCGCCGGGGCAGCATAGAAAACGCCGACCATGGGAGCGGTCACCTCGGTGCCCTTGGGCTCCGGTGCGGCGGCAGGTGTCTGCGCGGCGGGTTCCGGTGCGGCAGGCGCGACTGTGGGAGCTGCAACTGGAGCGGCCATAGCGCTCGGCATAGGCATGGGCACGGCAACCGGCTGCGCGGCGCTCGCGCGCTCGAGTTCGACCGCGGTGCCATCGGGCTCCTCAACGCGTACGCGCATGAGGCCGCGGTCCTCCATAACATCGGCTATCTCGGCAAGTCTTTTGGAATCCATGCTCTAGCTCCTCGTATATCTACGCAGCGCGATGGCGGCGTTGTGTCCGCCAAAGCCCAGGTTGGTCGAAAGCGCCCAGGTAAGGTCGGCGCGAACCGCTCGATTAGGCGTGTAATCAAGATCGCAGACGGGATCGGGCGTGTGGTAGTTAATGGTCGGGGGCACCACGCCCTGCTCGAGCGCCATGGCACAGGCCATGACCTCGATGGCGCCCGTAGCACCGATCATGTGGCCGGTCATCGACTTGGTCGACGAGACGTGCGCGGCGCGTGCCGCGTCCTCGCCGAGCGCACGCTTAATGCCCGCCGTCTCGGACGAATCGTTGAGCTTGGTCGAGGTGCCGTGAGCGTTGATGTAGAGGCCCTCGGAAGGCTTAACGTCGCCCTCGGCCACCGCCAGCGATATCGCACGGGCGATGCCGGCAGCCTCGGGATCGGGGCTCGTGATGTGATAGGCATCATCGGTGTTGCCGTAACCCACGACCTCGGCATAAATGTGCGCCCCGCGAGCCAGCGCGTGTTCCATGCTCTCGAGCACCAGCACGCAGGCGCCCTCGCCCATCACAAAGCCGTCGCGGTCTGCATCGAACGGACGGCATGCCGTCGACGGGTCAGGATTAGTGGTGAGAGCACGGCAGGACGTAAAGCCCGCAACGGCATCGGGGATGATTGCGGCCTCGGCGCCGCCAGCCAGGATTGCATCGGCATAGCCATGCTTGATGGCGCGGAACGCCTCGCCCACGGCATGGGCCGAGGTCGCGCAGGCGGTCACCACGGGCAGGGTCGGGCCCTTTGCCTTGTGGCGGATCGCGATATTGCCCGAAGCCATATTGGGGATCATCATCGCGATCATATAGGGCGATGCGCGGCGGGGCCCACGGTCGGCAATCGTATGGACGTTGTCAACGAGTGTCTGCATGCCGCCCACGCCTGAACCCACGTAGACGCCCAGGCGCTCGCGATCGATGGCACCTTCGACATCAAAGCCCGCATCGTGCATGGCCTCGTCCGAAGCCGCCATCGCAAACTGAACGCAGGGGTCGAGATGCTTGGCGTCACGCTTACCAAAGTACTCGTTGCCGTCAAACCCTTTTACCTCGGCCGCCACCTTGACGGTAAACGCATCGGTATCGAAGTGCGTGATCGGGCCGATGCCGCACGTGCCGGCGCACATGGCTGCCCAAGTGGCAAGCGCGGTGTTGCCGAGCGGCGATACGGCACCGATGCCGGTGATTGCAACTCTCTGTTCCATCATGGTCTCCCTCATCCAAGCCATTCTTCGGCCCTGGTTTCTACATCGCCATTCCGCCGTCGACGCGCACGACCTCACCCGTAATGTAGGCCGCCGCATCGCTTGCCAAAAAGCGCACCACGCCGGCCACTTCCTCGGGGCGCGCCATGCGCTTTAGGGGAATCTGCTCCTCGGTTGCCGCGCGAACCTTCTCCGAGAGCTTTGCCGTCATATCCGTCTCGACAAACCCGGGGGCGACCGCGTTCACTCGTACGCCGCGGGGCGCAAGCTCGCGCGCCACCGCCTTGGTAAGCCCTATCACGCCCGCCTTGGAGGCAGCGTAGTTGGCTTGCCCGGCATTGCCCATCAGGCCCACGACCGAGCTCATGTTGACGACGCAGCCGCCGCGCTGGCGCATAAAGGTCTTGGTGAGCGCGCGCGTCGTGTTAAACGTTCCCTTGAGATTGACATCGAGTACGCGATCGAAGGCGTCATCGCCCATGCGCATGAGCAGGCCATCGCGGGTGATGCCAGCGTTGTTGACGAGCGCCCAAATGGAGCCAAAGTCGTTGAGGACCTCTTCCACGCACGCGTTGACGGCAGCGGGGTCGGCCGCGTCGCATTGATATGCGCGCGCCGTGGCGCCAGCCGCCTCGCAGGCGTCGCACGTCTCGCGCGCCGCATCGACGCTGCCGGCATAGACGACGGCGATATCGTAGCCATCCTCCGCCAGACCGATAGCGCAGGCGCGGCCGATACCCCGCGAGCCGCCCGTGACCAGTGCCACGCGACGTGAGTCGTTGCGCTCGAGCGCGCCATTGTTCAAGTTGCCCATGTCGTTCCTTTCGGGTTGCAGCCCTGTGGACTATGCGAGCTCGTCGGCAATAGCTGCGACCTGCTCGGCCGTCTCGCACGAATACACACGAACGTCGCTCAACGTTCGCTTGACCAGGCCGGACAGCGTTTTGCCGGGGCCGACCTCAATAAATGTGTCGATGCCTTGATCCTGCAGAGCATGCAGCGTATCGACCCAGCGCACGGCATGGCTCACCTGATTGGCCAAGACACCCGATGCCGTCTGGGGGTCCGCCGGATAGGGCGCCGCTGTCATATTTGCCAAAACAGGAATGAGCAACGGGGACGGCGCGTGACCGGCCTCAATATATGCGGCAAGGCCACAGGTTGCCTCGGCCATATAGGGGCTATGAAATGCACCCGACACCGCGACCTTCATGGCGCGGCCGCCAGCCTCTTTTACTTGGACGTCGAGCGCCTGCAGCGCCTCGGGCGCTCCGGCAACAACCGTCTGCTGCGGGCTGTTGTAGTTAACCGGCCAGCAGTCCTCGCCGGCCTGCGCAACCAGGTTCTCGACTTGCGCCGCATCGAGCTTGATGACGGCGCGCATGCCGCCCGGATGGCGCCTCAGCAGCCGCGGCCATCAGCGTCGCGCGCTCGCACACAAGCTCAAAGCCCGCTCGCGTATCGAACGCCCCCCGCAAAGGTGAGCGCGGCGACCTCGCCCAGCGAAAATCCCGCACAGGCGGCAGGCACCACGCCGCGCTCACGCAATGCGGCGGCCACTGCCAGGTCGTGAACGAACACGCACGGCTGCGTGTTCTCGGTCTGCGAGAGCTCCTCCTTGGAGGCGCTCCGGCACTGCTCGCTGGTCCCCGGGCGCACCTCGTCAGCGATCGCGAACACCTCGGCAGCCGCCGGCGATGCCTCGACCAGGTCGACGCCCATCGCGGGGTGTTGGGCACCCTGGCCGGCAAACAGAAACGCTACGCCACCCATGCGGACGCACCCTTCAGGACGCGCTCGGCGCCATCGACCAGATCGTCAACGATTTCGCGTGCGCTCTGGCGCTCGTTGACCATGCCGGCAATCTGTCCACACAAAAACGAACCCTCTTCGTAGTTGCCGTCCTTGGCGGCCTTACGCAGTGCACCGGTTCCCAAAGCACCGAGCTCCTCGGCACTCGCACCGGAATCCTCGCTCTTGGCATAGGCGTTGGTGAAGGGGCTCTTGAGGGCGCGCACCGGATGTCCCGTCGAGCGACCGGTCGCACGCGTCGAAGTGTCGTTGGCCTTCAGGACCATCTCTTTGTACTGCTCCGAGACGGTGCACTCGTCTGCGACCAGAAAGCGCGTACCCACTTGCACGCCTTCGGCGCCCAGCATAAAGGCGGCCGCCACGCCACGGCCGTCGGCAATACCGCCTGCGGCCACGACGGGAATGTCGACCGCATCGACGACCTGCGGCACCAGTGCCATCGTCGAGGTCTCGCCAATATGGCCGCCCGATTCGGTACCCTCGGCAACAACCGCCGTGGCTCCACGACGTGCCACGAGGCGCGCCAGCGCCACCGAGGCAACGACCGGGATGACCTTGATGCTCGCCTCGTTCCACGCCTTCATGTACTTGGCGGGATTGCCGGCGCCCGTCACGACGACCGGCACTCGCTCGTCAATCACGACCTGTGCAACCTCGTCGGCAAACGGGCTCATGAGCATGACGTTGACGCCAAAGGGCTTATCCGTCTTGGCGCGCAGCTCATGAATCTGGTCGCGAAGCCAGTTGGCGTCGGCGTTCATGGCCGCGATGATGCCTAAGCCACCCGCCTCGACACTGCGGACGCCAGCGAGGCATCGGCAATCCAGGCCATACCGCCCTGGAACACGGGCTTTTCGATGCCGAGTAGATCGCAGAGAAGAGTCTTGAGCATCTCTACTTCTCCAATGCCGCCTCGACCGTATCGGCGAACTCGCCGACCGTCTTGGGGTTCTCCTCGGTATCGAGCTGGATGCCAAACTCGTCCTCGACGGCAACGAGGATCTCGACGGTGCCCAGGCTGTCGAGACCAATCTCCTCGAGCGTGGACTCGGGCTTCATCTCGACATCGTCAAGACCGGCGGTCTCGCGGATAACGTCGCAAACGCGCTCGAAGGTCTTCTGATCTGCCATGGTATTTCTCCTTTGGTTGTGCCCTAGGGCGTTTTTATTTCCTATGTGCGACTACTTCCAACGAAGCAGATAGCCACCTATATCCAGACCGGCGCCAAATCCAACCAAGGCGATGGTGTCGCCTGTGTGAAGTGCACCGGCGTTTGCCAGCCGGTCGAGGGCAAGCGGAATGCATGCGCTCGAAATGTTGCCGGTCTCGCGCAACGTGCGAACCACGCGCTCGTCCGGCACGCCCAGGCGCTTGACCGCCTGGCTCAGGATTCGTTCGTTAGCCTGATGGAATACAAAATGATCGATGTCTTCGACCAAAATGCCCGCATCGATCGCAAGCTTATGGACCGTGTCGCAGATGGCGTTGACGCCGAACTTGAACACGCGGCGGCCATTCATGGACAGCACGCTCGCGCTATCTGCGGAAGCCTTAAACGGCGAGGTACCGACCAGACCGGGAACGCGCAACGTCTCGACGTCGGGCGCCGTCGAAAGCTCAACGGCAAGGGGGTTGTCTCCCCCAGCTTCAATCACTGCGGCGCCTGCCCCATCGCCAAAAAGCACGCAGGTGGCACGGTCGGTCCAGTCGAGCGCGCGCGTCATCTGCTCGGCAGCAACGACAAGCACGCGCTCGGCGCGACCGCGGGCGATATAGCCCTCGGCGACATCGAGCGCAAATACGAAGCCGGCACAAGCCGCCGAGACATCGAAGGCAGGGCACGTCGCGCCTAGTCGCTCAGCAACGGCACACGCCTCAGCGGGAACAAGGTGGTCACCCGTCGTCGTCGAGCAGACGATCAGATCCAGCTGGCTCGCGTCGATTCCGGACACCTGGAGTGCCCGCTCGCTCGCCGCTACGGCAAGGTCGTCAAGTGACTCGGTGGTGCAGACGTGGCGGCTCTTGATACCTGTGCGAGTTAAAATCCACTCATCCGAGGTATCGAGGAACTCAGACAGCTCGTCATTGGAAACACTGCGCTCAGGAAGTGCCGAACCTGTTCCAAGAATCGTGAAACCCATCACTAACCTCCTTTGAGTTGTTGACGTGTTTACATCGACCAAGAGAGGATAACGCATTTCAGTCTTTGTTGACGTGTTAACATTAAATTGTCCAAATGCAACAAAGGCTTCATTTCACATTGTGTCTATCTCTCGACACCATTGCGTCATTCACTTATTCAATAAGGAGGTAGCAGCCGCTATGGATGCCCAATTAACGATTGTCGACGTAACCGGATCGACCAACGATGACCTGCTCGAGGCAGGAAAACAGGGTGCGCCCACGGCACAGGACTTGCCGCCCGCGCGCAAACGGCAGGACGCGGCCGGCGCGGCCACAAGTGGGATTCAACCGCCGGCAACCTATTGCTTTCGATTGTCCTGCGTCCATGCGTTAATCCCGCAAAGTACTCTGGTCTTGCCGCCGTCAGCGGCCTAGCGGTGCTCGAAGCACTCGAAAAGCAGAGTCTTGCAAACGAGATTCGCCTTAAATGGCCCAACGACCTGGTCGCGCGAGGACGCAAGCTCGGCGGCATTCTGGTCGAGGCCGCACGCGATAACGAAGGCAAACCTTTCGCCGTCTGCGGCATTGGTGCCAACGTAAACTACACGCCCCAAGAGGTGCCCGATGGCGGCCTGGCGGCAATTAGCCTCTCGGACCTCAACGAGAGCGTTCCCGCCGTTGACATGCTCCTCGATGAGGTCTATCACGCAGTTATAGACGCTGTAGATACCTGGGCAGAGCGCCTCAACGCCAAGGAAGAAGACGCCGGTCCGCTCGCGCCCGTCCACGACGAATATATCGCTCACCTCAATTGGATCGGGAAGCACGTTATCGCCCGCTCCCCCGCTGGAGACGAGCTGGCACGAGGCATATTTAGAACGGTCGACGATTGCGGCCGCGCATGCATTGAGACCGAGAGCGGCTTGTGCGTCTTCCACTTCGAAGAAGCATCCTTGCGCCCCTGAGCGAATAGGGCGCCGCAGCCGTCGGCTCGGCAGACGAATTCGCTATCCCAAAATCTAAACTCAAAACAAAAGGGCCCCGCTACCGTAACGGCAGCGGGGCCCTTTAAGCTATGAGCGATATCGCTTAGAGCTTGATGTCGATGTCGACGCCAGCGGGGAGGTCGAGACGCATGAGCGAATCAACGGTGCCCGAGGTGGGGTCGAGGATGTCGATGAGGCGCTTGTGGGTGCGCATCTCGAACTGCTCACGGGAGTCCTTGTTCACGTGCGGCGAGCGGATAACCGTGTACAGGTTGCGCTCGGTGGGCAGGGGACAGGACCGGAGACGCGAGCGCCGGTCTTCTGAGCGGTCTCGACGATGAGCTTCGCGGACTGATCGACGACCTCGTGATCATAGCCCTTGAGGCGAATGCGGATCTTTTGGGTAGCCAACTTAAACCTCCAAAGAGTGCGAGAGATGTTCTCGCGGATTACGTAACAGGGAGCTCGAACTTAGGCGTTCTTGCTCATGACCTCGTCCACGATGGACTTGGGCGCGGGCTCATAAGAGTCGAACTGCATCGTGTAGGATGCACGGCCCTGGGTCTGGGAGCGAAGGTCGGTAGCGTAACCGAACATCTCGCCCAGCGGCACCTTGGCACGGATGAGCTTGCTGTTCTTGCGATCCTCCATGCCCTCGATCTTGCCGCGGCGACCGGAGAGGTTGCCCATAACGTCGCTCATGTACTGCTCGGGGGTCTCGACCTCGACAGCCATGATCGGCTCGAGCAGCTGCGGATCGGACTTCTTGAGGGCGTCCTTGATAGCCATGGAACCGGCGATCTTGAAGGCGGCCTCGGAGGAGTCGACCTCGTGGTAAGAACCGTCGAACAGGGTGACCTTAACGTCGAGGACCGGGAACCGGCGATAACACCGGTGTTCAGGGCCTCCTGGATGCCCCTTGTCGATGGACGGGATGTACTCCTTGGGCACGACGCCGCCGACGATAGCGTTGACGAACTCGTAACCGAAGCCCTCCTCCATCTTCTCGAGCTTGATGACGGCGTGGCCGTACTGACCGCGACCGCCGGACTGACGGACGAACTTACCCTCAGCCTTCTCGACGTCGTGACCAGCGGGCTCGCGGTAGGCAACCTGGGGCTTACCGACGTTAGCCTCGACCTTGAACTCGCGCAGCAGACGGTCGACGATGATCTCGAGGTGCAGCTCGCCCATGCCGGCGATGATGGTCTGGCCGGTCTCGTGGTTGGTGGACACGCGGAAGGTCGGGTCCTCCTCGGCGAGCTTGCTCAGAGCCAGGGACATCTTGTCCTGCTCGGCCTTGGTCTTCGGCTCGACGGCAATGTCGATAACCGGGTCGGCGAACTCCATGGACTCTCAGGATGATCTCGGAGCATTGTCATCGGCCAGGGTGTCACCGGTGGTGGTGTTCTTCAGGCCGACGACGGCGACGATGTCGCCAGCGGAGCAGGTCGATGTCGACGCGCGGTTGGAGTGCATCTGCAGCATGCGGCCGAGGCGCTCCTTCTTGTCCGTTGGTGGCGTTGACCACGTAGGAGCCGGACTCGGCGGGAACCGGAGTAAACGCGGACATAGGTGAGCTTACCGACGAACGGGTCGGTCATGATCTTGAAGACCAGGCCGGAGAAGGGCTCGTCGAAGGAAGGATGACGCTGAATCTCCTCGCCGGTGTCCGGATCGGTACCGGTGACGGCCTCGACGTCGAGCGGGCTGGGCAGGTAGTCGACGACAGCGTCGAGCAGCTCCTGAACGCCCTTGTTCTTGTAGGCGGAACCCACGAAGACGAGGTTGAGCTCGTTGGCGAACGCCCTTGCACAGAGCAGCCTTGAGCTCCTCGACGGTGAAGTCCTCCTCCATGAGGATCTTCTCCATGAGCTCGTCGTCAAAGCTGGCAGCAGCGTCGAGGAGCTCCTCGTGCTTGGTGGCAGCGATGTCGGCGAACTCTGCGGGGATGGCGTCCATCGGCTCGGGGTAGGTCATGCCCTTCTCGTCGGCCTTGAAGTCCCAAGCGGTCATGGTGACCAGGTCGATGACGCCCCAGAAGTTGTCCTCGGCGCCCATCGGGAACCTGAGCGGCCACGGCGTTAGCGTCCAGACGATCCTTCATGGTCTGGATAGCGTTGAAGAAGTCTGCGCCCACGCGGTCATACTTGTTGATGAACGCGATGCGGGGGACGCCGTAGGTGGAAGCCTGACGCCAAACGGTCTCAGACTGGGGCTGAACGCCGGCAACGGCGTCGAAGACGGCGACGGCGCCGTCCGGAGCACGCGCAGGCAGCGCTCCACTTCGACCGTGAAGTCAACGTGGCCCGGGGTGTCGATGATCTGGAACTTCTGCTTCTCGTCATGGGTCTGACGGTTCCAGAAGCAGGTGGTTGCGGCGGACTGAATGGTGATGCCGCGCTCCTGCTCCTGAGCCATGAAGTCCATCGTCGCGGCGCCATCGTGGGTCTCGCCGATCTTGTGGTTCTTACCGGTGTAGAAAGAATACGCTCGGTGGTAGTGGTCTTACCGGCATCGATGTGAGCCATGATGCCGATGTTACGGATCTGGTTGAGATCATTGAGCACGTCTAGTGCCATGATTGTTCCTTAACTCTCGTTCTCGACTAATTACCAGCGGTAATGAGCGAAGGCCTTGTTGGCCTCTGCCATCTTATGAGTATCCTCGCGGCGCTTGACAGAAGCACCGAGGCCGTTGGAGGCATCGAGGATTTCGTTGGCCAGACGCTCAGCCATGGTCTTCTCGCGACGGGCGCGGGAGAAGTCGGTGAGCCAGCGCAGGGACAGCGTGTTGGCGCGGCCCGGCTTCACTTCGACCGGGACCTGGTAGGTAGCGCCACCGACACGGCGGGAGCGAACCTCGAGGGACGGACGGATGTTGTCCAGAGCGCGCTTGAGAACGGCGACCGGCTCCTGGTCGGTCTTCTCCTTGACCATGTCGAGAGCGCTGTAGACGATGTCCTCGGCGATCGACTTCTTGCCGTCAAGCAGAATCTTGTTGATGAGCTGTGACAAGGCGGTTGTTGTAGACGGCGTCAGGCTGAACCTCACGGCGATTAGCTGCTGCACGACGCGGCATGTAAAATCTCCTTCTAATTCCTGCGCCGTTCGGGAAGCTTTCTCCTTCCCATTAGGTTGCCGCCTTCCCACCCACGGGCGAGGCGCTCATCAAAACGTTATCTGGCTTATTTAGCCTTGGGGCGCTTAGCACCGTACTTAGAACGGGCCTGCATACGGTTCTGGACCGGAGCAGCGTCGTAGGCGCCACGGATGACGTGTAACGGACACCGGGAGGTCACGGACACGGCCGCCGCGAACGAGCACGATGGAGTGCTCCTGCAGGTTGTGGCCCTCACCCGGGATGTAAGCAGTAACTTCGATGCCGTTGACGAGGCGAACACGGGCAACCTTACGAAGAGCCGAGTTCGGCTTCTTGGGGCTCGTGGTGAAGACGCGGGTGCACACGCCGCTTCTGCTTTCTGTAAAGTGCAACGGCTTGAATCGAGGGGTCAGCATCCCCCTACGAAACACGCAGTTCGATAGGATACGTGGCGTTAGCTGTGCCGTCAACAGACCACGCCGCCGGGCGTATCCAAAAATTGGTACATTTCCGCAAAGCCTACACAAAAGGAATCCCCTCCTGTGCGCTTGGGAGGATTCCCGGATCGGGCGGCCCAGGTTTTAAGTTTGCTGCTCTACAGTCCTGCGCAAGACGGAAAGCACATTAAGTGCTTTCCTTTGCGTGCGGAACTCGCGACAAACTTAAAACCTGGGCCGCCCGGTCCGGGAATCCGACGATGCTCGTTGGGGCAACGCCACCTGCCAAAAAGGGACAGGTTTATTTTGGTCGGTTTTATCTGGGGAAACGTCGCGCTCCGGCGGTGATCTGCTTTCGTCTTTCGCATGGAAATCGGCGGCGTTTTCGGAAGTATATCGCTCGGTCTAACCGTCCATTTAATGCAAAATGGGCCGCCTCCCTAGTAGGAAGCGACCCCCAAATCTTACGAATAGACGATGGTGAAGGGTACTTCTGTTTCGGTCTCTCCTGTTGACGTGCACCTCGTGCCCTCAAGCGTTACTGAGACCACTTGGTCGACATCAATCAACTTCGTTGGCACCCAGATGTTCTCTCCGCTATTGCGCGCATAAGAAAAATATAAGTTGAACACCCCTGCGTCGTCATCTTCGATAGTCTGCTCCGATCCATCCTTGTAGCTGACGGTCAGCTTATTATCAACTGCTTCATAGCCCAGATCATCGATGTGCGTCTGGATGGAAAACGGGCTAATCTCAAGAGTCGAGTCATCGGAGCGGAGTTCCTTTGTATCAACGTACGCTCCAACGCTAAACTCGGGCGTCGATGCCTCGAACGGCTTCGCATCCTCGCCTTCGCCCTCGGTCCACGAGATATTCCAGGTGACCGCATGTTGAAAACCTCGCTCGCGATCCATAGAAGCAAAGTACATCGTGCCATTAATGACAGTATCGCTTGATGTGTCCTTATCAATGGTGCAGCGTGTGTCAGCCCATTCCTCGCCGAACTTCATATCGGGCGTGCCGATGCCCTGTTCTTCTTCACCATAAAGAACAAGTTCGCCGATCTCTGCTGCCGGCTTGTAGCAGTTAACTCCATTTGGATTGGACAACGTAAACGTCACGGCGCCGCAGCCGTTTTGATCGATAGCCATCTCATGGATATCGAGCGTATAACCGTTACCCTCGACGGACAGATTAACCTTCTGGACTGCACCCTCCGGGCTTTGGGGCGCGATGCCATCACCAAACTCTCTGGTGTAGGTGTATTTAGTCCCCGATGAGCCACCGTTGGTCCAGGTAATGGAATCCCCATTGCCGTGGTTTCCCCAGGCTGAGGCAAAATAGCCGGAATTGACAACGGCGTAGGCGACCCCTCCGGTCGCCAGCACTCCGGCAAGGCATCCGATCACGGCAACATACAGAGGCTTCGCGTGACCCTTTCGGCGAAGCGGCTCACCCGCTGCGGTATTAAGGACGCGATCTGCAAGATTGCTATCGGCTTGGACGGACTCGAAGGCCTGCTTGATTTGATTGGATTTCACGGTCGCCCTCCTCTAGGATGAACTTGAGTTTCGATCTGCCGCGAGCTAAACGTGTTCGAACGGTCGCGGCTGGTACATGCAACAACTCGGCAATCTCTGAGGTCGAAAAGCCCAGATAGTAATAGAGCACGATGGGGACACGGAATCGTTCCGGAAGGCGCATGACGTCGAGCAGGACATCCTTGGTTTCCTCCGGTGCCGTCGAAAGCGAGTCGGTCAGACTCTCAATATCCTCCACGCGCCTCCATGGCTTTCGAAAAAGCGATTTGCACTCATTGATCGTGACCCGGATAAGCCATCGACGAAGATGCTCCCGGCTCTCAAAATGCCCATCGCTTTTGAGCAACTTAAGAAAGACATCTTGAGCAACATCGTCGGCATCGGCACGATCGCGCAGGTACGTCAATGCGATTCGAAACACGACATCCCGGTGATCTTCGACCGCCTGTCTAAATGCCTGTTCTTCCATAATCACCTCCCGGTGACGTTAATGATTCTTGCTGAGGCCCTCACCATAGATACGCTTTGACCGAACGAAATGTTTCAAATTCAAGCAGGAATAACCTACCAAAATAAACCTGTCCCTTTTGGCAGGTTTTCTTCAGCAAAAAAGACCCGCTTCCCTGCTGGGAAACGGGTCTTTGGAAGGGCGGTTAACGTACTAGAAATTACTCCTCGTCGTTGTCCTTGGCCTCTTCGGCGTCATCGGTGTCCACGAGCTGGTTGAGCAGTTCGTCGAGGGAAGCCATGTCCTCGTTGATCGCGCCGTTGGCGGGAGCCTTCTTGTCGTCGATCGGGGCGCCCAGGAGCTCCTCGTCGGCGTCGGCGTGATGCGTCGGAGCGGAGGTACCCAGCAGGATATCGTCCGGACCGTCGGGGCTAAAGACCATCTGCAGCAGCTGCGAGAGGTCTTCCTCGTCGGCAACGTCGTCGTTGTTCTCGAGGATGTAGAGCAGGTCGTGGGCCTCGAGGCCGTCACGGAGCTCCTCGATCGCCTTGGCACCGATACCATCGATGCGCAGCAGATCCTCCTCGGACTTGCCGACCAGGTCGCCGACCGTCTCGATGCCGACCTCGCTGAACTTGTTGGTCCAGCGCTGCGACACGCCCAGGTCATCGAACAGGTACAGGCGAGCCTTCTCGGCGGAGATGGTGTGGCCGTTGCGGGTGAACGAACCGTCAGCACCACCGAACTCGTCGTAGCCGGCCCAGTCAAGCTGCTGCGGGAGCTGCTCGTCCAGGTCCTTGAGCTCAACCGGAGCCCACTCGGGCAGCGACTTGGCGTTGGGCGAAGCCGGACCGTCGATGTCGACATAGCCATCGGCCGTGCGATACGTCAGCTTGGCGTTGGCGTA
>VOFE01000734.1_pt1 | contig 36000 bp, 45 predicted proteins | sample 5384071 | NCBI WGS metagenome assembly VOFE01 (sample SAMN12384724, study PRJNA508395) | human gut metagenome | isolation source: healthy gut D | host: Homo sapiens
ATAACGGACATATCGTGAATGTCCACAATTCTACCATTATTCTCTAACAAGTTAAGGATTTTCTCTCATATCATCATACCCTTTCAATTAAATTATTGTGCTGTCTTTATACAGCTGAATATCTCATCCTGATTAGGCAATGTAAGAAATCTTTCTTCGTCTTTATTATGAAGAATTCTCCTGATTGCCATTCACAATTCTTCCTATAACTGCGGCTGGGATATTATTGCTGTTAAGTATATTAATAATATCACAATCATTATCTGCTGTCATTAATAAACAACCTAAAGATTGCACGGTTCATACGGATTAACATTGAATAATTCGCATATCTCTATAATCTCCTGTCTTACAGGTATGCTTCTTATGTCAACATCAAGTCCGACATTGCCATATTCACACATATCCCACAACGCACCAAATATTCCTCCCTCTGATACATCGTGCATATAACAATTAATTCCATTGTCCCTTAAAAGCTGTACCATTCCGCCTATATACATATCTGTATCTTCGCCAACAGCCTTACTTACCCAGTCTTTACTATATCTTTCGTATACCGCCTGCTCATCAGTTTCAACTAAACTCACTTATTCTATGCAAACCACCAGCGGCAATTATATGCTGTCCTGCCTCAATAACATTTCTATTGTCTTCCCTTAAGCCCTGCACTGTAACAGTTACTACAGGCTCACTGACCGAAGCACTGACTGTTGTATGCCCTCCGGCTATTGGCACTTCTGTAACCGCCGCCTGTCTTGTAAGTCCTGCGATTACTTCCCTTATACGGATTTCCCTTGCCTGCTCTGGCATAACTATGCAGTCACTTGCTGCTATGGGTGTACCGCCAGCGGCATATATATTATTAACAGCTTTAATAAGAGGCATATATCCACAGGCTGTCGCACTTAACAGTGTCTTATCCACGCCCTGCTCTCTAATATCCACCTCAGACACATCCTGTCCAATATCCATACGTGTAACCTTCTGGCCTCTTACAGTGTTAAGAGGCTTTAATACAGACCTTGAAAGAATTGTATCTGATACCTTGCCTAATTTCATACCATTCCTCGTTTCTATGCTTTTCACATATTACATTCAATTGCAAGCTTGAACTTGCATATATTACATTTTCAATCTATACTTAATCTTAAATAAATGCTGACACAGCCATAGGAAGTACCATAGCAAGTACAAGGATTACTATTATAACCGCAGCAAATATTCTTTTAGTTTTGCTCTTTTTTAAATTAATCATAATTACCTCCTTAAACATAGCAGCACATTAAACAATACATTTAATAACATATTGAAACGGAGAATACTATGCACTTTATATTGCCTTTTATTTTATAATAATATTAATAGTTATTCAACTTTATCTTAAAAAAGTACACGTTCTGGGCTCAGAACGCTCAAAAAAATATTGGGAAAGGGAACAGAAAGCCAATTCAACAAGAAAGCAGGATATAAGCTCCCTTAACTATATTAAATGGGACGACGCACTTCCTGCTATAGATAACAACCTGACATTAGCTGACATATTAAATAATTCACCAGAAGCCCCTTAAGGCTTATAATAATATCCAGACACTTAAGACTGAGCCAATGCTTAACCTGTCAGAGTATTCCAACACTGACCTTAAGTTAAAATATGGTGTTGCTAATCTTGATACTTTAACACAATATGAAGACAACTACACTTCATTTATAAAGAGCCTTTCAGAGCTTGGACATATCCTTATTGAACATAAGGACATATCCGATGCCACAGCATTTCTTGAATATGCCGTAAAGATAGGCTCTGACATACGACTTACCTATACTGACCTTTACGCATTATATTCAGAAGCAGGAAATGCTTCCAAAATCAGACAGTTAAGACAATACGCCTCACTTATCAAGTCTGTTAATAAAGACCTGATAGTATCAGCTATTAACTAGGTATTTAATTAATTATATGAATATATTACCTATATAAACATTAATTCATAACTAACCATTATTTTCCATATTCTGAAAGTATCTTATCTATGTTTCGTGAAGCTATACTCTTGGTCATCTCATCAATCGGGATATCAAGCTTTACATTATGCTTTACAACAAGTGCTGTAAGATAATTTCTTTGTGCCTGTGTAATCGGACTATCCTTTTTCACACTGTATACAAGCTCAGATGGTATTTCAAAGCCTGAATCATCCGGTTTTATTGTATACATTTTCCAGTATATTCCGCTTGCACTCAGCGCATCATCTAAAGCTCTGTGTGAGTTACCAGGGTCAATCTTCAAATACTCACACAGATAATCAAGCTTCTTATGCTCCAGTTCTGGAAGTATTCTTCTTGCCATTTTAAGTGTATCTATTCCTGCTGACGGAAATACAAGATTGTTATTAACCGCCGCCTTCTTTAAAAAGCTGTAATCAAATATAACATTATGTCCAAGTATAGGATAATCCCCTATAAATTGTATTACATCATCAATCAGTTCATTAATTCTTGGCTTATCTGTAAGCTCCTCATTATGTATATGTGTAAGCTCTATTATTCTGTCGCTTATCTTAATGCCTGGATTGACAAGTGTTGAATATGTATCTGCCACGTTTCCATTACATACCCTTGCCATTCCTATCTCAATTATTCTGTCTGCTGCCGGGTTAAGCCCTGTAGTTTCTATATCCAGTGCAACATAGCTGTCTATCATTGTCTTTGTTCCTTTCATTAGTATAGCACTTCTGGGTAAAAAAATAGAGCGGGTGATGGGAATCGAACCCACGTATCTAGCTTGGAAGGCTAGTGTTCTACCATTGAACTACACCCGCATATCATCATAATTAAATTATATTCAATTATAAAATGCCTAGAACCGGAATCGAACCAGTGACACGAGGATTTTCAGTCCTCTGCTCTACCGACTGAGCTATCTAGGCTTATTGTGACTTCACATCATAATATCCTGTAGTAAACAATCAAGTTATTCACCAAAAGACTTGATTAGTTTACCACATAAATATCTTATCCGTCAACAATTATTTTAACTGTTATTATTGTTCTCAGCCATATATTTCTCATATAAGTCCGGTCTGTACTTCTTAGTACGTTCTAACGACTTCTCGCGCCTCCACTTCTCTATATTGCCGTGGTGACCTGATAATAATACTTCTGGCACTTCCATACCTTTGTAATTGGCTGGTCTTGTGTACTGTGGATATTCTAATAAACCATCTGAGAAGCTCTCTGTCTGGGCTGACTCATCATTATTAAGTACTCCCGGAACTAATCTTGAAACTGAGTCGATAACAACCATCGCCGGAAGCTCTCCACCTGTCAGGACATAATCTCCAATTGACACATAGTCTGTAACTATGCTTTCAAGTGCTCTCTCATCAATTCCCCTCATAATGTCCACACAGAATTACAAGTTCTTCTTCTTTGGCAAATTCTTCTGCCATATGCTGGTTAAATGTATGCCCCTGTGGTGTCATATACACAACCCTTGGTCTGCCTGAACATCTTGATGCTATGCTCTCATAAGCATCGCACACAGGTCCCGGCTGCATAACCATTCCTGCTCCTCCGCCATATGGATAATCATCTACCTTCATATGCTTATTATTGGAAAAATCCCTTATATCAACAGCTTCTATAGACAATACTCCTGAATCTATAGCCCTGCCTGTTATACTTGTATTCAACCCATCCAAAATCATCTGTGGAAATAGTGACATTACATAAAATTTCATTAGTTAGACGCTCCCGATATATTATTAAGGAAGAATGGGTAATAGTTATGATTAAGGTTATATCCACCTGTTGATACATCTGTATTAAGATATCCAGACTCATCCTTAAATGCATCTGCTATATCTATAAATGTCATTCCATACTCTGTCGCCCTGGCTGCAAGTGTGCTGTTAGCTTCATCAATAGCCGCCTGTGTTATCTTTACATTTGACTTTGCCTCAAAGCTCTGTGTTATAGGAAGAAGTGACACTACATATACCTTTGCTGATGGAATTGCTTCCTTAAGCGACTTTACTATTGAACCTATTCTCTCAGCTACATTCTCTCCTGACCTTGTTCCATAGTTAAGGTCGTTAAGTCCAACAAGGACATATACCTTAGATGGATTAGCCGCCGCAACACTTGACACTGAATTAAGTGCCTTATCTGTTGTAAGGTTATTATCTGAGAATATGCGTGATGTGTCAAGATAACCATATTCACCTATACCTGATACAATCATATCACCAAAGAATACTGCATCATCATAATTAGAACGTGATGTGTATTCCTGTATCTCTGCCTTAGTTGTAATCCTGGCAACTCCGCCTGATACCTGAGCTGCTGATGTTGTACTGCTTGTTGTGCTTTCTGTTACAGCTGATGTTGTACTCTCTGTATCAGCTGCACTTGTTGTTTCATTGTTAGACATCTCTATAGATGACTGTGTAATAATTATATCATTGTTATTATTATTGTTATTGGCAAGTGTTGTCGCCTTATCTTCCACTGGCTTTCAATACTGCATAATTTAAGAACAATTGCAACAACTGCAATAACTACTACAGCCAAAATAACACCTATTACCGGCTTCTTATACTTGTTCCATAATCTCATCTTACGGTTAAGAACTATTTTATTCTTTTCCTCGTTATTATCTACTGCCATTATACATTACTCCTCATTCTTACTTCTGTGTATTATATTTTAACAGCATTATCTACCATCTAAGACGTCTTAACACTGTGTAGCTGAAGTCTTTCTTAAGCCTATATTAAGAATTCCGTCTTTAAGTCTGTAACCTTGTCTGTCCGTTGAATATCCGCCCTCAAATGTTACCATTATCTGCTCGACATCATCATCCATAGCAAGTCCAGTCTCCCAAGGCAGGTATATTAACTCTTATCTCATCTTCCCCATTATTAACAACAACTATCACTGCATCATCTGATGTAAATCTTCCATATGCAATAACATTATGTGCTGAATAAAGCTGCTTATACGAGCCGGTTCTTAATACCTCATTCTCCTTGTGCATCTTTATTGCTGCCTTATGAAAATCAATCAGTTCCGTATCCTCATGTCCCCATGGATAAGTTCTTCTGTTATCAGGGTCTGTGAAACCACACACTCCCGCTTCATCTCCATAATATACAGTTGGTGCACCCGGCCACGTCATCTGAATAATGACAGCCTCCATAAATACAAACTTATTCACATTCTGATTAGCCACTTCTGATCCAAGCTTATCAACCCTGCCAACAATATGGTTAGTTCTTGTAAGAAATCTTGAATGGTCGTGGTTAGAAAGCTCATTCATAGATATAGAATAACTTTGTCCACCCATTCTTGCCATATTATGGTGCATAGCGCCAAAAAAAATAATCAGGATTACCTAATGAATCAGGGCGCATTTCATCACTATGCTTCTCCATTCCTGTAAGAAACCACGTTACAGGCTCCATAAAGGCATCATAATTCATAATCGTATCCCATTCATCACCCTGAAGCCAGTCATATGAATCACCATAATTCTCTGCAAGTATTATTGCCTCCGGATTAGCTTCCTTAACAGCCTGTCTGAACTTTTTCCAGAATGTATGGTTATATTCCTTGCTGTACCCAAGGTCAGCTGCAACATCAAGCCTCCAGCCATCTACATTGTACGGTGGAGATACCCATTTCTTTCCAATATCTATAATATACTTTTCAAGTGTATCTGAGTCTTCATAATTCAGCTTAGGAAGTGTATCGTGTCCCCACCAGCCGTCATATGAACCATTATCCGGCCACTGATTACCATAGAATTTAAAGAAGCTGTGGTATGGACTTTCATACTTCTCATATGCACCGCAGGCATAATCGTCATCACTAGAACTGTAAATGTGTTCCCTGTCCATCCATTTGTTAAATGAACCACAATGGTTAAACACTCCGTCTATTATGACTTTCATTCCTCTGCTGTGTATCTGTTCTACCGCCTTGGCAAAGAACTCATTACTCGCTTTAAGATTTTCCTTACTTGTAACCCTGTTAATATATCGTGTTGCATTAGTATTGTTCTGGTCACCTTCTTTTAAAAGTTCCCCATCATCTTTTACTATAACACCAAAATGTGGGTCTATATAATCATAGTCCTGTATATCGTACTTATGATTAGATGGCGAAACAAACAACGGATTAAAATAAATGACCTCGACACCAAGCTCGCTAAGATAATCAAGCTTATCAAGCACGCCCTGCAAATCGCCACCATAGAACTCTCTTACACCCATATTGGCTGGATATTTATCCCAATCCTTAACCTGACAGACGTGTTCGCCTATATAACTGTATTCATCATCAAGCACGTTATTAGATTTATCACCATCGCAAAATCTATCGGCAAATATCTGGTACATAACTGCGCCCTTTGCCCAGTCAGGTGTCTTAAATCCCGGCATAATCTGGAAATTATAATAAGTATTAAGCTCTTTAATAGCTCCTATCTGATTGTAATAGCATACAACCTTTCCAGTCTCTACCTTGAAATAATAATATAATTTGTCATTATTAACTTTAATCTCAGCCTCGTAATAATCAAATACCCAACTGCCTTAATCTTTGTCATAGGGTATTCTACATTATTAACATATATATACGCCTTGTCTACATTATAACGACCTGTTCTTAATCGTATCTTAACTGTATCACCCGGCATAGGCTCTGCCGGACATCTGTAATCGTTTGTCGCATCAGAAAATAAAGCTCTTGTATTAATGGTTGGTCTTGCATTACACATATACAAAAAGCTTTCTTTCCCATGATGTAAGGTTCTCAACTCCTGCGCTTATTATCATAGAAAATACTCCTTGACATTAATCATATATAATTTTATATCATTACGGGTATTTATTCAACTGTAAGATATATTTATTAAGATTTCTTTAATTTACGGCTTCTCTTAACTCGTAACGATGGCATAGGTAAGAGCGTTTCTGCTTCGTAATTTATTTACTTTATAAAATACGCTTGGAGAAGGTATTTCACTTATTATGGGGTGTAGCAAAAAAAATATATAATGTATTGGGGGTTTTTACATTAATTATAATATCATATTTCCCTCCATAAGTGTTCACAAACTTTACAATAAATTGCAACTTTTTTTGTGAATTATTACCAAATGTTTTTTGTGTATAAATACATTTCCATTATTTAACTTGCATTTTAACTGCAAAATCTCTACCATCATCTAATTATAAACTCTCCATATATCTTCAAAAAACAAACTTTCAAATTCTTCTCTTGAAATCTTCTCTTTCTCAAGAAGAAGTTCTGAACTTCTATGAAGCACGTCCATATTCTCTGATATAAGTTTCTTAGCCCTTAGCATAGCACTCATCTACAATTCTCTTAACTTCTTCATCAATTAGTGATGCTATATCTTCACCATATGGTCTTGTATGTGCAAGATCTCTTCCGATGAATACCTCATCACTGTCTGTATCATAATTAATAAGACCAAGCTTGTCAGAGAAGCCATACTTGGTAACCATATCTCTTGCTGTCTGTGTTGCCTGCTTGATATCCTGTGACGCACCTGTTGTAATATCATCAAATATGAGTTCCTCAGCAACTCGTCCACCAAGACTTACAATGATATTCTGAAGCATTTGCCCTTGGTGTTAAACATCTCATCTCTTTCAGGAAGCGGCATTGTGTAACCTGCCGCACCCATTCCTGTAGGAATGATTGATATTGTATGAACTGGCCCAACATCTGGTAAAAGGTGGAATAATATAGCGTGTCCTGATTCGTGGTAAGCTGTAATCTTCTTCTCTTTGTCAGATATAATCTTACTTCTTCTTCTCAACGCCTATTCCTATCTTTTAATAAATGCTTCTTCAACATCTGCGTTAGTTATATATCTGTTCTTCTTTCTTGCCGCATTAATAGCAGCTTCATTTAATACATTTTCAAGATCAGCACCTGTAAAGCCGGCTGATGTTCTTGCAAGCTTATCAAGGTCAACATCATCACCAAGAGGCTTCTTAGCTGCATGTACCTTTAATATCTCAAGACGTCCTCTAACATCTGGTCTGCCTACTACTACCTTTCTGTCAAATCTTCCCGGTCTTAATATAGCTGGGTCAAGAATATCAATTCTGTTAGTAGCGGCCATAACGATAATTCCTTCATTGACACCAAAACCATCCATCTCAACAAGCATCTGGTTAAGTGTCTGCTCTCTCTCTCATCGTGGCCGCCACCCATACCTGTTCCTCTTCGTCTTGCAACAGCATCAATCTCATCAATGAATATAATACAAGGTGCGTTCTTCTTAGCTTCCTCAAACATATCTCTTACTCTTGAAGCACCAACACCAACGAACATCTCTACGAAATCCGAACCTGATATGCTAAAGAATGGTACGCTTGCCTCTCCAGCAACAGCTTTGGCAAGAAGTGTCTTACCTGTACCAGGTGCACCTGTAAGAATAACACCCTTAGGTATTCTTGCACCAAGAGAAGTATATCTTACTGGGTCTTTAAGGAAATCAACTATCTCCTCAAGTTCTTCTTTTTCTTCCTGAAGACCAGCTACATCCTTAAATGTAACTTTATTATCAGCACTGCTTATCATTCTGCCCTGCTCTTTCCAAAATTCATCATCTTGGCATTACCGCCACCGCCACCAGCCTGTCTTGTAAACATCATCATAATGAATACAATAACAAGAAGGCTTAAGCCAAATGGAAGTATAGTTGTAAGCATAACACTCTGTCTTGCAACATCTTTAAGTGTATATTCTATATTCTTATCAAGTAAAAGTTCTTCTACATCTTTAACATCTGATACATATACACTCTTAACTGACTGCTCACCGCTCACCTTAACAGTTACAACACCAGTTGGAACTTCTGCATTCTGTCTTATGGATACGCTCTCTATCTTACCCTTGCTGATATCGTTAACTAATTCGTTATAAGTATAATTGCTTGTACCTGTATTCATTCTTGCAACATACATAATAAACATCGCTGCTATAATCACAATAATCATATAGATTCCCATTCCTGAAAATCTTACATTTTTCTTATTATCCATATCAATCTCCATTCTTACATATATTCGTAATTAGGTAATAATCAATTCTCATCATCAAGATGAACAACTCCTATAAATGGAAGATTTCTATACATCTGGTCATAGTCAAGGCCATATCCTACAACGAATTCATCCGGAATATTAAATCCGTTATACTTAACATCTATATCAACTTCTCTTCTGTCTGGCTTATCAAGAAGTGTACATATACATATGTCTGCTGGATTTCTTTCCTCTAACATAGGCATAAGTCTGAATAAAGTATTACCTGAATCGATAATATCTTCTACAACTATTACATGTTCGCCTTCTATAGACTCATCAAGTTCTTTCTTAATTACAATATTACCACTTGAAGTTGTTCCGCTTCCGTAGCTTGAAGTCTGCATAAAATCTATCTTTACTGGAACTGTTATTCTCTTGGCAAGTTCACAGCAGAAGAATATGCTTCCCTTAAGAATACATATAAGCTTAATTTCCTTACCCTCATAATCAGCGCTAATCTTAGCACCAATCTCTGCTATCTTCTCTTGAAGTTTGTCCTCTGAAATCATTACACTTATCTTGTGCTTATTTGACATAATTAATTCCTCTCTTTCAATATAAGCTGTATTTTAAATACGTTCTTTGTAGAGCCTGTGACCCTGCAATCTTCGCATCTGCGCACACCACACGCCCATAGCACGCGGTTATTATCACACACAAGCAGTATTTCATCTCTGTGTGAAGCAGGTATCTTGCGGTCTGTCAGTTCTTTCTTAAGCTTCTTGGTATTACCGCTTTCCGATACCACAATCCTATCCTCGACATTCTTAAATCTGATATCAAGTAACTTATTAAGTTTATCATAATCAAAATACTTCGTATAGCTGTTATTCAATTTATTTACGCAAATTTTACCATTTGAAGCATTCTCCGCCAATTCTTCGTCATTATCATTATTGTCATAAACGGACATTTTGATACTTGCTGAATACATTTTATCATACTCCGGTATATATACTGTCTTATCTATATCAACAATTACTTCTCTATCTTTACTACATTTAGTGATATCTATGCGATGAACCTCTACAAGTCCTGCATCTGCTGTTAGCTCTGTGTCCGCTCTATATCTGTTACTTGCTGTGTCAGAAAATGTATTCTCTGCTCTGTTCTTTCTTTCAAGCACAATATATTCATATTCACGCACTGCCTTTATTCCATATACCGAGTCTACCTTTCTTCCTGTCTGAAGATTAATAAGCTTGTATACATCATATACATTGACCGAATATATATCCTTAGCCCTTCCTGCAAGCTTAACAAGTGCCTTATATATAACTCTTTTTCCAAGCACCTCATCTGCCTGCCCAAGCTGTTCAACTGATAATCTTATCCCTGCACCATCCTGTATTGCACAGCTTTTGTACAGCTTGTCTGCTTCTTTATCAACAAAATTCTCAACCGCCCGTACTTCTTGCGCCATAAATGCAATATTCTGCACAACATTTTTATTAATATGCTCACCCATATATGGCAACAGGACATTTCTTATTGAATTCCTTGTATAATCGTTATCATAATTAGTCACATCTGTCACAAATGACTGGTTTCTTAGCACAAGCCAGCTTTCTATGTCCTGTCTTGTTATGCAAAGAAGAGGACGGCATATGTTATCCCTCACCGGCACAATTCCTCTTATTCCTTTAAGTGATGTACCCCTCGCCATATTCATAATAACCGTTTCTGCCTGGTCATTCATATGATGGGCAACAAATATCCTTGTCTTATCATACTGCTTTGAAAGCTTGTCAAATATATCATATCTTTCAAGTCTTCCAGCTTCCTCAACAGTAAGATTATTCTCCCTTGCTATTTTTTCACATTCTATATTGTAGCAATGATAATCAAGCTTAAGACTTTCACACAGCTTTCTTGTAAACTGCTCATCATCAACGGCTTCTTTTCTTATACCATGATTAACGTGTACAATATGAAGCTTTACGTCTTTATTATTATGTATAATATAATCGTTAAGCATAAGCATAAGACAGACAGAATCTGCTCCGCCTGACACACCGACAACTGCATTACTGCAATCCTCAAGCATATTATTAGCCTTTATGTATGCCCATACCTTTTTCTCTATATTATTAACATCCATATTAAATGCTTTCTCCTGTTGTTTTATATGGCAATATTGCCCAATTATATATTTATTTGTTGTAGGTGTCAAACAGTCCGAACACAAGCACTGTGCAGTCATCACATACTTCACAATTATTATATGACATTGACTTTCTAAGTATCTCGTCAGCTATCGCTTTAGGCTTTTTCATTACAACTTCCTCGATAATCTCTACCATTTTCTCCTCTTTATTAAGACACGGAAGATTATCAAGCACACCATCGCTCACCATAATTACATAGTCACCATCGTACAACTTCTTGGCTGTGCAGTCGTAATCTACCTTTTCAAGCACACCGATAGGAAGTGTGGACGATTTGATTATCTCAACCCAGCCCTCCCTTTTAATAAATGTAGATACTGCCCCTAGCTTTATGCAATGCATCATACCTGACTGGCAGTCAACAACACTCATATCCATAGTTACAGGGCTGTCTTTGCCACTGCAATTAATGTATGCCGTATTGATAAAATCTATGGCTGTCTTCTCCTCAAATCCGGCATCTATACAGTTCTCCATAAGTTCTATAACCATTCTGCTCTCAATAAATGCCCTCTTGCCACTTCCACAGCCATCTGCAATTGCCGCCACAACTTTACCACACGACAGGCTTGATACCATAAAATTATCGCCATTAAAGCCGCTTTTTTCTTTACATTTTCTTGCAACTCCTGATAAAAATCGGAAACGGTTCTCCTGATGAAACACATACTGCTGGCAGTTGTCGTTAATGACAAGCCTGTTATTATGGTCTGAATAGTATCCAACCCCCATAACATCACATACTATTTTCCGTATCTTTCTCTCTGCGACACAGCCCTTGCCAAGAGTTCTTGCAAGTATAACAACTTCACTCCTGCCTGTCTTGTCTTTTAATATATTGACATCTTTAATAACTATTCCTGCGACAAGTGCCCTTGAAGCCATATCTCTTGCGATTCCCTTAGACGGCTTATCTGCCTGTAACTGCATAAGCGTGCAGTCCTCAAGAATATCTGCAACAAGAAACAACTGTCTTTTAAAGCTGGGACTTTGTGCTTCATCACCTGATGCACACTCATATGCTTCTCCCAGACGGCGAAACGTCTTAGCTGTTTCGGACAATCTGTTTATCGTATAAGTCATACACAATCCATCATTCTTAACTGCCATAGCCCCTCATTTCTGGTCTAAATATACTGTTTTCTTAAACCGAACACCATTATAATAGCAGTTATATAAAAAATGTGTCGAACCCTGTTACGTTACTTCTTCCCTTTAAATATTATCTCATCTGGATATATAAGTCCAAATTTATCCTTGGCAATCTCCTCCGCAAACTTCTTCGTCTGCACATACTTCTTATATTCATTAAGCTCTTCTGTACGCTGTTTTTCTTCATCAACCTGTTCCTGAAGCTCTTTAATCTGCTTTTCGTACCCTACATTTTTGGCTTCAATATTCTTCTTGCCATTCCATAAAAGCACGCCAAGACCCACAACAACAAGCATAGCAAATACCATACCCAGAATTGCTGAGCGTTTCTGTCTTTTCTTCGCTGTTCCCTTTCTCTCTTTGTCTCAAATCTCATCTATATCTCTCCATTCTTCGGTCTGTCTTTCCTTAATGACTGCAACACTATTCTAATCACAGACACAAGCATTTTCAATGGTTTCAGTAAAATTCCTACAAGCCTTACTCCATATTTTATGTAATACACGCTTAACGCCTTAAGATATAGAACTGCACCGCACACAAGCCCCACTACAATAAATGATCTTATAATTCCGCTATTAACATAGAAACATATAATAAATATCCGTATTCCTACATATATCCAGTATATAACATCTTCTACAGCAATCATAAATACACGCCGGTGTCTTATTATTCTTCTTATTATTCTTATCGTATCATATTGAAATGCGAGTACCATTCCCCACCAAAGTGCATATAAAAATGTGCCGCTCTCCCATATAATATCACTTGACATAAGCATTATTCCCCGCTACTGCTGGACTTATATAATTAACTAATCTTTATAATGTCTAAAAGATGTATTCACAATTATCTAAATAACCTGTTCACTAATGAGTCGCCTTTTTTCATACTTATGCTGTTCTGTGAATACACAAGTGAGTCAACCCTGCCATCAACATCAAGCTCCCCCTTCTCAACTGACAGCTTATTAACGTGAAGCGACTCCCCTTTTATAACAATAACGCCATAATCTGACTCAAGTATTACCTTTGATGGTTCAAAGGATATAACGTCAGTAATACCAGTAAACTGAGCCTTCTTTCTATCTTCCATTCTTACTGTATGAGGATGTCTTACCCTTTTAATATCGTCCATAACTGCCTCCATATATTATACATTTATCTTACCTGTCTAATATATTAGGCGGTGCGCAAAAAATGCTTAATTATAACTATTATTTAAACACATTAAACTATTAGATATGCTCAAACATTAAATATACTTAATCATTAAATATATTCAAACATCTCCTTAGCTTCTTCTTTCTTAACTGTGTCCTTTACGTCTGTAACTCTTACCTTAACATTCTTATTACCAAAAGATATCTCTATTATATCTCCTGCCTTGACATCAACTGATGCCTTAGCCACTTTACCATTAATCATTACCCTGCCTGCATCACACGCATCATTAGCTACTGTACGTCTTTTAATAAGTCTTGAAACCTTTAAATATTTATCTAATCTCATAATCTTCCTCCGGAATGTCTGCCAATCGTAATTAACTTATATTAATATGTAAATGCCTGAAGCCGTGCAATATTTCTAACTTCTGGCATTTAGATGTATATGGCAAATGGTATTTTGCCTTACATCATATTATTATATTAAAATTATCTGCTAATTGTCCATATGTCTGCCCAAAAAATCCGCCGCAACTTTAACTATTCTTTTCTCACTCTCGCCAAGCTTCTGTTTCTTGTCATTGCCAAACATAATAACCATACCAAGAACATCTCCGGCACATATTATCGGACTTATCACCTCTGACTCACAATCATAGTCTGTTACCGCTTTTACATAATCATTCTCACTGGCACTTGCTACAACACTCTGCCTTTTATCCATAATATCATTAAGTTCTTTGGTAATATGCTTTCCCTGTACATTCTTTTTTCTGTGTTCCTGCTGCTGCAATAACACAATCCCTGTCAGTTATTGCAATTGTCATTCCTGTATTCTGTGCTATGGACTCCGCATATTCTACTGCAAATTCCGATACATCTGCCATCGGAGAATATTTCTTTAACACAATCTGCCCATCCATATCTGTATATATCTCCATAGGGTCAGTTTCTCTTATTCTTAATGTTCTTCTTATCTCCTTTGGTATTACAATTCTTCCTAAATCATCTATACGACGAACAATTCCAGTGGCTTTCATACAATCCTCCTTATTTTCAACATAATCCATACACGCTGTTTCTCTATGCTCATTCAATGGTTTATCGAACTATTTTCCATATATTGCGTTGTATGGGTAGTATGTGAAAATTGTGAAAAATTATACATTTTAAAAAGCCCATTACATTTGTACCAATCCACAAAAATAAGACCTAAAAATCTAACTTTTGGGGCAGTACAGTAATGAGCCTTTTTAATAAATATCATTGTTAATAAATATTAGTCATCTAAATTCTGCCATTCTTCTCTTTTACTAACTATATCCATATTGTTAGCATATAAACCACCTGCCACTGCGCACGCCGTTATAATTATAAGCATTATTACTATTGCCAGTGACACGCCGTAACCCTGCGGCATATATGCCCTGCTTCTTATAACCATACAATACAGTGTAATCACAAGTGGATTGTCGACAAATGCGGCAAGCACTATCATAATCATAACCGCCATATATGCTATCACTGGCGATATTAACAATGTCACTAATATCTGAAATACGCTTAACGCTATACTCATCAGTACACTTGATAACATAACTGATGATAACATATAGTCAAGATTGGCATAATTAAGAATTAACACCTTGTCCATTCCCATAATGCTTACGCACACATCTGGCGTAATATTTAATGACAAACTGTGTGTCACAACACTGGCTGCTAATATAACCGCATACATAAGCGCATAGCTTATAAATACAGTAATAACGCACCATATACATTTGCTAATCCACCAGTTGACTCTGCTGCCCGTCCTAACCATAAGATTTTTTCCATATCCATATAAATCCTTTATTATATAATTGCCTATTATGTAAGCAATTATTATATTAGGAAGAATATATGGAGCTGATATGTCCACAAGCTTGTGTGTGTCTGGGACATACTTTTCAATTCCCTTGAACATCCAAAGCACCATATCTGCACTTGTGTATGTATCCACATATCTGCTTCTTTCACATATCCATATAAATTGTGCAACACACACTATATAGACAGCAATCAGAAGTATGTACCTTTTCCACTGGCACAATATTCCTGCCTGCAATCATATTTTATCTGTAATAATAATGACCTCATACACACGCTCCTGTAAATTTTAATATATATTTCCCTGTATTTAATCCGTTCATTTTAACTATACTTCTATCCTTATACATAATAATTCTAACAACAATTTTTATTGTTCTTCCCAATTATTAATTATAATCACATAATTTAACTGTCAATTACTATTCTGCCGTGCATCTCTATGTATTTAAGAATTCCTTCTTCTTAAAATGTGCCATCAGGCTCACAAGAAGATACACCACAGCTGTTGAGATAACTGGCATAATTATATTCTGCACTGTCCTTACTCCCTGTACATATGCCGAATAATTTAACATATATCTGTTATATATATACCCTTTTGTGTAATGCTCAATAACTAACAGCATTTCAACTGCCATAAATCCAGCCCACTGCCTGTCTGTAAGCCACCATACTCCTAGCATAATCATTCCCATACTTAAGAACATTGCGAGCATTTCTATATAAAATGCCGCGGCTGTCTTTATATATGACGGCTGTTCATACCATATTTTTCCAGTACACCTTACGCTAAAGCTATTCCAGTCACACCAGTTGTAGATACATCTGGTTAATATTCTTCCAGAAAATTCCGTAAACAAGAATACACTTATTGAAAAAAACAGACATAAAATAGCCATATCCTTAACGCATTTTCTCCATACCCTTATTCTGCTTCCCTCTAGCAGAACATTTATACAGTTAAGATTATGCTTCTCTGTATACAATATATAAAACATCACTATTGGCAGTATTCCAATTAATATCACATATCTTTCTGTCATTATATATACATCATACATACACGCTTTCCACGTTCCATATGCCAGCTTAAATCTGATGTATACAGCTATCATAACTGCAATTATTCCCTCTGTAATTACAGTAATCTTCACTCCGTTGATTTTTAGAAGATTAACTAATCTTTTCATAATATATCCCATTCCACACTCTAATCTGCCCAATAACCGTTCTAATTAATTCCGTTAAATACAATTCGCTCTAATCTGTTTTATTAAATATAATTCGCCCTAATCAACTCCGTTGAATACGATTGCCTTATGAACCGGATAACACGACATACTAAAATATATATCCGACTTCTTTAACTTGTTAATTCTGCTCTTTCCAACAACTGATTCATTAACATTAAATACAATTGTAAATTCTTTGGTCTGGTTCGCTTCAAGTATGCTTCTGGTATCTGCTTTTCCGTTCTCGTCAATAAAATTCCCCTGATTATTGTACCCCTGCGGATATGCTTCTAACGATACATTTCCGATAAAATTCTTATTAAGATTAATATCCTCATCTGTAAGATTATGTAATTCCAAAGTCAGCACAAAATATGATAATTTATCACTTCTGTCTGCAATGCCTGAATTTTCGTATCTCACCATACTCCTCTTTGGTAAGATATTCCATTTTCTTAGCCCTTATCTGCATATAGTCATAATCAACCCACTGTTCTTCGGAATAGAACTCCCCACCAGCCTTGGGAAATCTCTTATTGACATCTATGTATCCTATAATACAGACAAATGTAAATATAATAATCACTGCACTTATTATAATTATCTTTATATGTGTCTTATCAGTATAATGTTTCATCTTTTATCCCCCTTAGCACATATGAAATGATATCGAAGAACAATATAACAAGTATAAATATTACATAGCTCTGCCAGTAGTTCGGTGCTAACTGGTTAATGCTTAATATCCTTTTAGGTGCTAAGGCTTTTATATAGCTTACTGATGACCAGCCTGTTACAACATTTAAGAATTCACATAACACTACTGGAAACAGCAGTACAATAAAGCTGTTATTAACCCACGGTGATATTATCAACGGTATTGTTGCTAACATACCTGAACAGACGAACTGTAATACAATATACATAATGTAATACACATATGGGTGGGTATATAAAATTGAAATCCACATTCCACTTGGCTGATAGGACATATTACCATTCGGCCATATAAATGACGGCAGTACTGCTGATGTCGCCATAAGACTAAATATAACCGGAATTACTGCCACAAGACCGCCTGTTATGAATACCGCTGTGAACTTTGCAATTATATAATCAGCCTTATTGGTTCTTGTATAATAATTCTTAATCAGCCCTCTATGAATGTCCGTATAATAAGTTGCCGCATACGGAAGCACCACAAGAATTGGCAGTATACGCAAAAACACTTCATAATACATATCCCTGCTGCCCGCAAGCCACATATTATGTACATTAAGCGGCATATTATCAGCATACGGCTTAAAATACATCACTGGATTGGCTGCTGCCGGAATAACCTTTCTGACAAATTCCAACACAGAAACTGCCATTCCAATTATTACAGCTATCTTGAAGGATATACTCGTAAATGCTCTTTCAAGCTCTATTTTAAGCATTGGTTTCATAATTTCTTTCTCCGTATCTTTATACAACAGGCTGCCACATTGCAATGCAAGGGCAGCCTTCAGCTATTATATATTTAATTAGTCTGCATATCTAAGATTAAGCTTTAACATATACTTATTCTTATATATACTGTCAGTGCTGTTACTGCTTCCAAGAAAATTAGTCGATATACACACATTATTAAGAGAGCTTCCACCTGTTACAAGCTCATCATATATCCATTGTCCATCTTCAATATGATAAGTTTCACTTTGTACCCACGTATCTTCAACTACATATATAAATGTTTCTTCCTTGCTCTCCCCTGCTTTTAATGTAATCTTATTGTATCCTTGTCTATTAAATGCATCTGGCTTATCCACTAATTTACACTCTCCGTATAACCTTCTGTACCGCAATGCACCAGAATTATCTTTAATATCATACATTTTTAATGTGGTTGCAACTAATTTATAATCATCAGTACTCTCATTTGTAATAAGCATTTTTACTAATACTGCTTTATAGTTAATTCCACGCCTGCTTGGGTTCAATGTCCCGTCACTATTAATATAATTATTATTGTCTATATTCACAAAATAATCTTTCACATTGTCAACAGCCTCCTCATCGGATAACTGTATTAAATCATTAATATTATGAGTGGCAAGTACATCTTCAACCTGAAATGACAGTATTCTGTCTGCCTTTTCTGTCGTAACCCTGACTTTTTCTCCCTGTTCTATAAACTTGGGAATACTGTCGCCATTCATATCTGAATAGCCATCATTATTAGTTATGTCTTCACCTATCTGCTGTTCTGTACTCTGATTATTAATCTCTTCCTGTCTATTATTAGTCTCTTCCTCAATAATAGAATAGACATCTTCCACGCTTCTGCGCTCACAGCCCTGTAATGCCAGTATACTAATTAAACATATTATTATAGCTGCTTTTTTTTCAAAAAACTTACCTCTCAATACTGTTAAATGCTATCAGGGCTCCATAAGCCTCTAAAGCAGGCAGCATCTCCAATATCAAGCGGGTTCGCTCTTATATAAGCATAACCTCGTCCATTTTCATAAATGTAATTAAGCATATAATGAACAGTTCCAAGATTAAATACATATCCATTACTATAGCACTGTCCATCTGACTTATCCCAGTTCAGACTTCCATAAGCATAAGCCATATAACCAAAGTCATTGCCGTCACATTCTTCACATATCATATATACATAACTATCATCCATTTTCTGTCGTGTATCTGTCTCACACGTTGTACCAAATTCAAATAAATAATAGTAAGATGAGTCCTGCCAGTTGCTTGCATATGTCTTTGCCATCTTTGCACCGGCTACTACTAACATTAATGCAAACAACACATTTATTGCCCTGCCTATTAACTTTTTATTTATCATAAGCCAATTTCCTCCAAACTAAATATTAATTACTTGAAGTGATTGACTGTATTCTAACACATTATTTCTGCCATTTTGGCGACTTGTTACAATCGGTCGTTTAGTGTTACAATTGGTTGTAATAATTATATGGAGATACTTAAATTCGTAGTGTATACTCCATTTTCTTTTGTATCACTATAACTTCCTCTATATTTATCAACCAGCCTTTTGACATTCTTAATGCCCCCCTGCCGTGATCTATATAGTATACCGCAGATTTTATTGTGTTATCCTCAATATAACTATTTTTAATCGTTATAAATAAACTCTCTGCCGAATATTTCATTACAACATTAATATACGCTTCGCCATCAATTTTTTAACTGCATTAATACTGTTGTCTAACAGATTACCTATTATAACTCCTAAATCTCCCATATCCATATCAAGATTGTCTGGTATATCAATATCACACTGCACATTAATATTATCTGGAAGACCAGCAAACTTATATTCAAGCATTGTATTCACTTTAAGATTATTACAGTAAAATATTCTTGAACTGGCATCAATATTGTCATACAGAACACCTATTGCTTTCCTTGCCTGTTCAATATTATTCTCATCAAGTGAATAACAAAGCATATTGAGCCTGTTCTTGATATCGTGCCTTATATCCCTTAATTCTTCCTGTCCTGATTTAATATTATCATATAATATTCTACACGTTTCTATCTCCTGTTCAAGCATTTCTCTTTCATAGCTTACGCTTGCATAATTTCTTACTATATTAAGAAATACTATTCCTGTATCTGTAAGCACATTTATAAATAAAATTACAACAATTATACTGGCATTATAATATCCTATTGATTTGACAGCACTGTATACACATATATTAATAACTGCACCTATGATCTTCATTACTGTAACAGCAACATAATATACATTATTATAAGTGTACTGTACATATCTTTTATATGCGCCAAACATAACAAGACATATAACCTTAAATAGAATTATTACACACAATACATTAATTTCATACAGCATATAACTATCATTTCTCTGTATGGATATGTATTTAAGCACATAATCTGCCAGCACCGCCGCATTAATTGATATGCTTATATAAAATACCGCCTTAGCAATATTCGCATATATCTGGCTTCCGACAAGCTTTCCATATATCAATATAATTAACAGCAGTACAACGCCGCTCTCATATCTTTCATATTCCAGATGGGTGTATATCAGAATAATATCTGCCACAAGCATAAGTATAAGCACAATATTTATATCTAATCTTTTATTATTAATATTGTTACACTGTCCGTATATGTCTTTAATAATCATAATATCAGCAAGCGCAATCAGGCATATTATCACCGGCAAATATCTTATCATACACTGTATCACCCTTTATCTTTTATCAAAGTCTGTCTATTAGTCTGCACATTATCTTTTATAGTATCTGTCTACCATTCTGCTTATTATCTTTCACAATATCTGTCTATTCAACTTATTATCTGTTACCAAAGTTTATTTAACCTGCCACGTATTGAAGCTATATATTGTGAATAATTATATGACAGTTCCTTATATGCACGCCTGCTGACTTCTACGTTAATATTTCTGCCAAGCTTCGATATACGGCATATAATTCCGTCTGTCGACATTTTGTATATGTACATATAATTAACTATACCACTGCTTCCCGTCTTTCCAAACATATAATGCAGAAGTCTGTCATAAACACTCTTTATAGTTCCGTTAAATACATATTCTTCCCTTGCTGTTATAAGCGTTATTGCTCTCTTAGTCGAATACACATATATAATGTCCGAATAATGCAGGCTTATATTCTCTCTGTTACTCACAAATGTGAATATCTCAGCATCTGTGTCCAGTGCCTGTACAATCTCCACCAGCACCTTATCTACTTTCTCCTCTGTAATTGGCTTTGTTATAAAATCCAATGGACGTACTCCAAATACATCAAATACACATTCACTGTGGCTTGTCGTAAATATTATAATAGTATTCTTATCAAACTGGCGTATTGTATGTGCAAGATTAATTCCATTGTCACTGCCAATCTCTATATCCAGAAAAAATATATCGTACCTGTTATGCACAATACCATTTTCAATGCTCTCAACACTGTAATATATGTCTATGACATTTTTCTGTTCTATTATAAAATTCATCCTTGCTTAATCTGTCAATCAAAAGCTTTTCAAGTAAGCCTGAATTTCGTCATCTTCACATACTGCAATCCTCATAAGTAACTCCATTTCCTGCTTTTATTAAGCTGTTTCAAGACATTCCCACATTTTAAACTACCTAGTATAATACAATAATTAACTGTATTTTTCCACATAATATGCAATAAGAAACCCATATAGGCATATTGTTTTGCGCGTTTTGACCTGCTCCTTTTATTATGTTATCATTTAATTATTAAATGTTTAAATGCGTTCTTAAATGGTAAAAATATGAATTAGTGTTATGCGCACCCGACACGCTATACTTATAACTGGGGCGCAGAAATGAGGATATTTATGATTATAGATTTTCATACTCACAGCTTTCCTGATGACCTTGCGGACCGTGCCGTAGGACGACTTGCTCAAAGCGGCGGTATACCTAATTATCTGGATGGACGTGTAGACTCTATCAAAGCTTCTATGAAAAAAGCTGGCATTGATTACTCTGTTTTACTGCCTATAGCAACAAAGCCGGCACAGCATACGACTATCAACAAAATAGCCATAGAAACTAATAAATCCTTTAAATCTACTGGAATAATATCATTTGGTACAATTCATCCTGATAATGATGACTACAAGACTATAATAAGTGACCTTGCCAAAGCTGGTGTTGGAATTAAGCTTCACCCTGTATTCCAGCGCACCAATATAGATGACCCAAGATGTCTTAGAATAATAGAATGTGCAAACGACAACAACCTTATTGTATCTATCCACTGCGGTATGGACATAAGCTTTCCTAACTGTGATGAGGCAAGTGTCGAACGTCTTGCCAATATGATAAAAGAAGTCCCACCACACAAACTTGTATTAGCCCATATGGGTGGCTGGTCTATGTATGACGAAGTATGTGACCAGCTAATTGGAACACCAAATGTATGGCTCGACACTGCACTTGTCTTAAAACGCACTCCGGACAACAACTTCCTCTCCAAAGAGAAATTCGTCCAGATGGTCCGCACACATGGCTGTGACCACATTCTCTTTGGAACAGACAGCCCCCTGGTCCGACCAGTCCGAGTCCCTCCACCTCCTAAGGACAAGCGGCCTCACCCCGGATGAACTGACCGCGATTGAAGGCAGCAACGCCGCCACTCTGCTCGGCAGTTTCCTAACAAATACACCATAACCATTTTTCTCCTTCCCCAAGGGCAACAGCACAGCGCATTGCCCGCCCCGCCCGCACGAACTGGCAACGAACAGGCGAAAAGCGGGACAGCCCCCTGCCGCGTGGCACTGCATTATAAGAGAATTGTGATATTACCAGTGTTTCCGCCCCCATAAACAGCAATGACCAGACACGAGGTCTGGTCAAGCGAATACTGAGGCAGGATGCCGAATATGAGCGTGTGCGTCCATCGCCACAACACTTCCTCGGAAACACCCGGTAATATCCAATTGTCTTATCCGCAGTGCCACACGGCATGGGCTGTCCCGCCTTTCGCCGTCCGTCCATCCGTCCGTCTGCCAGCTCCGCTCTTGCCGCTCTTACCCCACTATCTCCTTCATGTGCCAACGCCGCATCAATATTAGCACAGAAGTTCTCTTCTCCAACTTCTGCCGCAAATCCAGCCTTCTCCATCATAGACTTAGGCTGTTCCTGGACGTGGGATAATACCATAGTTATACCACGCTTCTTACATACATTGTGTATATTCTTAAGCGAACGCAATGCTGATATATCCATAGCTGGAACACCACGCATTCTGATTATAACTACTTTTACATCTGACTCCATATGTATATCCATAAACTTATCCGCTGCCGCAAAGAACATTGGTCCGATTATTTCGTATACTAAAGTCTTATCAGGAACTTTCTTTAAATTAATACTCTCAGGGTCGTTATTCTCATCAATATTTTCCCCGATATATTTCCAGCTTCTTACTTCTGTTACATCTGCCATTCTCTTCAGGAAAAGAAGTGCAGCCATAACAATACCTACTTCTATAGCCACAACAAGGTCAAATACAACTGTAAGCACCATAGTTGTAAGTAATACTAATGTATCTGACTTTGGTGAGTGCTTAACAAGATTAACCATCTCTCCAGCCACTCATATTGTATGCAACAATAAATAAAATTGCCGCAATGGCTGGCATTGGAATCCATGCTGCATATGGCATAAGCACAACAAGGATAAGAAGAAGTGTTACAGAATGCACCATACCAGCAATTGGTGTACGTCCACCATTCTTAACATTAGCCGCTGTTCTTGCAATAGCGCCTGTCGCTGGAATACCACCGAAAAGTGCGGATACGATATTACCTGCTCCCTGTGCAACAAGCTCCATATTAGGCTTATGTCTTGAACCTATCATTCCATCTGATACTACACACGAAAGCAGACTCTCTATTCCTGCAAGAACCGCTATTGTAAGAGCATCTGGAAGAAGTGTAAGTATCATATCCATATTAACTGATGGTACTGACACTCCTGGAAGTCCTTTCTTTATTGTATACAGACTTCCGATTGTATTGACATCTTTTAATGGTCCGATGAATTTAACCATAAGAACTGATACTATAACCGCAATAAGTGATGGTGGAATTTTATCAAGAGACTTGAACTTAGGCCATATAATAAGAATTGCAAGTGATACCGCACCAACTATTAATGCTTTTATATTAAATGTTCCTATATTGGCAATTATCGCCTTTAACTTATCCATAGTTTCAACTGTAGCAGTTCCTGCCGGATAAGTAAGGCCAAGAAAGTCCTTAATCTGTCCTACAAGAATAGTAACTGCTATACCAAATGTAAATCCAGTTGTAATTGTATAAGGAATAAATCTGATAAGATTACCAAATTTAAGAAATCCCATGATAATAAGAATTATACCAGCCATAATTGTTGCAACAATAAGGCCATCCATACCATTTTTCGCAACTATACCAGCTACTATTGTAGCAAATGCTGCTGTTGGTCCGGCTATCTGAACCCTGCTTCCTCCTAAGAAGGAAATAACAAAACCAGCAAATATAGCTGTGTAGATACCCTGCTCAGGACCTACTCCTGATGCAAGTGCCAGTGCAATGGATAATGGCAGGGCTATTATCGCAACAATAATCCCTGCCACTATATCCTTTACTAACTGGTCCTTGGAATATGTCTTCATTACATCAAATATCTTTGGTACCAATTCATTCATTTTACTGTTCTACCTCTGTAATCTGGCTGCACTCAAATTCTACAACTTTCTGATAAAGTATTTCATAACCTATCTCTGATACAACTTCACTGCCGACTGCATCTACAATTGCATTGAAGTCATCGTAACCATAATACTGAGCTAAATCGTTACCATATGAGTTAATTTCATCTTCTGACACATGAATATCATTATCTGCGGCAATAATGGTTACTATCATTTTCTGTAAAAGATACTGCTGTGCAGATGATGTAGCATATTCATTAAATGCGTCAATTGAATCAAATCCATATACTGATTTCTTATATGTATCTAAATCTGATATGCCATAGTATGAACCATAAGTGTTAAATTCACTCTCAATATTAGTATTAAGTACTTCTACCAATGAATCTATTTCATCCTGTGGATAATTAACATCTCCGATATTCTCGCTTATAATCTGGTATGCTGATGTAAATGTGTTATTAAGATAAGTATCATTAGCATTAGCTTCTACTATCTTTCTTACTTCTTCCCTGAAATCTGCAACTGTATCACCTGAAAGATTAAGACTTTCTTTGTTATTAACTACCCATTCATCTGTTATCTCTGGGTAAGTTGTCTTCTGGATTGCTGTAACCTTTACTGTGAATATTACACTCTTACCTGCAAGGTCTGATGTGTAATTATCTGGGAAAGTACAAGGAATATCATATTCCTGGCCTACTGTAAGTCCTACAAGTCCTTTATCAAGGTCTGATATAAAGTTACCTGAACCTATTGTATATGTAGTATCTGTTGCTGTACCACCTGAGAATGCCTCGCCATCAAGCTTACCTGAATAATCAAGTATAACTGTATCCCCATCAGCTGTTACACCACTTGTAACATTCTCTGTTGCAGCTTCCGCTGATACTATATTCTTATTGATATAATCGTCAACGTCACTTTCTGCAACATTGAGTACTGACTTATCAACTGTTACCTGAATTCCTTTGTACTCAGGCATTGTAAATGCTTTTTTATAAATTGCTGCATCTGATGTAATAGCAGCATCATATTCTGCAGCTGTTATGCTCTTATGTACTGTAGAAGTTGGTTCTTCTGTCTTTTTAGAGCCACATGCTGTAAGTGAAGCTGTCATAGCTGCCACTAACATAAGGCTTACTAATTTCTTTTTCATAAAATATCCTCATTTCTTTATTTTTGACACTTTATTTGTTATAACATAATCAATACAAAATAAAAGTGAATTCACATTTTTTTCAATATTTGATATACTTTATACATATGTATAACTTATTTAAGGAGTAATATGAATAATTTAGTAATTTTGCAAAAACCTGCACATCTAAGACATCGGACAGCTTCTTTAGTTCTATGTATTGTTATTATAAACTGTATGCTGTCAGCACTGACGGGCTGTAACAGTAAGAAGCTTGCTCTGAGTTCACCTATAAGCGTAACTGATTACAAGCTTAATACTTATGTACAGATTGACTCTTATACTAATGTCAATAAAAATGTATTATCCGATGCTCTTGGCCTGTGTGATTATTACGAACACATTTTCTCAAGAACCCTTGAAACAAGTGAGCTTTATAAAGTCAACACTAAACAGACAACTGCTATAAGTGATGAACTCTATGAGCTTATTGAACTTGGGCTTTACTACAGCCAGCTATCCTATGGTGCTTTTGATATTACAATAGGAAGCGTGTCACGTTTATGGGATTTTAATACTGATACCCCAGATGTACCTGACAGTTCTGCCATAACAGATGCACTTGCATATGTCGATTATACCAAGGTTTCATTAAGCACCGACAATGACGGCACTCATCACATATCCATACCTGACGGATACTGTCTTGACCTTGGTGCGATTGCCAAGGGCTACATTGCCGATAAGATTAAAGCTTATCTTATTGATAATGGCGTCGAACGTGCTATCATTAATCTTGGCGGCAATGTATTATGTATAGGTCAGAAGCGTAACGGCTCAGATTTCAATATTGCGGTAAAGAAGCCATTTACTGAAACCGGCGAATATATGGAAGTACTTCATATTAATGATTATTCGGTTGTATCATCTGGAACATATGAAAGATACTTCTATTCAGATGACGGTACATTTTACCACCATATATTAAATCCAGCCACTGGCTACCCTTATGACAACAACTTATGTGATGTGACTATTATTTCAAGTGAGTCAACGGTTGGCGACTGCCTTAGCACAACCTGCTTTGTATTAGGACTTGATGACGGTATAAAGCTTATTAATTCGCTTGACGGAATTGAGGCTGTATTTATGACTAATGATGGTTCTAAATATTATTCAGACAACGCGAAAGCGTATATTAATTAATTATTACGACAGATTATTATCTGTAGAAATGAGGATTATATGATTCGACTTATTATCGTAGTGCTGTTATTGCTTATATTTGCAGTATTCAGCTTAATTGCACTTCCTATCTTATGGCTTATCGGAAAGAAGAACCCTGTTGCTAAGGAGAAAGCTTCTGATGCGGTTGCACGCTTTATGTTCAGGCTTATATTGTTCGTATGTGGAACTAAGACGACTGCTATTGGTGTTGAGAACATTCCAACAGACAAGCCTGTATTATTTGTAGGTAATCATCGTGGTTTCTTTGATGTAATTATTTCTTATACTTATATAAAGACAAGAGCGGCTTATGTTGCCAAAAAGGAGATGGCAAAAGTACCTATACTTCGTGTATGGATGCGTAATATCCGCTGTCTTTTACTCGACAGACAGAACACAAGGGAAGCCCTCAAATCAATACTTTCTGGAATTGAATATATTAAAGACGGCACCTCTTTAGTTATTTTCCCTGAGGGAACACGTAACAAGGGTGAGGGGGTTATGGAATTCCACGCCGGAAGCTTTAAGCTTGCTGAGAAATCACACAGTCTTATTATTCCTGTAACACAGAATAATACTTCTGCAATATTTGAAGACCAGAAGCCTTTCCTTAAGAAAGCCCACACTGTTATTGAATTCGGAACGCCGGTAGATATGTCCTTAATGTCACCTGATGAGAAGAAAAATGTAGCAGCATATATACACGATATTATACTTTCTACTTATGAGAAAAACCAGAATCTTGTGTAAGCATTACACATTTTCTTACGCATTTTCAATATATTATTCTTTTCATTATTTATATTCCGTGATATAATGGACTTTGTGAATTCAGTTTGAATTGTGAATTATTTGTATATTATACAGGAGGAGAACTTATATGCCAGTATGGTCGATAGTTTTATTAGTTATTATAGCAATCCTCGTTGTTGCTTTAATAGCTCTTAGTATTGTTGGTAACAAGCTTCGTAAGAAGCAGACAGAGAACCAGGCACAGATTGATGCCGCTAAACAGATTATGTCTATGTTGATTATAGACAAGAAGAAAATGAAACTTAAAGAAGCAGGACTTCCAAAGATTGTTCTTGAACAGACACCTAAGTATCTTCAGAGAAGCAAAGTTCCTGTAGTTAAAGCTAAGATTGGTCCTAAGGTTATGACACTTATGGCTGATCCTAAGGTATACGACCAGATACCTATCAAGGCGGAAGTTAAGGCTGAGGTAAGTGGTATCTACATCACAGGAATTAAGTCAGTTCGCGGTGGCAAGATAGTTGTTGAAGAAAAGAAAGCTAAGAAAGGCTTATTTAAGAAGTTAAAGAAGAATTAAGCCTGAAATTAAACAAAGGCAATTATTAATATATTAATGAATGTTAATAACATTTAATATATTAAATATAATAATCACGGTCAGGTATTGTTAATAACACACCTGACCGTGATTTTTATTTAGACCTTATGATTAATTAATACGGACTTATATTCTGTGCAGGTGCATCTTCCTTAGTAGGTGCTTCCCACTCTCAGTCTTTTGTTCCTTTGTCTGCTGTGTCTTAGTAGCAGCCTGCTGTGTCGTTGGCGTCTGTGCTTTAGTAGTAGCCTGCTGTGTTGTCGTTGCCGCCTTTGTCGTTGGAGTTACAGTAGTAGTTTCCTGCTGTGTTGTTGTCTGTTCTTCTGTCTGGCTCTGTGTCTCAGTTTCAGTCTGGTTCTTCTTCGTATAAGAACCATTTGCCGTCTTGAATTCTACCTTTTTCTTATCTTTATGTATATCATACATAAAATCCTTAAATATAGCCAGAGTCTTAACTGAGCTTAATGTCTTAGGATAATCATATCCCATCCATATAGCTGTTGTATAATACTGGCTGTATCCACAGAACCACGCATCCTTATTAGAATTGGTTGTACCTGTCTTACCAGCTACAATTGCATTAGATGGTTCTGCCCCAACACCTGTTCCGCTTGTTACCACAGTACGGAGCATATCTGTCATCATTCTGCATGAATTAGTATCATATACTCTTGAACCTCTCTTAGAGGTATCTACAATCGCTTTTCCTGATGTGTTAAGTATCTTCTCAACACAGGTTGGCTGTCTGTATTCGCCATCATTGACGATTGTTGCATATGCACCAGCCATCTCCTCTGTCGATACGCCATAAGTAAAGCCTCCAAGTGCCGCAGCATTGGTTGATTTATCCATCCATATTTTATGGAAGCCCATATTAAGAAGAAAACCAATACCAGCCTTAGGTGTTATATCGTCCCTGTATATCTTCCATGCAACAGTATTCTTAGATTTGCTTACTGCTGTTCTAAGTGTCATCTGTCCGGCATATACACCATCTGCATTTGATGGGCCACCATCTATCTTCTCATCATTAACTATTGTATCCGGATTATTGCCAAGCTGTAGATATGGCACATATACAATTACCGGCTTAATACAGCTTCCCGGCTGTCTATAGCTCTGGTATGCCCTGTTAAGTGTATATCCATCAATATCATCCTGTGACCTTGAACCTACAATTGCAACTACATTTCCTGTGCTATTATCAATGCATGTCGCTGCACCCTGTAATTCATATATTCCGTCATCTGACACCTTCTTAAATGATGAAAGATTATTATCTATGGACTCCTGAAGTGAAGCCTGTATATCCGGATCTATGCTTGTATATATTGTATATCCACCATTAATAAGCATCTGCTGGCATGATGAGTAATACTGCTGGTACAGTTCCTCATAGGTATTATATTCATCTTCTGTATCAAAGTTATTACGCATTGTAAAACCGTAATATTTCATAAGTTCTTCCGTTGCACAATGCCTTGCATAGGTTTCAACCGAGCTGTTCTTATTAGCAGCTTTCTGTCCTGTTATTGTTATCTCCTCAGCAATCGCTGTATTATAAGTCATTGAATCTATATAATCTGCATCACGAAGTTCTTTTAAAATGAGATTTCTTCTTGTAATTGTCGCATCATAATTAGTCAACGGATTATACTTGGTAGGGTTATTAGGTATAGCCGCAATAAATGCCTGCTGTGATACTGAAAGCTCTGAGGCTGATTTGCCAAAATATCCTCTTGCCGCAGCTTCTATTCCATAGTATCCATTACTGAAATATATGTTGTTAAGATAGAATTCCAAAATCTGGTCTTTGCTGTATTTCTTTTCCAGATGTTGTGCTAAAAATATCTCCTTAACCTTTCTCTCCCATGTAACCTCCTGGCTTAAGAATACATTTTTGGCAAGCTGCTGTGTAATTGTACTCGCTCCCTGAACTATTGTATCGTTACGGCTGTTGATTATAACCGCCCTTATAATCGCCTTAATATCAATTCCTGAGTGGTTGTAAAAGTCCCTGTCTTCCATTACAACAAATGAATTTGCAAGTGTCTTTGGTATATCACTCATCTGGATATAGTACATATCTTTAGAAGCTTTCATAGTACATAACTGTTCACCGTTAGTATCGTATATTATAGTCGTCTTTCCATCTTTAAATGTATCTATTGTACTTTCATCTGCTATTCTCTTAGCATCATTCGCAAGCTGAATTACTGTTACAATCTTAGGTCCTGCATATATGCCGCCCGCTATAAGAAGAATAAGTATTATTGATAGTATTATAATTTTTTATAATCTTTATCTTTTTGCTCTGTCTTTTTCTTTCTTTTCTTAGTTGATTTAGCCATCTGCATATCCTCTTTAATTCTTGTAATAAGTTATAAATACATTTTCCCACTGGTTAAACATCTTGCTGGCATCAGTTAATGCAACTGTTACCATTGAATCAGAAGCAGTATCTATATATGTTATATTTTTAGAATCATAGCCTGTAATTATTACATATGACTCACTTCCGCTCTTGCCTATAACCGGACAGCCATTATCAATAAAATTGAGCATTTTATCGACTGTTACTGACTTCACACTAAGTCCTGCAACACCTGGAATAAGGCTTAATATCTCGTCAGCCGTTTTATCCTGTATATAAGCATTAATATCAAACTGTGCACCTGCATAGGAAGCCACTGTCTGTAATGCCGTTCTAAGAGATGAACCAGCATCAATTATACTAAGTCCTTTAATCTGTGCTGAGGTGTTCCTGTAACGCTTCCATATTGTGTTAGCATTATAATCATTAACTGAACCATATGTGTCATTGGCAAGTATTATAGCCTTTGATATCTGGGTTGTACTATCCTGAAAACGTCCATACCCATATACATAATATCGTCCATCACCGGCAAAATCATTATCAAGCTCCAGCAGTGCATTATCCTTATAACTTACCTCAGAAGATGTCCTGAATTCCACACTGCCTGCCGGAAGTGCTTTCATAAGCTTAATTGCAAGCTCCTGCTTTCTGTTATCTGTAACTATAGTTTCCAGTGTAAGTCCATCTTCTTGTTTATTCTCATCTTTATTAATAAGCTGGTCAATACTTGTACTTTCATAATCACCATCACCTGATTTCACAACTCTTGTAAGATTGATACGCATATCACTTACCGAAGCATCACTTACATATACACCCGGCTGTTCGTATTCCTTTATTACATTGTAATCAGAATCCATTATTTCAAGCCTATACATTGCAAATGTCCTGCTTCCATCCTCTTTTATAAGAATATCAGCTTTATCAGCTATGCCATATACGAAATCTCCATTAATATATCCAAGACATCTTATATATTCATTGTCGTCAGCCTTAATTATCTTCTCGCTGTCCGTACTCATATTGAATATTCGTATTGAGTCTGTACTATATAATCTGCCATTCATACTGTAGGCTATGGCATCTCCATTTTCTGATACAGCATATGTTCCGTCCACAAGCCCAGACACTACTGTCATAACTTCCTTACTTACAATATCTATCGAATACAGTGTATCGTCCATTAATATATAAAATGTATTCTCATCAGCAAGATAAGCTATTCGGCCAACATTCTGTGACAATATGTCATATGGCTTATCCATTGGAATATACAATCTTTCTTCTACTATATTATCTTCATATGAATACTTGCACAAAGATACGCCCGACTCGCCCTCATGCTCACCTCTGTTCATATATCCATATACTATAAAATCGCAGTTGCCATCGTTACTTACATTAAGTATCTTTATTCCGTGCTGGTTATAGTTCTCTCTTATGCCATCTGTTTCATCGGCGTTAAATGAGAATACTCTTGTATACATATTAGTATCAATATTGTAGCACCACAGAGAACCTTCATTGACAAAGTATGAATAAGTTCCCTTCTCGTCAGAATTAAATTCAGCTGTTGTTCCTGACTGTATTCCAAGATTAATCTTAGCTGTTGATAAGATGTCGTTCTTACCGTCAAATATCTGGTTAGCTTCTCTTTCATAATTAAGCAGATAAAATCCGCTTGTAGTCTGTCTTATACGGTAATATTCATACACATTATAAGAGTCATAAGATTCATATTCATTAATAGCACCTATCTTATAATCAAATGTTATTACAGCCACGTCTTTGCTTATCTCCTTAATAACCGGTATAAGCTGGCTTTCTACATATGGTCCCATATCACCCCAGCCAATCTGGCTTAATGTGCTGTTGATATTAACCTTTCCAAAATTATTATTATTGCCAGCAGACGAAGTTTCTATATACTTCTGTATTTCACTTAATCTGTCCTGATTAAATGTACAGGCATTAAAGTCCTCCACAAATGCAAACTTATCATCTATTGAATAGTCTTCACCTGTAATAATTCTTGTATAATAGTGAATTTCTTCGTGTGTGCTTGTCTCTAATATTATCTCAAGAGCATACTGCGTATTATCATCTATAAGATTCTTGATATTCAGTGTGGCAGTAATTGTTTCACCATTATTAACAAGCTCTGTAACTTTGGTATTCTCTATCAGTCCGTTATCTGACAGATTTCTTATCTTATATGTAAGCTCCTGCACCTCAGCTCCATAATTGTGAATAATAATAGGAAGCTGTCTTGTCTTTGCCACTGGAGTAAGATTATCATTAATCAGTGCCTGATTAATCTCCTGTGTAAAAACCGTGCAATGAATTGAACTCATTGCCCTCTTCTGACTGCATAGTTATAACAGGAATTGTCGCCGCAGACATAGTTGTTGCCGATGGTGTAACTGACTCAAAACTCATTGACAAAAATGTGAGCACCATCGTAACTATAAATATTATTCCAAGTACAAGATACTTAGAACTTACCTTTTTATCAGATTTTCTCATATTATCTCCATTCTTATATAAGCTTGTCGATTGTCAGTTCCAAATTCAATGCCTCTAACATATCTTTAGTCTTTTCTCTGGCAGAGATGTCTTCTTTACTACTCTTAACTGCCCTTATAAGAAGATTTTTAGGAGTATGCTCCATATCTATGAACTCCAATATCTGTGTATCATAGCCATTAGCTGTAAGAAGCTTGGCTCTTGCCGCATCTGTTACTATAGCCGCCATTCTTTCTTTTAATATGCCATAGTCCATAACCGGCGATAATATATCGCTCTTTATTGTCCTGTTAGCTTCGTGCTGGCAGCAAGGCACTGATAATATAACCTCTGCACCCCCATTTAACTGCCTTGGCAAGTGCATAGTCAGTTGCTGTATCACAGGCGTGCAGTGTAACCACCATATCTACCTTGTCCACATCTTTGTATGTCGCTATATCTCCAACATAGAAATCAAGCTTATCATAGCCGTATCTTGTTCTGAGTTCATTACAATGTTCTATTACGTCTGCCTTAAGGTCAAGTCCTATAATTCGTATATTATAGCCCTTAAGCTCCTTAAGATAGTAATACATAGCAAATGTAAGATAAGACTTTCCACAGCCAAAGTCAATTATTGTAAGCTCTCTTTCCTTATCAAGCTTTGGAAGTATATCTTCTATATATTCAAGAAAACGGTTAATCTGTCTGAACTTATCATATCTTGTTCTTATAATCTTACCATCCTGTCCCATAACACCAAGATCTATCATAAATGCCACTGGCTTTCCTTCTTGTATTATATATTTCTTGGTTCTGTTATGGCTCAGATCTCTCTGTGCCTTTAACTGTCCTGCTTTTTTATATTTGCAGGTCAATGTCTTACTCTTGCTTGAAAGTATTGTTGCAGCCGCATCAGTCATATTAATCTGTGCCTGCTTGAAATCCTCTGTCATATAATCAATTATCTTCTTCTTTACATCAGCAGCACTATGGTTAGAATGTAACACCTTTCTTCCTACAAATTCAGACACCTGGTATTCAATCTCATTCTTAAGAATAACAGGTCTTATTCTTACCTTTACTGCCTTATCTTCGCTTTTATTCTTCTGTCCGCTTATAACCATATCTATAAGCTTATCGCTAATACATATATCAAGTAATTGTGTAATATCCAATATCATAACCTCCATTTTAGGCTTACTGTACTATTTTAATATCTTTGCGGACAATACACAAGTAGCAATTAATATAAGCCTATTATCTCAATAAATGTAGTGGTCTGATAGTCTGCAATTTTATTAATAGTCCCCTCTGTTAATTGGGGTCGCCAGATATATATTGGTCTTGTCTGTTGTTTCATCATAATTCATTGATATATTAATATTGGTCTTTTTCTTTCCAATGTACATATAGCCATCTGTGTCTTTGTCATAGGCATATATTGTATACAAGTCCTTAGTTCGGCTTGCTTCTGCTTCTTTTGCACCAAGCTGGCTTAAGATGTTACCGGTTATCTGATTTCTTTCTTCTATGCTTTTATCGCCATCACACTGGCCTGTTATACATACGTTAACATTACTATCAATTCCGTATATATTGCATATTTTTTCAAGCTTCGCCTTGTATGCAGTTGTTGATGTTACTCCTTTGCCTAGCTTTATGTGGATACTTATATAGTTCTTATCCTCATCTGTCGCTTTTATCCCCATAACTACTGTTCCATATAAAGAATCCTGCGTTAATACACATTCCCGTGAAATATAACGGTTATTATACACATTTTCATAAGAGTTATTACCAGAATACTGTATATTATAGCGGTTAATTCCTATCTCTGATGCCATTTTCTCAAGTATAAGGCACATTGCCTGCTCAGATAAGTAATTATCTGACAGCTCTGTATCCACACTTATGTCAGATTGGACATTGTTATCCACATTTTCGCTGAATATACTAACAATATCACTGCCTGTATTATTAACCGCATATATACTTCTTTCCATAAAGCTTCTCACTGCTGTAACAATCCACAGAATAGCCGCTATTGTAACAGCTATCCGCTGTAATTTATATTTTCTGCATTTATACATAAAAAACCTCCCATTAACTAATAACATTATTACCAGTTAATGGAAGGTATATACTTTAATTATTAATCAGCAGCACCTAAACGTGCAAGTGATCTCTTTAATGCCATCTCAGCTCTAGGAACATCAAGATTACTGTCCTTGCTGGCAAGTCTTCTCTCTGCTCTTATCTTGGTTCTTTGTCGAAGTGATACGCCCTGCAATGCGCCCATCTCTGTCTGCAGAGTTGGCTGATAACCAACGGCAGAAGGCACACGTCCAAGCAGCGCAGACACCTCCGAAACCAGCCTGTGTAAAACGGAAGATATTGTCGATGAAC